>Ga0187890_10002440_pt1 | contig 12974 bp, 16 predicted proteins | sample June2016WEW_21_1_FD_133005 | JGI IMG/M metagenome (GOLD analysis project Ga0187890, IMG submission 133005) | Peatland microbial communities from SPRUCE experiment site at the Marcell Experimental Forest, Minnesota, USA - June2016WEW_21_10 | ecosystem: Environmental > Terrestrial > Soil >... | reverse complement strand
GTGATGAAAGCGGTGGTCGTGCGCACCGCCAAGGACATCAAGCGCGCCGACGGCTCGGTCATCCGGTTCGATTCGAACGCGGCGGTCTTGATCAACAACCAGTCGGAGCCAGTCGGCACCCGCATTTTCGGGCCGGTTCCGCGCGAATTGCGCGCCAGGAACCAGATGAAGATCATCTCGCTCGCGCCAGAGGTGTTGTGATGGCCGCAAAAATAAAAAAAGGCGACAGGGTCGTTGTCCTCACCGGACGCGACAAGGGCCGTTCTGGAGACGTCCTGCAGGTCCGGCCAAAAGAGGAACGCGCGATCGTGCGCGGGATCAACACTGTGCAGCGTCACCAGAAGCAAACCGCCAAGCAGGAAGCGGGGATCATCTCTAAGGAAGTCCCGATCCATTTGTCGAATCTAGCGATCGCAGATCCCAAGAACGGCAAGCCGACGCGGGTGGGGTTCAAGATATTGGATGACGGCCGCAAGGTCCGTTTCGCGAAGCGTTCCGGAGAATTGATCGATGGCTGAGTCGAAAACCGGCAAGGGCGGAGCTAAGGGCGCGGGCAAACCCGCTGGCAAGGACGCCGCCAAAGACAAAGACCCGGCGAAGGGGGCTGCGAAAGCCGCGGCCAAGTCAAAGACGACCGTTGCTGAAACCACGGAGCGCAGGAGGCCTGCGGCGGAAACGTTTGCGACACCCACGGATTACGCGCCACGGCTGAAGAAACATTACGAAGAGGTCGTGCGGCCGCGCCTCATTGAGCAATTCGGCTATAAAAACCGGTTCGAAGTGCCGGGCATCGAGAAGATCGTGCTGAATATGGGCGTCGGCGAGGCGGTGAACGACACCAAGAAGGTCACCCTTGCGGCGGCGGATCTCGCCCTGATCGCGGGTCAGAAGGCGGTCATAACCCATGCCCGCAAGGCGATCGCGACATTCAAGGTGCGCGAGAACATGCCGATCGGCGCCAAGGTGACCTTGCGCAAGACCCGCATGTATGAATTCCTGGACCGCCTGATCACGATCGCGCTCCCGAGAGTCCGGGATTTTCGTGGTCTCAACCCGAAGAGTTTCGACGGCCACGGCAATTATGCGATGGGAATCAAGGAACATATCGTGTTCCCGGAAATCGACTATGACAAGACCGAAAGCATTCTGGGTCTCGACGTGATCGTTTGCACCACGGCGAAATCCGATGATGAGGCGCGCGCCCTTTTGGGTGCCTTCAACTTCCCGTTCCGGCAGTGAAACCATGGCGTTTCAAACGCGGACACTAGAGGTAAGGATTTATGGCTAAGAAAAGCTCGATTGAGAAAAACAAGCACCGTATCAAGCTGGTCAAGCAATATGCCGGCCGCCGCCTTCGCTTGAAGACGATTGCGAATAACGAGGCTTTGACCATGGAGGAGCGGTTCGCGGCTCGTCTCAAGCTCGCCGAACTGCCGCGCAATTCCTCCGCCGGGCGGATTCGCAACCGCTGCGAAGTGAGCGGGCGGCCGCGCGGCTATACGGGCAAAATGAGAATGTCACGCATCGCCCTGCGGGAATTGGGCTCGAAGGGCCTGATCCCCGGCCTCGTCAAGTCGAGCTGGTAGGAGAGCGGAGCATGTCATTGAATGATCCGTTGGGCGATATGCTGACCCGTATTCGCAATGCCCAAATGCGCCGCAAGGGCAAGGTACAGACGCCGGGCTCGCGTCTGCGCGCGCATGTGCTCGACGTCTTGCAAACGGAAGGCTATATTCGCGGTTATTCCACGACCGAATATGGCAACGGCCGCACCGAATTCGAAATTGAACTGAAATATTCGGAGGGTGCGCCGGTCATTCGCACGATCGAGCGGGTGTCAAAGCCTGGGCGCCGCGTCTATGCCGCCGTGGATGCCATGCCGCGCGTTGCGAACGGTTTGGGCGTGACCATCGTTTCCACCTCCAAGGGGGTGATGGCGGATCACGCGGCACGCGACGCCAATGTTGGCGGCGAAGTCCTCTGCAAAGTCTTCTAACCGAAAGAACGAGGAAAGCTCATTATGTCTCGTATCGGAAAGAAGCCGGTGGTCATCCCCGCCGGCGTAACGGCCAAGGTAGAGGGCCAATCCATTTCGGTGAAGGGTGGCAAGGGGGAACTGTCCTTCATCGCGCCCGACCACGTGAGCGTGGCTTTTGCCGATAGCAAGATCGCGGTCACGCCCCTTAACGACAGCAAGCAAGCGCGGGCGATGTGGGGCATGACACGGTCCATCGTCAACAATCTCGTGACTGGCGTCTCGAAGGGTTTCGAACGCAAACTGGAGATCACAGGCGTCGGCTATAAGGCCATTGTCTCAGGCAAAAACCTACAGCTCTCGCTCGGCTATAGCCATGACATAACTTTCCCGATTCCCTCTGGGATCGCGATCGTCGCGCCCAAGCCGACGGAGATCTCGATCACGGGCATCGACAAGCGGCAGGTGGGGCAGACCGCCGCTGAAATCCGCGCCCTGCGCCCGCCCGAACCGTACAAAGGCAAGGGCATCAAATATGCCGGTGAATTTATCTTCCGCAAGGAAGGCAAGAAGAAGTAAAAGAGACAAACTTCAGGATTGGGTTCGATGGCAAAGAATAATGACACCACAAGCCGCCGCCAGGCACGTGTCCGGCGTTCGCTGCGGGCGCGCGCTTATGGCAAGCCGCGGCTGACCGTCTTCCGCTCCTCGAAGCAGATCTATTGCCAGATCATCGACGATACCTTGGGCCAGACCCTTGCCGCCGCGTCGTCGCTCGAAAAAGCCAATCGGGACGGCTTGAAGACTGGGGCGACCGTGGAGTCGGCGAAGATTATAGGCCAGCAGATCGCCGAGCGCGCGGTGCAGGCCGGAATCAGTGAAGTCGTCTTCGACCGCGGCGCCTATATCTATCATGGCCGCGTGAAGGCGCTCGCGGAAGGCGCCCGCGAAGGCGGGCTCAAATTTTAAAACGAGCGGCCAAGAGGGCCGTGGCTGCGCGGACCAAACACGAGGCGAAGTGGAAGATGGAACAAACTAATGGCGCGTGAAGGGGAAGGCGGCCGCGGCCGCGACCGCGAGGATCGCGATAGCGAATTCATGGACCGTTTGGTCCATATCAATCGCGTAGCCAAGGTGGTGAAGGGCGGCCGCCGGTTCGGCTTCGCCGCGCTTGTCGTCGTCGGCGATCAGAAGGGCCGGGTCGGCTATGGCCATGGCAAAGCCCGCGAGGTTCCAGAGGCTATCCGCAAAGCTACCGATTCGGCGAAACGTTCGCTCGTTCGGATTCCTTTGCGGGAGGGCCGCACCTTGCATCATGACGTCACTGGCCGGCATGGGGCCGGACGCGTCGTGCTGCGCGCGGCACCCGCCGGAACCGGCATTATCGCCGGGGGGCCGATGCGCGCCATTTTCGAAACCCTCGGCATGCATGATGTCGTTGCCAAGTCGCAAGGGTCGTCGAACCCCTACAACATGGTCCGCGCGACCTTCGATGCCCTGCAAAGGGAAGACTCGCCCCGTGCCGTTGCGGCGCGCCGCAACCTCAAAGTCTCCGTTCTGCAGGCGCGCCGCCAAGGTGGCGAGGCGGAAGCAGCAAGCGAAGCGTAAGGAACAGATTATGACGGCAAGCGCCCCGGCCCGGGTCACCGTGGAACAGATCAAAAGTCCGATCGGACGTCCGGCGTCGCAACGCGCGACGCTCATCGGGCTTGGTCTCAACAAGATCGGCCGGCGTTCGTCGCTCGAAGATACCGCCGCCGTGCGCGGCATGATTGCCAAAGTGGCTCATCTCATTCGCATTGTCGAATAGGCATAGCTGCGGGACGGAGCGAGGACAGAACGATGAAGCTCAATGAGATCGCGGATAATCCCGGCTCCTCCCCGTCGCGCATGCGAGTCGGGCGCGGGATCGGCTCTGGAAAAGGCAAGACTTGCGGACGCGGCGTAAAGGGGCAGAAAGCCCGGACCGGCGTCGCGATCAAGGGCTTTGAGGGCGGGCAGATGCCGCTGCACCGGCGGCTGCCGAAGCGTGGCTTCCATAACCCTTTCACAATCCACTATAATGAAGTTAACCTCAGCCGCATCCAGGCGGCTGTGGACGCGGGTAAGCTTGATCCGGCCGTCCCTGTGACGAACGAGTCGCTTATCGCTGCTGGCGTCTGCACCAAACCGCGCGAGGGTGTGAAGATCCTGGGGAAGGGCGCGCTCACGGCAAGGCTTTCTTTCGCGGTGGCCGCGGCATCGAAGAGCGCCGTGGCCGCTATTGAAGCTGCCGGTGGATCGATCGATTTGTTAAGAGTGCAAACCAAGGTTGCAGAAGCCGAAGCTTAAACTTCGGCAAGGATTGATCTCACGAAGGAATTGGGACCTGTTTGATCCTTCGGAGGCGTATCGAAAGAAAAGTTCTGGCATCTTGGTGCCAAGGGAGCAGTAAATGGTATCGGCGGCGGAACAGCTCGCGGCGAATATCAATTGGAGCGCATTCGGCAAGGCCGAGGAACTCAAAAAGCGCATCTATTTCACGCTCGCAGCGTTGATCATCTATCGTCTGGGGACTTACATCCCCTTGCCCGGAATCGACCCCTCGGTTTTTGAAAAGAGCTTCACGGGCAACCGCCAGGGCGTCCTTGAATTGTTTAATATGTTCGCTGGCGGCGCGGTCCAGCGCATGGCGATCTTCGCCTTGAACATTATGCCCTACATCTCGGCCTCAATCATCATCCAGATGCTGACCTCGGTCTTCCCGACGTTGGAGGCTCTGAAGAAAGAGGGCGAATCCGGGCGCAAGGTCATCAATCAATACACACGCTATCTGACGGTCGTTCTCGCTGCCTTCCAGGCCTATGGCATCTCGGTGGGGCTCGAAGGCCAGGCCGGAGTTGTTCTCGAGCCGGGCCTGTTCTTCCGCATTTCCACTGTGCTAACCTTGATGGGCGGCACGATGTTTTTGATGTGGCTTGGTGAACAGATCACATCGCGTGGGATTGGCAATGGATCCTCGCTGATTATTTTCGCGGGCATCGTCGCGGCTTTTCCTTCGGCCATTGTCAATACTTTGGAACTCGGCCGCCAGGGCGCAATCTCGACGGGGCTAATCATTGCCGTGATGGCGATGTCGGTTGGCGTGGTCGCCTTCATCGTGTTCATGGAGCGCGCGCAGCGGCGGGTTTTGATCACCTATCCCAAACGGCAGCAAGGCAATAAAGTCTACGAGGGCCAAACGTCTTTTCTGCCGCTGAAGCTCAATACATCGGGCGTCATACCGCCGATTTTTGCGTCCTCGCTTTTGCTCTTGCCCGTCACGATCGCCAATTTCTCGCAGAGCCAGGGCGGCACCGGAGTTCTCGCCACCATCACCACCTATCTCGGCCACGGCCGCCCGCTCTATATGATCGCCTATGTCGGGCTGATCGTCTTTTTCGCCTTCTTCTACACCGCCATTGTCTTCAATCCGACGGAGACGGCAGATAATCTCAAGAAACACGGCGGGTTCATCCCGGGGATAAGACCGGGCGAGCGCACGGCGCAATATATCGACACGATTCTGACGCGCATCACGGTGATCGGTGCAGCCTATCTTGCCATTATCTGTCTTCTGCCGGAAATGCTGATCTCCTATGCGGCGCTTCCATTTTATTTCGGTGGAACCTCTCTCCTTATCGTGGTCAGTGTCACCATGGATACGGTGGCTCAGATCATGGGCCATCTGCAGGCTCATCAATATGAAGGCCTTGTGAAAAAAGCCAAATTGCGGGGAAAACGCAGATGAGACTGGTCCTTCTTGGGCCGCCGGGTGCCGGAAAAGGCACCCAGTCGATGCGGCTCAAGGAGAAATATCATATTCCTCAGTTGTCGACGGGAGACATGCTGCGCGCGGCTGTTGAAGCCGCGACGCCGGTTGGGCTCGAGGCAAAGGCGGTCATGGACAAAGGCGGCCTCGTGCCGGACGCGACGGTGGTTGGCATCGTCGCCGACCGGATTGGCGCGCCAGATGCCAAAACGGGCTTTATCTTGGATGGGTTCCCACGCACGGTTGGTCAGGCTGAAGCCTTGGCCAAAATGCTGCGTGCGAAAAACATGGATCTCGATGCCGTCATCGAACTCAAGGTGGATGAGGCGGCGTTGCTTGCCCGGATTGCCCAGCGCGTGAAGGACACGCTTGCAAGCGGTGGAACGGTGCGTGCCGACGACAACCCCGAGGCGTTCAAAGCCAGGCTTGACGCCTACCACGCGCAGACAGCGCCCGTTTCCGACTTTTATGCCAAACAAGCGGTTCTGAAAACGGTCGATGGGATGGTGCCGGCCGATGCTGTCACCAAGGCGATCGAACAGATGCTCGAGGGCTCCATTCGCTGCGTTGGCTTGGGTTGAGACGTTTTTGCTTACACGCCGCGAAAAAACGTGCGGAAGCCGCCGCGTAAGGTCATTCTCCGCCTCTTTGAATCTGACCGCTTCCTTTTCGATCGGATGATGTCATCCGCGGATTTCATCGTCCGGGCGGGAGTTTCAGCGTTAGACCATGATCGCTTCAAGATGAGTAGCTCACGGTCTCGCTATCTTTTGTTTTGCTGCATGATCTTATCCAAAAAGTCCACAACTATTCTGGAGATCATGCTCTAAATGCAATACATTAGACTTTCTTCTTCTTCTTCGTTTTCAGCCAGCGCCCGCATCTCCGCCAGTGTCCTGTTGTCGAGCACGGTAGCGATTGCGTTGCGTGCTTCGAGCATAATGAGACGCACGCAGCAATGTTTCTCGTCGGCGCAATCGTCGCAGCGCTGGTAGGAATTTTTGCTTGCACAGGCAATGGGAGCAAGCGGCCCGTCAAGTACGCGAACTATATGGCCAACCTTGATTTCATGCGGCGGCCGGGCCAATGTGTAGCCTCCGCCTTTGCCTTTTTTTGAAAAAACAAAGCCGGCATTGCGCAGCTCGCCGAGAATTGTGTCGAGAAATTTTTTCGGAATTTCATTCGCATGGGCGATATCGCTTACGAGCGTTGTCTCGCCCACCGGACGGCCAGCCAGGTGGACCATGGCCTTTAATCCATATTTGCCTTTTTTTGTGAGCATTCAAACCTCGATCGCCAATTTTCGCTGCCCAAACCCAGCAGCCAAAGCTCCAACGCAACTGCTAATCCCACACAATATTGAGCCGATTCGTCAATATCCACAAGTTTTATAGTCTTTGCTGGAAAAATGCGTTTTATGCCCTGAAAAATCGAATCACGCCGAAACCAAGGCTTGCAGTCTCTCGGCCATGATCCATGAGTCTTGGTACTCAATCAGCCTCTCGCGCCGCACTGCTGGTGGCTTTCCTCAGAGCTAATTTCAAATTTTCATTGTGTCCCGGAGAGGCTGGCTGCACCCGCGCCCGGATCGCTGCGATGGATGTTAGGCTTTCCGGGCTCGCTCTCGCCTGGGCGGGGCTGCAGAATTTCGATCAATCCCCGGAGTGCAGTCCTGCACGAGCGGCACTTGTATGATCGGGAAATCCCTCTTCGCCTCCTAGATCGAGAGAAGCAGTGTAAATGACGCCAGGACTCCCCAGGTCGACGCCACTGCGCGGAGCAACGGTGATGCGGATGAGATCAATTTTGTGATGCTCTCCGGCTTGAATACGTTACCGGCTCATGGAGCGGCGACAATCGGTTAGCCGGAGACGGCAGGGCGAGGCCTTTTGACGGCAAATGGGAACCATCCGTCGTGCCGTCATACAATTGAAACATGAACTTGCGATTGCTGCCATCTGCTTTTTGGAACGCGATCTGGAATATGCTCGGAAACCCTGGACCAGGAGCAGCACTTCGTTCTGGTCCTTTGTTTCAGCCCCCGGGCGTGTTGCGGTGAGACGTAGTGATTATCCTCGGATTCAATCTCTCGACACGAATTTCGAAACAGTTTGGATAAGGTGTGCGCAGGCCGATGAGAGTGCTTATCGCAACTGATGCTTGGCATCCCCAGGTCAACGGCGTGGTGCGGACTTTGACTTCGCTGGCCCGCAGCGCTCGAAGCCTGGGCGTCACGATCGATTTTCTCTCGCCTGAGGGATTTCTTTCCTTTCCCTTGCCGACGGATCCAAATTTGCGTCTGGCCCTGCCGGGGCGCCGCGAGATTGCGCAGCGAATCGAGAAAGCTGATCCGGACGCGATTCATATCGCAACAGAAGGGCCTATCGGCCATGTGGTGCGCGCCTATTGCGTGAAAAACGGCTTGCCGTTCACGACCAGCTATACGACGCGGTTTCCCGAATATATTTCCGCGCGTCTTCCGATCCCCGACAATTGGTCCTACGCGGTGCTGCGGCACTTCCACTCCGCCGCCACGGTCACAATGGTGTCGACCCCGTCCCTGATGGCTGAGCTCGCCCAGCGGAATTTCAAGAACCTCGGCATGTGGACCCGTGGCGTCGACACCGAGGCGTTCAAACCGGAGCATGCGATCGATCTGGGCTTTCCGCGTCCGATCTTCGTAAGCGTCGGACGAATCGCAGTCGAAAAGAATTTGGAAGCCTTTCTTTCGCTGGACCTTCCTGGCACGAAGGTTGTGATCGGAGAGGGACCTCAGGAAGCCGAGTTGCGGCGCCGGTTTCCCGAGGCGAAGTTTCTCGGGCTGCTGGAGAATCCGAAATTGGCCGAGCACTTGGCCGCTGCGGATGCCTTCGTATTTCCAAGCCGCACGGATACCTTCGGCATCGTGCAGCTCGAAGCGCTCGCGAGCGGCGTTCCGATTGCCGCATTTCCGGTCACCGGTCCGCGGGACGTTATTGGCAATAATCCGATCGGCGTGCTGAGCGACGATTTGCGCGCGGCGTGCATCGGCGCCCTTCGCATTTCACGCGAGGCTTGCCGCGCCTTCGCCCTGACCCGTTCGTGGGAGAACAGCACGAGGCAATTTATCAGGCATATCAACCAAGTGGCGATCGGTAATTCACGCAAGCCCCGGGCTGTCTAGAAAGTGGCCGGGAGACCGGCGAATTTTGCCGCATGGCGATCTCCCCCGGCGCAAGGGGACTGTGGAGGAACAATGGCGACTGAATTCAACAACGGCACGATCGAGAAGGCCTATGCGCGCTGGGCACCAATCTATGATTTTGTTTTCGGCGCGCTCTTCGCGCGTGCCCGACGTGCCGCCGTCGAGGCAGCGGAACGTGTCGGCGGCCGCGTCCTCGAAGTCGGGGTCGGCACCGGCATTTCGCTGCCCGATTATGCGCGCTCCACGCGCCTTGTCGGCGCCGACCTCTCCGAGCCAATGTTGCGCAAGGCGCATGCGCGGGTTCATGAGTTGGCCCTGAGCAATGTCGAGGGGCTCGCGGTCATGGATGCCGAGCGCATGGGTTTCCCGGATAGCTCATTCGACGTGATCGTTGCTCAACTCGTCGTCACCACGGTTCCAAACCCCGAGGCGACGCTCGATGAATTCCTGCGCGTGCTCAAACCGGGTGGCGAGATCGTGCTGGTTAGCCGTGTCGGCGCGGACAAGGGTCTGCGGCGCATGGTGGAGAAATTGCTCACGCCACTCACGCGTTTCCTCGGTTGGCGCCTGGAATTCCCTTGGGCGCGCTATGAGCGCTGGATCGAGCAGCGGGATGGCGTGCGTGTGATCGAAAACCGCGCCATGCCGCCCTTCGGTCATTTCTCGCTCATCCGCTTCGGCAAGTCCGCCGGGTCCGCCGCTACAAAAGAGGATCGCTCGGAGGCGCATGTCATCGGCTAGACACGCACTCGACCATGCCAAGTCCGCCGGCCGGACTTTGCCTAGGAGCACAAATTTCCTTTTAAAAAGCCAATCGCTTTTTGGGAAGCTGTGCTGGAACTGTCACATTTAACGTATTGGCCATAAACATATGAGGTGGGAGGGTGATGGACGAGTTTCTTGAGGTTCTTAGAACCCAGCGGTGGGACGATCATCGCTATTATCATCACAGCCGGATCAACCAGTCGTTGCACTTATTCAGTGCGATCAGCTTCTTGTGCGCCTATGTGCTGGTGTTTACGAATCCGGTCGCGGCTGCATTGACTGGCTGGCTTGCCGCGATGATGACCCGGCAAATTGGGCACTTCTTCTTCGAGCCCAAGGGCTACGATGAGGTGAACCACGCCACGCACGAGTACAAGGAAGAAATCAAGGTTGGGTACAACCTGCAACGCAAGGTCGTATTAATGACGATCTGGGCGCTTTCTCCGCTCGTGCTTTTACTTGATCCGACGCTCTTCGGTATCTTCAACCCGCACATAAGCGACGCCAGTTTCATCCAGAAAGTGGCTTTGATGTGGTTATTCATCGGCGCCGCTGGCCTTATCTACCGGACTGTCCAGCTGTTTTTTATCAGGGACGTTGAGACGGGGCTCGCGTGGGCGACAAAAATCCTGACCGATCCTTTTCACGATATCAAGCTCTATCACATGGCGCCGCTCTACCTGATGCGCGGCGAGTTATACGACTCGATGACGCCGGAGCACTATCCGGCGCGGGTGCGGCGGCGTTTCCGTTTGAGGCGGTGAACAACCATCTCCCGCAGGATTTGCCGCTTGATCGATGTGTTTGTCGCCAAAGGATTGGACCACCACCAGCCATCTTGCTGCATTGCCTTGGCAGCGGTCGCGAATTTATTCGTGACCGCTTCGAGGTCAGCGTCCGTGTAATTCAAACTGAAGATAAAGCGGCCGGTTCCGATCCAGCTCAGCGCCAATCCTTCGGCGCGCAGATAATATTGCAGCATCCAGTTGTAACGCGATGGCTGCGTGTAGACGACACTCCAAATAGAGGACATGTTCGCCACCTGCACGGGCAGGCCCTCGTCGCGCAAGCGCCGGTTGAACTGCTCTGCCCGATTGTTCCACACCGAATCGAGATTGTCATACAATCTGCGAATTTCCGGGTTTTCGATCCGCTCGAGGAACGAGCTCATAGCGCCCATGACGTAGGGATGCGAGTTGAAGGTCCCGCGGGCAAAGCAGATGTCCGCGGGGCGATCCTCGCGGTAGCGCTTCATCAGATCCTTGCGGCCACAGACCACGCCGATCGGAAGGCCTCCCCCGAGAGTCTTCCCATAGGTGACAATGTCGGCCCGAATGCCGAAATACTCCTGCGCCCCGCCAAGGGCGAGGCGGAAGCCGACGAAAACCTCGTCGACGATCAGCACGATGTTATGCTCAGTGCAGACAGCACGCAGGCGCCTCAGCCAATCGGTGTAGGCTTCTTTGTCAAAGTTCGTACATCTGGCACTATCGACCAGCGAGGAATCCGAAAACGCGCCGGCATTCGGATGCAGCGCCTGCAGCGGATTGATAAGCACGCACGCAATGTCGCGACGATTGCGCAGCACGCGCAAAGAATCCTCGGACATGTCTTTCAAAGTGTAGGTATTCTCAGCCGGGACGGGATTGCCGATACCCGGTTGCACGTCCCCCCACCATCCATGATAGGCGCCGCAAAAACGCACCAAATGAGACCGGCTCGTGTGGTAGCGGGCAAGCCGCACCGCTTGCATAACCGCCTCTGTCCCGGACATGTGAAACGAAACTTCGTCCTGCCCGGAAATCTCCTTGAGCCGTTGAACATTAGTGGCGATCACCGGATGATATGCGCCCAACACGGGGCCGAGGTCACGAACGCGTTGCACGCCCGCCTCGATGCACTCCTTGTAGAAATCGTACCCAAAGACGTTTACACCATAGGACCCTGTCAGATCGTAGAAGCGATTGCCGTCGAGATCGGTGAGGGTTACGCCGGAAGACGATTGGACGAAGGCGCCGACGCTGAGGTGTTCGCGGACAATGCGGCTGAATTGAAAAGGCACCCGGTAGGCTTCAGTGAATTGAAGGTCGGAAATGCTGTCTTTGACCTTTGCTGTGAGTTGATTTGTCTCCGCAAACCGGTCCCGGTAGAGTTTCGAGAGGCGCGCAAAGCCGGCCTCCCGGCGCGCCGCAATATCGTCCGGCGCCGAGTCCGCACGAAAGAATTGCGCTTCGTCGTATTCGTAGAACGGGATAAGCGACGCGATCCGCTTCCCCATCCTTGCATGCCCAGCCAACGACCGATGCTTTGCCTTCGACAGCTCCAGCCGCGTCTTCAGCTTCGCCAGCGATGCAATCAACACCGCCGCGCCGAGGGCAGACAGTGCAAATAATGTGTACCGTGATTCCATCATTTACGGCCTATCGAGGCGATATTACCAAATCATGACAATTCGATCTCTTATCGCAAAGGTCGTCCAGCAGGAGGACCTCAATTTTCTATTGACCAATCGGATCCCCCGGCGTTTGGCAACCAAGTTCATGGGCTGGTTCAGCCAAATTGAACAGCCGTTCGTGCGGGATGTGTCGATTGCCGTTTGGCGCCTATTCTCCGACTTGGACTTGAGCGAAGCGAAGAAAACGCAATTTCGCAGCATGCATGAGTGTTTCATCCGGGAACTCAAGGATGGAGCCCGGCCCATCGCTATGGATCCTACGGTGCTTGTCAGCCCATGCGACGCTATCGTCGGTGCGTGCGGCACGATCAATGGCACCGAGTTGATGCAGATCAAGGGATTTCCATACAGTTTGCAGGATTTGCTTGGCGATTCGGATCTCGTAAATCTCTACCGTAATGGCCGCTACGTTACCCTGCGGCTCACGTCCAGCATGTACCATCATTTCCACGCTCCCCACGACTGCCGCGTGGAACAAGTGACCTACATCTCCGGGGACACCTGGAACGTTAATCCCATTGCGCTCAAGCGGGTCGAGAAACTCTTCTGCAAGAACGAACGCGCTGTGATTCGAACAAGGCTGAACACCACCGGCCACGGCATCGCTTTGGTGCCGGTCGCGGCAATCCTCGTCGCCAGCATCCGGCTGCGCTTCCTCGATGTCTTGCTCAATCTCGGCTACCGCGGGCCCAACGTCATTGCCTGCGATGCAAGCTTCCGCAAAGGCGAAGACATGGGCTGGTTTCAGCACGGATCGACCATTATCGTCTTCGCCCCAGATGGCTTCACACTGTGCGAAAGCGTT
>Ga0187890_10002439_pt1 | contig 12976 bp, 9 predicted proteins | sample June2016WEW_21_1_FD_133005 | JGI IMG/M metagenome (GOLD analysis project Ga0187890, IMG submission 133005) | Peatland microbial communities from SPRUCE experiment site at the Marcell Experimental Forest, Minnesota, USA - June2016WEW_21_10 | ecosystem: Environmental > Terrestrial > Soil >... | reverse complement strand
TGATCGATACCCTTCAGTTTCTGGAGAGGAAGTGCAAGAGAATGAATTGCTGTCATTCTTTGCGCTGTCACTATAGCCAAGATAGGGGATGAAGAATAATGTGTATATCGGCGATAACTACTATCTGTGTGGCCATTACTCTGGAGTCTTCGTAGGGTTTTTCTTACATCGAATGGATGGAGGGATTGTTCAAATGAAGTTGATCAGATCGCGCACATTCAGCAGGCATCGACTCCACAAAGACGGCGATTGAGACCTATGAGAAATTGATCGACATGAGCAGCGAGCAGACGCCCCCCCCCGCTCACGGTTACCAGCCCATTTGACTCATCCGCCTAAGGATCACCCCGCTGTAGCTATTCATTCGCTCGGGTCGCCGCTTCAGCGGAGCCGGTAGAATCGCGGCGAGCCGTGCCGCCTGTTCCCGGCTTATACTTCTGGCCGCGGTTCGGTCATAGGTGCGACACGCCGGTTCTGCACCGTAAATGCCAGGACCCCATTCAACCACGTTGAGATAGATCTCCAAAATGCGCCGCTTGCCGAGGACGAGTTCCGCCACAGGTACTAACGTGGCCTCTGCGCCCTTGCGGAGAATTGAGCGTCCCGTTCCAAAGAAGAGGTTTTTTACCAGTTGCTGCGTAATCGTTGAAGCCCCACGCGTGCGACCGCCTTCCAAATCTTCTTCGGCATCGATCTGGATTGCATGCCAATCGAATCCATGGTGCTGGTAAAATCGCGCGTCTTCCGCCGCAACAACCGCGTGCTGCAGATTGGGCGAGATCTCGCTGAGCGGAATGAATCGGTAGCGCGCGTGATACGGGGTACGGTGTATCCAAGCCTGCAAGCGGCGCTCGATATGCACTGCGGTCGTCGGCGGGTCGATCCATCGCGCGGCCACAAGTGTTAGAGCGGCGAGCGACCAGAGAGTCGCCAAAATGATCACAAGCCATCGAGCCGCGGTTCGCAGAGTGGTCTTCCGAAGCAGGTCCCTTAAGGTTCGTGCTGGGCTGGTAGTCACCCTTCAGGATAATAGGCTGGGCCGGATCATTGCTTATGTTTCGGATTCTCGCGAAGGCAACAATCCCAGTGCCGACCAATCTCACGGCGTCAGACTACGGAAGTCTCATTTGCGCGCTCCGCCAGGCGTTCAGCTACGCGATCCTGATTACGCAACCGCGCAGCGTCTACCAGCATCTTTCCGGCCCAGCGGTACACGTTGAATTGGACCAAGAGAGCCCGCATCGACCTCATGCGATCTCGCTGCTCCTCCTCGGCCATCGTCAGCGCCGCGGCCAGCGCCGCACAACTGCCTTCCATGTCGTAGGGATTCACAATAAGAGCCTCTGTCAGTTCCCGCGCAGCTCCGGTAAACTCGCTTAGCACGAGCACACCCTTCAAATCTGTGCGCGCGGCGACAAACTCTTTGGCGACCAGATTCATGCCGTCGTGCAGACTGCTTACGTAACATAGATCTGCGGCCCGATAATAGCGGAAAACCTCCGGAGGTTCGTGGTGAGAGCGAAGCATGATGATCGGCTGGTAGTCGTCCATTCCAAAGCGCAAGTTGATGCGCTCGGCCAGACGTTCTACTGATTCGTTGAGTTCCTTATACCGTTCGATCTTGGTACGGCTCGGCGCAGCCAGTTGCGCAAAGCTGAATCGCCCGCGAAACTCCGGACGCCGCTCCAGCAGCAACTCCACAGCCTCCAAACGCTCTTCAACGCCTTTGGTGTAGTCCAGGCGGTCCACCCCGATGCCGAGCAGAGCGTTCGGCTTTAGTCCAAGCTCTCGCCACACATGCGCGCGACACTCCTCCACACTGGGCGCTTCCGCCACCCAGCGCACGGGCCATTCAAGCGCGATCGGGTACGGCCGAACAAGAGTCTTGTGGCCTCGCATCACGACGGCGCTTTGCTCCTGGTCGCGGCGCGTTTCAAGATACCTGTCCACAGAATCCAAAAAATTATTGCAGTGCAGTTGCGTGTGAAAACCGAGAATACTGCTTCCCAGCAAGCCTTTCAGCAGTTCGTCGCGCCAGGGACAGATGCCCATTCGCTCCGCGTTCGGCCACGGAATGTGCCAGAACACGATCACGGTTGCGGCTGGCAATCGTTTGCGGATCATTGCCGGAGCCAGGGCAAAGTGATAATCCTGCACCAGGATGATCGGATCTTTCGAATCAACCTCGCTGCACACCGCATCGGCAAACTTCTGATTCACCGCCTGGTACTGCCTCCAGTCCTCGGCACGAAAGATGGGCCGCGCATGCGCAATGTGGCACAGCGGCCACAGGCCCTCATTTGAAAATCCGTAGTAGTAGCCCTGTTGCTCTTTGTCTGAAAGCCAAACCCGGCGAATGTGGTAAGACTCTTCATCGGGGGGCACGCGAACATGATCGTCCCTGTCCACTGTTTCGCGATCGGCGTTGCCGCTGCCGTGCGCAACCCATACACCCGAACAGGCACGCATGATGGGTTCCAGAGCGGTGACCAGCCCGCTCGCCGGATGCTGAACCTCGATTCCGCCGTCGGCCGTGTGCTGGTGAACGTATGGCTCTCGATTCGCCAGGATAACGATCTTCTCTCCGTGCAAGTACCGGTTCAGAGTCTGTTTCAGTCGCTCGGCCGTCCACAGCCCAGGAGCGTCTTCCCGCTCATTGGCCATGCGCCCAACCAGTTCGCGCATGTCTCTCAGAATCGGTTGAAACTCGGTACTTTGCTTGCCTCTTCCGCGCAGCACGTTGCGCATTTCCATGCTCCAGTCAGAGCGTGCCCGTCTTGCCACCAGCAAAGGAATGCCGAATGCCGTGATTGCCAGAAGACCAAAGATCACCATCAGAAACGTTTGCGCCGCCGCCTCGCGTCGTTCAATGTAGCTCAGGTCGTTCACCAGAATCGCAAACCCAAGATCCTGTCCCTGAACCGATATGGGCATCGCACTCACAAGCACACCGCCAGTGGGCAGCGTTGCAATGGTGCTCCATTCGTGAAGATTCTGATCGGTATTGCCTGCGGCCGTACCGGCGGCGCGAACTCGGGATCCCACCGCAGAGCAACTGAACTCTGAAGGGTATCCCTGCGTGATCGATCGCGTGCTCAAGTCCGCGCCGCAAACCGCGGCCCCCATCACCCGCTCGTCGTGCCCCAGTGCTGTCAATTGTTTGCGAAGAATTATCGGGTCGTACCAAGCGACCGCCAGCAGTTGGGTAGCGTTGGTCAGCACCACCTGGGCGCGCGATCTCAAATCGCGTTCAAACCACTCATGCACCGTCGTTTGAACCACGCCCGATACCGCCCAAGTTAATAACGCCAGGCCCACGATTAGGGCGAGGATGAATCGCGCCACACGCGTCATACCCCATTGAAACATCCCTCAAATGTCACAGGATGGTCAAAATGTGACTTGCAGATCGGGGTAGCTTGGGAATCGTCGATTCTCTTCGCTTCGCTCAGGATGGCAGCAATCAGAGCAACAAGACGGGGTGAGCGATTATGCATCGCCCACCCCTGAGTTTTCCGCCGCAAGGCGGGTCTGCCTGCATGGCAAATGCTACTTCTTGTCTTCCACGTCCACATACTCCGCATCGATCACGCCTTCGTCCTTCTTGGCTTCGGCGTTCGGTGCGGCTCCGTCGCCACCAGGCGCAGTGCCCGGCGCGGCCTGTGCAGCAGTCGCCTTGTAGACGATCTCTGCGAGCTTGTGGCTGGCATGGGTCAGCTTCTCGTGCTGGTCCTTCAACTCCTTCGATGTCGGCGTGCCTTCAAGCAGCTTCTTGCTCGCGGCCAGCACCGACTCAACCTCAGCCTTCACGGGAGCTGCTTCCGCGCCCGAGATCTTGTCGCCGGAGTCTTTCAGCATCTTGTCGATGTTATAGACCATGCCGTCAAGCGAGTTGCGCGCATCGATCTCGTCGCGCTTCTCCTTGTCCTCGGCTGAGTGCGCCTCGGCCTCCTTGGCCATCTTCTCCACCTCGTCCTTGCTCAGGCCCGAGCTGGAAGTGATGGTAATGCGCGTATCCTTGCCGGTAGCGTTGTCCTTGGCCGTCACATTCAAAATGCCATTCGCATCGATGTCAAAGGTCACCTCAATCTGCGGCACGCCCCTTGGAGCCGGCATGATTCCGCCCAGCTTGAACTTGCCCAACGTGCGGTTCTGCGCCGCCATGGGCCGTTCACCTTGTAGCACGTGCACTTCGACCTCGGTCTGTGAATCGGCCGCCGTCGAGAAAGTCTCGGTCTTCTTCGTCGGGATCGTGGTGTTGCGCGGAATCATCGATGTGGCCACGCCGCCCAGCGTCTCGATCGACAAGGTCAGAGGCGTCACGTCGAGCAACAGTAGATCCTTAACCTCACCGGCCAACACACCCGCCTGCACAGCCGCGCCGATCGCCACCACCTCGTCCGGATTAACACCACGGTGCGGCTCGCGACCGAAGAGCTTCTTCACAATCTCCTGAATCTTGGGCATGCGCGTCTGGCCGCCCACCAAAACCACCTCGTCGATCTTGTCTACGCTAATACCGGCGTCGGCGATGGCCTTCTTGCACGGTTCAAGCGAACGCTCCAGCAGGTCATCGACCAGCTGTTCCAGCTTGCCGCGGGTCAGCTTTCGAACCAGATGCTTCGGGCCAGTAGCGTCCGCGGTCACAAAGGGCAGATTGATCTCAGTCTCGATGGTTGTCGAGAGCTCGATCTTGGCCTTCTCGGCGGCGTCCTTGAGCCGTTGCAAAGCCATCTCGTTGCCCTTCGAACCCAAGTCCAGACCCTGCTCTTGTTTGAACTCGGAAATCAGCCAATCCACGATCCGCTGGTCGAGATTGTCGCCGCCCAGGTGTGTATCGCCATTGGTGGACTTGACCTCGATGACGCCTTCGCCAACTTCGAGGATCGAAATGTCAAACGTGCCGCCGCCGAAATCATACACGGCGATCGTCTCATCCTTTTTCTTATCAAGCCCATAGGCCAGCGCGGCCGCGGTAGGCTCGTTGACAATGCGCTTCACGTCCAGCCCGGCAATCTTGCCGGCGTCCTTCGTTGCCTGGCGTTGCGCGTCGTTAAAGTAAGCAGGAACCGTGATGACCGCCTCAGTAACCGTCTCGCCCAGGTAAGCCTCTGCGCTCTTCTTCAGTTTCTGCAGGATCATGGCGGAGATCTCGGGCGGCGTGTACTCCTTCCCTTGGGCCATCACGCCCACATGGTCGCCCTGCGCGATCACCTTAAAGGGCACCATCTTCATCTCGTCGCTCACTTCGTTGTAGCGTCGGCCCATAAAGCGCTTGATCGAGAAAATAGTGTTTTCGGGGTTGGTTATGGCCTGACGCTTGGCTACTTGACCCACCAGCCTCTCACCACTCTTCGAGAAGCCGACAACGGAGGGCGTCGTGCGCGCACCTTCCTCATTTGGAATGACTTTTGGTTCGCCACCTTCGAGGACTGCGACACACGAGTTGGTCGTGCCGAGATCGATTCCGATGATTTTTGCCATGGTTAGATATCCTGCCTGATGATGGAATTTCTGACTATTTAAATATGCCATATTGAGTGAGTTATTGTCAACATTTCTTGATCACTACTACATTAAGCGCCGCTCAGTGCCATTCACGATAAAGCTCTTGCCATTTAAAGGGGACCATATTAGTCTTATTTGCATATAGGCGACTTATTTGGTCGCATTTCCGGCGGAGGTCCATACACTTGCTCGTCAGAATGTTCAGGAAGGCGATCATCTCTAGCCACACCATAATTTTCTGTCTTCCGTTGTCGATCTACACCATCGGTCGTGCGCAGGAGAAGCCTTACTTCGTCACCTACTCCCACGATCTGGAAGAGCCGGGCAACCTGGAGATCGAAACAAAAACAGCTTTGGCGCGACCCGAAGGCGGCAACCACTATGGAGCCACGGCCATGGAACTGGAATACGGCACGCGCGCCTGGTGGACCACCGAGCTCTACCTTGACGGACAGACAACGCCCCAGGACTCGACGCTCTTTACCGGTTGGCGGCTTGAGAATCGTCTTCGACCACTGATGCGGGAGCACGCAATCAATCCACTTCTATACATTGAATACGAAAACACCTCGGGGGCTGACAAAACAATTCTTGAGGTCACCGGGCACGACGGTCAGACCGACCTGGCTGAATCCAACGGCCAGTCCCGCCGCGAGCACCAGCACGAGGCGGAGTTGAAGCTGATCCTGTCATCGAACCTCAAAGCCTGGAACATCAGCGAAAACTTCATCGCCGAGAAAGACCTCAGTCATGCCCCCTGGGAGTTCGGTTACGCGGTCGGTTTAACACGCCCCTTGCGCAGCGCGGCAGGAAGCCGGGAATGCACCTTTTGCGCCGAGAAGTTCATCACCGGCATTGAGGGCTACGGCGGTCTCGGCGACACATTTTCGCTGACCATGCGCGACACCTCCCACTACCTCGCTCCGCTTATCGGCTGGCAACTGCCCAGGGGAGCGCGGCTCAGCTTTTCGCCCGGCTTCGGCCTCACCGATACGAGCCTCGCCAGGGTCTACCGCGTTGGACTGGCCTTCGAATTCGCACAGTTCGGAAACTGGTTCCACGGTTCAAATGGAGGCGGGGAATGACACGCACATTCAGTGGACTCCTGACAATTGCGCTAGGTGCGACTCTCTCGCTCGCGGCGGTTCAAAGTACCCGATGGCAACATGTTCCAGCACGGGATCACGCGCAGGCCAATCCCCTTGCCAGCCAACCTGACGCTGCTGTGGCCGGAGCGCTTATCTATAAAGAGCATTGTCAGCAGTGCCATAAAGCCAATGCGCAAGGCGACGGAAACAAGCGTCCCTCGTTGCACAGCGAAAGGCTGCGCACGGCCAGCGACGGCGATATCGAATGGTTTCTGCGCCAAGGCGATCTTGGACACGGCATGCCCTCATGGTCGAGCCTGCCGCAGGCACAGCGATGGCAGATCGTTGCCTATCTAAAATCAATTCAATAGCGCCTTGTTGATCGCGCTGAAGTGCCTGGGCTGCGATCGCCACCACGAGACCTGGGTCATCGCGATTCCAAGTCTAAACGGGCGCAAACTTCCGCGCCGATAGCGAACCTGCTAGCATCACTAATGATAAAAAGCAACATAACGTCCTAATATCCCGTTAAGCTTTTGGAGTCCCATGGATCCCCAGACTGTTGCGTCAGCGTTCGGGTATTCTCAGCTCGCGACCTGGGAGTGGAACCCATCCACCGACGAGTTCAAATGGACCGCAGGTCAGGCCGAGGTCTACGGATATCCCGCAAACGAGATCAACTCTTCGGCCGCATGGTTTGCGATCATCCATCCTGAGGACCGGGAAAGGGTCCGGCTTGCGAATCACCGAGCTATCCAAACTACGGCAGGATTTCGCGAACACTTCCGTGTGGCCACTAAGAATAAGCAGATTCTCTGGATCCTTGGATACGGACAGCTTGTCCCCTTGCCCGACCAGTCAGTCCGCATGACGGGCATCAATGTCGAGGTCACCGATTGGGTTGACGCGCTCGCGGCAAGCGAAACGAGATTCAGCGCCACCTTCGAACAGGCGGCTGTCGGCATCGCCCACGTTGACGCCGATGGCAAGTGGCTGAACGTCAACAGCCGATGCTGCGAAATCGTAGGCTATTCCAAGGAAGAGCTCCTCAAGATCACGTTCTCTGAGCTCACTCATCCAGCCGACCTCCACTCTGACAAGGTTTTGATTCGGGAGTTGCTCACCGGAAATCGCTCAAACTATTCCGTCGAAAAGCGATATTACACCAGGGGTAAACGCGTGGTTTGGGCCAATCTCACGGTCTCTCTCGTGCGCAAAAGCGATGGAAGCCCCGACTACTTTATCGCGGTGATCGAAGACATCACAGCGCGCAAGCGTATCAAGGAGCAGCGCGACGAGATGATCGAGATCCTCGAGGAGCGGGTTCGCGAGCGCACCGCCGAGCTCGAAAAGCTCTCGATGACCGATGCGCTTACCGACGTAGCCAATCGCCGCCGGTTAGATGAACAAATGTTGCTCGAGTGGGACCGCGCCGTTCGCGCCAACAAGCCCATGTCCATTGTGCTCGTCGATATCGATCACTTTAAAGAATTGAATGACAGCCTGGGCCATGGGCCTGCCGACCGCGCCCTTGTCACCTTTGCCGCCGAGTTGAAACGAATGGTCCGTCGCCCAGCCGATCTGGTGGCACGTTATGGCGGCGACGAATTTGTTCTGGTGCTTCCCGAGACAGGTCCCGAAGGCGCCATGTGCATCGCGCAACAAATCCAGATGGCTGTCGATCGCCTTAATCTCGCCAATCCCGGCTCGCCCATCTCATCCAGGATGACCATCAGCCAAGGCGTTGCGACCGCGTGGCCGACAAAAAAGGGATCAAGCGGCGACCTGATGCTGCACGCCGATCGCGCCCTCTACACCGCCAAACAAGCAGGCAGGAATCGATTCTCCTGGTCCGCCTGCTCCGAAGCCCCTAAACAAGGCGGATGACAGGCGCGAAACTCGTTCAAAACAACCTCTTAACTAATCGAGCCGGCGGTTCAAAAGAGCACGCTTCGACTAAGTCGACAAAGCGCGCCGGGCCGGCGGTTCTGACACCGCCGGCCCGGAAGTTAGCAAATAATTTTCCGCGCTGTTGTCTCTACCACACTGTTGCGTTCACTTCCCCACTCGCGCCGTTGTATGCCTCTGTCCCGAGGATTTGATAGTTGAAAGATCCCATATTCATTCCAAGGTTCTTCCAATGGCTGAAGTGGTTGTTAGTCGTAACTGTGTGGTTTGATCCGGTCGAGGACCCGCCCCAGGCATCCAGGTACTGTTCGAAGGTTGCAGTGCCTTGAATGGAAGGCTGGTTAACTTGCTGATGCTCGTAGGTGTTGTAAGTGTGCCCATCGCTGGAAACACTGCCCTTATACGTTGCATCGGCGGTATACAACGAACCAAACTCAGTGATGTAATACTCGACCAGTGGGTTTGTCGTCCACCCATATATTGAGATGGTGTTATAGCCGCTGGCAGAGCCGACATTGTAGCTTATAGACTGCGCGCTGCCGGTGCTCCAACCTTTTCCGCCGACCATGTCACCGACACCCGACCAGCTAATGGCATAATTGCCGGGGTATGTCGCTCCACTTGGAAAGGTCATAGTTGCCGACCCGCTACTGGTATACAACGAGTAATAGTAGCCGTTGTTAGTGCCCGTCCCATTGTTCTTTACTGTTTGGGCGTTGGCTACTAGGGTTATGCAACCCACTGCTACGAGAGCAAAGAGGGTTACTCGTTGAGCTTGTAACTGAACGAACTTCACTGAATGCATTTGTATCTCCCCTTTCGTTTTCTGGGTAAATCGGTGCAATCGCCTGCCGATTCCCGCAGACGCCCCCTGGGGGTCGAGGTCGCCATCGTGGGAAACTGGTAAACGGGACTGATCGCCACGTTGCGCCCGCTGTGGCTCGATGCCGAGTAACATGAAGCGAGCGCGAGAGACGGTTCCCGAATAAAACACATACCATTCACACTCTTGAACGCGGGCGAGTAAGCAAGGTTCAAGGACATCGATCGTAAGTTCTACGACCAATTGAAACCTAACTTACATAACATACTTGTGGCAATACCAGAATGATTAGTCTGCTAACTTTCTAGTTAAAGGATTAAGTGAGTAGTTTCCTGACTTATGCGCTTACTCAAAGGATTAACTAAGCGACTTGCCATTCTCAAGACTTACTAAAAGGATTGACTATGAAGTTTACAGAGCCTCTTATCAGAGTCTTGGCTCTCCCTGCCAAGTTTTTCCACAGCTTTGCCATTTTTTCCACAGCCTTGCGACGAGCGCACCCCCCGATCGACCGTCACTGACGCCCCGCCCTCCCATCGTTTACCCTCAAGTGAGTTCCGTTCCCAATGACGACAGCCGCCGCTCAAGCCCGCTATCCGCTCACCCAGGGCGTGAACCCATGGCTGGTCACCGTCTCCGTCATGCTGCCCACATTTATGGAGGTACTCGACACCGCCATCGCATCGGTAGCTTTGCCCTACATCGCCGGCAGCCTTTCCGCGTCAAATTCCGAAGCGACCTGGGTGTTGACCAGCTACCTGGTTGCCAACGCCGTCATCCTGCCCGCCTCCAACTGGTTTGCCCGCCGCTGGGGCCGCAAGCGCTTTCTGCTCATCTGCGTCGTCATCTTCACCGTCGCATCGTTCTTCTGCGGAGCAGCACCGTCGCTCGGTGTTATTCTGCTGGCCCGCGTCTTGCAAGGAGCCGGCGGCGGAGCGCTCCAGCCCCTCTCCCAGTCGATTCTCCTCGAGAGCTTCCCCGTTGAGAAGCGTTCCATGTCCATGGCCGCCTATGGTCTTGGCATCGTGGTGGCTCCCGTTCTTGGCCCCACGCTCGGAGGTTGGCTGACCGACACGTTTAGCTGGCGCTATGCCTTCTATATCAATATTCCCGTCGGCATTCTTGCGGTCATTCTTATTACGCGCTTCGTACACGATCCGCCTTACATCAAAAACGCCAAGGTCGGCCCGTTCGACAACATTGGCTTCGGCCTCCTGATGGTCTGGACCGGCGCTTTGCAGATCGTTCTGGACAAGGGCCAGGAAGACGACTGGTTCGGCGCCGTCTGGGTGCGCTGGGCAGTCGCCGCGATGGCCACGTCGCTTGTCCTCTGGATCTGGCGTTCCTGGACCAACCGCAAAGGCCTACTCGACCTCCATGTGCTCAAAGACCGTAACTTCCGCACCGGATGCTTCCTGATCGCCATGCTGGGCATGGCCATTTACATCACCATCGCCATTCTGCCCCTCTACTATCAGGAGATCCTCGGCTACACCGCCTTCACCGCCGGCCTGGTCGTTGGTCCACGCGGCATCGGCTCCTTCATCGGATCGCCGGTCATCGGCATCCTCGGCTCGCGCATCGACCAACGCAAGCTGCTCTGCGCCGGATTCACCGGCTTCGGCATCTGCGCTCTCTTCTTCGGCATGGTGAATCTAGACATCGGACCTTACACGCTGCTCATACCCATCACGCTAACCGGCTTTGCGCTGAGCTTTGTCTTTGTTCCTCTGGCCACCATGGCCACCTCCACCATTCCTCGCGAAGAGATGGGCAACGCCACCGGCCTCTTCAACATGCTGCGCAACATCGGCGGGTCAATAGGAATATCGATGGCCACCACGGCCCTGATTCGTCGCGCCGCCCTGCACCAGACAGAACTCGGCGCCAATCTCGACCCATCCAACATGGTCCTGCAGCAGAAGTCGCACATGATCGCCGGCTATCTCGGCCATCACATCGGCCCTAACGCCGGAGGCCCCGGTTCAATGGGATTGATGTACGGCCTGATGGAGCAGCAATCGGCCTTGATGGCTTACGTCGACGTCTTCCGCTGGACAGCACTCTTAGCGTTCTTCTGCGCCATAGCCGCATGGCTCTTCAAAAAGCCAGCCAAGCACGCCGCCCCGCCCCCCGGCGTGCATTGACGCATGCTTAAGACGTCCCAACGGAGTTATCCCGCCAACGGCAGGAATCGTCTCATCTGCTCGTCGTACCGCTCAATCCGCCCGCTGAGAATGTCGTAGTACCAGCCATGCACCGTCAGCCGGCTCTCCATCACCGCCCGCGCCACCGACGGCTGGGCGCGCAGATTCAGCATTTGCGCCACCACGTTGCCCCGAATCAGCGAGGCCAGTTCGGCGTGCTCGCCATCGGCCGGGTCCAGTGGCTGGCGATGGCTGAATGCTCCTTCCACGTGGCTCAGCCAGCGCCGTGCCTTGGGCAGGCTCTCCAGATCCTTGGGGCTCAGTGCCGCCTTCATCGCCCCGCAATCCGAGTGGCCGCAGAGGATTGTGTGCTTCACCTTCAACACCTCAACGGCATATTCAATAGTCGCCGAGACGCCATCCACATCGGTGCCGCCCATAGGCACCACATTGCCCGCGTTACGCGTGATAAACAAGTCTCCCGGCTGCGTCTGCAAGATTAAATCCGGCACCACCCGTGAGTCCGAACAGGTAATAAACAGAGTCTCCGGAGCCTGCTGGTCGGCAAGCAGGTGAAACTGATCCCGCTTGCCGGGAAAGACGATCGCAAGAAAACACTTGTATCCCTCGATAAGCTTGTCCAACCGCTCTTGCTGTTCCATATGCCCGTTCACTCCTCGACGTCGAGTTTTCAGTGGCCAGCACCAGCCTATCTCATTGCCCATGCGGCATGGCGAAGACCTTGTTGTCACTGGGATCAAAAACACCGAACTTCAAGGCACGCAAACGTCGGCTGCCCAACCGCGGGCGTTCCGAAGACCATCCTTTCCCATTTTTTCTGGCCAGAGGGTGAGAAACCATGAACCTCAAGCGAGCGATGAGCGAGCAGTTGGCCCCAACGCAGGTGGCCCAGCGCAGGTGGTGGCGCGATACACTTGAAATTGACCTATGTTTGAGACCCTTACAGACAAACTTCAGCGCGCCTTCAAAACTCTCCGCGGCCAGGGCACGCTCACTGAAGAGAACATCGCCGAAGCCCTGGGCCTGATTCGCGTAGCCCTGCTCGAGGCCGACGTCAACCTCAACGTTGTCACCGAACTGATCGAGCAGATCCGCGCCAAGGCCGTCGGCACCGAGGTCCTCACCGCTCTCTCGCCCTCTGAACAGGTCATCAAGATCGTTCGCGACGAGTTGATCTCGCTGCTCGGCAAAGACACGGCCCGCTTCAGATTCGCCTCGCAGCCCCCTTCGGTCATTCTGATGGCCGGCCTACAAGGTTCCGGCAAGACGACCACTGCGGGAAAACTCGCCGCCTGGCTGAAAAAGGGCGGTCATCGGCCCATGCTTGTGTCGGTCGACGTCTACCGCCCCGCAGCTCGCGAACAGCTCAAGGTCGTCGCCAAGTCTGTCGAAGTCCGCCTCTACGAAGGCGATCAGAAAGGCGAAAAGGCAGGCTCGGCCCTCGTCGAGCGCTTGGCTGGCGAAGCACGCCGCGAGGCCCG
>Ga0187890_10002435_pt1 | contig 12998 bp, 7 predicted proteins | sample June2016WEW_21_1_FD_133005 | JGI IMG/M metagenome (GOLD analysis project Ga0187890, IMG submission 133005) | Peatland microbial communities from SPRUCE experiment site at the Marcell Experimental Forest, Minnesota, USA - June2016WEW_21_10 | ecosystem: Environmental > Terrestrial > Soil >... | reverse complement strand
CAACCCCTTCAACGGTGAAGTGCCGTTCAATATCCTCATTCGTGACTTTGACGACATCGTGATCGTCGCCCAACCGCCGTGGCTGAATGTGGGCCACCTGATCGCCATTGCCAGCATCTTGCTGGCGATGGTCATCGCCCTTGGCATGCGCGCGTGGTACATCGAAAGAAAGAACCGGCGCCGCATCGGCTCTCTCGCCTATGTCGAGCGCCGCCGCAGCAAGGTTCTTGAAGACATCAACCATTCCAAACCCTTGGCCGAGATTCTGGAGCGGATCACGGAGTTGGTTTCCGTCAGGCTGAATGGCGCGCCTTGTTGGTGCCAGGTTGCGGGCGGAGCCGCTCTGGGCAATAAGCCAGTCGACCTTCAGTCTTCATCCCTGCGCGTCGTTGAGAGTCCCATCCCTGGGCGCTCCGGCCCGGCTCTGGGCTCCATCTTCGCCGCCTTCGACACCCGCAAAAATCCTGATGCCGTTGAAAAATCAGCCTTGGCCATGGCGTCGGAATTGGCCACCTTGGCCATCGAGACTTCGCGCCTCTACTCCGACCTCATTCACCGCTCGGAGTTCGACCTCCTCACCGACGTGCAAAACCGCTTTGCCATGGAAAAGGCTCTTGACGCGATGATTCAAACCGCGCGCGAAACCGCCGGAATCTTTGGCTTGATCTACATTGACCTGAACGAGTTCAAACAGGTGAACGACCTGCATGGGCACCTTGTCGGCGACAAGTATCTCCAGGAAGTGTCGCGGCGCATGAAGCGCCAATTGCGCCCCTTCGACGTTTTGGCGCGTTTGGGCGGCGACGAGTTTGCCGTTCTGGTTTCTCAAGTGCACAACCGCGCTGAAGTTCACGAAATATGCGCACGGCTCCAAAGCTGCTTCCATGAGCCGTTCATTGGAGACGGCTATGTCCTTCAAGGCTCGGCGAGCTTTGGCGTCTCTTTGTACCCTGAAGACGCCGATACCGCCGACAGCTTGCTGCGCGGGGCCGACGCCGCGATGTATGTGGCTAAATACACGAGACTGGCGAATTCCCGTGCCGGCGACGAACAGCCTGAAGATGATCTTGCGTCCAAAGCCCACGTCTAAAACCGCCATCGCCCCTTCCCACAACTTCTTGGGCCATCAGGATTGCCTTCCCAATCATTCATTGTTCTCCACCCCTTGCCGATAAAGCATCGTAGCGCCGGATCCGTGTCATCCAGCCCTCTTGAGCCGCGTTATGAAGAGGGTGGTCCCCTGGTTCGCGATGCTTCTACTCTGCGCTTCAGGCGCGCGGTCGCAGCCGTCTGACCAAATTACAACAGCGCAAGCCGCTGCAACCCTCAACAACGCCCAGGCCAGCAAGCACCAGCCCGTCTCCTTTGAGGCTACCGTCACCTACTATCCCCCCTATGAGAGGAATCTGTTCGTCCAGCAAGGGGCCGCGTCGATCTATGTGCACCCCTCCCTCATGTATCAGTTCATCCCCGGTGATCGTGTCAGAGTGCGCGGAACCATGCATGATAGCTTCCGGCCGTACATTGAAAACGCCGAACTAACATTCCTGGGCCACGGTCCATTACCCGCTCCCGTGCGCCCCACCTTCGAGCAGATGATCCGCGCCGAAACGGATGGCAGGCTCGTCACCGTGCGTGCCGTCATCGAGTCTGCCGACCTGGCTCCCAGTTCGTAGGCGCCCGTCTCCACGACTCAACTCAGCGTCCTGCTGGACGGGGGCCACGCCGACGTCACGGTCGACAGCAACGACCCATCGCGCCTCCGAGACCTTCTCGATGCCGAAGTCGAACTCACCGGCATCCAGTCCGGCGTCTTCGACAACAAAATGCAGCTGACCGGGATCCTCTTTCATGTCCAGTCGCTCAATCAGGTGACGATTCTGAAACGCGCCGCCGTTGACCCTTGGTCGATCTCCGTCACGCCCATGGACCGCGTATTGAGCAGCTACCTTGTCCGCGACGCGAGTGACCGCGAGCGCGTGCATGGGACCATTACCTACTATCAGCCCGGCGTAGCCCTGGTTCTCGAAGACGGCTCAAAAAGCATTTGCATCACGACCGACAGTTGGAGCCCTCTACACGTGGGCTATGTGGCCGATGCCATCGGATTCCCCACCGTCGAGAACGGCTTCCTTGCCCTGACCCGTGGCGAAGTCCACGAGACGGCAACGCAGGCGCCAGTTAATTCATCGCTCTTCACCTGGCGGCAACTGGCGCTCGGCGGTAACAGTGGCCATGGTCACGTCTTCGACCTCGTCTCCGTGGAAGGCCAGGTGGTAACCGAGGTGCGGCAGGCTACCCAGGACGAATATGTGCTTAATTCCGACGGCCACCTGCTCTCCGCCATCATTCGACACCCCGGGACTGCGAGCACTGCCCCGCTCTCCCCCATGCGCGAGATTCCCTTAGGCACGCGCATTCGCGTCACCGGCATCTGCATGCTTACTGACGCGAATCCTTTCAACGGCGAGGTGCCTTTCAATATCCTGATGCGCAACGTTGATGACATCGCGATCGTCGCGCGGCCTCCGTGGTTGAATGTACGTCATCTCATGATGATCGTCGGCCTGCTGCTTTTGGTGGTCATCGCCATCGGCATCAGAAGCTGGGCCCTCGAGCGGCGCGTGCGCCAGAAAACTGCGGCGCTGGCATACCTCGAACAGCGGCGAAGCCGCATCCTTGAGGACATCAACAACTCCCGCCCACTCGGCGAGATCATCGAGTGCATCACCGAGGTGGTTTCGTTCCGGTTGCACGGCGCTGCCTGATGGTGCGAGGTCGCCGATGGGGCGACCCTCGGCAAGCGCCCGCCCATGATCACATCGCAGAGAATCGTCCAGCAGGAGATTCACGGCCGCTCGGGAGCCGCCCTTGGAACCATCTTCGCTGCCATGAACCGGCTCACCAAGCCCTGCGCGCAAGAGACTTCGGCTCTCTCTCTGGGAGCAGGATTGGCAACCCTGGCCATCGAAACTTCGCACCTCTATTCCGATCTTGTGCATCGCTCGGAGTTCGATCTGCTCACCGACATTCCCAATCGATTCTCGCTCGAGAAGCATTTGGATGCCATGATTTCTGAAGCCCGCCGCTCCGCAGGCATCTTCGGCTTCATCTTCATCGACCTCGATCAGTTCAAGCAGGTCAATGACCAATACGGCCACCAGGTGGGCGACATGTATCTGCAGGAAGCAGCCCTGCGCATGAAGCATCAACTGCGGCTCGGCGACACTCTGGCACGCCTGCGCGGCGATGAGTTCGCGGTGGTCGTGGCCGCGGTGCACAATCGCTCTGACGTACACGAGATCGCGCACCGCCTCGAGCACAGCTTCGACAATCCCTTCGCAGTGGGCGGCCACGTGGTGCGGGGATCGGCCAGTATCGGCGTCGCTCTCTACCCCGAGGACGCCGATTCGGCTGACCACCTCCTCAAAGCTGCCGACGCCGCTATGTATGCCGTCAAGCAATCAAGGAGCCACGGCAGAACCGCCGTATCCGATGCCATGGCCTCAAATCCAGAATCAAGAAAATGTGCATAAGAAAGGCGCGGCTCGCGCCGGGCCTTCAAGTGTTGAGAGTTTCGCAAATGCCAGCCTACTCCGCCGCCATCTCCTCGGCTTCGCCTTCCTGCCGCATCAGTTCCAGCTCGCGCTCGGCGGCTTCGATCTCGGCATGCACTTCCTGCTGCACGCGAGCCGCGGCCTCTTCGAGCTCCGGTGAAAGCTGGACATTACGGTAGTATTCCAGGCCCGTGCCCGCGGGAATCAGCCGTCCCACGATCACGTTCTCCTTCAACCCGCGCAAGTTGTCAATCGCGCCGTTGATGCTGGCCTCGGTGAGTACGCGCGTCGTCTCCTGGAAGCTGGCCGCCGAGATAAAGCTGTCGGTGGAGAGCGACGCCTTGGTGATGCCGAGCAGCAGCGGGCGTCCAATCGCCGGACGGCCGCCGTTCTGCAGCACGCGCTCGTTCTCTTCCGAGAAGCGGAACCGGTCCACCTGCTGTTCCAGCAGGAAGCTCGTGTCGCCCACTTCGTCGATCCGCACCCAGCGCAGCATCTGCCGCACGATCACTTCGATGTGCTTGTCGCTGATTGCCACGCCCTGCAGCCGGTAGACTTCCTGGATTTCGTTCACCAGGTAAGCCTGCAGCTCCTTCTCGCCCAGCACGGCAAGAATGTCGTGCGGATTCAGCGGGCCATCCATCAGCGGATCGCCGGCGCGAAGCCGCTCGCCTTCCTGAACGTTCACGTGAATGCCGCGCGGCACCGAGTATTCCTTCTCGTCTCCGTTGTCAGCCGTCACGTAGATTTTGCGCTGGCCCTTCGAGACCTCGCCGAACCTGACCACGCCGTCGATCTCGCTGATGATCGCGGTCTCGCGCGGCTTTCGCGCCTCAAAGAGTTCCACCACGCGCGGCAGACCGCCCGTGATGTCTTTGGTGCGCGTACTCTCCTTGGGAATCTTGGCCAGCACATCGCCTGGTCCAACTTCATCGCCATCCTGCACCATCAAGTGAGCGCCGCGAGGCAGCAAATAGCGCTTGCTGCTCTTGGAGCCCTTGATCGCAATGGCCGGCTGACGCTTCTCGTCGGGCGAGTCGGCAACCACCAGGCGCGAAAGGCCGGTCACCTCGTCCACTTCTTCGTTCAGCGTGATGCCTTCCTGCAGGTCCTTGAACTGCACGGGGCCGCCTATCTCCGTAAGAATGGCGTACGTGTAGGGATCCCATTCAGCCAGCACCTGGCCCAGCTTCACAGCCGTGCCCTCGCGCACGCGGAGACGCGCGCCATACACCACCTGGTAGCGCTCCTTTTCACGGCCGCGCTCATCCACAATGGCTATCGAGCCGGACCGATTCATGGCCACCAGCTCGCCTTCCTTGCTTTCCACCGTGTTCAGGTTGATGAAGCGCACAAAGCCATTGTTCTTGGCGTCCAGGCGCGACTTGTCCTGCACGCGGCTTGCTGTGCCGCCTACGTGGAAGGTGCGCATCGTGAGCTGCGTTCCCGGTTCGCCGATGGACTGCGCCGCAATCACGCCGCAGGTTTCGCCCAGCTCGACCATGCGGCCGGAGCCAAGGTTGCGCCCATAGCACAACGCGCAAACGCCGCGCCGCGATTCGCAGGTGAGCACGGAGCGGATCTTCACCCGTTCCACGCCAGCGCCCTGAATCGCCGACGCGATGTCTTCGTCAATTGGCTGGTTCACTTCCACCACGACGTTGCCGTCGTAGTCTTTGATCCTTTCCAGAGAAACGCGGCCAATGATCCGGTCACGCAACGGCTCGATGATCTCGCCCGACTCCACAATCGATCCGACGTAAATGCCCTCCAGCGTGCCGCAATCCTGCTCGGTCACGATCACGTCCTGCGCCACGTCCACGAGACGCCGCGTCAGGTAGCCCGAGTCGGCCGTCTTCAGCGCCGTATCGGCCAGACCCTTGCGAGCGCCGTGCGTCGAGATGAAGTACTCCAGCACCGTCAGCCCTTCGCGGAAGTTTGCGGTGATCGGCGTCTCGATGACTTCGCCCGAAGGCTTGGCCATCAGCCCGCGCATGCCGCTCAACTGGCGAATCTGCTGCTTCGATCCGCGGGCGCCGGAATCAGCCATGATGTAAATCGGGTTCATGGCCCCTTCGTCGTCCGCCTTCTTCATGTTCGAGAACATCTCGTCGGCCACTTGGTCCGTAACCGCCGACCACATCTGGATCACCTTGTTAGACCGCTCACCGTTGGTGATGGCGCCGTCCATGTACTGCTTTTGGACCTCAATCACCTTCTTGTCGGCGTCGTCCACCACCTTGTACTTGCTCTCCGGGATCACCATGTCGTCCAGGCCAACGGAAAGGCCGGAACGCGTCGCATAGTTGAATCCCAGCGACTTGATGCGATCGAGCATTCCCACCGTCACTTCGAGCCCGAGGTTCTGGTTGCAATAGTTCACCAGTTGCCCGATGCCCTTCTTCTTCATCAGTCCGTTCACGAAAGGCATGCCCGGCGGAAGCGCGTCGTTCAGAATCACGCGACCCACGGTTGTCGACAGATACTCTTTGTCGAAATCCACCGGCTCGGTGTGCGTCAGATCCTGATCGTCGTAAGCGTTGGCCATATCGAGCACCTTGCCCGTGTAGCGCACGCGGATCGGCGAGAGCGTCTCCACTTCGCCCGCTTCGAGCGCCATCAGGATCTCGTCGGTATTCGAAAACACGCGGCCTTCGCCCTTGCCGCCCTTCTTGGCCTTGGTCAGGTAATAAAGCCCCAGCACCATGTCCTGTGTCGGCACGGTGATCGGCTGTCCGCTCGCTGGCGACAGAATATTGTGCGACGCCAGCATCAGCACGCTGGCTTCAATTTGCGCTTCCGGCGACAGCGGAATGTGCACCGCCATCTGATCGCCGTCAAAGTCCGCGTTGAATGCGGTGCAGACCAGTGGGTGAATCTTGATGGCCTTGCCTTCCACAAGCACCGGCTCAAAAGCCTGAATGCCCAGGCGGTGCAACGTGGGAGCGCGGTTCAGCAGAACAGGATGATCCTTGATCACTTCCTCAAGAATGTCCCACACCACCGGCTCCTGCATCTCCACCATTTCTTTGGCTTGCTTGATGGTCGTGCACTGCCCGGTCTGCTCCAGCCGGTGATAAATGAACGGCTTGAACAGCTCGAGCGCCATCTTCTTCGGCAGGCCGCACTGGTGCAACTTCAGTTCCGGACCGACCACGATCACAGAGCGGCCCGAGTAGTCGACGCGCTTGCCCAGCAGGTTCTGCCGGAAACGGCCCTGCTTGCCCTTCAGAGTGTCGGAGAGCGATTTGAGCGGGCGGTTGTTCGCGCCCCTCAGCACGCGGCCGCGGCGGCCGTTATCAAACAGCGCGTCCACAGCTTCCTGCAGCATGCGCTTCTCGTTGCGCACAATCACTTCCGGCGCGTGCAGGTCCATTAGCTTCTTCAACCGGTTGTTGCGGTTGATCACACGGCGATAAAGATCGTTCAAATCCGACGTTGCAAACCGGCCGCCATCCAGCGGCACCAGCGGGCGCAACTCTGGAGGAATGACCGGCAGCACGTCCAGAATCATCCATTGCGGCTTGTTGCTCGACTTGCGGAATGCTTCAACCACCTTCAGGCGCTTGGCAAACTTGATCTTTTTCTGCGCCGAGGTCTCCGTCTTCATCCGCTCGCGCAGTTCCACTCCCAGCTCGTCAATGCTCACGCGCTTGAGCAATTCCTTGATGGCTTCGGCGCCCATCATGGCCTTGAAGCCCGAGGGCCGGAACTGCTGATCGAGCTCGCGGAACTTGGTCTCGTCCTTGATGATCTCGCGCTCGCGCACTGGCGCGTCGCCTGGATCGATGACGACATAAGACTCGAAGTAGAGAATGCCTTCGAGGTCACGCAGCGAAATGTCCAGCAAGTGGCCAATGCGCGAAGGCAGGCCCTTGAAGAACCACACATGCGAGCACGGCGACGCCAGCTCGATATGGCCCATGCGCTCGCGGCGCACCTTGCTCACCGTCACTTCCACGCCGCACTTGTCGCAGATCACGCCGCGGTGCTTCATGCGTTTGTACTTGCCGCACAGGCACTCCCAATCCGTCACCGGCCCAAAAATGCGCGCGCAGAACAGGCCGTCGCGCTCCGGCTTGAAGGTGCGGTAATTGATGGTCTCCGGCTTGGTTACTTCGCCGTGCGACCAGCTGCGGATCTTTTCCGGGCTAGCCAACATGATGCGGATGGCGTCGAAGTCGGTAATGGGGCTCGTAAGCTCAAACGGGTTCGAACGGAACAAGGCGACCCTCCCTGGCGGGTTCTCTATGACCCGCCGCGGTACTGCGTGACTCCCGGGATTCCCTTGGGATCCTTCCTTCCCGGGTAGCGGCGTTTACCGCTTTCAAGAAGGACCCTGAAAAAACTCTTCAGCCACTAGCTCTTAGCCGTTAGCCTTTAGCTTTTCCTTGCTCGTTCCAGGCTTTAAGGCCCAAAAGCGGCACAACCGAGCTAAAAGCTAAGAGCTATCTCTTAGTCCGCCACCGCCGCCACTTCCGGCGTCGGCAGCTTTTTGATCAAATCCGCGCGCTTGATCAATTCCACGTCAAGGCAGAGCGATTGCAGCTCGCGGATCAATACATTGAACGACTCCGGCACGCCCGGCTCGATTGCCGCTTCGCCCTTGACGATGGCCTCGTAGAGCTTGGTGCGGCCATAGACGTCGTCGGACTTCGCGGTGAGCAGTTCCTGCAGGATGTATGCGGCACCGTATGCTTCCAGAGCCCACACTTCCATTTCGCCGAAACGTTGCCCGCCGAACTGCGCCTTGCCGCCCAGCGGCTGTTGCGTAATCAACGAGTACGGACCGATCGACCGTGCGTGAATCTTGTCGTCGACCAGGTGCGACAGTTTGAGCATGTAAATGTAGCCCACCGTCACTGGCTGTTCGAACTGATCGCCCGTCAAGCCGTCGAAGAGCATCGTCTTGCCCGAAGACGGCAAGCCCGCCGATGCCAGCAGAGCCTTGATTTCGCTCTCCTGTGCGCCGTCGAATACCGCCGTTCCGAACCAGATGCCCTTGCTCATGCCCTGCATCACGCGGATCAGCATCTCGTCGTCCAGCTCCAGAAGCTGTCCCAGAACCGCGGTTCCGGCGAATTCTTTCTTCGCCATCTCGCGTGCATACTCGGCTTCGGAGTTCTCCTTCAACAGTTTTGCGACTTTCTTGCCCAGCTCGTGTGCGGCCCATCCCAGATGCGTCTCCAGGATCTGGCCCACATTCATACGAGAAGGCACGCCCAGCGGATTCAACACAATCTCCACCGGCGTTCCATCGGGCAGATACGGCATGTCTTCCACCGGAAGAATGCGTGAGATCACGCCCTTGTTCCCGTGGCGGCCGGCCATCTTGTCGCCCACGCTCAGCTTGCGCTTCATGGCCACGTATACCTTCACCAGCTTGATCACGCCCGGAGGCAGCTCGTCGCCCTTCTGCAGCTTGGCCACCTTCTCGTTCGTAATCTTGCGCAGCACTTCGATCTGCCGCGACGTCATCTCTTCGATCTCGTCGATCTGCTCGTTCACCCGCGGATCCTTGTCGGCATAGCGGATGCGCTTCAGGTTCTTCGTCGAGATGCGCTCGATCGTGTCGCGGTCAAGCAGTACGCCCTTGGTCAGCAGGCGCTTGTTAGTGCGCTCGTCGTGCAGGTCGGCCAGAACTTCCTTCGCGCCAAGGATCGCCTCGAGGCGCTTCAACCGCTCATCGGTCAAAATCCGGATCTCGTCGCCCAGGTTCTTTTCGAGCTTGGCCACGTACTCGGCTTCGATCAGCTTGGCGCGCTCGTCCTTCTCCTGCCCCTTGCGGCTGAAGATCCTGACATCCACCACTGTGCCTTCAATGCCCGGAGGACAGGTCAGCGAAGCGTCGCGCACGTCGCCGGCCTTTTCGCCGAAGATCGCGCGCAGCAGCTTCTCTTCCGGCGTTAGCTGCGTTTCGCCCTTCGGCGTCACTTTGCCAACGAGAATGTCGCCGTGCCCGATCTGGGCGCCGATGCGGATCACTCCGCTTTCGTCCAGGTCGCGCAGCGCGTGCTCGCTTACGTTGGGAATGTCGCGCGTGATCTCTTCCGGACCCAGTTTCGTGTCGCGCCTCGATCTCGAACTCCTCGATGTGCACCGAGGTGTAATAGTCCTCGCGCACCAGTTGCTCGCTGATCAGGATCGCGTCCTCAAAGTTGTATCCGCGCCACGGCATAAAGGCCACCAACACGTTACGGCCCAGTGCCAGCTCTCCTTGTTCCGTGCACGGCCCGTCGGCGATCACCTGCCCCTTGAGCACACGGTCGCCCTGGCGAACCACCGGCTTCTGATTGATGCAGGTGTTCTGGTTCGACCGCTTGAACTTGATGAGCTGATAAATGTCGGAACCAACCTCGCGCGAAAGCTGCATCGGATGATGCTCGCCTTCGACGCGCACGATAATCCGCTCCGAGTCCACCGAGTCCACGATGCCGTTGCGCTTGGCCAGGATCACCGCACCTGAGTCGCGCGCGGTCACGCCTTCCATGCCCGTGCCGACCAGCGGCGCTTCGGCCGCCAGCAGCGGCACACTCTGCCGTTGCATATTCGCGCCCATCAGTGCGCGGTTGGCATCGTCGTGCTCCAGGAATGGAACCAACGATGCGGCCACCGACACCAATTGCTTAGGGCTTACGTCGATGTAATCCACTTCGGCCCGGTTCACCAATACAAAGTTCCCCAGCCGGCGCGCGTTCACCAGGTCTTCCGTGATCACGCCGTTTGCGTCGAACTCAATGTTGGCCTGCGCGATGGTGTGTTTGTCCTCTTCCCACGCCGACAGGTAGAAGCTGAAGGGAATCGAGTCGATGGCCCGCTTGCCTTCCTTCTTCAATTTTGCGTTCAGCTTGTGCGCCTCATCCTTCTCGATGTGGTCGCCCACGCGCAGGCCGCTTTCGCCGGCATTCACGATCTCCACGAAATCCAGAATCTTCGAGTCCTTCACCTTGCGGTAAGGCGACTCGATGAACCCGTATTCGTTGATGCGCGCAAAGCAGCTCAGCGAGCTGATCAGTCCAATGTTCGGGCCTTCAGGCGTCTCGATCGGGCAAATACGTCCATAGTGTGTCGGGTGCACGTCGCGCACTTCAAATCCGGCGCGCTCGCGGCTCAGGCCGCCCGGCCCAAGCGCCGAAAGACGCCGCTTGTGCGTGATCTCCGACAGCGGATTGGTCTGGTCCATGAATTGCGACAGCTGCGACGAGCCGAAGAACTCGCGGATGGCTGCCATCACCGGCTTGGCGTTGATCAGGTCGTGCGGCATCGCCGTGTTCAGTTCCTGATACACGCTCATCTTTTCCTTGATGGCGCGCTCCATGCGCACCAGTCCGATGCGGAACTGGTTCTCCATCAGTTCGCCCACCGCGCGCACGCGGCGGTTGCCCAGGTGATCGATGTCGTCCACCATGCCGATGTTCTTGCGCAGCTTGAGCAGGTAGCGAATCGTCGCGTAGAAATCCTCTGCCGTCAGCGTCCGGTGATCCAGCTGTGTGGCGTCCTGGTTCTCGTAGAGCTTGATGTTGAACTTCAGACGGCCTACGCGCGAGAAATCGTACTTGCGCGGATCGAAGAACATGCCCTCGAACAGCGCCGTCGCCGTATCCAGAGTCGGCGGATCGCCCGGCCGCAGCTTGCGGTAGATCTCGATCAGCGCCTCTTCCGGCTTGTGTACCGAGTCGCGCTTCAGCGTATTGGAGATGATGTTGCCCACGTCGTCGCGGTCCGGGAAGAAGACTTCGAAGCTCGAAGCGCCCGATGCCATCACCTTGTGCAGCCGGTCGGCCGTCAGCTCAACGTTGGCCTCGACAATCACCTCGCCGGTATTCGTATCCACCACGTCGGAAGCCGTAAGCGCGCCGTCAAGCTCCGCTGCCTCTACTTCCACCTTCTGGATGTTCCCTGCGCGAAGCGCCTTCAGCGCATGCGGGGTGATCTTGCGCCCTGCGTGCGCAATCTCCTCGCCACCGTGCTTGATGGCGTGTGCCGGCTTGGCGCCCACCAGGTGCGTGCCCTTGGTGGCGTCTTGCTGCACTTCCCACATCAGTTTCCCGTCGCTCTTGTGCAGCCGGTCCACTGTGTAGAAGGTCTTCAGAATCTCTTCGTCCGAGCGCAGGCCCAGCGCGCGCAGGAAAATCGTTCCCAGGAACTTGCGCTTGCGGTCGATGCGCACATAAAGCGTGTTCTTCTGGTCGTATTCGAACTCCACCCACGATCCGCGATAGGGAATGATCTTGCCCAGGAAATATGTCCGATTGTTGGCGGTCTCGAAAAACACTCCCGGCGACCGGTGCAGCTGCGAAACAATCACGCGCTCCGTGCCGTTCACAATGAACGTTCCATTCGGCGTCATCAGCGGAATGTCGCCGAAGAACACTTCCTGTTCCTTAATGTCGCGGATGGTCTTGTTCCCGTCTCGGCGTCTTTGTCGTAAATGGTCAGGCGCACCGTCACCTTCAATGGCGCGGAAAACGTCATCCCCCGCTCCTCGCACTCCTGCTGGTCGTACTTCAGTTGCAGGCTTACGGGGTCACCGCACTTGTTGCAGAAGTCCGGCGTGTTCTTGTTGTAGGTGCCGCACTTCTGGCAAAGCACGTCGCTGGGCATGAACGGATCCGTAATCACCATCGCGCCGCAATGCACGCACGCCGTGCGCAGGTGATGCAGCCCCTTCAGGTGGCCGCACTTGCACTCCCAGTTGCCGATCGAGAAGTCGACAAAATCCAGTTGCGAGATGCCGCGAAAATCCATGATCGGAAAAACCGACACAAACACCGACTGCAAGCCGCTGTCGTCGCGCTCGTTGGGCAATTTGTCCATCTGCAGGAACCGCTCGTAGCTGCGGCGCTGCACTTCAATCAGGTTGGGAATCTGGGTTGCGGTTGGAATCTTTGAAAAATCGAGCCGGCTGCGAATCGCGCGCTTCTCGTTGGGCATGTTCACTCCTGAGCCTCGTCGTTCCGGCGCCGCCACCCGTTCGTGGCTCGGCCGGCCGGGCGCCTGAGTCTCGTGGCGCCCGTTTGGTTCCGTTATTCCGTAAGTTGCCGAAAGTGCGTGAGAGCAGGCAATGATTGCCCGCCCTTCTGTTGCCGGCAACCCGGAAATGGCTTCCGGTTACCGGAAAGAACCCGGATCAGGCGGGTTCTGTGAGAGCTCGGTCAAAAACGCGTGGTCGATATTGCGTGCTGCGGGCAGGTGCGCTAGACTGCGCACAATCGGAAGATGCGAGCACAACGGCTGAACCCGGAATTACGGGAGAAACCGTAAAGGGAAGTTGTGCGCGTATGGCTGACAGAGCTTTGAAAATCTTCTCTGCAGCTCACCGGGAGACACGAAAAGCCCGTAAGGACGCAATGCCTCACGAGCGCGGCTCTTCGCCAGTGCCCCCTATCGAATTTTCTTCCATTGTCCTCGCCGATCGCAAAATCCGCTTCCGCCGCGAAT
>Ga0187890_10002434_pt1 | contig 13001 bp, 16 predicted proteins | sample June2016WEW_21_1_FD_133005 | JGI IMG/M metagenome (GOLD analysis project Ga0187890, IMG submission 133005) | Peatland microbial communities from SPRUCE experiment site at the Marcell Experimental Forest, Minnesota, USA - June2016WEW_21_10 | ecosystem: Environmental > Terrestrial > Soil >... | reverse complement strand
GTGCAGCAGTGCCGAGAGCAGCGTCGACTTGCCCGCGCCCGGCGGTCCCGTCACGCCGATCACGTGCCCCGGAGCCTCGCCGCCGAGGAGGGCGGGGGAGACCTCGCGCAGCAGCTCGGCCGCCTGCTCGCGGTCGGCGGGGGCGGTGCTCTCGAGCAGGTTCAGCGCGGCGGGCGCCGCGCTCAGGTCCCGCGCCCGCAGGCGCGTGCCCAGACCAGCTCCCTCGGTGCTCACCTCTCTGCGCTCACGCGGCGCCGTTGGCCGAGGCGCCGCCCGCGACGACGGTCGCTTGCTCGGCGTCCTCTCCCACGATCGCCACGATGTCGCGCATGATGCGGTTGATGTCGAAGTCCTTGGGCGTGTACACGGCGGCGACGCCGGCCGCGCGCAGCGCCGCGACATCCTGCTCGGGGATGATCCCGCCGACGACCACCGGGGCGCTCACGCCGGCGTCGCGCAGCGCATCGATCACGGCTGGGATCAGCTCGCGATGAGAGCCCGAGAGGATCGACAGGCCGATCACGTGCACGCCCTCCTGCAGCGCCGAGGCGGCGATCTGCGCGGGGGTCAGGCGGATGCCTTCGTAGACGACGTCCATGCCCGCGTCGCGCGCCCGTACCGCGATCTGCTCGGCGCCGTTGGAGTGGCCGTCCAGGCCCGGCTTGCCGACGAGGATCTTGGGCCTGCGCCCGAGCTTCTCCTGCAGGCGCGAGACCTCGCCCTGTAGCTCGCTCAGCTCCTTATCGTTGCCCGCCCACCCCGCCGCGGACGCCTCGCCCACGCCCGTCGGCCCGCGGTAGCCGCCGAACACCTCGCGCAGCGTCCGCGACCACTCGCCCGTGGTCGCGCCCGCGCGTGCGGCCGCGATCGTCGGCACCATCAGGTTCTCCTCGGCGCTGGCGTCACCGGCAGCGGCGGCCAGCGCTGCGAGCGCCTCATCTACAGCGGACTGGTCGCGCTGCGAGCGCCAGCGGCGCACGTCCTCGATCTGCTGCGCTTCCAGCGCCGGGTCCACCACCAGGATGCCGCCCTCCGCGTCGGCGGTCAGCGGCGAGACCTCGGTCTCGGTGTAGCGGTTCTGCCCGACCACCACCTGCTCGCCCTCCTCGATGCGGCGGATGCGCTGGCGGTGGGAGTCGACGAGCGCGGCCTTCATGTAGGGGACCGCCTCGACCGCGCCGCCGTGCTCGGCCACGACCGCCATCTCCGCGCGCGCTCCCTCCAGCAGCTCCTGCACGAGCGCCTCCATCACCTTCGAGCCCTCGAAGATGTCCGGGTACTCGAGGATGTCGGTCTCATACGCGAGCACCTGCTGGATGCGCAGCGACCACTGCTGGTCCCACGGGCGGGGCAGCCCGAGCGCCTCGTTCCAGGCGGGCAGCTGGATCGCGCGTGCGCGTGCGTCACGCCCGAGCGTCACCGCGAGCGCCTCGAGCACGATCCGCTGCACGTTGTTCTCGGGTTGGGCCTCGGTCAGGCCGAGCGAGTTGACCTGCACGCCGTAGCGGAAGCGCAGGTGGCGGTCCTCCTGCACGCCGTAGCGCTCGCGACCGAGCTCCTCCCACAGGATCGACATCGCGCGCAGCTTCGCGTGCTCCTCGACGAAGCGCACGCCCGCGTTGACGAAGAACGAGATCCGCCCGAACACCTGCTCGAGGCGCTCGTCCGGCACGCGCTCGCGCGTCGCGTCGAGCACCGCGATCGCGTTGCTCATCGCGTAGGCGATCTCCTGCACGGGCGTCGCGCCGGCCTCCTGCAGGTGGTAGGAGCAGATGTTGATCGGGTTCCACTTGGGGACGTGCTCGACCGTGTAGGCGATCATGTCCGCGATCAGGCGCATCGAGGGGGCGGGCGGGAAGGCGTAGGTGCCGCGCGCGAGGAACTCCTTGATGATGTCGTTCTGGGTGGTGCCCTGGAGCTGCTCCTGGCTGACGCCCTGCTCCTCGGCCGCGACGATGTACAGCGCCAGGAGCCATGCGGCGGTCGCGTTGATCGTCATCGAGGTGTTCATCTCGGCGAGCGGTATGCCGTCCATCAGCGCGGTCATGTCGCCACGGTGGGAGATCGGGACGCCGACCTTGCCCACCTCCCCGCGGGCGAGCTCGTCGTCGGGGTCATATCCCGTCTGGGTGGGCAGGTCGAAGGCGATCGACAGGCCCGTCTGGCCCTTTTCCAGGTTGCGCCGGTAGAGCTCGTTGGAGGCCTTCGCGGTCGAATGACCCGCGTAGGTCCGCATCATCCAGGGCCGGTCGCGCTCGGGCAGCCGCGCAGAGTGCTCGCCGCTCATGCAGCAATTGTACGGTCGCGCCACGGGCTTTATCCTGCGGTCAATGGATCAAACGCTCGAGAAGCCTCGAACGGGCGGGCCGGGGACCGGCCTGGGCGGCGCCTGGAGGGTGATCGTCTGCAACGACGATCACAACACCTTCGATCATGTAGCGCGCACGCTGGCGCGCTACATCCCAGGGGTCACGCTCAAGCGGGGCATGGAGATCGCCAACGTGATCCATGCCTCCGGGCGCGCGGTCGTCTACAGCGGCCATCAGGAGGCCGCCGAGCACTACTGGGAGCAGCTCAAGGGCGCTGGGTTGACGATGGCGCCGCTCGAGCAGGGCTGAGCGTCAGCTGAAGTCGCCGACGGCGGCTCCGTTGCCGTGGCCGTTGCCTGCGGCGAGCGCGCCTTTGGCCACGGCGCCGTGTGCGGTTCGGTCCCACCAGCCGTAGAGCACCGGCACCTGGTACCAGCTCGAGTGGCTGGTCCTGAAAAAGGTCATCTCCGGCCCCTCCCAGAAGCGTTCCCATTCGAGGTACTCCTCGAACGCGGCCAGCTGCTGGAAGCGGTAGCGGTCATCGCGCTGGCGGTAGACGGCGTAGGAGCTCGCGCCGTAGCGCAGCGCGGTGGCCGCGACCTCGTTGAGAGCCTTCTCGAAGTCGTCTCCGCGGAAGCCGGTGGCGTACCACGGGACGATCACCGTGCCGGCCATCAGGCGCCCACCTCCGCGTGGATCGCGCCGGGACCGTCGGCGGTCTTGCCCTGGCCCTCGGAGTCGGCGCCGACGAGGATCGAGATCTTGCCGAGGTGCTTGTTTTCGAGCATCAGCTGGTGCGCTTCGGCGACGCCCTCGAAGCCGAGCGTGCGCCACAGCACCGGGCGGATCTGGCCGCTCTCGATCAGCTCGTTGGCCTTCGTGCACTCGTACGCGTTGGCGAAGTGCGAGCCGAGGATCTCCTTCTGCTTCATCCACAGGTAGCGCACGTCGAAGTCGAGGTTGAAGCCGGTGGTGCCGGCGCAGATCACGACCTTGCCAAACGGCTTGACGGTGAACACCGAGGTCGGGAACGTCGCCTGTCCGACGTGCTCGAAGACGATGTCGGGCGCGTCGCCGAGGATCTCCTTGACGCGCTTGGAGAATTCGCGCGAGGCGCCGAAGCGCGCCTTCTCCTCCTCGGGCGTCTCCTTGCCGGTGCGCATCATGCCCGCGAAATCGCCCCTGTCGATGAAGTCGACCGCGCCCAGGCGCTTGACCAGCTCGCCCTTCTCCGCGGAGGAGACGACGCCGACGCAGTGCGCGCCGGCGGCGGCGCATATCTGCGTGGCGAACACGCCGAGGCCGCCGGCGGCGCCCCAGATCAGCACCTTCTGGCCGGCCTGCAGCTTGCAGCGCGTGATCAGCATGCGGTAGGCGGTGAAGTAAACGAGGCCGTAGGAGGCGGCCTCCTCCCATGTCAGCGCCGCCGGCTTGGGCAGCAGCTGCTGGGCCTGCACCTTCGTGAACTGCGCGAAGGAGCCCCACGTGGTCTCATAGCCCCAGATCTTCTGCGATGGCGCCGCCATCGGGTCCAGGCCGTGCACCTCGGGGTCCTCGTAGGAGGCCTGGTTGCAGTGCACGACGACCTCGTCGCCGGGCTTCCAGCGCGTGACGCCGGCGCCGACCTTCCAGACGACGCCCGAGGCGTCGGAGCCGCCGATGTGGTGGCCGAACTCGGGGTGGTCGCCGTAGCGCATCACCGACACCGGCTTGCCGAGCGCCGCCCACACGTTGTTGTAGTTGACGCCCGCCGCCATCACCCGCACGATCACCTCGAACGCCCCCGGCTCCGGGACCTCGACCTCCTCGATCTGGAAGGCGTCCTTCGGTTCGCCGAAGCGCTCTTCGCGGATGACCCACGCGGCCATCGTCTTGGGCAGCTCGCCCGGCTCGGCGTCTACGGCTGAGACTTGTTGGAGATCGATCGCCACGTGCTCTGGAACCTCGTCGGTCGGGATCAGGGAAGGGAGCCAATCCTACCCCGAGGGAGCCCGCGAGGTGTGGCGGAGCTCCCGCCGCCACACCAGGCGCAACCCCGACCAGTCCTCGTCGAGCGCCGCGACCTTCACGTCGACGAGTCCCAGGGGGAGCGCGACATCGCGGATGTCCTGGTCGCGGATGTCGCTCTCGTGGCCACCCGCGCGCCGCGGCCAGGCGACCCACAGCGCGCCGGCGGGGAAGATCCGCGTGGCGAGGGCGGGCACGCGCTCGCGCAGGCTCGCCAGGGTGGGAAAGAACGCGATCACGACCTCGGCCGTCGCGGTGGTGGCCCGCTCGCCGGTCTCGAGCGCGGTCGTGACGCCGTCGGGCAGGTCCGGGACGCCCCAGCCGGGCGGCGCGTCGATCAACAGCAGGCTGTCTCCCACGTGCACGCCGAGCTTCTTCCACAGCGGCGTCTTCGAGTAGCCGGCGCTCGTCTCCACGCGTGAATGATCGCGAACGTCAGACGTTGAGCGTCTCGGCGGCGGGGATTCCCGCCTCCTGCTCGACCGAGCGACGATCCTCGATCGGACGCAGATCGGAGACGGCGAGATCCCGCTCGCCCACCCGCGCTCTGACGAGCGTCCACGCGAGCAGCGCCCCGAGCAGCGCGACGGCAGAGCCCAAACGCAGTCCGTATTGCAGCGCGTACACGAACGCTCGCTGCCCCGCGTCGACGATCTGCACCGGCACGCCATGGGGGACTTCACCCGAGCCCAGGCCCGCGGCGAGGTGGGCGCGCACGGTGGAGGACGCCTGCGGCAGCAGCTGGTCGATCTTCGAGCGCCCGAGCGTGGCCACCATCGCGCCGAGCACGGCCACGCCGAAGGTCCCGCCGACCATGCGGTTCATCGAGAGGATGCCCGAGGCGACGCCGGCCTTGGCCTGCGCCACGGAGTTCATCGCCGCCATGCTCATCGGTGACATCACGAACGCCATGCCGATTCCCATCAGCATGAAGCCCGGCAGCAGCGCGCCGTAGCCGCTGGAGACGGTCAGGTGCGACTGCCAGAACAGCGCACCGCTCACCGCCAGCAGTCCGAAGGTCATCAGCGGGCGCGGGCCGACGCGGTCGGCCAAGCGCCCGGACAGCGGCGCGATCACCACGATCATCAGCGTCGATGGCAGGAAGCGCAGCCCCGCCTGCAGCGGCGAGTAGTGCAGCACGTTCTGCATGTACAGGGCCATGAAGAAGAACATCGCGAGCATCGCGAAGCTGACGATGAACGCGACGATGTTCGCGCCGAGGAACGTGCGCGAGCGGAAGAAGCTGAAGTCGACCATCGGCGAGGACTGGCGGCGCTCGACGATCGCGAACGCGGTCAGGCCCACTGCTGCGGCCGCGAACAGCGCGAGCTCGCGCCCCGAGCCCCAGTGCCATTCGTTGCCCTCGACCAGCGCGAGCACGAGCGCGGCCAGGCCGCTCGTGAGCGTCAGCACGCCGCCCAGGTCGATCCGCTGCGCGACGCTCTCGTCGCGCGACTCGCGCACGGCGAACAGCGTGACGACGATCGCGCCGACGGCGACGGGCAGGTTCAGGAAGAAGATCGACTGCCAGCTGACGCTCTCGACGAGAAAGCCGCCGAAGACAGGGCCGATCGCGAGCGCGAGCGCGGAAACGCCCGCCCACGTGCCGATCGCCTTGCCGCGCTCGGCGGGCGGGAACGCGTTCGTGATGATCGACAGCGTCGCCGGCATCATCATCGCCGAGCCGACGCCCTGCACGGCGCGCCACGCCACAAGCCACGTGTCGTTCGGCGAGAAGCCGATCGCGCCGCTGGAGGCGGCGAACACGATCACGCCCGCGAGAAACACCCTGCGCCGGCCGAACAGGTCGCCGAGGCGCCCGCCGGTGACGAGCAGCACGGCGAAGGACAGCGTGTAGGCGTTGACCGTCCACTCCAGCGACGCGGTCGAGGCGTGCAGGCTGCGCTGGATCGACGGCAGCGCGACGTTGACCACGGTGTTGTCGAGCATGATCATGAAGAGGGCGAAGCACATCGCTCCGAGCGCCCACCAGCGGCGGTTGTCCTCGTTCATCTGAAGCGAGCGGATCCTCTCGGTCATCGCGCCGCTCCCTTCTCGGTCGGCCTGTATGCCGCGATCTCCGCGCGGCGCTCGAGGATCAGCGAGAGCGCGTGCTCCAGCGCGAGCGCCTCCTCCTCGCCGAGCGAGCTCAGCAGCTCCTGCAGCGCCGACAGGCGCGCCTCGTTGAGGGCTTTCGGCACCGTGCGCCCGGCGTCGGTCAGGCGCACCCGCTTCATGCGCCGGTCCTCGGCGTCCTCCTCGCGTCCGACGAAACCGCGCTCGAACAGGCCGTCCACGGCGCGGCTCATCGCGGGGAGGGAGACGCCGAGCGATTCGGCCAGAGCCTTCACCGAGCGCTCTTCGCCGTCGGCCTCGAGCGCGCACAGCGCCTTGATCTGCGTGAACGACAGGTCGAGCTTGGCATCGCGCTACGCTCGGTGCGAAGTGCCCGATTCAGAGCCTCCCGACGATCCCGACCAGAGCCCGGCCGACCAGGGCCCGAACATCATGATGCCGCCGGAGGAGTTCGCCGGCAAGTGGGCCAACGCCGCCTCGATCGCGCGCACTCCGCACGAGTTCACGCTCGACTTCATGCGCATCGGGCCGCAGGGCCAGCAGGGGATGGTCGTCTCGCGCGTGTCGTTCTCGCCGCTGCTGGCCAGCCAGCTGCTGGACCTGCTCGGCGAACAGTGGCAGGCGTACACTGAGGAGTCGGGCATTCCCCCCGAAGGCGAAGGCGAAGGCGATGAGTGAAGAGCGTGAAGAGCGGCCGTTCAAAGGCGGCGAGGAGTTCGAGCCGACGATGCTCCCGCTGAAGGGGCCGAACGTGATCAGCACGTTCGACACGCCCCCGCATCCCGATGCGGTCAAGGCGCAGGACGCCGCGATCCGCAAGCACCTCCAGGACCGCAAGCCGCGGCAGGACCCGCCCCGGGAGTAGGCAAGCCGCGCGCTGGTGGGCTGTCAGCTGGGTCGGGCGGCAGCCGGGTGGGATGTCAGCTGGCGGGGAGCGCGAACGGCAGCTCGAGCACCTCTGCGCTGGCTCCGTGCTCGCCGACGCTCACGACGCTGCCCGGCTCGGCCTCGCGACGCACGAGCGCGAGCGCGATCGGGCCGAGCGTGGGGGAGACGGCGACGCTGCCCACGCGTCCGACCGGGCGCTCGCCGAGCAGCAGCGGCTCGCCCGTGCTCACCGGCTCGGAGAGGCGCAGGCCGCGCAGGTGGCGGTTGGGCCTGCCCTTGTAGTACAGGCGCGCGACCGTCTCCTGGCCCACGTAGCAGCCCTTGGTGAAGCTCACCGCGCGCTCGTTGAGCCCCGCCTCCTGCGGGATCACGCTGTCGTCGAGGTCGATGCCGTAGCGCGGGCGCCCGTGCTCGACGCGCAGGCACTCGGCGGCCTCTTCGGAGACGGTCGCCGCGCCGCGCTCGCACAGTGCGGCGCGCAGAACATCTGTATCCGCCGAGTCGCAGATCAGATCGACGCCGACGTCGGTGCGCACCGCCAGGGCGTCGATGCCGTCGATCTCGATGCGCGCGTTGGCGTGCTCGACCGCGGGCAGGCGCTCGGCGCCGGCGATCGCCGCGGCGTCGGGGCCGATCAGCGACAGCAGCCCACGCTCCAGCGTGCGCTTGTGGAGCTCGAGCTCGTAGCCGACCCTGAAGCGGCGGATCATGTCGAACAGCCCCTGCAGCGTCACGCGCTCGGTGTCGAGCAGGAGCTCGGACGGGGCCGCGTCCAGGTCCTCGCCGACCGCCAGGATGCGCAGGTCACCGAGCATCTTGCCCTTGTGCGTGAGGAACGCCGCATAACAGCCCGTGCCCGGGCGCAGGGTGCTCAGCTCGTTGGTGACCTGTCCATTCAGGAACTCGACCGCGCCCGGCCCGGTCAGGGCGAGCTTGCCGCGCTCGGAGCGATCCAGCAGGCCACATCCGTGAACGAGGGCCGCGTACTCGTGCTCGAGCGTGTCTGTTTGCGTGCCTGCGATCGTGTCCGTGCGTGCGCTTGCCATTGCTTCGAGAATAGCCGCGCTAGGCTTCCGGCCAATGGCTTTCGCCACGGACTTCCAGGGAGTCGTCGACTCGCTGCCCGAGGACTGGACCGACCTCGAGCTCGATCTGCGGATCGTCGACGAGTCGCGCTACGTCGAGGCGGCCCTGTATCTGGCGACGTGCAACGCGCGTCCCTACTCCCACCACGACTGGCACTGGCGTCTGCTGGTGGCCCACCGCTTCGGGCATGCCGCCGCTGCGCCGACCGTACACGGCGCGCTGGGCCTGCTCGACGAAGCCGGAATCGAGGGCGAGCTGGTCGTGCGCGAGACTCGCAGCGGGCGGGTGGAGGTCACGCAGATGTGGGGGCGTCCGCAGTCCGCGCGCGAGGAGTTTCGCCGCCTGCGGGCCCAGTAGCCGATGGCGCGGGTGCTCGTGCTGACGCGCGACCTGCTGTTCGGCTCGCAGGTGCAGGGCGCGCTCACGCTAGCCGGGCATGACGTCGAGCTGATCGCTGACGAGCCGCGGCTGCGAGCGCGGCTGGCCGACTCATCCGACCCCGCCTGTCCTCCTGCCGACCTGCTGGTGGTGGACCTCACCGACGGTGAGCTGGATGGTGCGGCGATCGTCGAGTCGCTTGCGCTCACTGACAGGCTGGGCGCGACTCGCACGCTGGGCTTCTACTCGCACGTGGAAGCCGCCATGCGCGAGCGGGCCGAGCGCGCCGGCTTCGACCTCGTGGTGGCGCGCTCGCGCATGGCCCGCGAAGGCCCGGTTCTCGTGGCGGGGATGCTCGCGGCTCCGCAGTCCGCCCAGGAGTGAGCCCTCGGGCCACGCGGCCCGCCAAGCGCTACGCGGCCTGCGCGCGAGCGGCCCTGCGCAGCAGCGGGTGGTCCGCTGGCGCGCCGGGTCCCGCGATGGCGCGCACGTCGCGCACGGACAGCTTCGCGCCGCACCTCTCGCACACGCGGTGCTCGTCGACGGCGCCGCCGCAACCGCGATGCTCGAGCAGCACCACCGGCCCGCCGGGAGGGAGGGCGTAGCGGTCGCCCCACTGCATCAGCGCGACGATAGTTGGCCACAGGCCGAGGCCCTTCTCGGTGAGGCGGTATTCGTAGCGGGGCGGGTGCTCCTGATAGAGGCGCTTCTCGAGCACGCCGTGATCTATGAGCCGCGTCAGGCGCGTCTGCAGCACGTTGCGCGCGATGCCGAGGTTCTCCTGGATCTCGTCGAAGCGGCGCAGGCCGAGCAGCACATTGCGCACGATCAGCAGCGACCAGCGCTCACCCACAACCTCGAGGGCGCCGGCGATGCTGCACACCTGGCTGTCGTAGTCGTTTCCGAGCATTGCTCGATCGATTCTAGACCATCGAGTTGCATGATGCAACCCTTATGCTATGGTGCGTTTCGTCATGCAACGGAAATGGCGCGTGTCGCTCATCGTGTGCGTCGGGGTGTTCATGTCGAGCCTCGACCTGTTCATCGTCAACATCGCCTTCCCGGCGATCGGCAAGCACTTCGGCGGCGCGTCGCTGGGATCGCTGTCGTGGATCCTGAGCGGCTACGCGATCGTGTTCGCCGCGTTGCTCGTCCCAGCCGGACGCTGGGCGGACGCGTTCGGCCGCAAGCGCGCGTTCCTGCTCGGGCTGGCGATCTTCGTGGCGGCGAGCACCGCGTGTGCGCTCGCGCCGTCGGTCGGCTTCCTGATCGCCGCGCGCGTCGTGCAGGCCGCGGGCGGCGCGCTGATGCTGCCGACCTCGCTGGGGCTGATGCTGCCGGAGTTCGGGCCGCACGAGCGCCACGTGGCGATCGGCGTGTGGGCCGCCACCGGCGGCATCGCCGCAGCCGCCGGCCCGCCGCTCGGCGGCCTGCTCGTGCAGGCCGACTGGCGTTGGGTGTTCCTGGTGAACGTGCCGATCGGTCTGCTCGGTCTCGGGTATGGCCTGCGCACGCTGGCCGAGCGGCGCGAGCTCGGCGCCGGACGCCCGGACGTGCTCGGCGCTGGTGCGCTGATCGTCGCGATCGGCTCGCTGGTGGTGGCGATCGTCAAGGGCCAGGAATGGGGCTGGAGCTCGCCCTCGATCCTCGCGCTGCTCGCGGTCACGACGGTGGGGCTGCCGGCGATCTGGTGGCGCTCGGAACGCCACGACTCGCCGATCGTGGAGCCGGCGATGCTGCGCGTGCGCAGCTTCGGCCTCGCGGTGGGCGCGTCGGTGCTGTTCTTCGCCGGCTTCGGCGCGATGCTGCTCGCGGGCGTGCTGTTCCTGACGGGCGTGTGGCACGAGAGCGTGCTGAGCGCTGGCCTGATGCTGTTCCCGGGCCCGGCGATGGCGACCGCGTTCAGCGTGCCGTCGGCCCGACTTGGCGCGCGCGTCGGCTATCGCATTCCCGGCGTGGCCGGCGCGCTGCTGTTCGTCGCCGGCCAGGTCTTCTACATCACACAGACCGGCGACAGGCCCGCCTACCTGTCGGAGTATCTGCCCGGAATCGCGATCAGCGGAGCGGGCGTGGGACTCGTGATCCCGACGCTCACGGGCGCCGGCGCGTCCTCGCTCGCGCCTGAGCGCTTCGCGACGGGCGCGGCGGTGCTGACGATGGGCCGCCAGATCGGCGCGGCGCTTGGCGTGGCGCTGCTGGTGGCGGTGCTCGGGACGAGCACCGGGACAGCGGCGGACTTCCACTCGGCATGGCTGATCAGCGTCGCCGGCGGCGCCGCGACCGGCCTGGCGCTCGCCGCGATCGCGCGGCCGGCGCGGGCGTCCCGCTCCGTGCCGGTCGCGGTGGAGGCGCTCGCGTGAGCGCGATCGAGCGTACGCGCACCCGCAGCTTCAGCTGGGAGGATCCGGCCGCGGCAGCGGCGGCCGCGATGAAGCTGCCGGGCCTCGAGGCGATGCAGGCGATCATCGACGGCAAGCTGCCACGGCCGCCGATCGCGCGGCTGCTGGCGTTTGAGATCGTGGAAGTGCAGGAGGGACGCGCGGTGTTCGTGATGGAGCCGGCGGAGTGGATGTACAACCCGATCGGCTCGGTCCACGGCGGCATCGCCGCGACGATCCTCGACTCGTGCATGGGCTGCGCGGTGCACACGACGCTCGAGGCGGGCGTCGGCTACACGACGGCTGATCTGCAGGTCCGCTACATCCGCGCGATGGGCGACGCGACCGGGCGGGTGCTGGCGGAGGGGCGCGTCGTTCACAGGGGGCGGCGCACGGCGACGGCCGAGGGCCGGCTGTTCGTGGAGTCGGACGAGACGCTGATCGCGCACGGGACGACCGGCTGCGTGATCCTGCGCTAGGCGGCGCCGGCGCTCGAGCTCGCGAACGCGGCCTCGGCGAACGGCACCAGCTGCGCGGCGAACGCCTGCGGATCGGTCGTGTGCGGCACGTGGCCGCTGTCGAGCACGACGAGCTTCGCGCCGGGGATCGTGGCCGCGATTCGCCTGCCGACCTTCACCGGGATGACGGGATCGCGCTTGCCCCAGATCACGAGCGTCGGCGCTGAGATACTCGGCGCCTGGACGCGCAGGTCGTGCTCGGGCGAGGCGAAGCTGCACCACAGCTCGCTGACGGCGCGCAGGCCGGGGTCCTGCCTGGTCGTGCGCACGCCGGTGTCCTGCGCACGCCGGTCGGCGTCGGTGCGCGCGCGCATGTACAGGCTCGAGAAGGCCGGGTAGATCGTGCGCAGGAACGATGGCCGCGCCATCAGCGCACAAAAGGCGCGCACGTGTGGCGGGCGCCCGGCGAAGCCGCCGCCGTCGACGATCACGAGACCCTTGACGAGCTCGGGCCGGCGGATCGCCAGGCGCGCTGCTGAGAAGCCGCCGACCGAGTTGCCGAGCACGATCGCGCCGTCCGGGGCGAGCCGCTCGACGACGTGCTCGGCGATGTCCGCCAGGCGCATAGCGCTCGCCGGGCCGTCTCCCGGAGGCGATTCGCCGTGGCCGGGCCAGTCGAGCGCGATCGTGCGCCAGCCCTGCGGCAGCAGCGGGCGCAGCTCGTCGAAGTCGTGGCGGTCATGCGCGCCGCTTGCGAGCAGCACGAGTGTGTCATCGCCGTCGCCCTGCCTGTCGTAGGCGATCGGACCGGTGGGGGTGTCGAGTATCGGCATGGGCCGTACCGTACCACATGACTGACCGGTCGGTCATAGAGAATGACCAGGCGGTCATATAGTCTTTATTGAGAGGATGCCCGCGCACACAATCACCACGAACGGCACAGCTTCACGAGGTACGCACCGCACGTACGAGATGCTGCTCGACGCGGGCGTCGCCGTGGCCGCGCGCGAGGGCCTGGCGGGCCTGAGCGTCAACCGCGTAGTCGCCGAGGCGGGCGTCGCGAAGGGGACCTTCTACGTGCACTTCGCCGACAGAGAGGCGTTCGTCGACGCGCTGCACGCGCGCTTTCACGAGCGCGTCGCGCTGGCGGTGGCTGCGGCGAGCGCCGGCACCGTGCCCGGGGCCGAGCGCATCGTGCGAGGCGTCGAGGCCTACCTCGACGTGTGCTTGGCCGATCGCGCGATCAAGGCGTTGGCGCTCGAGGCGCGCACCGACGCCGCGCTCACGGCCTCGATGACCGCGCGCCACGAGCGCGCCGCGGCCGCCGCGATCCCCAGCTTCAAGGCGATGGGCTGGCCCGACGCCAAGGCGGCCGCACAGCTGCTCGCGGCGATGACCAACGAGCTTGCGATCCGCGAGCT
>Ga0187890_10002433_pt1 | contig 13004 bp, 14 predicted proteins | sample June2016WEW_21_1_FD_133005 | JGI IMG/M metagenome (GOLD analysis project Ga0187890, IMG submission 133005) | Peatland microbial communities from SPRUCE experiment site at the Marcell Experimental Forest, Minnesota, USA - June2016WEW_21_10 | ecosystem: Environmental > Terrestrial > Soil >... | reverse complement strand
CTCGAAGTCGGTCTCGCTCGCGGGCGCGGCTTCGACGTTGACCTGAATGCTGATCGTCGGCTGTTGCGTGCTCGGCGCCAGCGAGCGCGGGGCATGCGGGTTCTCGAACGACAAATCCTTCACATACTGGCCAAGGACGGCGATCTGAGGCATCGCCATCTGTGGCTGGGGGCCGCCATTTGTCGTCGACATACTGATCTCCGGCGCGCGCGGGCGTCGCCGGCTTGGCTAACACAGGGCAGGGGGGCGAACAATGGCGGCCGGCGGGCTCCCCGTGGGGCGATAATGCCGCCAATTTCGGCGTGCCTGCTCAAATGACGGCCAGCCTGCCTAGAGCTGCCGGCATGGGCGGCGACGCTCAAGATACCGGTACCGGCAATGTTGGCGCGGCGGCGGCAATCGTTTAGACTTTCCCTGGCGCGCTGTCGTCATGTCGAGCGGCCTCTGGATGGCACCCCGCGCGTGCTTACATAACGAATGGGAACCGGGTTCCCGCAAGCTATTCGTGGCTTAGGGCCTAAGCTTCAAGGAACGCATCGTTCCGCCATCTGTGGTCCCGAGAGAATGTCAAACGTGTTCGACATCTACACCATCATCTTTCTGGCGCTCGCAGTATTCATTTTTCTGCGGCTTCGCAGCGTGTTGGGCCAGCGCACTGGGCGCGAGCGGCCGCCCTACGACCCGTATTCGGCGCGCGACGTGGTGCGCAGCCCGGCGACCGACAAGGTCGTAACGCTGACGCCGCCGGCTCCGGCGGAAACGCCGCCACGACCGGCCGAGCCGGCTCCGGCGGCGGGCGAGCGCTGGAAGGGCATCGCGGAAAGCGGCTCGGCGGTCGCGGCCGGGCTCGATGCCATCGCGGCGGCTGATGCCAATTTCGATGCGCAGCATTTCATCACCGGCGCGCGCGCCGCCTACGAGATGATCGTCACCACCTTTGCCGAGGGCGATCGCCGCCAGCTGCGCAATCTGTTGTCGCGCGAGGTGTTCGACGGTTTCGATGCCGCGATCACCGAACGGGAAAATCGCGGCGAAACCGCCGAGACGCGCTTCGTCTCGGTCGACGGCTCGACCATCACGGCCGCCGAGCTGCGTAAAAGCACGGCGCAGATCACCGTTCGCTTTGTCTCTAAGCTCGTTTCCTGGACGCGCGATCGCAACGGCACCGTGATCGACGGCAACGCCGAAAAGGTCACCGACGTCACCGATGTGTGGACGTTCGCGCGCGACGTCACCTCGCGCGATCCGAACTGGAAAGTGGTCGCGACGGAAGCCGGACAATAACGCTGATGGCGGTCTGTTGCCGGGTATTTTGTCTGTTCGTGTTGCTCATCGGTCTTGCCGGCCAATCGCTCGTGGCGCGCGCTGCGGAAACCGAGCCGCTCAAACTTCCCGACACGCAATACGAGCCGGTCGAATGGGCCGACGTCGACGGCTGGGCGAACGACGATCACGCCGCCGCGTTCTCGACGTTTCTCGCCAGCTGCCGCGTGCTCACGATCACCAAGCAGCGGTCGGGGCGCGACGCCGGCCCGGTCGGCGACGCGCTCAAGGACGTCTGCACCCGCGCGCTCGCCGCCATTCCGCTCGACGACAACGCCGCGAAGAAATTCTTCGAAGATAATTTCACGCCGCTGCGCATCAACAAGCTCGGCGATACGTCGGGCTTTCTCACCGGGTACTACGAGCCCATCATCGACGGCTCCCGGGTGCCGACCGGCGAGTTTACCGCGCCACTGTATCGCCGGCCGCCCAATCTGGTCGTTGCCGGGCGGCGCAAGCTCGGCGACGCCTTCCCCTCGAAGGGCGTCAAAGTCGGCCGCCGTGTCGGCCGCCGCAAGATCGGGCCGTATTACGACCGCGGCGAGATCGAGAATGGCGCGCTCGATGGCTGGCACTTGGAAATCTGCTGGCTGCACGATCCGGTCGACGTGCTGTTCGCGCAGATCCAAGGCTCGGCGCGGATCAGGCTGGAGGACGGCACCATCCTGCGCGTCAACTACGATTCCCATAACGGCTGGCCCTACACGCCGGTCGGCCGCGTGCTGATCGACCGCAAGCTGATCCCCAAGGACGAAATGTCCATGCAACGCATCCGCGAGTGGATGGACGCCAATCCGGATCAGGCCAAAGATGTGCGGGACCAGAACAAATCTTATGTTTTCTTCCGCATCACCGACCTCGCCACCGAGGACGAGGCGATCGGCGCCGAGGGCGCGCCGCTGGTTCCTGGCCGCTCGATCGCGGTCGATCATGCCTTGCACGTCTATGGCACGCCGTTCTTCATCGCCGCCGATTTGCCGCTTACCAATGAAAAGGCGGCGACGAAATTCCGCCGCCTGATGGTGGGCCAGGATACCGGCTCGGCGATCGTGGGCCCGGCGCGCGCCGATATTTATTTCGGCGCCGGCGACGAGGCGGCGCGGATGGCCGGCCGCATCAAGAATTCCGGCAATTTCGTCATGCTGCTGCCGCGCGCGCTCGATCCCGTCGTAGCCGGCCGCGACACGCCGTTGCCCCTCGAGCGGCCGAGCACGTTCAGTCTCAACGTCACCACCATGGAAGATCCCACGGCGGTGGATGTGCCACTACCGGAACCGAAACCCGCAGCGGAGCCGGCACCGAAATCCGCCGCCGCCGCCGCCACGGCTACGCCGAAGCCAAAACCGCGGCCAAAGCCGTGAGCCGGCGCCGGCAATTGAGCGACGAAGAAGAGGCCTTGTGGGCTGGGTTCACGCGCTCGATCAAGCCATTGAAGCCGGCGAAGCCGAGGGCAAAAGCGAGTCTGAAATCTTCCGCAACACCGTCGGTCGCAAGCAGCCCCGCGCCATCCCAGACTCGAAGCCATCCCGTCACGCCGCGTGAAACGCCGCGCGCGCCATCGCCGCCGCTCGCGCCGCTCGGCCGGCGGCTCAAGCAGCGTGTCGCGCGCGGCCGCGAGCCGATCGACGCGCGCCTCGACCTGCATGGCATGACGCAGCAAGAGGCGCACGCGGCGCTGCTTCGTTTCCTGCATCGCGCGCAAGCCAGCGGCGCCAAGACGGCGCTCGTCGTCACCGGCAAGGGCTCGCGCAAATCGTCGAGCGGCGATGGACGTGATGCCGACCACAAACCCGGTGTGCTCAAGCGCCAGGTGCCACTGTGGCTTGCGCTGCCAGAATTCCGCTCGCTTATCGTCGGTTTCGACGACGCCCATGTCGGCCACGGCGGCGAAGGCGCGCTTTATGTGCGGCTGCGGCGCGGCAAATAGGCCGCGCCGTTAACCTTAACCATCGGAATTTCATACGCGGGGCAAGAATCGGTCAATGTCGTCTGCGACAACGGCGATCGGAACGCCAGTAATCGGAGTACGACTCATCATGTCCGACACCGCCGATATCCAAACCAAGCCGAAGCCAGCGCGCGATAATTCCAAAGATAAACGCACCCTCGATCAGGTCGAGAAGTGGATGGAAATGATCCGCGAGATCGGCCGCGAGCCGGTGAATAATTAGTCGATCTTCAGGCCAGTCGACACGATGACGGCCTTCCATTTCGCGGTGTCTGCTTTCAGGAATTTTCCCAATTCGTCCGGGGAAGAGCTCTCTGCCGCATAAGCGGTGTGAGCAAGCTTGTCGACGAGCGCCGGCTCGGCGAGCGCTTTGACCACGCCGGTATTGATGGTGCGCATGATGTCGGGCGGCGTCTTGGCCGGCGCGAAGACCGCCTGCCACGAGTCGACCACATAGCCGGGGACGCCGGATTCGGTGATGGTCGGCACTTCCGGCGCAGCGGGAGAACGCTTGGCGCCGGTCGACGCCAGGACGCGCGCCTGGCCGGACCGCGAGAAGGTCAATAGCTCGCCGCTGCCGAAATAGCAGTCGATGCGCCCAGGTATGAGATCGACGAACGCCGGCGCCGCGCCGCGATAAGGTGCATGCGTCATCTTGATCTTCGCCATGTCCAGAAACAGTTCCTCGGCGAGATGCGGTCCGCTGCCGGTTCCAGGCGAACCCATGATGAGCCTGCCCGGATGCGCCTTGGCGTCGTCGATGAAGTCCTTCACCGTCTTGGCCGGCGAGGTGTTCGGCACGAACATGAAAAACGGAAATTTTGCCACCAGCGAGATCGGCGCGAAATCCGTTTCGGGATTGTAATCGAGCGCGCGGTACAGGGCGCCGTTCGCGGACATCGATGACGTGCCGTACAGCAGCGTGTAACCGTCGGGATCGGAATGCGCGACGAACGCGTTGCCGATATTGGTGCCGGCGCCGCTCTTGTTGTCGACGACGACCTGCTGACCCCAGATCTTCGACAATTGTTCGGCGACCAGGCGCGCGTTGGTATCGGTCGGCCCGCCGGCGGCGATCGGCACAACTAGATGCACGGCCCGGTCGGGCCACGCGCCGGCTCGCGCCATGCGCAGGATGCTCGGCGCGAACACCGATGCGGCGCTGACTGCGATCAAGTGGCGACGTGACAGCACGGGCTCACTCCCGGCGGAGCGGCGCAAGATTAGCCGCTAATGCGCGCCGATACCAAGGCGCTGAAACGCGTCACATTGACCGGGCCGGCCCCCCAGTCATGCTGTGCTAGAGGATGAAGCGGCTCAAATCCGCGTTCTTGGCGAGGTCGCCGACGTGCTTGTGCACATAGGCGGCGTCGATTTTCATGGTCTCGCCGGAGCGGTCCGGCGCGGCGAATGAGACCTCGTCGAGCACCCGTTCCATCACCGTCTGCAGGCGGCGGGCGCCGATATTCTCCACGCTCGAGTTCACCGCCACCGCCACGTCGGCAACCGCGTCGATGGCATCCTCGGAGAATTGGAGCGTTACGCCCTCGGTCGCCATCAAGGCGATATATTGCTTGATCAGGGACGCTTCCGGCTCGGTGAGAATGCGCCGCATATCGTCGCGCGTCAGCGGTTTGAGCTCGACGCGGATCGGCAGCCGGCCTTGCAGCTCGGGCAACAGGTCCGATGGTTTTGAGATATGGAAGGCGCCTGAGGCGATGAACAGGATGTGGTCGGTCTTCACCGAGCCGTGCTTGGTGGCCACCGTGGTGCCTTCGATCAGCGGCAACAGATCGCGCTGCACGCCCTCGCGCGACACGTCGGCGCCGAGGCGGCCTTCGCGCGCGCAAATTTTGTCGATCTCGTCGAGAAACACGATGCCGTTGTTCTCGACTGTCCTGATCGCTTCCTGCGTCAACTGATCGGTGTCGAGCAGCTTGTCGGATTCCTCGTTGATCAGGATGTCGTAGGATTCGTGCACGGTGACGCGGCGCGTCTTGGTGCGACCGCCGCCGAGCTTGCCGAAAATGTCGCCGATCGAGACCGCGCCCATCTGCGCGCCGGGCATGCCGGGAATGTCGAACAGTGGCATGCCGCCGCCGGCGGCCTGCACCTCGATTTCGATCTCCTTGTCGTTGAGCTCGCCCGAGCGCAGCTTTTTGCGGAACGCTTCCTTGGTCGAAGCGCTGGCATTGGCGCCGACCAGCGCGTCGAGCACGCGATCTTCGGCCGACTGCTGGGCGCGCGCCTGGACGTCCTTGCGTTTGCGCTCGCGCGTCAGCGTGATGGCGACTTCGACGAGGTCGCGCACGATCTGCTCGACGTCGCGGCCGACATAGCCGACCTCGGTGAATTTGGTCGCCTCGACCTTGAGGAACGGCGCGCCGGCGAGCTTGGCGAGGCGGCGGGATATCTCGGTCTTGCCGACGCCGGTCGGCCCGATCATCAAAATATTCTTCGGCTGCACTTCCTCGCGCAGCCGCTCGTCGAGCTGCAGCCGGCGCCAGCGGTTGCGCAGCGCGATCGCTACCGCGCGCTTGGCGTCGCCCTGGCCGACAATGAAGCGGTCGAGCTCGGAAACGATCTCGCGGGGGGAAAAGTCGGTCACGCTTGCAACGTTTCAATGGTGACATTGCGGTTGGTGTAGACGCAAATATCCGCGGCGATGTCGAGCGACTTGCGCACGATGGCCTCGGCATCGAGCGGCCCGTCGACAAGCGCGCGCGCCGCGGCCAGCGCATAATTGCCGCCGGAGCCGATGCCGACGATGCCGGCCTCCGGCTCAAGCACGTCGCCGGTTCCGGTGAGCACCAGCGACACGTCCTTGTCGGCGACGATCATCATGGCCTCGAGCCGGCGCAAATAACGATCGGTGCGCCAATCCTTGGCAAGTTCGACCGCGGCGCGGGTCAGCTGGCCGGGATATTGCTCGAGCTTCGACTCCAGCCGCTCGAACAGGGTGAAGGCGTCGGCGGTGGCGCCGGCAAAGCCACCGATCACCTCGCCCTTGCCGAGCCGGCGCACCTTCTTAGCGTTGGCCTTGACGATGGTCTGGCCGATCGTGACCTGGCCATCGCCGCCGACCGCTACCACGCCGCCCTTGCGGACGGTCAGAATGGTGGTGCCGTGCCAGAGGCCGGATTGGCCGGATTCTGAGGATTGCATGCCCTGGAAAACCTTCGTTTCAGGCATGATTTAGGAGTTGGCCGGCGGCAATGCAAATGCACGGGACATTGGCGCAGCGGACCAAGCCCTGATAAAAGGCGCGCAAATTACGAGGGCTTCATGCGCAAGGCGTCCGTGAAACGGACCACCAAGGAAACCGACGTCGAGGTCGCGGTCGATCTCGATGGCACCGGCGCGTCGTCGATCGCGACCGGCATCGGCTTCCTCGACCACATGCTGGACCTGTTGGCGCGGCACTCGCGCATTGATCTCACCGTCAAAGCCAAGGGCGATCTGCATATCGACCAGCATCACACCACCGAAGACGTCGGCATCGCGCTCGGCCAGGCTTTGAAGCAGGCCTTGGGCGACATGAAGGGCATCACGCGTTATGCCGATGTCCACCTGCCGATGGACGAGGCGCTGACCCGGGTCGCCATCGACATTTCCGGCCGGCCGTTCCTGGTTTTCAAGGTCGAGTTCGTGCGCGCCAAGATCGGCGCTTTCGATACCGCGCTGGTGCAGGAATGGTTCCAGGCCTTCGCCGTGAACGCGGGCGTGACGCTGCACGTCGCCACCCTTTACGGCAGCAACGATCACCATATTGCCGAATCCTGCTTCAAGGGTCTGGCGCGGGCGTTGCGGGCGGCGGTGGCCATCGATCCGCGTGCCGCGAACGAGGTGCCCTCGACCAAAGGCACCCTCGGCAATTGATTGTTGCGTCCCTCGCCTTACGTGAAGGACGAGGCTGAAAAACGAGAACCGGCTATGTCCGTCTACACCGTGCACGAGCCGCCCTTGCGGGCCGGCGCAGCCGCGCCCGACGTGGAACGCTTCGCGTTCGTGCGCGACGGCTTCTCGTGGTGGGCCTTCCTGTTCGCGCCGCTGTGGATGCTGCGGCACCGGATGTGGCTGGTGCTGATCGGCTATATCGTGGTAGTGGCCGCGATCGAAATTCCGGTGAGGCTGTCCGGTGCGCCGGCCGTCGCCGCGAGCCTCATCGGAATTCTCCTTGGCCTCCTGGTCGGGTTCGAGGCCGGCACCTTGCGCCGTTTCACGCTGAACCGGCGCGGCTGGAAAACTCTCGGCGTCGTCAGCGGCGACGATCTTGAGGACGCCGAGCGGCGCTTCTTTGATGCCTGGCTGCAGCGAAAAAATTCGCCGTCCGGCGCACCGCACGCGCCAACGCCCGGACCTGTGTCTGCGGCGCCGATCCGGCGTGGGCCGCCCGGGTCCGGTATCATCGGCCTTTTCCCCGAGCCGGGAGCGCCGCGATGAGCGTGGCGATCGTCGATTACGGCTCCGGCAATTTGCACTCGGCCGCAAAGGCGTTCGAACGCGCCGCGCACGAGGCTGGCCTCGGCCAGCCCATCGTGGTGACCAACGATCCCGCGGTGGTGGCGAACGCCGAGCGCGTGGTGCTGCCGGGCGTCGGCGCCTTCGCCGACTGCCGACGCGGCCTCGACGCGGTGGACGGCATGGTAGCGGCGCTGGAAGAAGCGGTGCGTCGAAAGGGCCGGCCGTTCTTCGGCATCTGCGTCGGCATGCAACTGTTGGCCGAGCGCGGGCGCGAATACGAGGTCACCGAGGGCTTGGGCTGGATCGCCGGCGAGGTCGATCGCATCGAGCCGAGCGATCCGAACTTGAAAATCCCGCATATGGGCTGGAACACGCTCAATGTGGTGCGGCCGCACCCAATGCTTGAGGGCCTGACTTTCGGTCCGCAGGGCCGGCATGCCTATTTCGTGCACTCGTATCAGCTCAATCCGGCGCAGCGCGGCGATCTGGTGGCCGATGCCGAGTATGGCGGCGCCGTGACCGCGATCGTGGCGCGCGACAACATTTTCGGCACGCAATTCCATCCCGAAAAGAGCCAGAAGCTCGGGCTGGCGCTGATTGCGAACTTTCTGCAGTGGAATCCGTGATTATATTCGTGCCGTGATCCTGTTTCCCGCCATCGATCTCAAGGAAGGGCTCGCCGTGCGCCTGCAACAAGGCGACATGGCGCGCGCGACCGTGTTCAACCGCGATCCGGCGGCGCAGGCGCGCGCGTTCGAAAGCCAAGGTTTTGATTATCTCCACATCGTCGATCTCGACGGCGCCTTCGCCGGCAAGCCGATGAATGCGGCGGCGGTCGAAAGCATTCTGAGCGCCGTAAAGATTCCGCTGCAGCTCGGCGGCGGCATCCGCGACCGCGCCACCATCGATGGCTGGCTCGGCAAGGGTGTGGCCCGCGTCATCATCGGCACCGCGGCGGTGCGCGACCCGGCGCTGGTCAAGGAAGCCGCGCGCGCCCATCCGGGCCGCATCGCCGTCGGACTAGATGCACGGGATGGCAAGGTCGCGGTCGAAGGCTGGGCCGAGACATCGGAATTGTCCGCGCTCGACATCGCGCGGCGCTTCGAGGACGCCGGCGTCGCCGCGATCATCTACACCGACGTGGGCCGCGACGGCATGCTCAAGGGGCTCAATCTCGATGCCACCATCGCACTCGCCGACGCGGTCTCGATTCCGGTGATCGCCTCGGGCGGTCTCGCCTCGATCGATGACATACGGGGTTTATTGGCGCCGCGCGCGCAAAAACTCGCGGGCGCCATCGCCGGCCGCGCGCTCTATGACGGCAGGCTCGACGCGGCGGAGGCGCTCGCCGTGCTGCGTGGCACTCGGGCAACAGTCTGACATGTTCAAGGTCCGCGTCATCCCCTGCCTCGACGTGAAAGACGGCCGCGTCGTCAAGGGCGTCAATTTCGTCAATCTGCGCGACGCCGGCGATCCGGTCGCGGCCTCGATCGCTTATGACGAAGCCGGCGCCGACGAGCTCACCTTCCTCGACATCACCGCGAGCCACGAGAACCGCGGCATCATGCTCGACGTGGTGCGGCGCACGGCGGAAGCCTGCTTCATGCCGCTCACGGTCGGCGGCGGCGTGCGCACCATCGACGACATCCGCGCGCTGCTGACTTCGGGCGCCGACAAGGTGTCGATCAACACGGCGGCGGTGTCGCGGCGCGCGTTCGTCAAGGAAGCGGCGGAAAAATTCGGCGACCAGTGCATCGTGGTCGCCATCGATGCCAAGAAAGTGTCGCAGCCGGGCGAGGCGGACCGCTGGGACATCTTCACCCATGGCGGCCGCAATCCGACCGGCATCGATGCCGTCGCTTATGCCCGCGAGGTGGTCGCGCTCGGTGCCGGCGAAATCCTGCTCACCTCGATGGACCGCGACGGCACCCGGCGGGGCTTTGACATCGCGCTGACCCGCGCCGTTTCCGACGCGGTCACCGTACCGGTCATCGCCTCGGGCGGCGTCGGCAATCTCGATCACCTGGTCGAGGGCATCCGCGACGGCCATGCCAGCGCGGTGCTGGCGGCGTCGATCTTTCACTTCGGCGAATATTCCGTGCGTCAGGCCAAGGATTATATGGCCCGGGCCGGCCTGCCGGTTCGGCTCGATCCCTGATCGCCTCTCCCCGCCTTGGCGTGAAGATGCTAAGGAACGCCCAAATGGACGCCTAACAACGCAAATGGCCCAAACATTCACGCTCAACGACCTCGAAAAGCGCGTCCAGGCGCGCGCCCTGGCCAGCGCCGACGTGTCCTACACGCGCAAATTGCTCGATCGCGGCATAGCGCATTGCGCCAAAAAGCTCGGCGAGGAGGCGGTCGAGGCGGCGATTGCCGCGGTCGGCGAGGACCGCGAGCGCGTCATCGGCGAAGCCGCCGACGTGCTCTACCATCTCCTGGTCGTGCTCCATGCCCGCGGCATCACGCTCGCCGAGGTCGAGGCCGAGCTCGGTGCCCGCACCCGGCAGTCGGGCCTCGACGAGAAGGCGGCGCGCAAGAGCGGCTAGGCACAGGCTCAGCACGTCAATGGAGCAGCGCACCGAGCAGGACGTTTCGCCATACCGCGTGTTCTCCCGCGCCGAATGGGCGACGCTGCGCCGCGATACGCCGATGACGCTTGAGCCGGCGGAAGTCGCTCGGCTGCGTTCGATGCACGACCGGCTCGACATGTCGGAGGTCGTCGACATCTATCTGCCGCTGTCGCGCCTATTGTCGCTGTACGTCGCCGGGACGCAAAATCTGTTTCGCGCGCAGCAGGGATTTCTCGGCACCGAAGACGCCAAAGTACCCTTCATCATCGGTGTCGGCGGCTCCGTCGCCGTCGGCAAATCGACCACGGCACGCGTGCTGCAGGCGCTCTTGGCGCGCTGGCCGAACGTGCCGAAGGTCGACCTCATCACCACCGATGGCTTCCTTTATCCGAATGCAGTGCTCGACCGCGAAGGCCTGATGGAGAAAAAGGGCTTTCCGGAAAGCTATGATCTGCCGGCGCTGTTGCGCTTTCTCTCCGACATCAAGGCCGGGTTGCATCCGGTTCGTGCGCCGGTCTATTCGCACCTGATCTACGACGTGATCCCGAACCAGTGGATTGAGATCGAGCGGCCGGAAATCTTGATCGTCGAAGGCCTCAACGTGCTGCAAGCCGGGCGCCTGCCCAAGGACGGCAAGGCGGTGCCGTTCGTCTCCGACTTTTTCGATTTCTCGATCTATCTCGATGCCGCGGAGGATGTGCTGCTGTCGTGGTATGTCAGCCGGTTCCTGACCTTGCGCGGCACCGCCTTCGCCGACCCAAAATCCTATTTCCACCGCTATGCGCAACTCTCCGACAAGGAGGCGGTCGTCACCGCGACGTCGATCTGGAATCGCATCAATCTCGTCAATCTGCACGAGAACATTTTACCGACACGGCAGCGCGCGCACTTGATCTTGAAGAAGGGCGAAAGCCACCAGGTCGATGAGGTGGCGCTACGGCGGCTCTAGCTGTTAGGCAGCAAGCGCCGAAGCGCTGGACGCGGCCAGCACGGCAGCAAGCCGTTCGCGGTCGAGCGGCTTGAACAAAAAGCCATCCATGCCGGCGGCAAGACAGGCGTCGCGATCTTCGACAGAGACATTGGCGGTGAGCGCGATGATCGGCGTATGCGCGCCGTCGTGCTCGGCCTCGATGGCGCGGATGCGGCGGGTCGCTTCCAGCCCGTCCATGCCCGGCATGTGCAGATCCATGAGCACACAATCGTAAGGTGCCCCGCCCGCCCGCGCGGCAAGCCAGCTCTCGATCGCCGCAGCGCCGCTTTCGGCCATGGTCGGACGATGGCCGAGCTTGACCAGGAGCGCGCGCGCCAAGAGCGCGTTGATCTCGTTGTCTTCGGCGACCAGGATCGAAAGCCCCCTACCGGAACGCGCTTGGCTCGGCGTTTCCGCGATCTCGCTCGCGGCGCCGGGATCGAAGGCATCGTCCGGCGCGAAGCGCGCGGCGAGCGAGACGGCGCGTACCGGCTTGATCAAATAGCCGGTAAATCCAGCGTCCTTGAGGCTTGCGAGCTCGGTGCGCATGGCGGGCGTCACCAGCACGATGCGGCGAGGAATGACCGCAGTCATGCGGGCGAGCGCTTCACTCGCCGTGGTACCGAGCGTGTGATCGACCAGCACGGCGCTCCAAATCTGCTCCGGCAAAATGGCTGCCGCAACGCTCGCATCGGGAACGATGGTGGTCCGTGCTCCCCAGCGCTGCAGGCGCCGCGCCAACAGCGACGCTTCGATCGCCGCCGGCGCGACGATGAGAATATCGTTGCCGGCAAGGTCGGGGATCGCGACCGCGGCTTCGTCGTGTTCGCCGACGCGCGGTAGCGGCAGGCTGACGCGGAACGTTGAGCCTTCGCCGGGCGCGCTCTCGACCGCGATGGAGCCTGCCATGCGCTCGACGATGCGTTTTGAAATGGTCAGCCCGAGGCCGGTGCCGCCGAACTTGCGCGTCGAGCTGCCGTCGGCCTGCTCGAATTCGAGGAAGATGCGCGCCTGGTCTTCCGCCGAAATGCCGATACCGGTGTCGCGCACCGAGATCGCGATCGCGTCAGGCCGCGCGTCCGGCTCGACGATGATCGAGACGCCGCCAAGCTCCGTAAATTTGATAGCGTTGCCGGCGAGGTTGAACAACACTTGGCGCAACCGCGCCGCATCGCCGACCACGCGCGCCGGCAGGCGCTCGTCGACATAGCAGCAGATTTCCAGTCCCTTGGCCTGGGCGCGCGGACCGAGCAATTCGACAGCCTCTTCGACGAAGGCTGAAAGCGCGAAAGGCCGCGCCTCGAGGTCGAGCCGTCCGGCTTCGATCTTGGCGAGATCGAGCATTTCCTCGATGAACGACAACAGCGTGTCGCCCGATGTCTTCATGGCGTGCAGATAGGTGGTCTGCTCCGGCGACAGCAGCGTATCGCCGAGCAGGTCGGCCATGCCGAGGATGCCGTTGAGCGGGGTGCGGATCTCGTGCGAGACCATCGCCAGGAACCGTGACTTGGCGCGGCTTGCCGCTTCCGCCTGATCGCGGGCGTCGGCGAGCGCGCGCTCCGCCATCACCCGGTCGGTCATGTCGCGGCCGACGCTTTGTACTTCGCTGCCGCCGTCGACGCGCACCGAGACCTCGCGCCAGGCGATCCAGCGCGCCCCGCCCGGTGCGGCGATCTTCTGGTCGTGCACGCGCGTGCCGTCGGCAAGGTTGGCAATGTCGCCTTGG
>Ga0187890_10002430_pt1 | contig 13019 bp, 7 predicted proteins | sample June2016WEW_21_1_FD_133005 | JGI IMG/M metagenome (GOLD analysis project Ga0187890, IMG submission 133005) | Peatland microbial communities from SPRUCE experiment site at the Marcell Experimental Forest, Minnesota, USA - June2016WEW_21_10 | ecosystem: Environmental > Terrestrial > Soil >... | reverse complement strand
GCCAATGGGCCTATTCCGCCGGCCAACGGCGAGAAATCGACGCTTATCCAGAATCAGTTTGGCGCCGACATCGGCGGTCCCATCCGCCGGGAAAGAATCTTCTTGTTTGGCGACTACGAAGGCTTCCGCCGTATCCAGCGCTTCCCCTTGCAAGCCACCCTGCCCACCGCCGCGCAGGCCGCCGGAAAATTCGTCGACGCCAGCGGCAATGCCATTCCCATCACCAACCCCTACACCAAAGCCGTTTACGCGAACGGCATAATTCCCATCTCCACGCTTCAGGCGACGATGCTTCCGGGAACGACGACCCCGCAGATCAGCTCCCTGAGTATGACTGTCCTGGGACTCCTGCCGACTGCCGCCCTGACCACGCAGACCTCGGGCGTGGGCAACAACTATACTTCGTTTCCGTTGGGAACGGAGGATTCCGACAAGGGCGATGCGCGACTGGATTACCATATCAGTCCACGCATGACTACCTTCGCCCGCTACAGTCAGCGCAGGTTCAACGCGCTCGATCCGGCGCCCATCCCCGCTCCCATCAACTCGACCGCGAAGGGCAACATCAACCAGGACAATAAGCAGTTGGCAGCCGGATTGACCTTGCAGCTGACCACCGTTTCCGCGCTCGATGCGCGCATTGGCTTCACCTGGAACGCAGGCGCGCAGAACCCCACGTCGATCGGGCAGACCAATCTCCTGGTCGCCGCCGGGGAGCCCAACGTTCCCTCCGATCCGTCCTTCGCCAGCGGTTTGAACACCGTCACCGTAACCGGCTTTGCACAGTTCGGGCGCAACACCCAACTGCCCACGGTGGTCAATCCGTTTGTCTACGATCCGAATGTCAACTACTCGCTGCTCAAAGGCCATCACAGCTTCAAGTTCGGCTATGAATACCTTCATGAATCTCAGGTTGTAAGCAACTTCAAGCCGATCTTCGGCTCCGACACTTACGGCGGGAAGTTCTCCGCAGGCACAGCCAAGTACACAGGCAGCGATGCCAGCTATGCCGAGGCCTGGAACCTGGCCGACTTCATCTTCGGCGCGCGCAGCAAGTACGAACTTAGCGCCCACCACGTGGTGGAATACAACCAGCGGATGCACTTCTTCTACGGCCAGGACGACTGGCGCATGTCGCGCAAGCTTACGCTCAACCTGGGCCTGCGCTACGAATTGGCGACGCCGCCCTTCGAGACTAACAATCAGCTCTCCAACTTCAACCCCGCCACCAGTCCCACCGGCGGCCTGGTTTTGGCCAGCGGCGGTTCCATCTTCAATCGCGCTCTCATCAACCAAAACGACTTGAACTTCGCTCCCCGATTCGGCCTGGCTTACAGCCTCGGTTCCAAGACCGTCGTGCGCGGCGCTTACGGCATCGGCTATCAGCAGTTCCTCCGCGCCGCCGTGGTCAATGAACTGGCGCAGAACGCCCCGTACAGCACCGACAACCTGATTACCCAATACGCGCCAATTTATCCGAAGACAGGACAGGCTGTCTGCACGTCGTTGTCGGCCGCTCCGCTCAGTTGCTTCCAGCCCACACAGCTTGGCTACGTGAACAACTTCCTTTCTTCGTCGAACTCCTCCCCCTTGTCCACGACCACCACCTACGATCCCGCCAGAACCCCGACCACCTATGTGCAGAGCTATCAACTCTCCGTGCAAAGGCAGTTGCCCGGCCGTACCTTTCTCGATGTGGGCTATGTCGGCAACTATGGCGTCCACGAGGAGATTGTGCAGGACTATAACGAGGCCCTGCCCAACGCGGCAGGCGGTTCGCTCACCTTGCAGGCGCGCCGCCCCATACAAACGTACGGCACCATCCAGGAATCCTTCAATGAAGGTCCCTCGCGCTACAACGCCCTGGAAGCGAAGTTGGAAAAGCGTTACGGCAATGGAATCTACGTTACCGACTCCTTTACCTGGTCGCACGCGCAGGACGTGGCCGCCGCCAATCAGGAACTCGATAACAACGACAGCCCGGTCGTGGACCTTTACAACATGATGGGGTCTTATACCCGCTCGGCTTATGACCGGCCGTTGAACGACTCCCTTGCCGTCGTCTGGGATCTTCCCTATGGCAAGGGCATGCACTTCGGCTCGCATGCCGCCGCGCCCTTGCAATTCGCACTCAGCAACTGGCAGTTGACGGCCCTCGATTCCTACATCAGCGGCCTGCCGATCAACATCAGCTACTCCCCAGCCACCGCTCAGCAGTTGAGTACCGAAACAAGCTTTCTCTACCGCCCGAACCTGGTTGGAACCCCGGTCCTGGGCAAGAGCAATCGGTCCCCCATCCCCGGCTACCCGGGCCAGTATCAGTATCTCGACCCGACGGCCGTCTCTATACCCACTGCGGCCAACACGCCCTATGGCAACTGCCCGCGGAATGTCGCCCGCGCCCCCGGCTACGCCGACCTGGATTTCGGCGTGCACAAGCGCTTTCCCCTGGGCTTTGAAAAGGCGGGATTGGAGTTCCGGGCCGAGGCCTTCGACGTCTTCAATCGTTCCAACGCAGAAGCTCCCGACAGCGTCGCAACCGACCCCGGTTACGGTGTCGTCAGCTTATACTTTCCCAGCCGCGAAATACAATTGGCGCTGAAGCTGATCTTCTGAGGTGGCGGGTGATTCCGGCCTGTGTAGTTGAAACTGGTTGCCGGGTGCCCCAAGTTTCTCCGCCGCGGCGGACGAGACCTGAGACACAGGATGTTGGCCTGACGAAAGGTTTGGTCCGGTATCGGTGTTTGGTGCGCACGCATCAAAATGAGTTGTCGGCAAAAGGTCCACCATGGCGGTGGGCCTTTGCGGCTCCCGGAATGCGGTGAACGGCTACGCTTGACAATGGCGTGGGTTGAGCCGATCTCGGCGGGAGAGACGACGACGTGAATCCGGCTATATCAACGTCGGCTTTCGTGCCTGCGCGGATTTCAACGGCACACGTGCTCAACTGCCAAGCAGTGCGATCAGAACACGAAATTCTCCGGGGGAAAGGAACGGGCAAGATGAAGGTGACATGCAGGGGTTGGGTCAGTGCCTTCGCCTTAATGGGAATCGTATCAACTTCCATGTTTTCCATGTTCGGAATACCTGCAAACGCACAGCAGGAACTGAGCGCCTTTGCTGCTGCCCCGAGTTTTAACCTCACAACTGGCATTGCCACCGACAGCGCAGGCTACATCTATGTAGCAAACTCGCACAACACCATCCTCAAGATAACGCCTGCAGGCGTAGTAATGACATTGGCTGGAACGCCGGATGTGAGGGGGCACGCCGACGGCATTGGTTCTGCGGCAAGTTTTATATACCCTATTGGTATTGCCACCGATGGCGCAGCCAACGTCTATGTGGCGGACAAGGTCAGCAACACAATTCGCAAGATTACTCCTGCGGGGGTAGTAACGACTTTGGCCGGCACTGCAGGCATTACGGGACATACGGATGGAATGGGTGGGGATGCAAGTTTCAATGGCCCTGTCGGCGTTGCCACCGACAGCACCGGGAACGTCTATGTAGCGGACTATGGCAACGACATTATCCGTAGAGTCGCTCCGAACGGGGTAGTGACGACTTTGGCCGGTATGGCGGGCATAGCTGGCGACGCGGATGGGATTGGCGCGAATGCTAGTTTCTCTCTCCCCTACGGCATTGCAACCGATAGCTCAGGAAACGTGTTCGTGGCTGAGATGTCCAGCCATACCATCCGCAAGATAACACCGGCGGGGGTAGTGACGACTTTGGCTGGAAAGGCGGATGAGAGAGGCCACGCAGATGGAATTGGAGCGGATGCGAGTTTCTCTTCCCCCCACGGAGTTGCAACCGACAAAGCAGGCGACGTCTATGTGGCGGACTATGGCAACAACGTCATCCGCAAGATCGCCCCAACCGGGGCAGTGACGACAATCGCAGGAAAGGCAGGCGAAAGTGCTGAATACGACGGCATGGGCGGGGCAGCGAGGTTCTCAGGACCCATGGCTGTCGCCACCAGCAGTGCAGGAAATGTGCTTGTGCTTGAAGCAGACAACATCCGTGAGATTTCTCCAACTGGGATGGTGACGACAATTGCCGGTCAGGTCTTCGGACCCTGGCATTTTCAGGATCAATTCTGTGAGTGGGATGTTCCGCCTGACAATAGCGGAACTACAAGATCGGGGACAAGAAGATGCTCTCTGAATGTTGGAACAAAATACTGCTCGTCATCAATTGAAGTTACGAGTGCTAACCCAGGCAATAGCAAGCCAAAGTCAAGTCTAGTTTACGATAGTACACTTAATGTTCTTGCAGTCGATACAAAATTCAAGGTTGAGCGCGCCGAAGGGGAAGGGAACGGTGCGAAAGACGATCCGCAAGTTGGAGGGCCTGGCGCCCATTCCTGGCTGCATTACGTGGTAAGAATTACGGTATCCTCCACTGGTTCGTGCAAGTAGCTTGGGGGTGGGCGGTTCCCCGCCTCGATCCCCCCCGGCGGCTTGCGGCAGCGAGAAAGTGGTAAAAAACTTCCACGGAACATGCAAGTTTTTGCGCTCTGGGGAACGGAAACTCGCCAAGTTACCTTGTTTTCCGCGCATTGGGGATGGAACTCTAATTGCATGTTGATGTTCGGAACGGTAGGCTCGGCGCCTCCGCGTGCGTCTCAGCAAAGCGAGTGCTTCGGGCGGCAATCATTGAGGCAATGTGGTGATGCATGGCGGCCAGTTGGACCTCGCCGCCGATTTGGCAGTGTAGCTGCTTGGATGCTCAGGAAGCGAGCGGCAACGAGCTGAGTGCAAGGAGAAAGTGTGAAGAACCGGGTACGCGCAATTTGGGTAGCAAGTGTTCTACTGGCGGTTGGCTTTGCGGTTATGGCGGCCGCGCCGGCTTGGGCCGGCACGATTAACTTCCAAAGCAACACAAACGACCTTGGCATGGAGACCTTCGTCTTCGATCCCGGGCTTTATACCTATAACGCCAGCGAGATTACCGACCTGACCTTTACTACGCCGGTACCGGTGGATACTGGAGACAGCTGCCCCTGGGCCTGTGTGCCGAACTCTCCGGCAGGAACGCAGCAGGTGAAGGTCCCCGGGCCGGTTGTCGGCGGCAACGACCCGAGCGGGTTCATCGAAACCACATTCACGCTTCCGTCCAACTATCACAACGCCAGCATCTCCGGTCTGTTCAGTGTGGATGACGAGGGGGTGGTCTTCCTGAATGGCAACAGTATTGGTTCTATTTGGTTCACCTCCTACCCCACCTACGGCACCTACAGCTCCTTCGGCAGCAGCGACCAGTCCTACTTCCAGCCGGGCACCAACTACCTGATCATCTCCGATAACAACACTGGCTCAAGCGGAGACGGCCAAGGCGGACCTGGCGGTATGGAATTCTATGGAACCGTCAACTACAGCACTACACCAGAGCCTGGATCGCTGCTGCTGCTTGGCACAGGCTTGGTTGGCTTGGCGGGCATTGTGCGCCGGAAGCTTGGACTCCGCGCGTAGAGACTTTGGAGTGCATCGCAGGTTGTTTCCTGCACGAAGGCCCAGGGCGCAAATCCTGGGCCTTCGTGCGTGCCTCGACTTCTGGAATGCGGATTGTCTGCCTTTGGATCTCTAAAGCCGATGCACGGCCCGAGCGCGAGCCACAAACGCCCGCACTTTCTCCGGGTCCTTGCGACCCGGCGCCGCCTCCACCCCCGAAGCCACGTCCACGCCCCAGGGCCGCAATGTGGCGATAGCTTCCGCCACGTTCTCCGGATTCAAGCCGCCCGCGGCAATCAACCGCAACTTTGTTCCGTCTGCGAAGACGGTCCTGCGCGCCTCGACCCAATCGAACGCGACGCCTGTGCCGCCGGCAGCCATCGCCGTCCGCGAATCCACCAGGATCGCATCCAGGTGCGGGTTGCGGGCGTGCTCGGCAATTCGATCCGCGATCGGCTCGGCGGCTCCGGCGCCAAAATGCGCCACGCGCAGAATCCTCAGCGCCGGACCCAGCCGCTCGCGCAGCTTGGCCGGCAACTCCGGGCCGCTCTCAAAGTGCAGTTGCACGCCGGTCAGCGAGCAGGCGCGCACCGTGGAGCAAATCTCGTCCAGCCCAGCGTCGACAAAGACGCCGATCTTCTCCACCGTTGCGGGCAGATGCGGCGCAATGGCCGCCACTTCAACCGCCGTCACCCGGCGCGGGCTGGGCGCAAAGACGAACCCCAGCGCGTCGGCCCCGGCTTCGACCCCCAGCAGCGCATCCCGCAGCGAAGTGTTGGCACAGATCTTGATCCACAGGCTCATGGTCGTTTCCATGGGTCGCCCGAAGAGCGATCGGCGCGGCCCGGCCCCCAGCTTGCTCTCGCCAGCATTTCAGCCAGCGCCGCGCCGGGATCCGCCTGGCGCATCAGGCTCTCGCCGATCAGAAACGCGTCGAAGCCCGCCGCCCGCAGCCGCGCCAGATCTTCCCCGGTTGAGATTCCGCTTTCAGCCACGCGCAGGGTGCCGGCCGGCATCCGCTCCACCAGTTCAAGCGAGGTCTCAAGGCTGACCTCAAAGGTCTTCAAGTTGCGGTTGTTCACTCCGATCGCGTCCGCGCCGGTCTCGCCCAGCGTGCCGAGCACCCGATCAAGCTCGGCGGCCGTATGCACTTCGACCAGTACATCGAGCTGAAGGCTGCGGGCCAGATAGGCAAAGCGCTTGAGCTCGGCATCGGTGAGCGCGGCGGCAATGAGCAGAATCGCATCCCCCCGGTGGGCGCGGGCCTGCACGATCTGGTACTCGTCCACCGTGAAATCCTTGCGCAGGCAGGGGAGCGGAGCCGCCGCCGAAGCCAGCTCCAGATTGCGCAGGCTGCCCTGGAAAAACGGCTCATCGGTGAGCACCGAAAGCGCCCCTGCGCCGCCCGCGTGGCAGCTCCTGGCCAGCCGCGCCACGTCGAAATCCTCGCGAATCAGTCCCTTGGAGGGCGAAGCCTTCTTGATCTCGGCGATCACGGCCGGGCCAAGAGCCGCCTGCCGCCGCAAAGCCGCCGCAAAGCCGCGCGGCTGGTGCGCAGCCGCCTTGCGCTCCAGCCCGGCCAGCGGCACACCGGCCTTGGACGCGGCCACCGTGGCCCGCGTCGCGGCCAAAATCGTCTCAAGATGAGTGGAACGCTGAGTAGCCATGCTCCTGGGTTGAGTATAAGTGGAATGGCCGCGAGCGGCTTCGACGATCGCTTCGCGGCCAGAAGGCAGGTGGGCTTTTCGGCGCGCGGCGTCTTGCGGCTGAAGCGCCAGCGGCCCGGTCAGAACCGGGCAGTCAGGCTACCATAGAACGACCGCCCCCGGCCCGTCAGCGGCTTGATCTGGCTCATCCGCATGCTGGCCATGAAGTCGTCGAAGTTCACGCCTCCCAACGGCAGCTCATAATCCTTGTTGAGCAGGTTGTCTGCGGCAGCGCTCGCTTGCAGAGGCCCGCGCCGGTAGCCCGCGTGCAGGTTGAAGAGCGCGTATCCCGGCGTGGGCTGTTCCAAGCGATGCGGGTCCACGTTGAATTTGCGATCCACGGCCTGGGCGCCGACCCCGGCCGTGAACCCCTTCAGCTCCTCGTCGAAGGCGACGCGCAGGCTGAGCGGCATCATCTGGTAGAGCGGGGTTTGCGTATCGAGCCTCTCGCCGTGCAACCAGCCAGCGACGCCGCTGATCCTGCCCTGCCCGAGGCTGGAGCTGTTCCAGACCGCGGCGTTGCCGGACAGATCGGCGCCGTAAATGCGCGCGTTGTGATTGGCGAATTGCAGTTGGGCAAAGGTGCTCATGCCGTAGGTGACGGTGCTCATCGTGTCCACATCCACGTAATCCTGGATGTGAGTCTCGTAGGGTGTGAGCTTGATCTCCCACCCATTCCGCGCCCGGTCGTGCCAGGCTGCCGTGCCGCTGAAGGTGTGGGCGATCTCCGGCTTGAGGCCGACGTTGCCCACATAGTAGTTGCCGTCGCCAAACCAGCCGATCATGCCGCTGGCCATCCTGTTCGTGGACCATGCGTAACGCTCGTAGAGGTTGGGCGCGCGGGTCTTGCGCGCGTAGCCGAACTCGTAACTGCTGAAGGCGTTCGGCTCGTAGCGGGCCAATGCGGTGGCATCGAGGTCGGGGTCCGTGTGGGCGCGGTTCAGCGCGTTGAAGGCGTCGGCATCCATGGCATACATATCCGAGTAACCTTGCACCGGGCCGGCGTTCATCCAAACGGTATCGTTGCGCAGGCCGAAGAGCGTGGTCCATTGAGGGTTCCACTTGCTGGCTAGCTCGGCGAAGCTCCCCAGACGGAGTCGGCGGCCGTCGTTGATGCTGACGAAGGTATTGGGCCCCATCATCGGCGCCGTGCCGGGAACGGCGGGCCAGCGGTCGTCGAGGACGAAGCGGTGCAGCTCGTTGCCGAGCCGAAGAGCGTGGCGACCGGTCAACGGGAGATCGAGCTTGACGGAGTAGCCCAGATCGCGTCCATGGGTGTTCATCGGCATAAACATGGGCATGGGTAAAGTGGATTTGTCATGGCCGATGTTCATCGAGTGCCAGGTATTTTGCCAGAACACGCGCGTATCGAGTGAGCCGCGTTCGAAGCTTCTGCGGTAGTGCAGGTTGAGCGACTCGGCATAGTTGCGCACCAGGTCCATCTGCGCGTTGACAAAGCCCTCGTACGGGGTGTGGTGCAGCCCGGCTTGCAGGACGACGAGGTTACCCGCGCCCTGGGCGGCCAGAGTTACCGTGTGGTCCGTCGTCTGAGCATAAGTCGAAGTGACTTTGTGGCCGCTGCCGTCGGTGTAATCGTCGTTGGCGGCCCACGATCCGGCGTAGCCTAGCCCCAGGTTGCGGCCCGCGACCCACTCCGAAAACGAGCCTCCATAATTCTGGCCGTTCGAGCGATAGACTCCCGTGGAGTCGCCTTTTTCGTGCAGCCGTTCGCCCGCATTGGCGAAGGCCGGATCGCGCGAATCGATGGCGACCGTTCCGCCCAAGCTGTCGCCGCCCAGGCTGACCGGCGTGATGCCGGCCAAGACAGTTACCTCGGCCGCATGGGACGGGGCGATGTAGGAGAGCGGCGGGTTCATGTGGTTGGGGCAAGCGGAAGATACCGTCATCCCGTCCACCACTAACTTGGTGCGCTCATCGCCCAGCCCGTGAAGAAACGGGATGCTGGCCAGTTGGCCGTTTTCGCGCAGGCTGACGCCGGGCGCGTCTGCCGCCAACTCGGCTGAGTTGCGGCTTTGCGCCTGATCCTCGGCGTCCACCTTGTGCCGCGTTGCAGCTGCGGTTTCGCTAGCGGAGCCGTTTACTTCGACAAAGGATTGCGCCGGAGCGATCTTCAGGGCTACATTGGCGGCCGTCTCAGCTCCGGCGGCGACGGCAAGATCGGAAATAACTGCGATATCGAAGCCTGTTGCATGGACGGTGAGCTGGTAGCGGCCCACGGAAACTCTGTCGAAGACGAAGCGGCCCTGGCGATCGGATAGTACGCAATCTTTGACTTCCGACGCGAGGTTCTTGAGTTCAATCTTCGCTGCCGGGACGACCGCGCCGGAGGGATCCTTCAACACTCCGGCGATGCGGCCGGTCGCAACGGGAGTTTCGGCGGCAGCGGAACCTTGTCGGGCATGGATCGAGTATGCCTGGCCGCATAGGCAGACGGCTGGCAGCAGCGCCAGCAACAACCTGGATTTCATGGCTTCTCCTCTTGCTTGACGAAAGCGCGCAACAACGGGAGGGAACCGGCAACGCCAATCCCATCCGTCAAGAACCGCGAGCTGTCACGCGAGAGGAGAAGGAGGGCCGCGCTTGGGATGGCTGCGGAGGAATGAATTGTTGCGGGGGGTCTCAGTCCGCGAAGCGCGGGCCGGATAAGTTACAACCCCGGCGTAGAACCGCCTTCCGGCTTCCGGCTTGAAGACGGGAGATTGAACGGCGCAGGTGGCTGCCGGTTGGCAGGGGCACTTCTCCGTAACGGAGTTGAATCCCTTTTGGCTGCCGCTGAGCTGCCCCATCATGCGCATCATGCAGTGATGCTTGCCGTCCCTGCGGCAGCATGGGGGAAGATTCGCGCCGGCGCCGGGGCCAAAGATGGGCGCGATCAGCGTCCAACTGAAGATAACGGTCAGCGCAAGTGCGATCGTGCGGCGCATAAGCAAGAGACAGTATAGCGCGCGGCAGACGCGGGAATTTGTTCTGGCGCAACTTCCGTATCTCATAATCTATGCGGGGTATGACCGCTTGGTCCAAATCTCGTGCTTCCTGCGCGCTGCCGGGGGTTGGCCATGAGTATAGCTTTCCGAGTTGCGCGCCCGGTGAATTCCGGCGCTGCCGCCGGTCGTGCGCAGAGAGTCGAGGCGCATACGCAAAGAAGCCTTGACAGCTTCAACTGTCAAGGCTTCTTGAGGATGAGGCTTCGGTTGTAATGGCCTTGCACAGGCCCGAGCTTATCGCGTCAGCTTTCTGCGCAATGCGCCGGCCAGACCCACCAGGCCGGTGCCGAGCAGAAGCAGGCTACTGGGCTCAGGAACGACCGGGCCGCCGGTGCCGAAGGTCGTGTCCAGGGCGCCGGTGCCGGAATAGTCGGGATACTCGCTGTCGTTTCCGAGATTGTAGGCGCGGGTGACTTGGGCACCGGTATAGTCGGCCCAGTTGTAGCCGTTGTCTTCGCCATTGGGAACATTGTCTTGGTTGGTGACGACGATCTCAAGGAGCAGATCGCCGTCGGCGGGGTTGTAGGTGAACGGGGTCAAAGTGGAGGCGGTGAGTGTGCTGCCGAAGTCCTCTCCACCTGCCGGGATGTCAACGGCGCCGAGATAGTTCGCGGAGCCGCTGTAATTCGACGGCAGGTCGGTGCTCAACGCCAATCCATCAGCTGAGTAGCCCCAGTAGAAGGCATAGTCGCCGCCCAGAACGATGGGGCCGCCCCCGTATTCTCCGTTGAACTGCCAGGATAGGGAGGCAATGGTCACAGCGCCAGGGAAGGCACTGGAATTGTAGGCCTCCTGGTAGTCAATGGCGAGACCGGTACTGGTGCCTGAGTCGTTGCACATGAACGGATAGCAGTTGGCGCTGTCCACGCTGCCGACGGTAAAGGAGCCCGCGTACGCCAAGGGGGCGGACAAAAGCAACATCATCAAACTCGCCTTTAGAAAGGTCTTCATGTTCACTCCGCGGAACAGGTGATTGTTTCTGGCTTGAGCGGCGGAAAACCGCAATCAAGCCTGGTGTTCAAACCGGCGCACATTCCCCTCCCGGCCGGGAGCCCAAGGTTGAGATTCGGCAAAAATCCCGCAGACCAACCCGTCGGCATATGACGCTGATTTTATTCCTATATTGCAATTCCATGCCCATACTAATGTGTATTATAGTCAACAACTTACGCGGTATGCATTGGGCAAATGCGCAAACGAATGCACTCGATTGGGTAAAGATTTTCCCTTTTCGGGCAGCCTGTCGGCGCCGTTCAAACCCGTTTCCGTGCGGGCTCAGAGCTTATCCGTAAATTGCTGATTCTGTAGCGCCGCTCTCCAGAGCGGCTGTCGTGCATCCGCCGCGGCGGACAGACCTGCGCTCATCGCCTCTGGCGGCTTGGAAGCCGCCAGTACAGCCGGTCTGGAGACCGGCGCTACAATTTGCGGATAGGCTCTCAAGCGGATTCCTTTCCGCTGGACGCAACGCGGTAACGCTCCTACTGCAAAGTGGGACGCCGTCGCAAGAATGTGATTATAATCACACTGGAGAAGGAAAGATCGAGTCTCTCCACTGTGCTTTGGAAGGGAACTCCGCCACATGGCGACAGGCGACCTGGCCCTGGGTCAGCTAGAGGGCGAACGCAGCGCGCGGCCGCGCGTGGTCAACGACTTCAGCATCAACGTGGCAACGGTGAACGGCTCCGGCTCGCAATCCGCCAATAGCGTGCTGCTGAAGAGCATCTTCGGCATGGGTGTTCCGGTGAGCGGAAAAAACCTGTTCCCGTCGAACATCGCCGGACTTCCCACCTGGTATACCATCCGCTCCAGCAAGGACGGCTATGTAGCGCGCACGCGCAGCGCCGAGGTGCTGGTGGCGCTGAATCCCGATACGGCGCGGCAGGACGTTCTGGATCTGCCTTCGGGGGGCGTGGCCATCTGCGAGGAGACCCTCAACCTCAGCCAGTATCGCCAGGACGTGGTCTTCTATCCGGTTCCCTTCGACAAGATTACGGTGGCCATCTGCACCGAGCCCAAGCTGCGCAAGCTGGTAAAGAACATGGTGTATGTGGGCGTGGCGGCCCAGTTGCTGCGGATCGACCTGGGCGTGGTGGAGAACGGGCTGCGCAAGCAATTCGCCAAAAAGGAGAAGGTCTTCGAGCTGAACTTTGGCGCGGTGAAGGCCGGATTCGACTACGCGGTGAAGAACCTGACCAAGCAGGATCCGTACTTCATCGAGCGCATGGACCGGACCAAGGGCAAGATCGTCATCGACGGCAACGCGGCCTGCGGGATGGGAGCGGTTTTCGCCGGGGTGACGGTGGTGGCGTGGTATCCGATCACGCCCTCGACCTCGGTGATTGAGGCCACCACCGACCTGCTCAAGAAGTTTCGCGTGACTCCGGAGGGCAAAGCGACCTTTGCCGTGGTGCAGGCGGAGGACGAACTGGCGGCCATCGGCATGGTGCTGGGCGCGGGCTGGGCCGGGGCGCGGGCCATGACGGCCACCTCGGGGCCGGGCATCTCGCTGATGACGGAGTTTGCCGGCTTCGGCTACTTTGCCGAGATTCCCGGCGTCATCTTCGACGTGCAGCGGTCGGGGCCATCGACGGGGATGCCGACGCGGACCTCGCAGGCCGACCTGCTGAGCGTGGCGTTCCTATCCCACGGCGACACCAAGCACATCATCCTGCTGCCGGGCTCGGTAAAGGAGTGCTTCGAGCTGTCCTACGCGGCCTTCGACCTGGCCGAGCGCGCGCAGACGCCGGTCTTTGTGCTGACGGACCTGGACCTGGGCATGAATAACTGGATGTCGGAGCCCTTCGACTATCCCAAGACGCCGCTCGATCGCGGCAAGGTGCTGACGGCCGAGG
>Ga0187890_10002425_pt1 | contig 13033 bp, 12 predicted proteins | sample June2016WEW_21_1_FD_133005 | JGI IMG/M metagenome (GOLD analysis project Ga0187890, IMG submission 133005) | Peatland microbial communities from SPRUCE experiment site at the Marcell Experimental Forest, Minnesota, USA - June2016WEW_21_10 | ecosystem: Environmental > Terrestrial > Soil >... | reverse complement strand
GCAGGTAACGCAATAGGAAGCCGCGGAAGAGCAGCTCTTCGCAGAAGCCGGCGGTGACGCTGAGCGCGGCGAACCAGCGCCGCTCCAGGCTGGAAGAAGGCAGAAAGAAACGCAGCGGCTCAAGTTGGCGAGGCTCCAGAAAAGGCCGGTTCCTGTACTTGACGCTTACCTGGATCACGGGCAGGACCAACTGCAACAGAACGACCAGCGAGACCAGGACAGCCAACACCCACCAAGGCCAGCTAGGCAGGTCCAGCCAGGCCGCGTGAACGCCAAGTCCGCCTGCAGTAAACAGAGCGCTGAACCCGCTGGCCCAGACCGCTACGCCTGTTGCAATCCAGAGCCACGCGAAGGTCTGCCGGTAATAGCGCAGGCGGGCCTGGGGGCTGGGATTGGCCTTGAGAGGACGCGTGTCAAAGTAGTCCCAGATCGGCCCCACGACGATCAGGAAAAACGCCAGCAGATGAGTTGCGAGGAGCACCGAATTGGCGGGGTGTCCCACGTCTCGCCTTTCTTGCGAGACGGCCTGCCCTGAGCGAAGCCGAAGGGTGCGGATTTCCGTCGCGCGGCACCAAGGCCCCACTTCTCGCAAAACCCGCGAGAAATGGGGCACCCAAAATCTTTACCAGAAGCTTTACTTAGTTCAGAAAGTACTGGCGGTACAACGTGTCCCGCTGCGCGGGACGGAACCCTGCGTCGCGAATGATGCGACGCAACTCTTCTTCTGTGGTGCAGTTGGTTACGCCGGCGGCGCGGACTACGTTTTCTTCGAGCATCACCGAACCGACATCGTTGCCGCCGAAGCGCAGGCCCATCTGGCAGACTTTCAGGCCTTGCGTCACCCAACTGGATTGCACATTGACGAAGTTCGAAAGATAGAGGCGCGAGATGGCCAGCACTTTCAGATATTCGACGGCGGTGGCTTCGTCCCAGTGGCGGCCGCCGAGCGCGGTGTGCTGCGGCTGGAAGCTCCAGGGGATGAAGGCGGTGAATCCGCCGGTTTCTTCCTGTAGATCGTAGAGAGCCTGGAAGTGGTTGATGCGGTGCTCGTAATTTTCGCCGACGCCGAACATCATGGTCGCGGTCGTGCGCATGCCGATCTGGTGGGCGGTGCGATGAACGTTGATCCAGTCGTTGGTGAGGCACTTGAGGCGGGCGATTTTATAGCGGACTTCGTCGTCGAGAATTTCGGCGCCGCCGCCGGGAATGGAGTCGAGGCCGGCGTCGCGCAGCCGGAGAATGGTGTCGCGAATGCTCAGGCTGCTGTACTCGGCGATGGCGATGATCTCGGAAGCGGAGTAGCAGTGCAGATGCACCTGCGGGAAGCGGTCTTTGATTCCGCGCAGCATTTTTTCGTGCCACTCGATTTTGAGGTCGGGATGCAGGCCACCCTGCATGAGGACGCCGGTGCCGCCGAGTTCGACGGTTTCGCGAATCTTGTCGTAGATGGTGTCGAATTCGAGGATGTAGCCTTCTTTCGCGGCGGGGCCTTTCAGCGGACGGTAGAAGGCGCAGAAGGTGCAGTACTCGGTGCAGAAGTTAGTGTAATTAATGTTGCGGTCGATGATGTAGGTGACCGTGCCCTCGGGATGGAGTTTGCGGCGGACGGCGTCGGCTTCCATGCCGATGCCGATCAGGTCGTCGGAGTGGAACATTTCCAGAGCTTGGGATTTGGTCAGGGACATGGCTACAGTTCAATTCTAACGGAGGGTGGGGGCTCGGGCCAAGTTCCAGATAGCTAGGAACACATTCCGCTGGAGTAAATCTCACGGGGAAGCTGTTCCTAGTTGTCGCTGGGCTAATCGCGAGATTTCATCGCTACCACTGCAGCCAACTGGCGGTGATGCTCGCGGCGGCAGCCGCTATCAGTAGGTACCTCGTCCATTTGGGCGTCCCACTTCGACTGAACAGAAAGTACAAGAGAATGAGGGCAAGCAGCGTCAGGGCGATAAGCTCTGTGTGAGCGCGAAGTATCACGGCTGATTCTTCGCGACGGAGTTCCGCCAATCTCGCTTCAAACTCTTCCTGACCACCCTGCACGCTAATCGAATAATTAATGAAAATTCTTGGTTCGCGCAGCAGCTTTAGAGCCAAGAAAAGGCTAACCGGTATGACAATACCTAAAATTGCGACCACCCCTCCCGAGAGCTTGGGCCGCATGGAACTCTCAGCGTCTGCCATCGCCACTTGGATATACTCTGAATGCCCAGAATCGGTCAACCTGTTGTTAAGGAGCAATCACACCGCCCCCCAACGCGGCCATTCGGAAGCCAGGCTTGCTCACGCAATTGCTGCTTTCGCGGCGTCCAAGAAACGCACCTCGGGGGCGGCAGGCAGCGCACCGATTTCGGCGGCGAAGAGAGTCTGGCCTTCGAGGCAGCTGCATCCTCGATTCGCGTTACTATATCTCTGAAATTTTATGACTCTGAGCGATGGGTTTGCGCGCTATCCGAGCCTGCGCGATGTTGCGGTGTTGATCACCGGTGGCGGGTCCGGCATTGGCGCGGCGATGGTGGAGCAGTTCGCGTTGCAGGGGGCGCGAGTTGCGTTTCTGGACGTGGCGGACGAAGACTCCGGTAAGCTGATTGGTGATCTCAGTTCTCGATGCGCGCACGCGCCGATATTTTTGCATTGCGATCTTGTGGATGTTGTGGCGTTGAAGACTGCGGTTGCTGACGTGGAGGCGCGACTCGGGGCGGTGCGCGTGCTGGTGAACAACGCGGCCAGTGATGACCGGCACAAGTTTGCCGACGTGACTCCCGAATACTGGGATGAACGGATGGCTGTGAACCTGCGGCATCAGTTCTTCGCGACGCAGGCGGTCGCGCCGCGGATGGCCGCGGCGGGCGGCGGTTCGGTTATTAATATGAGTTCGATTGCGTGGATGATTCCATCCACCGGCCTGCCAGCGTACGTGACTGCCAAGGCTGGAATCGTTGGCCTCACGCGCACGCTGGCGCGGGAACTTGGCGGGGCAAACATCCGAGTGAATAGCGTGGCGCCCGGGGCGATCATGACGGAACGGCAGCGGCGGCTGTGGATGACTCCAGCCTATCTTGCCGAGATCATGCAGCGGCAGAGCCTGAAGCGCGAACTTATGCCGGAGGACGTGGCACGATTGGTATTGTTTCTGGCATCGGACGATAGTTCGGGGATTACGGGTCAGAGTTATGTGATCGATGGCGGCTGGGTGTGATGGCAGGTCTGGCGCGGCTTTGGGACTAATTTCACCACAGGGGCTGAAGCCCGCGCTAATTTCAAAAGCTTTACGTGGCGCTGAAGCGCCGCTCTTCCACGGTATTACACGCATTGGTATTCCGCATTCGTAAGTTTTCCCGCAGCGCCTGGAAACCGTGCCCTCGCGGAGCCCATTTATGAGATGACGTCTAGTTATTTTTTCCAACGGCGATACTGGATGAATGACAGCACTGTTCCGATAACCGCGAGGCCGATGAGAATGGCGATCGCCGGTTTGTAGTAGCGAGAAAAAAAACGCAGGATGTGGGTGCCGTAGTGGAATCCGAGAGCGGCGAGGATGGAGTAGCGAACCGCGCGGCCGAGCGTGAGAGCTGCGACGAACTTTTTTCGGGAGTACTGCATGGCGCCCGCGGCCAGCAGAAACGGAACGAACGGAAACGGCGGAGGCACGAGTGCAGGAATCGCCACGGCGGCGAATCCCCAACGTTCGAATGCTTTGCAAAACCGCGCGGCTCTTCTTTTCGAGAGCTTGCGTTCCATGGTTTCTTTGCCACCTTTGCGGGCGAGCGCGTAGGTGATGTAGCCGCCCAGAACCGCGCCCAGCGTGGCCATCAGAGCATAGTAGGGCCACGGCTCCTGATGACGAGCGGCCAGCCAGATGGTGAGAACGTCCATGCTGCCGGTGAGCGGGACCACGGAATTGTCGGCGAGTCCCAGCAGGACCAGACCGACGCCACCGAGGTGGCGAAGGCGGTGCCAGATGGGAACTGCAAGCAGGAGATGAAGGTGAGGCAGCATTTGGGGCTTGGACGAGTTTACAGGGACGCGCTGGATCGCACTAAAGCTTAGATTGCAATCAGCGATTGCGCGTGGTTCTCAGAAAGATCACAGGGCTAAACGGTCGCCGCATTCGCGGTGCCTAGAAAACGTATTTCTGGCGCGGGGGGCAGAGCGCCGATTTCGGCGGCGTAGCGGTAGAACAGCTCCAGGCCTTCGATGCAGCCGGGATCAAGGTCGTAGTAGATGCTTTCGGTGAGGTAGCTGCGGACTTCGTCTTCGCGGAGACCGAGGCGCGGCGCCCACTCGCGGGCGAGTTGATTGAGGCTTGTGGGCGCGAGGCCGTGGTCGCGGGACTCCTGGAATATTTGCGCCAGGTCCGGCGCCGGTAAACGAGCGTCGCTTCGCGCCGCCGACCGCCGAGGGCGGCTGTCCCCACACAAGGCATCTTCCTGCAAGGCTTGCTGGCGAACGGCCCAGAAGGCGAATACGAAAGGCTTGCCGGTGTGGCGAATCCATTCTTCGGCGAGATCGAGCGTGAGGTGGCGCGAGCGGTCGACTTGCAGCGCGGGGTCGCCGATGAGCAATCCGGCGTCGTGGGTGGCGAGCATCTGGTCGAGATTCGGTTCCATCGCGCTGAAAGTTTTTGCGCCGCCCAGCCATTTTTCGAACAGGATTTTCGTCAGCGCGACCGAGGTCATCGAAGAGGTGTCGAGCGCGATGGTGCGAATTTCTTCGACCGGAACTTTGCTCACCAACAAAATCGAACGCACGGCGCGACGGGAGGCGATGGCCACGCCGGGGAGCACTTGGAGTCCGGGAATTTGCGCGTAGGCGGCGGCCGGAATTATGCCGATGTCGGCAGTTCCGGCTTCGAGAGAGCGGGCGCAGGCGGAGGGCAGCGTGTAGGAAATATCGAAATTTCGGCCTGCCTCGCCGTGCTCAAAATCCCACATCAGCGGGGCGGTGTTGAGGTAAGAAATTGCGGAAATTCGGAGACGTCTCATTCCTGTTTTGATTCTAACAGACGATTTTTGAACAGGCGGATGTGATGGGTTGCCTTGACTTCCCTTTACCAGCATGACTACAGTCCGGCGAGCCCGCGAAAGAACGACGATCACCGGGGCTAAAGCCCACCCTGAGTCCGGACGGCCTACGCGGCCCCTTCGGCAAGCTCAGGGCAGGCTCTGGAAGGGCTGCTCTTCCACGGTGGTGTGCGCTTTGTGAGTTTATGAGCCGCTTCCAGGGTGGCGCATGCAGCTGTGAATTTTTCGGGAAGAGTGAACGCCCGCTCTGACAGGATTGGAGAATCGCCGTGCTGAATGTTGTTGCTCCTTCGCCGACTGCTACCCACTTGCTGGAATGGGTTGCGCTGACCTTGACGCCGGGGCTAGGGCCGACGCGGGCGCGGAAATTGGTGGAGCGGTTTGGCTCGGCGGATGCGGTTTTTCGCGCGTCGCTGACGGAGCTCGAGAGCACGGGGATTCAGGCAGTGTCGGCACAAGCGCTGGCTACGGGCAAGTCGGCGGAACTGGCGCGGGAAGAAATTGCTCGCGCGGCGGCGGCGGACGCGACTCTGGTTTCATTCGACGACGCGGGTTATCCCCCGCGGCTCAAGGAGATTTACGACCCGCCGCTGGTTCTCTACGCGCGCGGAAATGCCGCGGTGCTGACGCAGCCGGGGATTGCGATGGTGGGAACGCGGCATCCGACGCCTTACGGTTTGGGGATGGCGGAGCGGCTGGCATGCGACCTGGCCACGCACGGACTGGTGATCATCAGCGGGATGGCGCGGGGCGTGGATACGGCGAGCCATCGCGGGGCGATTGCGGCGAAAGGCAGGACTGTCGCGGTGTTTGGCACGGGCGTGGATGTGATTTATCCCAAGGAGAATTCTCGATTGTCGGAACAGATTCTCGCGCTGGGCGGAGCGCTGATTTCTGAGTTCCCGATTGGCACTCATCCCGCGCCCCAGAATTTTCCGATTCGCAACCGCATTCTTAGCGGGATGTCGGTGGGCGTGCTGGTGGTCGAGGCGGCGGAATATTCCGGAACGCGCATCACCGCGCGCTGCGCGCTCGAACAAAATCGCGACGTCTTCGCGGTGCCGGGCAACGTCACCAATAAGAATTCCTGGGGACCGAACACGCTGATCAAGCAGGGCGCCAAGCTGGTCGCGACCTGGGAAGACGTGTGGGAGGATCTCCCGGCGGAAGTACGACTGGCGCTGACTCCGACCACCTCGGCTGAATCCTCCGCGTCCTCTTCTGCATCTCTATTCCCGCATGAAGGGCTTCCTCCTCACGAGAAGCGAATCCTGGGCCTGCTGAAAGCCGACGAGTCCACCCACATCGATGAAATTGTGGAGAAGCTGGAGACGGAATTGTCGTCTTCGGAAATCTTCGCTGCTCTCTTCGAGTTGGAGCTTGCCGGGAAAGTGCGGCAGATGCCGGGGAAGAATTTTGTGAAGAGCTTCTAGCTGCTTTTGGCTCTTGGCCTTTGGCTTTTGGCTTGAACATCTTGTACAGGAGGGAAGCCGATGAGGAACTACAAGGATTTACGCGTTTGGGAAGAGGCTCATAGGCTGACGCTAACTGTCTACAAGACTACTCAGGCGTTTCCGAAGGACGAGCGCTTCGGATTGACCAGTCAGATTCGACGATCCTCGGTTTCGATTGCGGCGAATCTGGCAGAAGGGTGCGGAAGACGATCAGACGGCGAGATGGGACGCTTCGTCCAGATTGCCATGGGCTCAGGCGCGGAGCTTTCCTATCATCTTCTTCTGGCAAAGGATTTAGGCTTCGTGAACGAAGTACAACACGCCGAGCTTAACACAAGTCTGGAGAGGGTTTTGCGGATGTTGTCTGCGCTCTCTGCGAAGGTCAGAAATCCTTCCGCAGCGTACAGGTTTGAGCCAAAAGCCAAGGGCCAGGAGCCAAGAGCGTTCTTCCCGTAACTTGTTGCCGCTGTCCCATTCGTGCTAGCTTCGGAAACAGAAAGTGGAGAACTGAGAGGAAATTGGTGAAAGGGTTAGTCATTGTCGAATCGCCGGCGAAGGCGAAGACCATCCAGAAGTATTTAGGGAAGGGCTTCACGGTCGAGGCTTCGCTCGGCCACGTGAAAGATCTGCCCAAGAGCATTCTGGGGGTGGATACCGCGAACGATTTCGCGACCGATTACGTCGTGATTCCGGGCAAAGAAAAGGTTCTGGCCAAGCTGAAGAAGTTGGGCGCGTCCATGGACGCGATCTATCTTGCGCCTGATCCGGATCGCGAAGGCGAGGCTATTGCCGCGCATCTGGCGGGAGAACTCGAACTGGACGGCGGGAAGAAGAAGAAAGCCAAGAAGCCAAAAAAAGGCGAGCCGGAAGCTCCTCCGCGGATTCAGCGCGTTACGTTTAACGAGATCACGAAGCGCGCGGTGCAGGCGGCGTTTGAGCATCCGCGGGCGATCGACCAGAACCTGGTGGACGCGCAACAGGCGCGGCGCGTGCTCGACCGGCTGGTGGGGTACCAGGTTTCGCCGTTGCTGTGGGATAAGGTGCGGCGCGGGCTTTCCGCGGGGCGGGTGCAGACTGTCGCGCTGCGGCTGATCGTGGAGCGCGAACGCGAAATTAAAGCGTTCGAGAAAAAAGAATATTGGACGATTGACGCGAACCTGGCCGCTGCCAAGCCGCCGGCATTCGACGCGCGGTTCGTGGGCAAGGGCGAAGAGAAAATTGAGGTCACGAACGGCGAGGATGCGGAAAAGATTCGCGTCGCGCTGGAAAAGGCCGATTGGCTCGTCCGGTCGGTGGACAAGAAAGAACGCCGCCGCAATGCTGCGCCTCCGTTCACGACCAGCAAGCTGCAACAGGATTCCTCTCGCAAGCTGCGTTTCAGCGTGAAGCGCACGATGATGATCGCGCAACGTTTGTACGAGGGCGTGGAGTTGGGCGAAGAAGGGTCGGTCGGCCTCATTACTTATATGCGTACGGATTCGACCCGGGTTGCGCCCGAGGCGATTCAGGAAGTGCGGGAATACGTGGGCAAAGAGTATGGCGCCCAGTATCTGCCTGAGACGCCCAATACATATAAGGAGAAGAAGGACGCTCAGGGAGCGCACGAGGCGATTCGTCCGACGTCGGCGATGCGGCATCCCGACCAGATGAAGCAGTATTTGAAGGAAGATGAGTTCAAGGTTTACAAGCTGATCTGGCAGCGTTTTGTGGCGTCGCAGATCAATCCGGCGGTCTTCGACCAGACCACCGTGGACATTGACGCGAAGAATGGCGGCGAGGTTTTCTGGTTCCGGGTGACGGGATCGGTGCTGAAGTTTGACGGCTTCCTCAGAGTCTACGAAGAGTCGAAGGAAGGCAAGGACGAGGAAGACGAGGAACTGAAACACAAACTTCCAGCGCTAGAAGCAGGAGAAAAGCTCACGCTCAAGGCACTGAAGCCGGAACAGCATTTCACGGAGCCTCCGCCGCGCTTCAATGAAGCGTCGCTGGTGAAAGAACTGGAAGAACGCGGGATCGGACGCCCCTCGACCTATGCCGCGATTCTTACCACGATTCAAGAGCGGCAGTATGTTCAGAAAATCGGCGGCAAATTCACGCCCACGGAGATCGGATTAGTCGTCACCGATTTGCTGGTGGAAAACTTTCGCGACATTTTTGATTTGCAATACACGGCGCGCCTCGAAGAAGAACTCGACGAGATCGAAGAAGGCAAGGAAAAGTGGACCGATGCGTTGAAGGAGTTCTACAAGAAATTTCAAAAAGATCTCAAATATGCCGAAAAGCATATGGAGAACATCAAGCGGATGGAGAAGCCCACGGACGAGAAGTGCGAGCGCTGTGGGGCGCCGCTGGTGATCAAGTGGGGCAAGCACGGATCGTTCTACGCGTGCAGCACCTACGATAAAGAGGATCCGAACACCTGCACGTTTACCAAGGAAAATCCGATCAACCTGCCGGACCTGGATTCGGCCGACGTGCAGGAAACCACGCAGGAAGAATATTGCGAGAACTGCGGGCGGGTGATGGTGCTGAAGCGCGGACGCTTCGGGCAGTTCATGGCGTGCACGGGCTATCCCGATTGCAAGACTACGCGGCGACTCGATCAGGGCAAGAAAGTTCCCGACATCCCGCTGGACGAAGCGTGCCCGAAGTGCGGGCGGAATATGATGATCCGGCACGGGCGCTTCGGCGAGTTCACGGCGTGCAGCGGGTATCCCGAGTGCAAGTACGTGAAGCAGAATTATATTGGGGTGAAGTGTCCGGACTGCAAGGACGGCGATCTGGTTGAAAAGCGGGCGCGCAAGGGCAATACATTTTACGGGTGCGGAAATTATCCCAAGTGCAAGTTCACTTCGGCACACAAACCGATTGCCGAGAAGTGCCCGAGTTGCGGCAGCGAATATCTTGTGGAGAAGAATCTGAAGGCCGGTCCGGTGATTGCCTGCCCTAATAAAGAGTGCGACTACGAGCGGCCAGCGCCGCCGCCGGAAGCCGCCGCAACATCCGCGTAGCGATTGTGCGATTGGGTCATTGAGAGATTTCAATGGCCCAATCACCAAATCGCTTAACGATTCAATTCTCCCGAGGTGCTCTCATGCTAAAGAAATCGGCAAAGAAACCGACTGTTGCCGACGCGCAACTGATCCTTCACCTCTACGAACTGCGCCGCGAACCGGAGATGCGCAAGGCGCGCAACTGGTGGGGCGGCGAATTTTTCCCGCAGAATGCAGACGACTACCTGAAGGTATTGTGGGCAATGAACACGCCCGAAAACAACTGGCTGCGCCAGGTGCAGAGCTACTGGGGCATGGCCGCGGCGTTCGTCTTACAAGGTGTACTGAACGAAGAGTTGTTCCTGCAGCCCGCAGTTAGCGGTGAAATGTTTCTTATCCTGGCCAAGGTCGAGCCCTTCCTCAAGGAACTTCGCGCGAAGATGAACGACCCGCACGTATTCGCCAACATCGAAAAGGCCGCCACCCACACCAAGTGGGGACGTGAGCGGCTTCAGTTCATGGTGAAGCGCGTCGAGACCATGCGCCAGAAACGCGCCGAGAGCAAGCCAAAGTAGTCGCCGCATCTGTTATCCTAGACGGCTGTGCGGATGATCTGGTGGTTCCTGATACTGGGCGTCAGTACGCTGGTGGTCGTGTGCGTGGCCATTGCCTTGTACATGCGGTTGCGCCGCCATTTACGGCAGGTGCACGCGGCGGAGGCGGCTCACGGTGCGGATGCAGATCGGCATCCGCCGGATTCGATTCATCAGTGATTGAAAAGCTGGGCCAGCGCGACTGATCGCGACTTGATTCATGCGGTAAGGTTCGTTTGAGAACTGGAGGTTTTTCTATGGCAAGGGCAGGAGTACACGTTCTCAGCACACCGCAGGAGCGGATGGCGGAGGCTGCGCGGCAAGTGGCGCTGGTGGTGGGCGCTAGTTTGTTTGTGGCCTTGTGCGCGCGCATTTCGATCCCTTTGTGGTTCACGCCGGTGCCGCTGACTGTACAAAATTTCGGCGTGCTGCTGGTGGGATTGCTGCTGGGCAGCCGGCGCGGATTCGCGGCGATGATTCTTTATTTGGCCGAAGGCGCGATGGGGATGCCGGTGTTCAGTCCGCTAGGGCCGGGAGGTGTGACGCAGCTCGTTGGCGTGACTGGCGGATATCTTTTGGTTTATCCGTTCGTTGCCGGGCTGGCGGGATTTATTTTTGAGCGCGGAAGGAAAAGTTTTGCGCGGGCCGCGATCGCGGGCCTGTTGGCTGAAACTGTTTTGTTTGCGGGTGGGGTGACGTGGCTTTATGTGGCCACGCATTCGCTGGCGAAGGCGGCCTACCTGGGGCTTTACTGGTTCATCGCGGCGGAAGTACTGAAGGTGATGATTGCGGCGGCGATCGCGACGCGCTGGGGCCGTGGCTCGGCAACACAGCAATAGATTTGGAGTCCATTTGATGACCGTAGTTTCTGAGCAATCTGAGAAACAATCCGAGAAAGTTTCCGCCTCTTCCACCGACCTGCGCGAGATCGCGGTGGCCCACAGTCCGGACTCCGATGACGCGTTTATGTTTTACGGGCTGGCTACCGGCAAGGTGCGCACGCCCGGCCTGCGATTCAGCCACACGCTCTGCGATATTGAAACGCTCAACCAGAAGGCGCGCGAAGGAGTCTACGACGTAACCGCAATTTCGTTTCATGCCTATCCTTACATTCAGGACAAGTACGCGCTGATGGCGTGCGGGGGCAGCGTTGGGGAAGGCTACGGGCCGATGATCGTCTCGACGCGCTCGTTCACGCAGAGTGAAATCAAGAAGAAGCGCATCGCGGTGCCGGGCACGCTGACTACGGCTTATCTGGCGCTGCAACTTTTTGCTCCCGGAGTGGAAGTGGAAGTGGTTCCCTTTGACCAGATTATTCCGCAGGTGCTCGAAGGGAAACACGAGGCTGGGCTGATCATTCACGAGGGGCAGTTGACGTATGACAAGTCGGGGCTGCATCGCATTGTGGATCTGGGAAAGTGGTGGCAGAAGGTTACGGGGTTGCCATTGCCACTGGGTGGAAATGCAATCCGGCGGGCGTTGGGACCGGAGTTGATGGCGTCCGTCTCGGCGGCGCTGCGAGAGAGCATTCAATATGGACTCGACCACCGCGAAGAAGCGCTGGCTTATGCGATGCAGTTCGCTCGCGACCTCGACACAGAACAGGCGGACAAGTTTGTCGGCATGTACGTCAACGAGCGCACGCTGGATTACGGCTCCGACGGGCGAGAAGCCGTGCGGCGACTGCTGGATATGGGGCATAAGGCGGGGATCATTGGGCCGGAAGCCCGCGTGGATTGGGTGTGAAGAAGCTTCCAGGTGCTAGCTAATTGCTCTTGGCTTCTGGCTCTCTGCCGATCCAAAGGCACGATCATGAATGCTTCTATCGAACAATCTTGACTCGCGATTTCACTTGTCTCTCTCCTCAGGTCTCTGCCTCCTGATGTTCTTGTTTGCTAGCAGCTAGGAGCTAGAAGCTTGCTTTCACAGACTCTTCTCATCGACGCGGACGACACGCTTTGGGAAAACAATATTTATTTTGAGCGGGCGATCGCCAAATTCATTTCGTTTCTCAATCACCACGAATTTTCGCCGGAGCAGGTGCGCGAGGTGCTCAACGATGTGGAGCGCGAGTGCATTGTCACGCATGGTTACGGGCTGCACAGTTTTGGGCATGCGCTGCTACACACTTTTGAACGGTTGAGCGTTCATCCGGTTACGCCTGAGTTGCACGCGCAGATTCGCGGGTTCGCCCACTCCATTCAGGACCATCCCATCGAACTGTTGCCGGAGGTTCGGGAAACGCTGCATTATCTTTCGAAGCGTCATCGGCTGATTTTGATGACCAAGGGCGCGATCCCCGAGCAAAGTGGAAAGATCGAGCGTTCGGGATTGAAGGGGCATTTCGCGGAGGTTGAGATTGTCGCGGAGAAAGACGTTGCCACTTACACTTCCGTGGTCAAGAAATATGACCTGTCGCGCGAAGCTACGTGGATGATCGGCAACAGTCCAAGGTCGGATATCAATCCTGCGCTGGCAGCCGGGCTGCACGCAGTGTTTGTGCCGCATGGCGACACCTGGATTCTGGAACACGATGAGCTGAACGCAGCACCGGCTCCGCAGCGGTTGCTGATTGTGGGCCGGTTCGCGGAGCTGCGGGAAAATTTCTAGGCGCGGCGACCTCGGCGGTGAAGCCGGACTTCCATGAACGAAACTGATCGCAGCGCTGGAAGCGCTGTGCCACCCGAAAACAAAGCCTCAGAATCATCTTTGTTAACCGCTTGTTAACCGTTTCGTTGCATGCCAGCGCGGCATCAAGGTAACCAACAACCGGATCGCGCACGGGGCATTTCGGCATGTTACGCTCGTTCTGCTCTGGGTTCCGCACCCACTTCGTCGTGACGGTGCAGACCAACAATTTGCGGCGGCTATTGCGCACGGTTGAGGCGCTTTCCGAGCTCGGGCCCGAACTGACGGCTGAGCGCGAGTTCTCGGAAACTTCACGTCTCATGCTGTCCGCGATTATGGAGGCG
>Ga0187890_10002423_pt1 | contig 13042 bp, 12 predicted proteins | sample June2016WEW_21_1_FD_133005 | JGI IMG/M metagenome (GOLD analysis project Ga0187890, IMG submission 133005) | Peatland microbial communities from SPRUCE experiment site at the Marcell Experimental Forest, Minnesota, USA - June2016WEW_21_10 | ecosystem: Environmental > Terrestrial > Soil >... | reverse complement strand
CGCACGCCAAAAAGCAGTTCGAGACGCTAACCGAACAGACCAAGGAACTGTCAGCGCTCGGACAAAAGATTGCGGGCGAAAGCGCCGAGCCGATCACGCGCGGCGTCAACCAGGCTTTTAAAAAAGCCTCTTGATCGCTCTGTCGGTCGAAGGCGGCCACATCTCCCTGGTGTATCCACACTGGGGAGATCAACTCTGCTTTTGCAAAAACGCTACACTGTAAAGACCACGTCTCACGGCGTGGCGCTTTCCTCTGGTAGTGCTCCGACACACCTCATCATGGGTCGCTCGGCGTGCTCTCTGCAGGGTCGCGGTAGACCAGGATTGCTCCTCGCACATCGCAAAATTCAACGTTATCTCGGCTGCTGCGTTGCACACTCCACTTCCGCAACGGGTCATTTTCGACCGATCCGGCTGGTTTTGCCTGCCGGCCGATGTCTGCTTCAGCTTTGAAAAAGTTGGCAGTTGCGCCGGATGATGTTCGCTGATTCAGTCGCTGCGAAATTCAGGGCTGAAGATCATGATGAGACATCGGCAGGACGACCAGGCTGCTTTGTTCTATGGGTTCTCGCTCGAAAGACACGTTCCGGACGATCACCTCTCGCGCTCGATTGACAGATTCGTGGAGCTTGGCGGGGTCAGGCGGGAGTTGGCCTCGTTCTAAAGCACATTGGGCCGGCCATCGATTGATCCCGAGCTGATGATCCGGATGCTCATCGTCGGCTACTGCTTCGGCATCCGCTCCGAGCGGCGCCTCTGCGAAGAGGTCCACCTCAATCTGGCGTACAGGTGGTTCTGCCGGCTCGGGCTCGATGGCCATGTGCCCGATCATTCTACCTTCTCGAAGAACCGGCATGGCCGCATCCGCGAAGCGATCTCCTGCGGCGCGTTTTTGAATCGGTCCTGCAGCGCTGCATCCGTGAGGGTCTGGTTGGCGGCGAAGGCTTTGCGGTTGACGCCAGCTTGATCAAGGCGGACGCCAACCGGCAAAAGGGGATCGAGGGTGAGAAGGGATCGTCCTTTGGTACTCCTTGGCGACTGATGTCGACGACCAGAAGCGGGCTGAAGCGCTTCTCGCCGGTGAAAAGCGGGTGTTCGAAATGGCGGCGGGCAGCCATTCGATGTCTGGAAATACTCGAAGCGCTCTGTCAGCTTGTCGAAAACCCGACCAGCGGATGTTACTCAGCGTCGCGTTGGTCGATGCAAGCGGCACGCGTCTCGCGCACGGAGCCGCACCGAGCCTTCCGGCCAGCTTCATCACCTCCATTGTTGGCCGCCCCGTAAACGTCGATTCGGACCCCAGCTCGATGGCGGCCCATCTTAACAAACAAGTCCTTGCCGCTGACCTCAGGTCGGAGACACGATGGGCATCGCAAGCGTGGTACCCAATGGCCTTGACGCATGGGCTGCAGGCGTGCTGGGCAACACCGATCTCGTCTGCTGCCGGCAAGGTCTTGGGCGCGTTCGCGATCTACTATAACGAGGCCAGAACGCCCACGTCACTCGATCAAAGCCTAATCGAGCAGATTACGCACATTGCGAGCATCGCAATCGAGCGGACGCAGCGTGACGCAATGCTGAGGCGAAGTGAGGCCCTTCTCACTCAGGCCCAGCGGCTCAGTTCAACCTGCAGCTTTTCCTGGCGTGTGGCGACTGAGGAAATAACGTGGTCAGAGGAGGCAATTCGTATTTTTGAACTTGATCAGGCTGCACCCGTGACAAACGAGCTGTTCCGTTCTCGAGTCCACCCGGAAGACTTCCCGCTTTTGCGCGGTTCGGCTTGAAGAACCGCGTGGCTGGACGATGCAGATATCTCCGACATGACGATCCACCTGGCTGCACCGGCACAAGCAGCGCCAAAGCGGTCAGAGCAATCGATCCTACTGACGCGGATATATGATGATCGACAAATATTGCATTGGCGCTTCGATCAATTCCTCCGGCCCGTGCCGCGCGGCAGCATCAAAAAACAGCGCGTCACCAGGCTCCAACAGATAGGTCCCGTCGGCGTGACGGTAGCGTACCTTTCCCGACAGCATGTAGATGAACTCGACGCCGCCGTGGCGAAAGTTCGTATAGGGCTGCGCGTCTTGTTTGAGCGTGATGAGGAAGGGCTCGACCCCGATATCGCCGGCGAGCGAATGGCCCAGCAGATCGTAGAGATGGCCGGCCTTCGTGCCTCGCCGTTCGATCCGCAAGCCCTGCCCCGCTTTGACAAACGAGCAGTCGCGACGCTCCTCGGACTCGGCGAACAGGCTGGAGATCGACACATTCAACGCCTTGGCTAGCGCGCCGAGCGTGGAGAGCGAAGGCGAGATTGTGCCATTCTCGATTTTAGACAGCATCCCCGCGGATATCCCCGCCGCCGCTCCTAATTTGGCGACGGTCAGGTCGAGAGCCTTGCGAAACCGCCGCACCTGCGTGCCGATTTCCTCTTCGATGCTTAGCGCTCGCATATCCGCGGGCGCGAGAGAGCCGGTAAAGAGCTCCTTATCCGAACTCTTCACCGGGGCGTGGCGCTTCGGCAGCTTCAAGTCGGCCCTGCCCCTAACAACGGATCGGCGCGACATATGATTTCCTTGATGATTGCCGGCGTCCGGCATGCATTATTACAACGTTTGGGCCCGCAAAGAAGAGGTATGTTTCTTCCTACGAAACTAATGTATGTTTCTTTATAGGAAACTAATGTGCCTAAGAGTTGACAATATATTTTGCGCATGCGATCCATTGCCGTCGCTGGAGGAATCTCGATGTGCGGGATTGCTGGCCTTTTCTTGAAGGATCGAAAGCTTGAAGGAGATCTCGGCGCCATGCTCGCCGGGATGCTGTCTCCTTTAAACGACCGCGGACCGGATTCTGCCGGGTTTGCCGTGTACGGCGCTGAAATGCCCGGCCATTTAAAATTCACTCTCCGCGTGCCGCAGCTCTTCGACGTCGAGCCGCTGCTAAAAGGCCTCCGTGAGGCCGTCGGCGCGCCGCTCGCGCATCGCCATCACGACACCCATATCGTGGCGTCGATACCCGCCGATCGAGAGGCCCCTGCTCGGCGTGCGTTGCAGGCCTTTCCGGAAGTGACGATCGTCGGCTGCGGCCGGCGTATGGAAATATTCAAGGAGGTGGGGCGGCCCGACGATGTGTCGCGCCGTTTCGGGCTCAAGCGGATGACCGGCACCCATGCCATCGGCCATACGCGCATGGCCACGGAATCCGCCGTCACGACCAACGGCGCGCATCCCTTCACCACCGACGAGGATCAGTGCCTGGTGCATAACGGCTCGCTCTCCAATCACAACGCGGTCCGCCGCGAGCTGATCAAACAGGGCCTTTCATTCCAGACGGAAAACGATACCGAGGTTGCGGCCGGATTCATCACCGCGAAGTTGCGCGGCGGCTGCTCGCTGCGACAGGCGATGGAATCCTCGCTCGGTTCTCTCGACGGCTTTTACACCTTCGTGATCGGCACCAAAGCCGGCTTCGGCGTATTGCGCGACCCGATCGCATGTAAGCCCGCGGTCATGGCCGAGACTGAGCAATTGGTCGCCTTCGGCACGGAATATCGCGCGCTGGTCGATCTACCGCGTATCGAATCCGCGAAAGTCTGGGAGCCGGCTCCTGCGATCGTCTATCAGTGGGAATTGCATTGATGCTGGCTGTGGATCTGGCCCATAGCTCGGTGCGCGAGCTGAACGCCACACTGCACCGTTTGGCGCCCGGCGGCAACGAAACCCACTGGCGCGTTCTCAATCCCCGCGGACAACATGCAGTCGCCGTCGGCATCGAGCAACCAGTGCTGGTCGAGATCGAGGGGCATGTGGGCTATTACTGCGGCGGCATGAACAAGCTCGCGACCGTGATCGTGAGCGGCAACGCCGGACAAGGCGTCGCTGAAAACATGATGTCCGGTAAGGTCTGGGTGAAAGGCGACGCATCCCAGGCAGCGGGCGCCACGGGATGCGGCGGCCTCCTCGTGATTGACGGCAATGCCTCGGCCCGCTGCGGCATTTCGATGAAGGGCATCGACATCGTGGTCAAGGGATCGGTCGGGCATTTGTCCGCCTTCATGGCGCAGGCCGGAAATCTGGTCGTGCTTGAGGATGCCGGCGAGGCGCTCGGCGACTCGATCTACGAGGCGCAGCTTTACGTGCGCGGCAAGGTGCACGGCCTGGGTGCGGATTGCATAGAAAAGCCGCTGGAGGAAGCTCACAAGGCCAACCTGCGGCGCCTGCTGGATGCCGCCGGCGTCAACGGCTCGGTCGATGTCGGCGAATTCCGTCGTTACGGCTCCGCGCGCAAGCTCTACCATTTCCACGTCGACAACATCGGAAACTACTAGATGACGTCGCAGAGCCGCTGGATCCATACGCCACCGCGCAAATCGGCGACATTCGATGAGGCGTCCGTTGCCGAAATCCGGCGCGCCGCTGCGACCGGCCTCTATGACATCCGCGGCGGCGGCGCCAAGCGCAAGCTGCCGCATTTCGACGATCTTTTATTTCTTGGCGCCTCTATCAGCCGCTATCCGCTCGAAGGCTATCGCGAGAAATGCGCCACCGACGTCACCATCGGCAGCCGATACGCAAAAGCACCGATCAAACTAAAAATTCCGATAACGATCGCCGGCATGAGCTTCGGTTCGCTCTCGGCGCAGGCTAAGGAAGCGCTCGGTCGCGGCGCCAGCGCCGTCGGCACCTCCACGACGACCGGCGATGGGGGCATGACACAGGAGGAACGGCGGCATTCCAGCGTCCTTGTCTATCAGCTCCTGCCGTCACGCTACGGCATGAATCCGGACGACTTGCGCAAAGCAGATGCGATCGAAGTCGTGGTCGGCCAGGGCGCCAAGCCGGGCGGCGGCGGCATGCTGCTTGGACAGAAAATTTCCAAGCGCGTGGCGGAGATGCGCGTCCTGCCGGAAGGCATCGACCAGCGCTCGGCCAGCCGCCATCCGGACTGGACCGGGCCCGACGACCTCGAGATCAAAATCCAGGAATTGCGTGAGATCACCGACTGGATGAAACCGATCTACATCAAGGTCGGAGCCTCCCGGCCCTATTACGATACCATGCTGGCGGTGAAGTCCGGCGCCGATGCCGTCGTCCTCGACGGCATGCAAGGCGGCACGGCAGCAACGCAGGAAGTATTTATCGAACACGTGGGCATTCCGACTCTCGCGGCCATTCCGCCGGCGGTTCAGGCACTCCAGGAACTCGGCATGCACCGCAAGGTGCAGCTCATCGTGTCCGGCGGAATTCGCAATGGCGCCGATGTTGCCAAGGCTTTGGCGCTCGGCGCTGACGCGGTTTCGATCGGCACAGCGGCGCTGGTCGCACTCGGCGACAACGATCCGCACTTGGAAGACGAATATCGCGCGCTCGGGACTACCGCCGGCGCATACGACGACTGGCATGAGGGCCGCGATCCGGCCGGGATTACTACGCAAGACCCCGTGCTTGCAAGCCGTCTCGATCCGGTCGTCGCGGGCCATAAGCTCGCAAACTATCTGTCCGTTCTGGCGTTGGAGACGCAAACCATTGCGCGGGCCTGCGGTAAGTCGCACGTGCACAATCTCGAACCTGAGGATCTCGTCGCGCTTACTGTCGAAGCTGCCGCCATGGCGCGCGTGCCGCTGGCCGGCACAAATTGGATTCCGGGACGGAGCGAGACGAAGTAGCGGTCGCGCCGCAAGCGGAAAAAGGGGAAAGTGATGCCGTCCTGGGGCGAAACCGCCAAAGCCAATAACATTCGCTATTTCCTGATTTCGTTCGTCGATCTATTCGGCACGATGCGGGCAAAGATCGTACCGGCAAGCGCGATCGATGATGTCGCGGCGGCCGGTGCCGGATTTGCCGGCTTCGCAACCTGGTTCGATTTGACACCGGCCGACCCGGACGTGCTGGTCTTGCCCGAGCTCGACACCCTCATCCAATTGCCCTGGAAGCCGGAAGTCGCGTGGGTCACCGGCGACCTCATCATGGGCGGCGAGCCGGTTGAGCAGAATCCGCGGCAAATCCTCAAACGCGTGATGGCGGCCGCCGGCAGCAGCTCCGAACTGAAGACCGGTGTCGAGTGCGAATATTTCCTGATCACACCGGATGGCACGGGCATTTCCGATGCGGCCGATCAGCAGGCCAAGCCCTGCTACGACCAGCAGGCGCTGATGCGCCGCTACGATGTCGTCGCGGAAATTTGCGACGCCATGGTCACGCTTGGATGGAAGCCCTACCAGAACGATCACGAGGATGCGAATGGCCAGTTCGAAATGAACTGGCAATACGACAACGCGCTGCGCACCGCCGACAAGCACGCCTTCTTCAAGTACATGGTGAAATCGATCGCCGAAAAGCACGGGCTGCGCGCGACCTTTATGCCCAAGCCGTTCTCCAACCTCACCGGCAACGGCTGCCACATGCACGCCTCTTTATGGAACGGCAGCAAAAACGTATTCGCGGACGTCAAGGGCGAGCTGGGCTTGTCGCGCGAGGCCTATCATTTCATCGGCGGAGTCATGCACTCTGCCGAAGCGCTGTGCGCAATTACCAACCCGGTCGTGAACTCATACAAACGCATCAATGCACCGGTGACGCTCTCCGGCGCCACATGGTCGCCCAACACGGTCAGCTACACCGGCAACAACCGCACGCACATGATCCGCATTCCGGATGCCGGCCGGTTCGAGTTTCGGCTCGCCGACGGTGCGGCCAATCCCTATTTGCTGCCGGCGGCAGTTCTGGCCGCCGGGCTCGATGGCCTGCGCAACAGCCGCGACCCCGGCCAGCGGCTGGACATCAATATGTATACCGAGGGGCATAAGGCGGCCGGCGCGAAAAAACTTCCGCTCAATTTGCTCGACGCCCTACGGGCGCTTGAAAAATCTACCGTGCTCAAAGAAGCACTCGGCGAGAAAACGCTGACCTCCTATATCAAACTCAAGACTGCCGACTGGAACGACTATTCCCGCCACCTTACGGATTGGGAGCGCCAGACGACGCTCGACTGCTGAGCGTTTGGTGTGCCGGGAATGCACTATTCGGGATGGACTCTCGCCTGGAACGCCCTCACCGGCAATAAGAACTGGAAGCCGGTTTGGCGCGACGCGTCGCCAAAGCCGTCCTATGACGTCGTCGTAGTCGGCGGCGGCGGACACGGTCTCGCCACGGCGCATTATCTCGCCAAGGAACACGGCATCACCGATGTGGCCGTGCTGGAGAAGAACTGGATCGGCTCCGGTAACGCCGGACGCAACACCACCATCATCCGATCCAACTACCTGCTGCCTGGCAACGAGCGCTTCTACGAGCGGTCGATGAAGCTCTGGGAATCCTTGGAACAGGACGTCAACTACAACGCGATGGTCAGCCAGCGCGGCATCATCAACATCTATCACTCTGACGTTCAGCGCGACGCCTTCGCCCGCCGCGGCAACGCCATGCGGCTGCATGGCGCGGGCGGTGAACTCCTCGATCGCGAACAGCTCCACGCCATGCTGCCCTATCTGGACTACCAAAACGCCCGCTTTCCCATCCACGGCGGCCTATTGCAGCGCCGCGGCGGCACGGCGCGGCATGACGCCGTTGTCTGGGGCTATGCGCACGCGGCGTCGGCGCGCGGCGTCGATATCGTGCAAAATTGCGAGGTCACCGGGATCACGGTCAGCAACGGCCGCGCGGTTGGCGTGGAAACGACGCGCGGCGCTATCCGCGCGAAAAAAGTCGCAATCGTCGTCGCCGGCAACAGCTCTCGCCTTGCCGCGATGGCCGGTCTGCGGCTTCCAATCGAGAGTCATGTTCTGCAAGCATTTGTCAGCGAGGGCGTGAAGCCGCTCGTCAATCATGTCATCACCTTCGGCGCCGGCCACTTCTACATCAGCCAAAGCGACAAAGGCGGTCTCGTCTTCGGCGGCGATATCGATGGCTACAATTCCTACGCCCAGCGCGGCAATTTGCCGACCGTCGAGGACGTCTGCGAAGGCGGCATGGCTTTAATGCCGATCATCGGGCGCTTGCGCATCCTGCGCTCTTGGGGCGGCGTGGTGGACATGTCGATGGACGGCTCGCCGATCATAGACCGTTGTCCCATTGCAGGCCTCTATCTCAACGCCGGCTGGTGCTACGGCGGCTTCAAGGCGACGCCGGGATCCGGCTTCTGCTTTGCGCATCTGATCGCGCGTGAAGAACTTCATCCTGCCGCCGCCGCTTTCCGGCTCGATCGCTTCGCCACCGGGTATATGCTCGATGAGCGCGGCGCCGGCGCGCAGCCGAACCTGCATTGATCGGCCATGCGTATCGCCTGCCCTCATTGCGGTTCTCGGGACATACGCGAGTTCCGCTATCTTGGCGACGCGGCGCCCAAGCGCCCCGATCCGAACGTCCTCGATGCGATCGACCGGTTCACGTGTTATGTCTATTTGCGCGACAATCCGGCAGGCCATCATCGGGAGCTCTGGTATCACGGCGCTGGATGCCACGCTTGGCTCGACGTCGAAAGGGACACGCGCACCCATGCAATTACCGCCGTCCGATCTTACAAGGCCGGCGTATGAGCGCGGCGCCGTTTCCGTCGTCCGGCCATTTGCAGCCGCATCGCCTCCGCGGCGGGCTCATCGATCGGTCGCGGCCGTTACGCGCACGCTTCGACGGCAAGGAGATCGGCGGGTTTGCCGGCGATACGCTCGCGTCTGCACTGTTGGCGAACGGCAATCGCCTGGTCGGCCGCAGCTTTAAGTATCATCGGCCACGCGGAATCTTCACGGCCGGGCCGGAAGAGCCGAATGCGCTTGTTGAATTGCGCGGCGATGCGCGCCGCGAGCCGAACACGCGGGCGACGACCATCGAAATGTTCGACGGGCTTGAGGCGGCGAGTCAAAATCGTTGGCCGTCGCTTAGATTCGATCTTCTATCGATTAATTCTCTTTTCTCGCCGCTGTTCTCGGCCGGCTTCTACTACAAGACGTTTATGTGGCCGTCTTCGTTCTGGGAGCGCGTCTACGAACCGCTCATCCGCTCGGCCGCCGGACTCGGCCGCGCCGCCGGCGAAGCCGATCCAGATCATTACGAGCAGGCCTACGCGTTCTGTGACGTGTTGATTATCGGCGCCGGACCCGCCGGATTGGCGGCCGCACAAAGTGCGGCGCGTTCCGGCGCGCGCGTTATCGTTTGCGAGCAGGACTTCGCCATCGGCGGCCGCCTTTTGGCGGACGCCCGTGAAATCGGTGGCGTGCCCAGCAATGTTTGGGTTGCGGGAGTCGTCGATGAATTGCGCGGGCATGCTCATGTGCAGCTGATGCCGCGGACCTCCGTGTTCGCGATCTATGACGGTCATACCTATGGCGCTCTGGAGCACGTGAGCGATCATCTGCCGGAGCCGCCGCCGCACCAGCCGCGCCAGCGGCTTTGGCGCATCGTCGCCAAGCGCGCAATTCTCGCTGCCGGCGCCATCGAGCGGCCGATTGTTTTCCCGGGCAATGACCGGCCCGGCGTGATGATGGCGTCCGCGGTGCGGAGCTATATCAATCGCTTTGCAGTGCGGCCAGGCGAACGCATCGCGTTGTTCACGAACAATGACGACGGCTGGCGAACCGCAAAGGCATTAAGCACAAGCGGCATCGACGTCGCCGCGGTAATCGATAGCCGGCCCGAGGCGCCTCCGCATTTGAAATCGCTCTGTCCAGGGATACGCGTCATCACCGAGGCTCGAGTGAGCGCTACAAAAGCCTCACCCTTGCTGCGCCAGATCACCGTCGCCACGCGCCACGGTTCCGAGTCGATGTCGGTCGATACGCTTGCAATCTCCGGCGGCTGGAACCCCGATATTGGCCTCACATGTCACCATGGCGGGCGCCCGGTGTGGAACGAGCACCTGGCCGCGTTCGTGTCGGGCCAGGCGCCTCCCGGCTTGGCGATCGCGGGCGCGGCGAATGGCCGGATGCTACTACACGATTGTCTTGCTGAAGGCTCCGAGGGTGGACGCATCGCAGCCGAGGACACCGGCTTCGCTGGCAGCGCGATCACGCATGCTCACGTGGATGACGAGACCTTTGCCGTCACTCCATTCTGGCATCTGGGCCGCGGCAAGGCTTTCGTGGATTTCCAAAACGATGTCACCGTTGACGACATCGTTCTTTCCGAGCGTGAGGGCTTCCGCTCCGTCGAGCATCTCAAGCGTTACACCACGCTCGGCATGGCGACCGATCAGGGCAAGCTGTCCAATGTGAACGGGCTTGCTATCATGGCCGCTCTCACCGGACAGGCGATCCCGGCAGTCGGAACAACAAGCTACCGGCCGCCTCACAGTCCCGTGGCCATCGGTGCTCTGGCAGGTCACTCTCGCGGCAAGCAGTTTCGACCGATACGGCTGACACCGTCTCATCAGTGGGCGCTGGAGCAAAAGGCGGTCTTCGTCGAGACTGGTCCTTGGCTGCGCGCGCAATATTTTCCGCACACCGGGGAAACGGGCTGGCTTGAAACCGTGGCGCGCGAAGTTCGCACCGTGCGATCGTCGGTGGGATTCTGCGACGTTTCGACTTTGGGCAAGATTGAGGTGCATGGCCCGGACGCGGGCAACTTCCTCAATCGTCTCTACATCAACATGTTCTCGACGCTGGCCGTCGGCCGCGCGCGCTATGGGGTCATGCTGCGCGAGGACGGCCTTGTTTTCGACGACGGCACCACCTCGCGCTTGGCGAAAGACCGCTATTTCATGACGACGACAACGGCGAATGCTGGACCCGTTTTTCAACACATGCAGTTCTGCCATCAGGTGTTATGGCCGGAGCTCGACGTTCAATTCGTTTCCGCCACTGACGAATGGGCCCAATACTCGGTCGCCGGGCCGAACGCGCGCCACACGCTGGCAAAAATCGTGGACGCACCGTTTAGCGTCGCCAACGCTGATTTCCCCTACATGGCCGTCGCCGAACTGAAAGTGTGCGGTGGCGTCCCGGCCCGCCTTTATCGGCTCTCCTTTTCGGGCGAGCTTGCCTATGAGATCGGGGTACCGACTCGCTACGGCGACGCACTCGCCCGCGCACTGATGCAGGCCGGCGAGGAGTTCGGCATCACGCCATACGGCACCGAGGCGCTTGGCATCATGCGCATCGAGAAAGGACATGTTGCCGGTAATGAGATCGACGGCCGCACCACCGCAGACGACATCGGCCTTGGCCGAATGATGTCGGCCAAGAAGGATTTCGTCGGTAGGGTCATGGCCGCGCGGCCGGCTTTGCTCGACCCGGAGCGGCCGAAGCTCGTTGGTTTGCGTCCGCTCGATGCGGACAAAAGGCTTTATGCGGGAGCTCATCTTCTGCCGGTCGGCGCCGCGCGCATCGCCGAGAATGATCAAGGTGTGATCACATCGGCCGCGTATTCACCGTCTCTGAACCATTGGATCGGCCTGGGTCTCCTCGTGCGCGGCGCGGAGAGGATTGGACATACGGTGATGATGGTTGACTTCATGCGTGACGCGTTCATCGAGGCCGAAGTCTGCGCGCCCGTGTTCGTCGACCCGAAGGGAGAGCGGCTGCGTGTCTGATATGTTTCTTTCGGCGCGCTCCGGGCTCGAGCAGCTTCTGCTGCCGGGAAACTATGGCATCCACACGAACAAGCCGGGTGTCGTGATCGCGTTGCGCACCGATCTGGCGTTGGCCTCTGTCATGGTACGCAAAGGAAAGATCGAGGATTTGCGCTTGCGAGTGCACGACGGCTTCGGCCTCATGTTACCGCTGACCGCGCAACGCGTGGACAGCGGTATATTGAGTTTTACCTGGGCCGGGCCGGGACAATGGCTGGCCGCCACCTCGGGCAAAACTCCAGTTTCATTCGAGGCGGAACTGCGTGATTTGTTGTCCGGGCTCGCTTCGGCGATGAACCAATCCGATGGCCGCTGCATCATCCGCGTCAGCGGACCAAAGGCGCGCGACGTCATGGCGAAAGGCATCCCTATCGACCTTGATCCGCGGGTCTTCGGTCCTGGAGATACCGCATTGACGCTCGCCGGCCATATCAACGTCCATCTCTGGCAGGTCGACGCCGCGCCGACTTACGAATTTGCAGTCTTTCGCAGCTTTGCGGCGAGCTTCAGCGAATGGTTTTTGGCGGCGTCGGCGGCGTTCGGCTTATCGGTTGTCGTGGCTGACAACGCGCCTCGGCCCAGTGCGCCTGCGCCGCGACCAAATGGCGCGAGCGGGCGCTGAATACCGGCCGTCATTGAGCGGCCTTACGTTAGTATGACACTCTGATACGACGTACCCCCTTGGGTCGTGCTAGCGGCCCCTTACGACATCGAGCACACAGCATGATCGCCGGAACGGCCGCCATCCTGATCCTCATCATACTTGCGGCTGTGCATGTCTATTGGGCGGCCGGCGGTAAAGCCGGCAAAGGCGCCGCCATTCCCACACTGAATGAGCGCCCGGTGCTGAAGCCAACTGCATTGACCACTCTCATGGTCGCCGCAGTCCTTTCAGCGATGGCCGCCGTCTTGGCGGTACGGATCGGCTGGCTCAGTCTGCCCGCGATCCCCGGACTGAGCGGTCTTGTTCGCGTCGGCGCCTGGCTCATCGCGGCCGCGTTTGCACTGCGCGCCATCGGCGATTTTCGCTACGTCGGTTTCTTCAAGAGGGTTCGGGAAAGCCGCTTCGCGCGACTCGATACATTTGCCTATTCGCCCCTGTGCGCGTTGCTGGCGTTGCTGATCGGTCTTTCCGCGATCGCATAGTGTCGCGCTGGATGCCCCAATGAACGAAAAGGAAAAAGCCGCGCTCGGATCGATTGCCGCCTCCGCGGCGCTAACCGCCGCGAAGGCGAGTGTCGGCTTATTGACCGGCTCGCTCGCAATCCTGTCGGAGGCCGGCCATTCGCTGCTCGATCTCGCCGCCACGATATTGACCTATATCGCCGTGCGCATTTCCGGCAAGCCGGCCGACGCCGAGCACCAATACGGCCACGGCAAGGTGGAAAGCGTGGCCGCGCTCGCCGAAACCGCATTGCTGTTTCTGCTCGCGGCGGGCGTGGCCTTTGAGGCGGTGCAGCGGCTCGTCGGCGAACGT
>Ga0187890_10002421_pt1 | contig 13050 bp, 10 predicted proteins | sample June2016WEW_21_1_FD_133005 | JGI IMG/M metagenome (GOLD analysis project Ga0187890, IMG submission 133005) | Peatland microbial communities from SPRUCE experiment site at the Marcell Experimental Forest, Minnesota, USA - June2016WEW_21_10 | ecosystem: Environmental > Terrestrial > Soil >... | reverse complement strand
TCCCGAAGATGGAGGCCAACCCCAAACAGCACTTCCGTCCGACCGTTTTTCTCTGCGACGAGTATCAGAACTTCGCCACGGTGGGCGGCAACAATCCGACTGGCGATGAACGCTTTCTGTCGATCTCCCGCCAGCCCCGGTGCATCCCCATTGTCGCGACGCAAAGCATCTCGTCACTGAAAGACGCACTCCCCAACGAAGGCGTGAAGACATTGCTTCAGGCGTTTCGTACGAAGGTGTTTCTGACCACCACCGACCCGGACACGGCCCGATATGCGTCGGAACTCTGCGGCAAGGCGGACAAGACCCGCATTAGCTATACCGTCTCGGAGTCGAGCAGTAATGCCAACGTCGGATGGCTCAGTGGCCGCACGTCGTCCAGCAAGGGTTCTGTCTCCGCCTCCAAACAGTATCAGAAGCATAAGGAGCCACTGTTCGAAGAGAAGGTCTTTCTCGATCTCAAAAACGCGCAGGCCGTGGCCGTGGTCTATGACGGCATCACTCCGTTGCCGCCGACCTACTGCTATTTGAAGCCCGACTTTTTGCCCGTCTCGATGAGTTGGTTCGAACAGGAAAAGATCGAGTTCGATCCAGAAAGGTTAGGTGGATGAGCTTTGACGTCATTATTCCCTTTCTGAAACCCATCAAGCATCTGCTCGAATCGGAGACCGTCTCCGAGATCATGGTGAACCCGGATTCGTCGGTGTGGATCGAAGAAGGTGGACGAGTCCAACTGCTGCCCGGCATTCGCTTCGACGATGGCGCTCTTCAGACCGGCCTTGAAGTCATTGCCAATCGCTTCGGTAAGAAACTCGACGCAGACTCGCCGATTATGAATCTGCGCCTGCCCGATGGCAGCCGCATGGCGGCGATGATTCCGCCGATCGTCAATCCCCGGCCCGTGGTAACCATCCGTAAGTTCACGTCTCGAAACTTTACGATTTCCGATCTGGTTCAGAGCAAGATGCTGACGGAAGAACAGGCGGCGACACTTACGGGTGCCGTACGAGCGGGCCAGAACATCCTAGTCGCAGGCGGCACGGGCAGCGGCAAAACCACGTTGCTCAATGTGCTGGCAGACGCAATCCCCGAAGACGAACGCATCCTGATGATCGAAGACACTGCGGAACTTCACATCCGCAAACCTCATATCGTCTCTACCGAGTCCCAGACCGACACACATCGCGGCAAGGTAACCTTCGACGACTTGCTGAAGGCAGTTCTGCGCCACCGGCCTGATCGCATTGTCGTCGGCGAAGTACGCGGGCCGGAAGCCCGGACGCTACTCGACGCCATGAACACTGGACACCGCGGCACCCTGGCCACGATTCACGCGAGCAGTACGGAAGAGGCTCTGCACCGGCTTGCCACGCTCGCGCTACGAGCGGGCGGAGCGCTTTCTTTCGACACAGTAGCCGCCGAGGCAAGGCGAAGTCTCGACCTCGTGATCTACATTTCACGTTACGAGGGGCGGCGTTCTATAGAGAGCGTTATGACTGTGACGCGAACGTGAAAACGACCGGATTCGGGAAATTCATCGCGCGAATTCGGCCGGCCAGACTCAGCCTTCAACGGAAACCCGGTCACGATGTTCATGCAGCATTTCCAGGTTCCCTTGGTTGTCTCGATAGTGTTTTGCATGAACTGCGGTCTCTACGGCCAAGTCGATTGAAATCTGTGTTCCATCGTCGAATTCGATATGGACCTCGCGCCCGTAGGGCGGATCGTCATATACGCGAAGACATCGAATAACCTTGTCGGCAGCCTCTGGCAGTTCCATAAACGGACGGCTCACAGTACCCTCCACAGCGCTCGAAGCGTTCGGATAACGACAGAATAACGCAAATTCCGTGTCCCTTATTTAGGGAATAGCTCCGAAGTTTACAACACTGTCATCTGTGGGGGAACAGAAGCCGGAGACAACTCGGAAATCGAGGCGAGCCAGAAACGCGCCATTCCAGCGAGCCTATGATGGCTTTCTAGAACGGTTGATCGCTGCCCGTCAAGAGGCAAATCTTACCCAACGGGAAGTGTCCGCCCTCATGGGCAGGCCGCATACCTTTCTCTCGAAATGCGAAAGCGGCGAACGAAGTGTGGATGTGATGGAACTGCTGCAACTTGCCCAAATCTACAAGAAGTCCGTGAGTCATTTTCTGCATTGATTCCCCTTCCTAGCGTAATCCGCTCATTTCATGAAGGATCTTGTCCACAAAAGCCTTGAGTGTCGGATGCCGGTTCTCTTCCCGGACGAACAACCCACACTTCCTGATGAGTGTTCGAGGCGTCAGCGGCCTTCCTACAACGGAAGGCCTTGAAACCGCCGAAGCCGCTACCATGCAGAGACCCATCTTGTGCTCTACCATGGTCACGGCCTCTGGCGAGGCAAAGGCATCGGCCACGATTCCGAGAGAGACGCCGAATCCAGCAAAGAACTCCTCAATCTCGCGATGCATCCCCGGTAGAATTTCGCGCGCGACGGCGATGACCGGCTCCCCATCGATATCCTGGGGACGAATCCATGGCTTCGCCGCCAGAGGGTGCGTACTTGGCATACAGACGACTACCGGCTCCTCAAACAGCACATACGAAATCAGGTCCGGTTCAGTGACCGGAAGGAATCCAAGGCCGGCATGGATCGTTCCGTCGGCCACACGCTGGACGGCTGTCGAAGTCAGCAAGGGAATGTGTTCGATCTGAATGCCCGGGGAATCATCGAGGCGAAGCTTCAGAATCGCGGTCAACACCCGAGGTGGCAGGTATGTGGAATGGCCGACAAGCAAACGCCCTGATTCGAGTTCCAACAAGGACAGCGCCTTGTCCTCTGCGAGCAATGTCTCCTCCAATGCCTTAACGGCATCGGGATAAAACCTCTCACCGGCCTGCGTAAGCGCCATGCCATTGTCTATCCTCATAAACAACGGCCTGCTGAGAACTCTGTTGACGGCATGTATGCGCTTTTGGACTGCGGATGGGCTGATGCCAAGAGCTTTGGCCGCTCCCACCATAGTCCTCTTTTGAGCAAGCGTCACTACTGCCACCATCATGTCGATCGTGATCCGCGGAATACGCATCGACACCTCGACAAAACAGCCTCTATCGGCACGATTCAAGACACAACGGCTTGGATTGCGCCGTATCTTCGAATCCTCGACATGCCGAGTCGAACGAGTGCATGCCGCATCACCAAGGCGACTTTCTTGTTTTGTCTACTCTGTCTGCGCATGTGGCCAATCGGTGCAGCCTGTCGTACAGTGATGCAGTCTGCAACGATTGAGATCGCCGAAGGTGTCGTCATGACAATCGGCTGTTGAAGCGCTCAATGCGCATCTGAGTGCCACGCAGTCACTTCTCAAACCGACATTTCGAACGAATTGCTGAAGTTGGAGTTAAGTAGGGACTGACGGAACTCAACTTCCAATCTGAAGACAGTTGCTTACCGGAGGACCTCGGAGCTACCTTCGACTTGGGAAAGCACATAGAACGGATTTCTTCCATTCCAGGTTTCAGGTCCAATCTCCTTGGCGCGACCTCAAGACACGGAGTCTGAGCCTCTGTCCACATTAGAGATTGAAACTGCCTCTCTTCGCATGTCCCATATGGTAGATACCATTCACTTATCGTGAAAAATTCTTGCAATTTTGGCTGACCGGGCGCTACAATTCGAGAACGCTAGGCCCCCTTTCTCTTTCTCCACAGGGAGGCCATCAGATGCTGACCTCCAAAATTTTGCCTTTTTCGCTTTTCCTACTCTATGGCGGCATAGATCGAGATGCTGAGATTGTCAGCCAGTGGTAGGCTTGCAGCCATTCGTGTTTCGGCGCTTGCGCGGTCCGCAGACCTTTGTAGTTGAGGACAGCAAACGATTGCCGGAATGTAATCCAGGGCGTCGCCTATGGTTTCGCTTGAGGCATTCTCTGAGTTGCTGGAGGTTCTCTATTCGGCCCCGCTCGATCAGGAGCAGTGGGAGCGCTTCCTCGTGCTTCTCAGTAAACACACAGATTCCGCTCTTGCCGTCTTTCTTTGCGCTGACAGCCGATTCGGACTCTCATGCCGCGCTCAGGGAGGCAGCTCGCCTGATGCTCGCGTGGACGTTCTGGCCTATAACGAACGCTACGTTCACAGCGATCCCTTTCGGACACCATGCTTGCGGAACCCCACTCCCAGAGTGGTTCAGGGGGACGAACTGCTACCCAACGAAGGCCTGCTTCGAACCGATCTGTATCGCGACCTTCTTGCGCCAAATCGTTGCCGCTTTGCCACCATGATTCTGCTCACGCTTACGGTGCGGCGGATAGAACTCATCACCATCTGGCGCACCATTGACCAAGGCTCCATGGACGAGGACTGTAATCACCTTTTGAATTTGCTATTTCCGCATATCCAGAAGGCGCTTGAAATTCGTCAGGTTCTAGGCGTTACGCAGCAGCGTCTGGCGGGCGCTGAAGCAATGGCCGACGCAAGTTCCACGGCCACGTTCCTCCTTACTCGGCATGGGCGCGTCGTTCATCACAACGCTGCTGCCGATGCGCTCGTTTCCGACCGAAGTTCTCTCACGCTCCGAGACGGCGCTCTTGTTGCCGCTCATGATCAGTCGCGTGAAACCCTGCGCACCACATTCCTCAAAGCAGCGACACCCAACTCTACACCAGAACTTCCATTCCCGGCTCATGCTCTTTCCCTTCCGCGTACCGACGGTCGGCAACCACTCCAGTTGCTGGCCACACAGCTGCCGCACGCCCACCGCAGCCGTTGCGGCGCAGACCTTCTCCTGCTCGTCACCGATCCGGAAAGGACATCTTCGTTTCCGGACAGTGTACTTCGCACACTGTACGCGCTCACATCCGCTGAGACCGAAGTCGCCAACGGGCTCCTGATGGGTTATTCGATTCAAGAGATCGCCTCTTTGCGCCGCGTCTCCACGGGAACCACGCGGAACCAACTGAAGAGCATACTTAGCAAGACCTCAACCGCGCGACAAAGCGACCTGATGCGCCTCCTGGCGACTCTACCGCAACATCCTGCACCGCTCTCGCCCAATTAATAAATATTTGCATGCATATCCCATTTGGGATATGCGCAAAATGCTCGCGCGCGGTAGCCTTCGGGCAGTGATGCGGAAAATGGCCTCACCACTTCCAATACTGTCGCGTGAGATCACATTCCCCTGTGAGATCTACTTGCGTAGGCATTGAATTCGCTTTAAGGCTTCACAGTAATCTTCACGGTTCAACTCCGTGGATAGTGTAATCTTTGTCCTCTTTTGCGTTTGGATTTCGCTTATCTAGGCGGCACGTGCTTCGCGGTACATTGCGAATTGCGCAACAACTTTCTTCCCTGTCGTGTCTTGTTTGTTTTTGCCTTGGAGGTCTTTCCGATGAACATAACTAGTCCCTTGCGTCTCTGTGCGCTTCGAAAGTTCACTTTGTTCCGCTACAAGTGGAAAATGAGCATCGCATTTACGATTCGCGTTCTCCTCGCAACTCTGGCAGGGACCATGGAGTTGGTACTGGTAACACCCTGTGCGCAGAGCCAGCAATCATCCGTCCCAGACCATTCCGTTATGGCCGAGAACTACGGCAAGCTGCCTTTGAGCTTTGAAGCCAACTATGGGCAAAGCGATCCGCAGGTAAAGTTTCAGTCACGGGGCGGCGGTTACTCGCTTTTTCTGACGAATTCATCCGCGGTGTTGGCGCTGACAGAACAGGATGCCGCCGATGCAAAAGCCGGCCGGGCAGTCGTAAATGGACTGAAAACCGATTCAGTTCCCCAGACCGGCAAGACTGACGTGGTGCGAATGGAGTTGGCTGGAGCAAGCCACAATATACACGTAACCGGCGTCGATCGACTGGCGGGCAAGACCAATTACTTCATTGGCGATGATCCAGTCAACTGGCTCAGTGACCTGCCGACCTACGCGAAGGTTCAATACACGGGCGTTTATCCGGGCATCGACCTGATCTACTACGGCAACCAGCAGCAGTTGGAATATGACTTCGTTTTAGCGGCGGGGGCCAATCCAAAGCCAATCCGCCTGCAATTTGCAGGGGCGAAGAAACTCAAACTGACCGCCGATGGGAATCTGACGATTGCAGCGACGAATGGAGAGATAGCTTTTCGCAAGCCTGTCATCTATCAGGTCAAGAACGGCCATCGCCAGCCGGTTGAAGGGCACTTCTCGTTGCGGGCAAAAAACGCAGTTGGCTTCGCCTTGGGCCAGTATGACCACATGAAGCCGCTGGTGATCGACCCCGTTCTGGTTTACTCAACCTACTTCGGAACCGGAATATCTGCGAGTGCCATTGCGGTGGATGGCCTGGGTAATGTGTATCTGACCGGCGCGTCGAACCTCGGCTCCACAGGAGGGCTCAGCGGGGGCGTCCCCGTGACGACGGGCGCTTTCCAGACCGTGAACCACGGTGAAGCCTGCCCACTTCCATCTTGCTATGGCGCAACAAATGCCTATGTTACCAAACTCAACCCAACAGGCACCGCATTGATCTACTCGACCTATCTTGGCGGTAGCTATTGGGATCAAGGTACAAGCATTGCTGTGGATAACGCTGGCAACGCTTATGTGACCGGTATGGCGAATTCGACTAATTTTCCGGTAACAGCGGGGGCCTTCCAGACCGTGAACAAAGCAGGGCACCTGGACATAAATAATTCGACAAATGTCATCAATGTTCCGAACGCATTTGTTACCAAACTCAACCCGACGGGCACGGCCCTTATCTACTCCACGTACTTAGGTGGTAGCGGCATCAGTTTTCCCTTCAACGCGACCTGCGCGAGCCCTTGTCCTCCCTATAGTACCGCTGGCGACTATACCACCAGCATCGCGGTCGATAACACTGGCAACGTCTATGTGACGGGAACTGTGAATTCGCTTGATTTCCCCGTAACTTCGGGAGCATTTCAAACCGTGAATCATGTGCCTGGATGGGTTTTACCTGAATACTTGGTTCCCAGCAACGCCTTTGTCACGAAGCTCAATCCGTCTGGAACGGCACTCGTGTATTCCAGCTATCTGGGAGGGAGTGGTGATCCAACTTCTAGTGTGGGTGATGTGGGCAATAGCATTGCGGTGGATTCTTCAGGGAACGCCTATGTGACAGGATATACCGCATCAGCCGATTTCCCGGTGACATCGAGCGCGTTCCAGAGTGTAAACAACGCTGCAGCACTACATGACAGCATCTCCTTTGTTACCAAGCTGAACGCAGCCGGTACCGCACTGCTCTATTCGACTTTTCTTGGTGGCAGCGCCAGCTTCTCTGGTCAGTCAGTGGATTATGGTACGGGCATCGCAGTGGACGGATCAGGCAATGCTTATGTGACCGGAAAGGCTCGTTCAACAAACTTTCCAGTAACGGTTGGCGCATTCCAGACCGTGAACAACGCTGCCGCAGCAAATGGCAGCAACGCCTTTATCACCAAGCTGAACTCAGCTGGTACGGGACTGCTGTATTCGACATATCTCGGTGGTAACGATAACGGACTTGCTTCGTATGCGGGTGATTACGGCACTGGCATCGCTGTGGATGGCTCGGGAAACGCCTATGTGACCGGGTACGCTTATTCAACAAATTTTCCCGTGACGGCGGGCGCATTTCAGACTGTGAACAACGCTGCCACATTAAAACAAGACAACGCCTTTGTCGCCAAGCTGAATGCAAGTGGTACCGCACTGCAGTATTCGACTTATCTTGGCGGCAGCGGCAGCAGCGGCGCGGATACGGGTGATTATGGCATCGGCATTGCTCTCGACGGTTCGGACAATGCCTATGTAATAGGCATCGCATCATCATCTAACTTTCCCATAACAGCGGGCGCATACCAAACGACCCTACCTCAATATTATGCAAGCCCATTCATCGCGAAGCTGAACCTGAGTAACGGGCTTTTAGCACCCACGGTAACGGTCACGCCATCTTCATCGAGTATTACAACGGCGCAGGCGTTAACTGTGACGGTCGCGGTCAACGGTGCAAGCGGCAGTCCGACCCCGACGGGCTCGGTCACACTGACCGGCGGCGGCTATACCTCCGGGGCAGAGACGCTCAGCGCGGGCAGCGTAACCATCGATATTCCCGCCGATTCGCTGGCGACTGGGGTTGACACCCTGACGGCCACTTACACGCCTGATTCCTCAAGTTCCTCGACCTACGATATCTCGACGGGAACGAGTTCGGTCACGGTGACCACTCCGGCCGTGACGCTCTCGCCGACGAGCCTTACCTTCGCAACGCAAACAACTGGTTCAACGAGCATGGCGCAGACCATCACGCTCACGAACTCTGGAACGGCAGCGCTCTCCATCACCTCCATCAGCGCATCGGGTGACTTCGCCGAAACGCAAACATGCGGGAGCAGCGTTGCTACTGGAGCAACCTGCACCATTTCGGTGACCTTCTCTCCGACGGCGGCGGGGAGCCAAACTGGTTTGCTTACGATCACAGACAACGCCACGGGATCGCCGCAGACTGTGGCCTTGAGCGGCACGGGAACTACAAGTGGCACTGGAACTCCCGTTACTGTTTCGACTACCTCAACTGGTATGGCAATCAGTTCTCCGGGCGGAACAAGCACAGCAACAATTCAATTAACGCCCGTGGGGGGATTTACTGGGACCGTTAACCTAACGTGCAGTGTGCTGTACCAAGGCCAAGGAAGCGCAACGGATGCTCCAACCTGTAGTTTCAGTCCAGCGCAAGCGAGCATAACAGGAAGCGCAGCGGTCTCTAGCACTTTGACGGTCTCAACGACCGCTGCGAGCGGTTCAGCGCGGCTTGGTGGCAACTGGAAAAGCGCGGGCGGCATTATGGCAGCATTTCTGTTTCTTGGACTGGTGCCTCGGCGACGCTGGCGTGGAATGGCATTGCTTGTTCTTCTATGCATTGTCGCGACAAGCGCGCTTGTGGGCTGTGGCGGAGGCGGCTCACCCGCAGGTGGTGGCACCACACCACCTGCGAATCCTGGGACAACGGCCGGCAGCTACAGTGTCACAGTAACGGCAACGAGCGGCACGGTTACTGCCTCTACAATCATCCCGCTGTCGGTGCAATAGCATTGACAGCGATTCCGCTAAGCGTTAAGTGAGAACGCCACGACTTTCAGTTCATTGAACAACGAAACAACCAGGATGTTAGAGAATTCCATTGTTTGATCAAAGGAGAATTGAGCTTGAAAACATTTCGGATCGACCTTTTGTGTACTTCTGTACTTGTCATAGCTTCAATAACGGTTCCGCGCGCATACAGTCAGGGGAATTGCGCAGCAGTGGTTCAGCAGGAGTCCTACAACACTACCCAGGGAACTCATTATTTCTACGGTTGGGCTTCCGGCCAGCCGACCGTCGAAGCGGCCGTATTGGAGGCGCGAAAGTATGCCACCCAGAAAAGAGGTGACGAGCCGCTGAAAAACGACCCTGCCAGTTCTGACGTGGTTGTGAAGAGTTCCTGTGGCCAGCCCCACGGTGCTTTGGCAGTGCAACTCAAGACTGATTCGGACGACGGAACCTATTGGTATGTCAATGGCATCGTCTTCAGCTCTTCTGAAGTTGATGCAAAGTCGGAGGCAGTCCCGAGGTGCGTCGCCCAGAACACCCAGACAAGAATAACCTGTATTGTGATCGGGTCATGGTGACCAAATCCCACGAAGAGTGATGGACTCAAGGAGGCCTTATGAACAAAGCAATGCTAACCGCCGCCCTGCTTCTCTTTTCTTCAACATTCAATGCGGTCGCCCAGAAGGCGATCAAAATCACCCTTACATTCAACACAACTTCCGATGACAAAGATTGGAACACCGAAATGCGAGCAAGCTTCGTTTGCAATGGCCTAGTAGTAGCGCAACTGAACTGTTGCAATCAAAATCATGACATGGACCACTGGGATAATAATTCGACCACATCACGGGATATTTTAGACCCTCAACCTTTCGCGAAAGGATCGTTGGCCGGTTGCACCTATATTCTGGGAATAGTAGCCGTTGGAAATGACACTTGGGTCGTTATCCCAACTGTTGATGTGTATTATGACGACGGAAGCCATACGACACAAACATTCAACCAAACCGTACTCACATCCGCTTCGAGCAACCTATACAGCAAATCGTTCCCGTTGCAGTGAATATCATTCCGCAGGTTGATCTAAGCGTACGATCTACAATCGGGCTATCGCCCCGGCAGCGACAACATCAGGCGCATCAATTCCGATTGGCGATGGGTTTCGGTTTTAGCCTGCACGCGCTTGAGTTGGAGGCGAGTCGTTGAGATCGTTGTGTGCATCTGTTCGGCGACTTGGCTAACGTCCAGGCCCTGGAGCAGCAGGTCGGCGAGGCGGGCCTCCGCCGGAGTGAGTGCATAGAGCGCGCGGAGTGCGGCGGCTCGTGAGCGTGGAACGGCGGACGGGTCGCTGAATTGAATGATGGCCGTGGCTTGCGGTTCGTTCATGAGCGAACCAGGGCAGAAGGGAGAAACGACAACCTGCAAGGGGCGGAGCGGCGGTTTGCGCGTAATGAGCAGCGCCCCGCCAGCTTGGGCGGTCCAACTGCTGATGGTGGCCTTACCTGCCGCTTGCGACCGAACACGCACCGCTTGCTCCATGCCATGGCCAGCGCCGGTCTGGCAGGCTCCCGCGATCAAGGCGTCGAGCGATCTCTGTTCACGATCGGAGTCGACCTTCAGCCGGCCATTGTTCTCCCAGATTCCGTCCTGTGCCGCAAGCAACCGATCCGCTCCTTGCGTCATCCGGAGAACGGTTCTGTCCTGTCGCACCATGCAAATGGCGATTTCCATACCATCGGCGCCGTGGCTCAGCATTGCGTTTGCCGTTTGAAGATCATGGAACGATTTTGACAGTCGGAGCGCCTGCCGCAAGTGAGGTGTAAGAGCTGTGAGAAGTTTGAGTTCAGCCTCGTCGAAGTATGGTGCCGCGTTCGAGCGAACCATGCTGATGGATGCATGGCAGCCAGTGCGCTCTGCCAGCTTCACCCATATCATTGGGCCTATGTCGAAGGGTTGCAAATAGCCCGCATATACCTCTGTGCGTTTATTCTCGGACTCGGAGATGATGGATTGACTTACGCCGCAATCCGCACTGCGAAAGCGATCTATAACCCGCTGCAGATACATATCCTTTTTCCAGAAATATTTTCTGTATGCGCTAATAGCTTCTGCTGGGTAACCAACTGTCTCCGAAAAATTCCAAGTTTGGAGCTGGAGAGTCGTATCTACTCGAAATGTGTGCTCACGGACAATCGCCCCCTTGGCGTTGACCACCTGCGCCAGTTCATTCAAGAAGACTTGAAAGCGCGCAGGAGTTGTCGCCCCTTCGTAAAGGAGGAGAAGCAGGCGAGAGATGTCTTCTTCTGCGACCAATCCGTGGCCTCCCAACGGGTTGGATCATGGGGAGGCTAGAATAGCGTAATCCGTCGCCAAAATCAACAAGATCATGGCTTTGACGTTGCCGATCAGATTGACTTAGCGCAATCTGCCTTCAGATGCGAGAAGTCAGAAAGTCGAGCAAGTCCTGATTCAGCTTGTCCCGTTGGCTCAGGGGAAGGGCATGTCCTGCGGTTTCGTAGATTTCCAGTCGCGCCCCAGGAATCGCCTCTGCCGTCGGGTGGCCGCTCAGATGTAACGGCAATATCTTGTCACAGTCTCCTTGAATGACAAGGGTTGGAACGTCAATTGCAGCAAGATCCGCACGAAAGTCGGACCGCCAAGCCGTTTGTAGGCAGCCTCGCGCAGCGATGAGGGAGGTTTGCAGGCCGAGCTGGTAGACCCATTCCTTCATGTCGGGCGACACTTTTTCATCATCTCCCCACAAACTGTCAGCCATCAATCTCAACGCATTTGGATAGTCCGCAGAGATCGCTTTATCGAGCTGGTCGAGGATCGATGGATCAAGACCCATAGGATTGTCGTCGGTCCTGATCATGAATGGCGTGTTTGGTGCGACGAGGACAGCTCCCGCGGTTCTCGCGCTCCCAGATTCGGAGAGGTATCGGGCAATCTCGCCCGCGCCCATGGAATGACCGACAAGCACGGCATCGCTAAGGTCGAGATGGTTGAGCAGGGCAGCGAGATCAACGGCGAGAGTGTCGGAATCATACCCGCTGCCTGGACAGTCTGACCGACCGTGCCCTCGGCGGTCGTAGGCAATACAGCGAAAGCCATGCTGCATGAGAAACGCCATCTGATAGGCCCATGCGTCAGATTGCAGGGCATACGCGTGCAGAAAAACCACAGGCTGCCCCTCACCCCAGTCTTTGAAGTGAAGGCAAACCCCGTCAGGAGTATTGAACGTCGGCACAGGCCGAGTATAGCAAAATAAAGATTTCACTCAAGTTGATGTAGGCTCCGGCGGCAGTTGAAAACATATTGAGCAACACCTCAACCGCGCGTCAAAGCGCCCCGATGCTCCTCCTGATGGCTTTGCCGCACCCGCCTGCGCCCGGCTCACCCAATTCATAAATATTCGCGCGCATATCCCATTTGGGATATGCGCGAACCGCGCGGTATCCGCTATCCTCAAGAATCGCAGAAGTTCCTCTGTGATTACATTCCCCGCGATCACATCCCCTGTGGGGCCTCTCATGCGCAGTGCCGAAAAATCAGATTTTTGCTTCATCCCCTCTTCGTGGTGGAGCGGGGGCAGTACATTCCAAAAGGACGGAAAACAACAATGAAACGACTTGCATTCCTTTGCCTTGTGATCACGATGGGAACCATTGCGCTGGCGCAGCAGCCTACCGAATGGCGACCCAATATCTCAGAGGACAATAAGGCAGCAACGCAAGCTGATACGGTGACTTTCATAACTCAGATGTTGACGAAAGGCGATAGCCTTAGAACGCTGTCCGTGAACAGCGACGCCGAATGTAAACTCGCCATCAGCAATGTGGCGTTGGCTCAATTCCAACGCCCCATGCAGCACATGTTAGAAATGCCTAATCAGCCCACCATTAGTCTAGCCATTTTCGACGGAAATGGGGTAAGCCTCCAAAGGGTGGGCGCAAAGATGCATTTTTGGACAATCCGTCTGG
>Ga0187890_10002419_pt1 | contig 13054 bp, 7 predicted proteins | sample June2016WEW_21_1_FD_133005 | JGI IMG/M metagenome (GOLD analysis project Ga0187890, IMG submission 133005) | Peatland microbial communities from SPRUCE experiment site at the Marcell Experimental Forest, Minnesota, USA - June2016WEW_21_10 | ecosystem: Environmental > Terrestrial > Soil >... | reverse complement strand
GGCCACGCCGGCGCGATGTCCCGCCACGCGCGGCATGTGCCGGCGCCGGGCCCAGCGCCCGTTTCCGTCCATGATGATGGCGATATGCTGGGGGAGACGCGCCCGATCGAGCCGCAGATAAACGTCAGTTTCCTTGCGCTCCATCCCAGCCGGAACCGTGTGTCGCAAGCAGACCTCTCCGAGTCGAAGCTAACACACGAAATCCAGTGTGTGCAATGCGATAGGAGCGAGCCGGTGGAGAGACGGGCGTCCTCGCCCATCCAGGCGAGCGCAGCTCGCCTTCGCTGCCAGGCTTCGCTTGGCTGGACAGCCGAGGGCGGCTATCCCCACAATCACGCGCGGCTCACACCATAGGCATTCAGCACGTCGCGCAGCGTCACCACCCCTTCCAACTTGTGCACATCCGCGCGGTTCACTACCGGCAAGATTTCGATCCGGTTCGCGCCCATGCGCTCCAGCGCCAAATCCAGCCCCTGGTCGGTGTGGACGTGCGGAAAGATCGCCCCATCCACCAACTTACCGAGCGTCTTGTCCGCGCCTTCGGCCAGCTCGCTCTCCAGCCTCGAAAGATTGATCACGCCCGCTACGCCTCGTCGATCCGTCACCAGCCATGTTCGGAATTCACTCGACCGAACCCGCTCCAAAGCTTCCCGAACCGTAATCTCGGCGGGCAGTAGCTGGCTCGCAGTCTGCATCACTCTAATTACCTGACGCTCACCAGATCGTTGCCGCGTCTTCGCCGACGGCAGGTGAATGCCATCCTGCACCGCCAGCGCTTCGTAGATGGGCTCGTGCTGCAAGCGCGAAGCAATGAACAGACTCACCAGATTCGCAATCATCAGCGGAACGATCACCGCATAATCCTGCGTCATCTCGAAGATCATCACCACCGAAGTCATCGGAGCGCGCACAATCCCCGCGAACACCGCGCCCATCCCGACCAGCGCGTAGGCGCCCGGCGTAGCCGTGTAAGCGGGGAATAAATGATGCGCCACCGTCCCCACCGTACCTCCCAACATGGCGCCAATGAACAGAGCGGGCCCGAAAATACCGCCCGCATTGCCCGAAGCATAACTTCCAGTAACTGCGAAAAGTTTCAGCACCACCAGCAGCGCCATCAACTGGAACGCCATCCTTCCGTTCAACGCCTCGCCGACAAACCCATAACCTACGCCCATAACCTGCGGCACAAACCAGCCCATCACGCCGACCAGCAACCCTCCCGCCAGCGGCTGGAACCAGGCCGTCTTCTGCGGAAACCGCAGGAAGCGCGCCCGCATGCCCAGCAAGAGTCTTGCGAAGGCCGCCGAAACCACACCACCGGCCAAGCCGAGCACCGCGTAGACCGCAAACTCCGCCGGACTTACCAGTTGATATTGCGGAACCTTGAAGAGAGGATGATCGCCGAGGAGCACGCGCAGAACCACCCACGCCGTCGCCGAAGCCAGCACCACCGCGCCCATCACCGGAGCGTAGAGATCGCCCGTGATCTCCTCGAGCGAAAACAGCACTGCTGCCAGCGGCGTATTAAACGCGGCTGCAATGGCCGCCGCCGCTCCCACTGGGATCAGTTTCTTCACTTGCTCGGTGCTCAGCCCGAGGAGCCGTCCAAGCACCGACCCAATACCCGCGCCGATTTGCACCGAAGGCCCTTCGCGTCCCAGCGGGATCCCGCTGGCCAGCGTCGCCGACGTGCAGAAAAACTTGCCCAGCACCGTGCGCAGAGTGATGCGCCCTTCGCGCGCGAACAGCGCCGCCTTGGTCTGCGGCACGCCGCTGCCCCGCGCATTTGGAAAATAGCGATACAGCAGGTAGCCGATGCCGAGCGATCCCGCGACCGGAAACAGCAACCGTCGCCACGGCGCGCCGCCCACCGGATACAGCCGCATCCCCATTCGTTCCGTCAGCAGGATGAACGCGACCACCGCCAGCCCAGTCAAGGCGCCAATCACCAGCGCCAATACCAGAAAGATCTGCCCCTCACGCTGCCGCAACACGGCCAAGCGAAGTAACAGCCAGCTTCTCCACCCACTCCCGCTCGTAGTCTGAACGCTTTCGCTCATCGTTCGGAAATTACTTCCTGAAAGCATATCGCACTGCGTTGGCTCGTAGAGTTGTCAAAGAAAAGAGTTGGCAAAGAACGAGTTGGCAAAGAAGAAAAAGGCGGCCCGAAAATGAGCCGCCCTCGCCCTGTAACTGCTTAGCGGTCGAATGCGAAGTGGTCAACCCGGTTCTGCTGCCAGCATTGTTCGTTGTCCTCGGTGCAGAAAGGTTTTTCCTTACCGAAGCTGACCGTCCTGATGCGATCGGAGGCAAGTCCTTCCTGCACCAGTGTCCGCTTCACCGATTCCGCCCGGCTGGCTCCGAGGGCGATGTTGTATTCCTCAGATCCGCGGTCGTCACAATGGCCCTCGACGAGAACCTTGATACTCGGATGTTGCGAGAGGAAGGCTTCGTCATTTTGGACGGTTGGCGCCTCGCCGGCGCGGATGGCGAATTTGTCGTAGTCGAAAAACACATCCTTGACGTTCCTGCTGAACAATTCCTCATCCGTCAGTGAAGGTGTCGCACTGGCGACTGCAGCATTGACCGTGATGCGAGCCGAGGCCTCATTCGTTCCTCCCGCTCCTTTGGCAAGCAGGGTGTAAGTGGTTGACGCACCCGGCATAACCGACCGCGACCCGGACGCCGGCAGCGTGCCCAGTCCGGCGATGCTAATTTCATTGGCGTTGCTGGTCTGCCACGTCAGTACAGATCCCTGTCCCTGTTGAATCACGCTGGGGTTGGCGGCTAGAGTGGCGGTCGGTGCGCTGGGTGTGGGCGCGGGCGGAGGTGGTGGCGTCACCTTGGCTACCTTCTTGGCGCATCCTCCGAGTGCCAACACGCCCGCGAGCGCTGCGAGTAGAACAAATGTCTTGATTCTTTTCTGCGTCATTTTAATCCTCCTGACTCTGAAGAAATATCGGGTTAAGGAACATTGCCTTCGCCGTGAAGCAAAGACCTGCCAGTCAACCTCCACCGAGCCGCGAAGCATTGCACAACCAGAACGAAACACTTCCGGCGGCTGCGCCCGGGACGGAGATTGAGACGGAGATTGACGGGTTCTAGAACGCCCGTCTGAGCGGAATCAGCAGCGCAGGATGGTGTTGCATCCGGCCAATGCGCCCGAGTGAAAGTCTGCCTCGGGAAGCAGCATCCAGCCGAGAACGACGAGCGGCGAAATCAGACGATTGCCCAGGGATCGAAATGCACCCTGCACGATGGCGATCCGCAAGCGGGCCGCCGCTCGCGCTGCCTGAAGTGCGGTAGCCGGTCCGTGTACCACCGAATACGGACCCTGTATGGCCGGGAAGAGAAAAATCGTTAGAACGCACAGCACTGCCAGGACAGCCAGTTCGCATCCGATGCGGCCAGGGATCATTGACGTGCAAAATATTATATCGTAGGGACAGACGAGCGGAGTTGTTCTTAGCGTTACCAAAGGAGGGGATCAAGCTGCCAACACTTCTCGCGTTTCTCGAGAAATGACCGCCGGACAGCCACCCCGATCATTGGTCGTTCTTCGCCCCCAGCAGCAAATAATCACCCGCCCCAGCCTCTTTGTGATGTCCGTCACAATAAGTCGTGAGGCGTGTCACACCCCGGCCCCTCCCAAGTGTGTTACATCTAGCCCCCAGCGCCCTCTATTTCGCTCTTCCAGGAGTTCCTATGCCGGAGCAGCAACAATTATCCCATGATGCAAAAATGGCTATGTTTTCCCAGTTTCTGGGCTTCATGCTGGACGCCTATGACATGGCTCTGGTTCTGGTCATGGCTCCGATTCTGGTCAAAGTTTTCATCTCTCCCAAAGGCAGCGCCGCCTGGCAGTACATCGTTATCGTCTTCACCTACTCCATCACCATGGCTTCGAGGCCGATCGGGTCGGCCCTTTTCGGACGCTATGCCGACAAGATTGGCCGCCGGTTCCTCCTGGTCTTGACCATCGGCGGCGTCGGCCTGATGTCCCTCCTCGGAGGCTTCTTGCCTACCTACGCCGAGATCGGCGTCTGGTCCTATGTCATCTTCTGTTGTCTCCGCTTATTGATGGGCATCTTCTTCGGTGGCGAATATGCCGTGGGTCACACCTTTGCTATTGAATATGCTCCGCAAAAAAAGCGCGGAATGATTGGCGGCTTCATCCAATCGGGCTTCCCCCTCGGCTATGTCCTGGGCTCGCTCGTCTTCGCCCTCGTTTCTTACCTGACCACCACCCAAACCATGTTGTCCTACGGCTGGCGCATCGTTTTCATGACCGGAGTCATTCCCGTGTTCCTGGCGCTTTATATCCGGAACAATCTCCATGAGTCGCCGGAATTCGAGAAGACCAAAGCCCGCGGCAAAATAGAAAAATCTCCGTTCTTGAATCTCTTCAAACCGCCTCAACTCTTTGACTTCCTCCAGGTCTTCTTCTTTATGACGGGCCTGTTCCTTACCGACTACTCGGTCTACGGTTTCCTGCCCAACATCCTGACCCTCAAAGGACGCGGCTTCAACACCACCACCTACAGCCTGATTTACGGCTTCGCGCTCTTTATGGCGTTCCTGGGCTACAACTTCTACGGCTGGCTCTCCGACAAAACCGGCAGAAAGATCCTGACGCAATGGTATTGCGCCTTTCTGGTGGTGTTTGGAATCCCGGTTTTTTACGTTCTCTATCACGCCGCCATCGCCCGCAATCTGAAGATGGCCATTCTCGGCACCGTCATGGCAGCCATGCTCAAGCTGGCCTGGGGAGTCGTTCCCGCCTATCTCTGCGAGCGCTTCCCAACCAAACGTCGCGCCGCCGGTGTTGGCTTCGGCTACTCCTCCGGCGCGCTGCTCGGCGCCTGGTTCAGCGTTTACGTGTGGTGGGCTCACAAGATTCCGTTCATCTCTGCCATCGAGAAACAGGACATGTGGTTATCGCCGGCCGTCATCCTGACCATAGGTGCGATCATGACCTTCGTCAGCCTGCTCTACTCCCCGGAGACAAAAGATCTTCAACTGGAGGACGTTGGGGAAAGGGAGCGCGCCTCCGACCGAGCCAAAGAAGCGAAGGCCCAGACTGTGCTCGCAAGTTAGTTGTAAGCGCGTCGACTTGAAGCGCGCGTCGCCAGTGATGTGTCCCGTAAGTTCGTAGCATAACTGTCTCTGTCACCCTGACCCTGAGCGCAGCCGAAGGGGAAGGACCTATGCATTTTGTTTACACCACGTAAATCGTTGCCCCGGCTCGAAAACGACGTCCGATTTTATTCGCGTATTTCCGGGACACCACAGCTAGTGACTGTTGGTAGAGAAAAGAACGAGGTGCCCCACGCATTCCCGTTTCTTGCGAATGAGTGCGCCGCCGGACGACACCACACGAGCAGCTTCCGGAAAAACTCTGATTCACGCAGGTTTCGGGAAGAGCACGACTTTACAGGCCGCGGAAAAACTCCGGCTTCGTATCAGGGTATCGCTTCAGCGATACCGGAAGTCCTTCAAAATCAGACGCCCCTTTAGGGGCTGTGTGAGAACTTGTTTTTGGTTAACTCGGAGGAACGAAGCATCCGCAATCCCAGCCCCGGAGGGGCGGCCCAGCCTAGCCCACCGCTTTAGCGGTGGGTAAAGTGGGAAAAATGATCCAAGTCCCGGAGGGACGACCCAGTTCTCACACAGTCTCTTTAGGGGCCGGGCAGCGGCAATTTGCTTTTTCCGCACCCTCTTTGAGTTGTGATAGCCAAGATTTGACCTTGCACACCACGCCGTCGGATGGGGTCGCTACTGTCGGGCCGCAACAGGTTGTTTGAGCGTAATGCTGAAGGACGAACAAATAGCGCAAAGTTGTGTAAACGCCTGATAACAGAAGTTACCGCGCCACCGCTTCTGCGTGATGCAAAAGAAAAGCCGCCCGAGACCGAGCGGCTTCTACTTGCTTCCTGTTTTTACCGCTTCCTATTTCAAAGAGACGGGAGGCGTTTTCAGCGATGACACTTTGGGCGTCTCGTCCTGTGCGGGGAGTTTCGTTGGGACGGGCGGTGCGTGGTAGCCGATGGCCTGCTCGGCGGGTGCTCCGAATAGTTCGGGATGCAGGTAGCGTCCTTGTTCCTGCGGCGGCTTTTCTACTTCTACCTTGATGCGGTGGGCGTCGGCGTAGGCATCGTGGCGAATGCCGGTCACTTGCCAGGAGACTTTCCCTCCCGGCTTGCCGCCAGAAATCCTGAAGCGGTTGCCGGAAATTTCTTTGGCCACATAAAGGCTCGGCTGCGGTCTGCCGATCGAAGTTAGCTGATAACGGAAATCCTGGTTTAACGCCTCGAAATACTCGGGCAGGGTGATCCAGACCGATCCTCTCGCATCGAGTGTGGCGACGCCGTTGTAGATGTTCATCATGTCGGGCGATTCGACGAAGGAGTGGTAGAGATATTTGTTCGCGGGATCGAGGGGGTGGTCAATCAGGAATGTGCCCGTACTCTTGGTCAGGTTGCCGGTGATGTAGACGTTGCCCTGGAAGTATCCGGCATCGCCACCGGTGCCGGTGTTTACGCCCACGACGCCGGCGCCTTGCGGGCTGGCGGTGATGAAGAATCCGCCGTTCGCCCCACCGCCGGAAGTAGAGGAGTTGGCGCCGTATACGGCATTCGTGATGCGGGCGGTGTTCGAGGAGATGGTGCTGCCGCCGGTGCCGATGTCTTGCACATCCAGGGTCGCGCCGGGGTTAGTCTTGCCGATGCCCACGTAGGTGTTCGCGCAGCCGAGGAATTGATATGCTTGACATTCGGGCGATGCGGCAAAGCTGCCCAAAACCAGGGCGTTGCTTTCGCTAACCTCCGCAAAGGCGCCAATCGCGGTAGCGTTGTTGAGGTTTCCCGTGCTGAGCGTGGCCTGTCCCCCAACAAGGGTGTTAAGGTTTCCGGTCACGGACGAACTGTCGTACGGAAATCCGGCGTAAAGGCCTAGCGCCGTGTTCAAGGACCCTGTAGTGTGAGTCTGTAGGGCGCCGCCGCCGACGGCGGTGTTATAAAAGCCCTGGTTGTTTTCTGCGAGCGCAAAGGCGCCGACGGCGGTATTAGATTGGCCCGTCGTGGTGGAGTTCCCGGCGAAGCCGAAGAAGGCGTTGTAGTTCGCATAGGAGCCGAAGGCGAAGGGCTGGCCCGTCAGGGTGAAGCCGGTCGAGGAGTTGATGTTGCCGACCACATCCAGCGGGAAGGCCGGTGTCGAAGTGCCGATGCCCACGTTGGCACCGCTGCCCAGCACCAGGGCATTGGGTTCCCCGACCACCGCGTTTGCGCCGATGGCCGTGGCATTGCTGAGGGAGCCCGTGCTGAACCCGGCGAAAGCCCCCACGGCGGTGTTGTAGATGCTGGTCACGTTAGAAAAGTCAAGCGTGATCCCCGCCGAGTAGCCGTTGGCGGTGTTGTCGCTCCCCGTGGTATTCAGGTTGAGCGCCTCCCAGCCGTTGGCGGTGTTATTTTGGCCCGTGGTGTTGAGGTTGAGCGCCTCCCAGCCGTTGGCGGTGTTGTTCCTCCCCGTGGTGTTGCCTTGGAGCGCGAAGACGCCGCCAGCGGTGTTGTAGCTGCCCGTGGTGTTGTATTGGAGCGCGCTAGAGCCGGTGGCGGTGTTGAAGCCTCCCGACGTGTTGCTTTGGAGTGCCTGGTTGCCGACGGCGGCGTTGTAGCTGCCCCCGGTGTTGGAGTAGAGCGCCTCGTAGCCGCTGGCGGTATTGTAGCCGCCCGTGTTGTAGTAGAGAGTGTCGAAACCGACGGCTACGTTGCCGCTGTTCGTGGTGTTGGTGTAGAGCGCGCCTACGCCGATGGCCGTGTTGGAACTGCCCGTGGTGTCGGAGCGTAGGGCCCAGAAGCCGCTGGCCGTGTTGCCCGCGCCCGTGGTGTTGGAGTAGAGCGCCTGGTAGCCGCTGGCCGTGTTGCTCCCGCCCGAGGTGTTGGAGGCGAGCGCGCCTGCACCGCTGGCGGTGTTGTCCTTGCCGGTGTTACTGCCGTTGCTGTTCCCCGCGAATCCGAGAAACGCGTTCCCATTCGCGTAGGAGCCATAGTCGAAGAGGTTGCTGCCAATCTGGAAGCCATTCGCGCTCAGGTTCCCGCTTACCGTCTGATTGCCGGTGAAGGTGTTGGCGCCGGTGAAATTGTTAGCCGCGCCCAGCTGCGGCACGACGGACGTGTTGATACTGAGCGTTCCGCTGGTCGTGATCGGACTCGGGCTGGCCGTCAGTCCCGTACCTGCGGCTACGCTGGTCACCGTGCCCGTGCCCACGGAAGCACAAATCCATGCGCTTCCATTCCATTGCAGCACCTGATTCGCCGCGCACGCATTGGTCAGCGACAGGTTGAGCGTGCCGCTGGTGCCTCCGCCGGTCAGGCCGCTGCCGCTGGCCGTGGTCACGCCCGTGATCGTGCCGTCGCCGGCGAACACGATGTCCAACTCGGCGGGATGACTCGTCGTCGTGTTCTCTTTGCTGTCAAACGTCGCATTGAACGAGCCATTGGCCACCAGTGCAATCCCGTCATTCGCCTCGCTTCCGTTCAGCCAGGCCTGCACCGCTGGCGTGAGGTTGATCAGGATGTACTGGTTCTTATCCGCCGTCGTAATCGCCACGTTCGAGGCAATCGTCGTGCCCAGCGGCGGAGCGTTGCTGGCATCGATCATGCCCTCCGTCCACGTGCCGTTGACGTAATCCACGTTGAAGCTGCCTGCCGTGGTGACTGAATTGACATAGAGCTTGAGCGTGGCCTGGCTGACGCTGGCTCCGGTGGGAATGGACGCCAGATTGAATTGAATGTAGGCGACCTCGGTGGCGCCGTCGACGTAGAGCAGCGTGGCGGTGCCGTAATTCTTGCTGGAATCGGCAGTGTTGGTGTAGGAGTCGCCGAGGGGCGTGATCTGCGCGTGGGCGCTGGGCAGCAAACATAGGGCGGATAGCAACAGTACGGCTAGCTGCGTCTTCGGGTTCTTCTTGTTCATAGCACGCTCCAGATTGTTTTTCGCGAGAATCGGGCCTTGAGTTAGGAAGTCTTTATTCCAGAAAGGGGCCCAATATGCTTACGCCAAAAAGCCACGATGAAAATGAAGTTCGGGCAGCGGGGAAGTGCAGCGTCCAAAACGTGGGGAGCATTATGTTTTATGGCCGGTGCCTTGTCAATCTGCAAATGGTTGCGGCGGTAGGGCGTGCTTATAAGCCCTAGTCCCACAGGGTCATGGAGTTGGCTATGATCGCAGAGGGTTATTGTTGTAACATCTCGATTACACTCAAAATCCCCCCGATGCGGTCACCGGTCTGTATCCGACACGTGGAGCCCCGTCAACCCTGTCCGCAAAGGTCGAGGTCGAACTTTTACACTTTAGTCGTGCCGTGAGCCGTTGAGAACGTGTCCGAGCTTCAGCGCCTGAGGTGAGCCTTTTGGCCGCTCCCAGGAACTAATTCCCAATCACTCTCACCCCAGCAGTAAGTAATCTCCGCTCGCGTCTTCAACCTCCACCATCTCCTTCAATTCCGGATAATGCCTCACCAGCGTCTCCGGCGCGCGCACCTTCTTCCCGTCCAGCAGAGACCTTAACTCCAGCGCATTCACCGCCGCCTTCGCCTGAAAGTGATTGTTCGCAATCACAAACGTCGACTCGGCCTTCTGCCCGATGATCGCGACTTTCTCTTTCCACTTCTCTAGCTCCGCGGGCTTGTAGAGATAGTTGTAACGGTCGTTGCGGTTATCTCGTTGGGACCCGCTGCCGGACCCGCTCTCGAACCCGCTCTCGAACCAACTCTCGTAGTTGCGACCATGCAACCGCACGTACCCAACGCCCGACGTGACATGCTCGGTCGGCGCGAGCGAACGGCCCAGCAGCGGTTGATCGATGTTGCAGAACCCGACGTTGTGGCGCATGAATTCGGCGATCGTTTCCGGCTGGTTCCAACTCTCGTGCCGCACTTCGACCACCCGCGGATACTCGATGAACTGCCGCAGCAGCAATTCCAGGTATTCGCGGTTCAGGCCGGTGTTCTTGAACGAGACGGGAAACTGGATCAGCAGCGCGCCCAGCTTGCCTTCCGCGGCCAGCGAGTCCAGACCCTCCCGGGCCAGCCGTTCGTCCCGCTGATTAGGACGGATGCTGGCCGCCGAAGTCGGCTCCATCACCGCCAGTGGAGAATGCGTAAATGACCGGTGCAGCTTCGCCGTAAAAAGAAAACTTGGGTTGACCGCCGCTGCTTTCCTCGACCACAGACGCCCCAGTTCCGGCCGTATATGTCCATAAAACGAAGTGTTGATTTCGATGACGTCAAAGAATCGCGCCAGAAATTCGACCGGATGCACCTTCTTCCGCGTCACTTCCGGCGGATAAAGAATTCCATCCCAGTCCTTATAAGACCAGCCGGCAGTCCCGATGCGGATTCGCGCAGCATTTTCCATACGGGCGGGCCAGATGTTAGCCAGATGTTGGAAGATTCAATGCTCGCAGGTTAGCATAACGATTACGTAGGGGCAGCCGCCCCCGGCTGCCCAGCCGAGCAAAGCTCGGCATCTGCCCGCAACTCGCCATCTTTGCACTTGACACAGAAGTTATAATAGAACTTAGGTAGCAGCCCAGCGCGGCCGCGCCGAAGTTCCTCTAAGTTATTTGAAATCTACACTTTGCGCGACTTAGTAGACACAACTCCCTGATTCTAAAGACCAAGCCCGCAAGAAGTTTCCAATAACTCCTTTGTTATGAATACTTTGTAAGTTAACTCCTTTAAACTCAGAGACCTGCCGGAAATTTCCCTGTAACCCTATGATTTTAATAGACAGGGGGGAGGGGGGGTACCCCAAGTACCAGAGTCGAAAAGCAGCGCCTTACAGTTCGTACTTCTTCATCAGGTGGCGGAACGAGCGGTAGGAGATGCCAAGCACGTCCGCAGCCCTGACTTGCACGCCGTGGGTTTCGGACAGCGCGGACTGCAGCAGCGAACGCTCGATCTGCGCGACATATTTTTCCATGTTCACGCCCTCGGGAAGGACCGAGCCCGCGCCAGCGCTGATGGCCGTATTCATATTCATTGCGGTTTCAGCGCCGGCGGCCACGGCGCGAGCTTTTGGACGCTCCGCCGGCAACTCGACGCGCAGTTCGCTCGAGGCTTCGAGCGCCACCGCCCGTTCGATCGTGTTTTCCAGCTGCCGGACGTTGCCCGGCCAATCGTAACTGGTCAGAGCTTCGAGCGACGCCGCTTCGACTCCGTGAATGCTCTTCCCCGCCCCGGGCGCATATTTTTTCAGGAAGTGATTCGCCAGGAGCGGCACATCCTCGCGGCGTTCGCGCAAGCCCGGCACGCGAATGGGAATGACGTTCAGGCGATAGTAGAGATCCTCGCGAAACGTGCCTTCGGTGACCTGCCGGTCGAGATCGCGGTTGGTGGCGGCAATGACACGCACGTCCACCGGAATTTCGCTGGTGCCCCCCACCGGACGCACCGTACGCTCCTGCAGCACGCGCAGCAGTTTGACCTGCATGGGCATGGTCATCTCGCCGATCTCATCGAGAAAAATCGTGCCTTGGTCGGCGACTTCGAACAGTCCGCGCCGGTTCTGGGTCGCTCCCGTGAAGGCGCCTTTGACGTAACCGAAGAGTTCGCTTTCGAGCAGCGTCTCCGGGAACGCGCCGCAGTTGACCGAGACAAAAGCTTCGGCGGCTCGCGGCGAGCAGGTATGCACGGCGCGGGCGACCAGTTCCTTGCCGGTTCCGCTTTCGCCGTAAACCAGAATCGTGCTGCTGGTGGTGGCGACGGTGCGGATGGTCTGCTTCAGTTTTTCGAGCGCTGGACTGGCGCCGATGATGTTGTCGAGCGAGTTGCGCGTGGCCGCGTCGCGGCGCAGGGCAAAGTTCTGCCGGCTGAGCGAGACCTTCGTGAACGCGCGGGCGATGGCTAGTTTGACCTCGTCCACCAGTCCCGGACTCTTGCGGATGTAATCGGTTGCACCGCCCGCTTTCACGGCCTGCACGGCAGCTTCGTAGTCATCGACCGCAGTCATCAGGATGACCGCGGAATCGGGCGAGATCTGGTGCGCGTGGCGCAGCACTTCCACTCCATCCACACCCGGCATCTTGATGTCGGTAACAATCACGTCGAACAGCGCACTGTCGATCTTGCGCTTGGCCAGCTCGCCACCGGTCACGGTTTCCACCTTGTGGCCATCGCGGCGCAGGGCAATATCGAGCAGTTCGCAGATCGAGCGCTCGTCGTCAACGACGAGAATGTTACCCACGCGAACCTCCTTCTGCTGCCGCGGCTGCCAGAGCGCCTCCAGCGGATTCTGCCGCGGAGGAAGTTCCGCCGGCGGTGCTCTGCCCATGCTCAGTCTCCATGCGCCGCAACCGCACTACGAAGCTGGTGCCCTTGCCAACTTCGGAACGCGCCCACACTTTGCCCTCATGCGCCTGCACGATCTGGTACACGATGGCCAGGCCGAGGCCGGTTCCGCCTTCAAAGTTCGACTGGAAGGGCTCGAATATCTTTTCCGTCTGCTGCGGGTTGAGGCCGGGGCCGGTGTCGGCAAAGCTCATCTCCCAATCCGGGCCGCGCTCAGCCATGGCCACGGTCAGGCTTCCACCTTTATTCTTCATGGCCCGCACCGCGTTTTCCGAGAAGTTCCAGAACACCTGTTTGAGCTTGTCGCCATCGGCCAGCACCCAGGCTTCGGATTTCGGAAAGCTGCGCTCGATCTTGATGCCGGCGCCCTCGGCGGCGAGGCGGTGTTCGAGCAAAGTGAGAGTGTCCTCGAGCAACGGAATCAGATTCACGCGCTCGAAGCGATATTGCTTGCCCCGGGAGTACGCCAGAAAATCGGTGATGATGTTATTGAGGCGGTCCGATTCGCGGATCACAATCTGTAACAGGTGCCGCTCTTCGGAATTCAAGGCGGCCGCATCCGACAACATGCTGACCGAGCCGGCAATCGAGGTCAGCGGATTGCGGATTTCGTGAGCGATGGCCGCGGCCAGGCGGCCGACCGCAGCCAGCTTATCCTGCATGCGGACTTCGCGTTCGAGCCGGCGAATCTCGGTAAGATCG
>Ga0187890_10002418_pt1 | contig 13059 bp, 12 predicted proteins | sample June2016WEW_21_1_FD_133005 | JGI IMG/M metagenome (GOLD analysis project Ga0187890, IMG submission 133005) | Peatland microbial communities from SPRUCE experiment site at the Marcell Experimental Forest, Minnesota, USA - June2016WEW_21_10 | ecosystem: Environmental > Terrestrial > Soil >... | reverse complement strand
GCCGCCTGCGAAGGCTCATTACTGGTCGTCGACGCCAGCCAGGGGGTGGAGGCGCAGACTCTGGCGAACGTCTACCAGGCGATCGAGGCCAACCATGAGATCGTCCCGATCCTGAACAAGATCGACCTGCCCGCCGCCGAGCCCGATCGCGTCAAGCAGCAGATCGAGGACGTGATCGGCCTCGACGCCTCGCAGGCGGTGCCGATTTCCGCCAAGACCGGCCTCAACGTCGACCTCGTGCTGGAGGCGATCGTCAACCGCCTGCCGCCGCCCAAAGGCGACGAGGCGGCGCCGCTGAAGGCGCTGCTGGTCGACAGCTGGTACGACGCCTATCTCGGCGTCGTCGTGCTGGTGCGGGTGGTCGACGGAATCATCCGCAAGGGCATGCGCATCCGCATGATGGGCGCCGACGCGCATTACGAAGTCGACCGCATCGGGGTGTTCCGGCCCAAGATGACCGACGCGGCCGAGCTCGGCCCCGGCGAGATCGGCTTCATCACCGCGCAGATCAAGCAGGTCGCCGACACCCGCGTCGGCGACACGATCACCGACGACAAGCGCCCGACCGCCGCGGCGCTGCCCGGCTTCAAGCCGGCGCAGCCGGTGGTGTTCTGCGGCCTGTTTCCGGTCGACGCCGCCAATTTCGAGGACCTGCGCGCCGCCGTCGGCCGGCTGCGGCTCAACGACGCGAGCTTTTCCTATGAAATGGAGACCTCGGCGGCGCTCGGCTTCGGCTTCCGCTGCGGTTTCCTCGGCCTCCTGCATCTCGAAATCATCCAGGAGCGGCTGGAGCGCGAGTTCAACCTCGACCTGATCGCCACCGCCCCGTCGGTGATCTACCGGATCGCGCTGACCGACAAGAGCGTGATCGAATTGCACAATCCGGCCGACATGCCCGACGTCGTGAAGATCGAGGAGATCCGCGAACCGTGGATCCGAGCGACGATCCTGACGCCCGACGACTATCTCGGCGCCGTCCTCAAGCTGTGCCAGGACCGGCGCGGCGCGCAGGTCGACCTCAACTATGTCGGCAAGCGCGCGATGGTCATCTACGACCTGCCGCTCAACGAAGTGGTGTTCGACTTCTACGACCGGCTCAAATCGATCTCCAAGGGCTACGCCTCGTTCGACTATGCGCTGACCGACTATCGCGCCGGCGACCTCGTCAAAATGTCGATCCTGGTCAATGGCGAACCGGTCGATGCGCTCTCCATGCTGGTGCATCGCGACCGCGCCGAATCGCGCGGCCGCGCGATGGTCGAAAAATTGCGCGAACTGATCCCGCCGCACATGTTCCAGATTCCCATCCAGGCGGCGATCGGCGGCAAGATCATCGCGCGCGAGACCATCCGCGCCTTGCGCAAGGACGTCACCGCCAAATGCTACGGCGGCGACGCCACGCGCAAGCGCAAGCTGTTGGAGAAGCAGAAGGCCGGCAAGAAGAAGATGCGCCAGTTCGGCAAAGTCGACATTCCGCAGGAGGCGTTCATCGCGGCGCTGAAGATGGATGGGTGACGACGCCGATTGTCCGCGAAGGCGATAGTGGGGGAGCGATGCCGAAGGCCGTGGTCTTGACCGCGCATGCTCGCGCAAGAATACGGAGCCGGCAGTTGCAGATCCAGTGGGTCGAAGACACGGCTCGCGCGCCGGATTGGACAGAGCCCGACCCAGTGGATCCAACCGTCGAGCGGCGGTATCGCGCCATCGGACAGTTCGACGGACGCACCCTGCGGGTCGCATGTGTGGAGACTTCCACCGCCATTCGCATTATAAGCGCAATGTTCGACAGGAGAGCGAGGCGCCGAGCATGATGGATATCACGCACGATCCTGAGGCCGACGCCGTCTATATCTACCTCGGTGGCGGTAAGATTGATCGCCAGGGTGAGGCAGGCCCATTCATCTACGACATGGATTCGGAGGGCCGGATCATTGGGATCGAAATCCTGTCTGCGAGCAAGGTTCTGGCGCCCGGTGGTTGGAAGAATGCGCGACGGCCGAGCGCGGAAAGCGCCGACGCCGCCGAGTAGGCGCAGATGGGATGGAGCGGCTATCGGCAGGAGGCGTTCATCGCGGCGCTGAAGATGGATGGGTGACGCGCAGCACGGCTTCGAGGCCCTCCGCATTGAGGCGAACGGCTTTCGCTTCGATGCGATGGCGCAGGGCGATGCGACCGCGCCGCTGGTTCTCTTCCTGCACGGCTGGCCGTCTTTCGCCACGAGCTGGCGCGAAATCATGGCGCCGGTTGCGGCGGCGGGGTTCCGCGCCGTCGCAGTCGACCAGCGCGGCTATTCGCCGGGCGCGCGGCCTGGCGCGATCGCCGACTATTCGGTCGACCATCTCACCGCAGACATCGACGGCTTCGCGCGGGCGCTCGCCGGCAATGCGCGGTTTCATCTGGTCGGGCACGACTGGGGCGGGCTGATCGCCTGGGCCTACGCCGCCCATCGCGCGGAGCGGCTCGCCTCGCTCACGGTTCTCTCGACGCCGCATTCGCTGGCGTTCCTGGAGGCGATGCGCAGCGATCCGCGCCAGCCGGTCATGTCGGCCTATATCGGAATCTTCCGCCAGCCCGGCCATGTCGCGGAGGACGCGCTGCTCAGCGAGGGCGCGCGCAAGCTGCGGGCGATCTATGGCGGCAAGCTGCCGCCCGCGGCGATCGAGGAAAACGTCGCGCGGCTCAGCGAACCGGGAGCGCTGACCGCGACGCTCAACTGGTATCGCGCGCTCGACAACAAACGGCTCGGAGCGCCCGTGGCGACGCCAACGCTGTATATCTGGGGAAGCGAGGACCAGGCGCTGGGGGCGGCCGCCGCCAACGCGACGGGCCGCTATGTCACCGGCCCCTATCAGTTCGCGCCGCTCGAAGGCGCTTCGCACTGGCTGCCCGAAGAGGCGCCGGACACTGTCGCGCGTCTGCTGCTCGCCCATCTCGCGAAATTTCCGGCGTGACGGCGGGACTGCGGAAGACCGATGTCATCGGCCGCCCCACTGGCAGCGAAGTTATCCGGCTGAAGCGACAGGAGTAGACATGAGCGGCTCCGCATGGCGGCTTAAGCGGGAGGCATGGCGACAATGCTTCAAAAAACAATCCTAGCATTCCTTCTCGCAATGGGCTGGACGGATGTCGCCGTCGCTCAGGCTAGCTTCGATTGCCGTTTAGCCCGGTCGCTCACTGAGATAGCGATCTGCTCAGATGCCCACCTTAGCGAACTCGATAGAATCGGCGCATTGGGATTTGACATTGCAAGACATCGGCCCGGAACCCATAGTCTGATCAAGGACACCCAAATCCTCCTCTGGGCCCGAATCGTCTGTCGATCGGGCAAGGCCTGCATTCTTGAAAATCAGGTGGAAGGGCTCCAGCTCTTTCAGCGCTGGAGAATTCCCATCGCTATTCCAGACTGGGTCCCACAATATCGGGCCGAGCTCGCGGGAACGTCGGGTCTCCCTTCACCTCCTTTAGTTCAGCATTTGGATCAGAGCCGCTCGACCAAGAGTGGCGAGGCAGTGCAGGGCGGATGCCACATGGACATCTGTTCTTGGTTCCGCGTTGAGGATCGCGACACGGTCCAAACGAACCAGCTGGGATCCCTTGTTCGCATCGCTGTAGCGATTGGTGAATCGCGCCATCCGAACGCCAATTATAGCCTCAAGACGCCGATCGAATGGGGCCAAGCCACTACTGCCTATGTATTTTGCTCGAAAGCGCAGCCGGCAATCATTTTCGAGAATGATGGGAAGTGGGAAGCCGCCACCCTATCGCCGGGCCATTCAGAAGGGGTGTTTGGCTATAACGAACTTGCCTATGCTGAGTATTTGTTTGTTTGCCATGGGCTTACGACTGCTGATCCTGCCGACGCATCGATCGCAGCTCGTTTTGGCTATCCTGCGTTTCTTTCTGAAAAAATCGACCAATTCGAGCTGCAAAGGCCTGAAGACATAATGACCTTGCGATGAGGGTTTGCGGGTCTGGACTCATAACCAGTAGCTGACTGCGGCATGTGGTCGGCGGCAGGAAAGTTCGCGTCGTTTCGGTCGTATCGCGCCGCGATGCGCCTGAAGTCCCTGAGGCGACAGAACACGGCCTCGACAGCGTTGCGGTTGCGGTAAAGGAAGGGCGGGAAGCAGCGCTCTCATTTGCGATTGACTTTGTGCGGAGCGTTCGCAAGCCAGCCACGCCCCTCGATTTGCCGGCGAAAGGCGTTGGCGTCGTCGCCCTTGTCGCGGTGCAGGACGTCCCAGGCCAGAAGGCCCTCAAAGGGCGCCGCGCCCGCCGTCCAATCGGCGACCTGATCGCCGGCAAGCATGAACGCGATCGGTCGGCTGGGAGCGTCGAACAATGCGTGGGTCTTCGCCATCCGCCCGCCGCGCGAGCGGCCGATCGCCTGGTTTTTCTCCCCCTTTTTCGGCCGCCGCCGAGGACGAGTCGATGAGACCCTACGCGGGCGGGCCGCCGGCTTGGGCGAGCGCGTCAATGACGCCAACCCACACGCACCCGGGCCGCCCATCGGAGAAGACGGTTGTACGGCGTCTTTCTCCGCCCGTAATCGCGCGGCGCGCCCACCCAGCGCGCGCCCGGTTTCAGGATGTGCGCGACGCCGCCGATCACCCGTCCGTCGTCGACCAATCCTTGCTTCGCATGCCGGTCGGCAGATGCGGCGCGATCCTCGGGGATTGCCCTGTCAGCCAGACTTGGTCTCGATTCAGGTCGGCTCCTTTCGGAAGCCGTGAGTCACAACCCGCTCGACACGCCAACCATTCTATCGGGCCGGACCCTAAAACTCGACCTCCAGCTCCTCGATCTCCTCGACCTCGCCCATCGCCGCATCGCGCCATTCGATCATCGCCGGCAGATTCCAGATGCGGTCGGCGTAGGCCTGGGTCTGGCGGTCGAGCGCGACATCATAGGTGCGGAAGCGGCTGACCACGGGGGCGTACATCGCGTCGGCCATCGACAGTTCGCCGAACAGGAACGGCCCGCCATTGGCGCCGAGGCACTCGCGCCACAAATAGACGATCCGCTCGATGTCGGCGTTGGCCTTCGACCAGATTTTGAACTTCGGGAAATGCGCCTTCATGTTCATCGGCAGCGCCTGGCGCAGCGACACGAAACCCGAATGCATCTCCCCGCAGATCGAACGGCAATGCGCCCGTTTTGCCCGGTCTTTAGGCAACAGGCCTGATTTTGGGGCAATTTCATTGAGGAATTCGCCGATCGCCAGCGTGTCCCACACCTTGATTCCCTGATAAGTGAGACAGGGCACGAGAATGCTCGGCGACAGCAGCAGAATTTCGGCGCGGGCGTCGGCGTTGTCGGGCGCGATGATCGATTCGTCGAAATCGATGCCGGCGAATTTGGCCATCAGCCAGCCGCGCAACGACCAGGACGAATAGTTTTTGCTGCTCAGGGTGATAGTCGTTCGCGACATGGGGCTGCGCCGAGATGAGAGAAAAACCGTTGAAATTCAAAGCAAATGACGTGCCAGTGGCACATCGTTTGCTTCGTCGGAAAGAGCGTCAATCGAGCGTCCAGGAATCGAGCGGCAGGGAATGATGTACGATTCCTATCAGGCGATGGCCGACCTTGGCGACTCCGTCCGTCTGCTCGCCGCCAACGCCGAACGCATCCTCAAGACCTGGGCGACCGGCCCTTTCGCTTCGCCGTTGCAACGGATGGCGGCCTATTACGAAGCGGTCGCGCTGGCCGGCTTCACCCATGAACGCCCGGGTTTCGACCTCCCTTTTGTCGAAGTGAGCGGCGAAGTCACGCCGGTCGAGGAAGAGGTCGTGTTGTCGACGCCTTTCTGCGACCTGCGCAGGTTCCGCAAGGAATCCGGCGGGGACGAACCGAAAGTGCTGCTGGTCGCCCCGATGTCGGGTCATTTCGCGACGCTGTTGCGCGGCACGCTCAAGACGATGCTGCGCGATCATGAGGTCTATGTCACCGACTGGGTCAATCCGCGCATCATTCCGTTGCAGGCGGGGGCTTTCACCCTCGACGACTACACCCAGCATCTGATCGACTTCGTGCGGCATATGGGGCCGGATTCGCATATCGTCGCCGTCTGTCAGCCGGCCGTTTCGGCGCTGGCGGCGACCGCCGTTCTGGCGAAGGAAGGCGCCAATCATCAGCCGGCGAGCCTGACGCTGATGGCGGGGCCGATCGACACGCGCATTTCGCCGACCAAGGTCAACGACCTCGCCAATGAAAAGCCGATCGAATGGTTCCGCGACAAGATGATCGGGATCGTCCCGGCGCGGCTGGCGGGAGCGGGACGACGGGTCTATCCCGGCTTCCTGCAACTTTCCGCCTTCATGAGCATGAACGCCGAGCGCCACGCCAAATCCTTCGTCGACATGTTCCAGCACCGTGTCGCCGGCGATTTCGAGAAGGCCGACGCGATCCACGAGTTCTACAAGGAATATTTCACGATCATGGACCTGGCCGCGGAATTCTATCTCGAGACGGTCGAGCAGGTGTTCCAGAAGAACCTCCTGCCGCTCGGCAAGATGAAATTCAAGGGCGAGACGATCGAACCGCGCGCGATCAAGAAGACGTTCCTGCTCACCGTCGAGGGCGAGAAGGACGACATCTGCGCGATCGGCCAGACGCTCGCCGCGCAGGATCTCTGCGGCGGCCTGCGCCCCTATATGAAGACCCACCATATGCAGGCGGGCGTCGGCCATTACGGGGTGTTCAACGGCCGCCGCTGGGACGCCCAGATCTATCCCGTGGTGCGCAACCACATCCAGGCGAGCCGCTGAGGCCGCGGCGGCGCGCCGTTCAGAACTTGTCGAGCGCTGCGCTACTTGACGACCTGCAATTTCGCCTGGCGTTCAGACGCGGACGCTCCCTGTGAAGAGGCGCGATTGAAGTCCGCGAGAATACTGGCGGCGAGCTCCGACGCCGGCACCGGCCGGCCGAAGTAGAAGCCCTGAGCCTGTTCGGCGTCGGCGTCGGTGAGGAAACTCAGCTGTTTGTCGGTCTCGACGCCTTCCACGGTCACGTGCATGTGCAGCTCGCGGCCGAGCGCGATGATCGTCTTGATGATCGTCTCGGCGTCCCGGCGGGAGCGGCCGAGGCCAGCCATGAAGCTTTGATCGATCTTGATCTTGTCGAATGGGAAGCGCCAGAGATAGCTGAGGCTCGAATAGCCCGACCCAAAGTCGTCCATCACGATCGCCACGCCGATCGCCTTGATCATTCTCAACTCTTTCATGATGGCTTCGGTATCGTCGAGCAGCAGGCTTTCGGTGATCTCCAGCTCGAGACGATACGGCTCCAGGCTCGTCTCTTGCAGCGCGGCCGCGACCATGGCGCAGACGCCGCCCGCCCTGAACTGCGCCACCGACACGTTCACGGCGACCTTGAGATGCTTCGGCCAGGTCACGGCGGTGCGACACGCCTCCCCCAGCACCCACGCTCCGATCTTGTCGATCAGATGTAATTCCTCGGCGACGGGAATGAAGGTCAACGGCGGGATCAGCGCGCCGTCCGCCGCCGGCAGGCGTATCAGCGACTCAAAGCCGAGCAGGCGGCGCGTGCTGATTTCAAAAATCGGTTGGTAATGGAGCACGAAATTATTGTGAACGACCGCGTCGCGGACGATCGCTTCGAGGGAAATGTGCGCTTGCAGTTCGGAGTCCATCTCCGGCGCATAGCCGCGGATGCAATTTCTGCCGTCGGCCTTGGCCCTGTAGAGGGCCAAATCGGCGCATTTCAACAACCGCTCGGCGCTGTCGCCGTCGACTGGGGCAAGCGCAAACCCTGCGCTCACGGTCGCCTGAATCTCACGGTCGCCAAACTGCACGGCCGTCCTCAGCGAATCCGTGAGGCGGCCGGCAAACTGTTCGGCGTCGTCTCGGCCGTTGACGCCGGTCTGCATCGCGACAAACTCATCTCCGCCAAGCCGGGCGACTTCGTCGTCAGGGCGGATGATCGCACGCAATCGTTCGGCGAAGGTCTTGAGCAGAGCGTCTCCGCCGTCATGACCGAAAGTGTCGTTGACCGCCTTGAACCGGTCGAGGTCGATGAAATGAACGGCCAGGCCGCCGCCCCGAGACGGCAAATCGGCGAGCGCCTTGTTCAATCGCTCGATCAGGCGGATGCGATTCGCCAACCCGGTCAAGGGGTCATGGCTGGCCATATGGGCGATCTGCTTTTCGACCCGCCGGCGCTCGCTGATATCCTCGTGCGTCGTCACCCAGCCGCCGTCGGCCATCGGCTGACACGAAATGAAAATGGCTCGTCCGTCGCTAAGCTCTTCGACAGAATTCGACACCCCGACGACCGGAGCGAGCTGTCGTCGCATGTATTCAGCGCGGCTGGCGCCGGAATAGAAGCCGTTGGCGATCCGCCGCTCGACGATCTCGCGCAAAGTCGTCCCGGGCCTGACCTGTTCAGGAGACAGGCCATACATCCGCGCAAAGCGATCGTTGCAGACGACGACCCGCTGTTTGGCGTCGAACATCCCGAGGCCTTGCGACATATTGTTGAGGGCCGTGTCCAACCGAAGCGTTTGCACACGCAGCCTCTGCCGAAACGAGGCGATGGCCCTCAGCATTTGACCGATCTCGTCTTTGCGCGTGAGATCGCCGATATCGAAATCGACGTTGCCCAACGACACTTCGGTCATCGCCGTAGTGACCGCCTGTATAGGCCTGACGATGGATCGTCCGACCACCAGGGCTATGAAAAAGCTCAGCGACAATCCAGCCAGGCCGCCCAGCGCCAAAATCTCCTTGTGCGTTTCCGCCTTGGCCGCGAATTCCCGCGCGGCCGCCCTCGTCTGCAGCCCGGCAAGATCTTCCATCTTGGCCGACTCCGAGGCGACTCTTTGAAAGTCGTCGTCCGTCGCGCCGAGCATCATCGTCGCCATCGGGGCGTCGGTGCGCCCTACGTCCAACGTATCCTTGACGGCGTTGACGTATTTTCCCCACCCTGCGGACAGGTTCGCCATGGCGGCGCGCTCGGCGGGCGACAAATCGGGTCGCGCATTGAACGCGTCGAATTCTCGGCTCAAATCAACGAGGCTTGCGAGCACTTCGTCACTCATGGATTTCAACAATTGCGAGTTGACGCCATTGCTGGCCCAGGTGACGAAGCGAAAAAGCCGCAGATGCGTTTCAAAGACGTCGTCGTTCAGTTTCGCGATGATTTGTTGCTTCGGTAAACTCTGTTGCGAAAGCGCGTTGAGGTATTCCGCTGATTCTCGGGCCGACTGGTAGCCATTGCCGCCGATTGCGATCAGGCAGATCAACAGCACGACGGAGGCCGCAAAGGCCCTCACTCGTATCGGCATCTCTCGAAAATACTTACGCATGGCGATTGACCCGGAAGCCCCACGCGGACGAAAGCCCGGTTGTAGACGGCTGGCGACCAACGAACGCCGTCAACGGTCCATCCCGACGCCCACAAAATAGTCGCCCATCTTCTCGATGTAGGCCGACCGATCTTCGATCTTGTTGGTGACCGGGCTCGGCCATTTGTAGGACACCCATCCGCTCCCCGGATCTGTGGCGATGGCGACCATTTGCTGGATCAGATACTTGCCGTCCTGATCCTTCAGGGAGATGAGGTTCTTGCCGACCAGCGCCGGGCGCGCGCCGTTCGCCAGGCAGACGCCTTGCATGTCGTAGATGAAGGCGTAGAGATCGCGCTCATGGAACTCTGGTGTGGACTTGTCGTTCACCGCCTCGATCGTGACGGCGAGTCCATCCTTGTTGAATCTCTCCTCGACGCGATGGACCATCGCCACCGCCTGTTGCTCGGTGCTGACCTGGGTGGCTCGCGTCGGCGAGGCGGAAATCGCCAAGACCGCGAGCGCCAATAGAATTGCCGCGCGAAGCATGCGCATTCTCCGACTCTGGGCGGATCGCGCGCTCGATCAAAATCTTGTGCGGCGCGCAGCCGCCAATCTCGTTAAAGGACGCTATCGGATAATGGAGAAGACGAAGTAAATTTCTGAACTTTCAGAGAAAAGAGTTAATTCGCCATCGGTCCCGCCGGAGCGAATTCCCGATTCAACAGAGTCGGAATGCGACGCCGCCGTCGCGGGCGCAAAGGCGCCGCCCGGCCGCGCGGCGCGCAGCCGGGTCCACATAGCCATGTCCGTCGATCCCTGGCGCTCGCCGATCCTTCCGGCGATCAGCTGCGCGGCGTCGAGGTCATCAGGCCCACGGCCGCGCCGACAGCGTCGGCGATGATCGCAATGCGGCCGACGTTCGGGATGTTGAAAGGCGGGCGGAGCACCTTGCCGCCGTTTTCGACGACCAGTCCGACGCGATGATCGACATCGTCGACCTCGATGTAAGCGAACCAATGGGGCGGCGCGCCCGGCGGCGTCACCCCCGTCATATCCATCACGCCGCCAACCATCGCCGGACCGCTATGCGCCAGCGTGTACGCGCCCGCCTGCATCGGCATGTCGCTGAACGTCCAGCCGAGCGTCGCACCGTAAAAGGCCTTGGCCTTTGCGACGTCGTTGGTCATCAGTTCGTTCCAGTTGAACATTCCGTGAGCCGCCATGTCATCCTCCCGGTCCGCGATGACGCATAGCGCCATAGGATCGAGACAGAAATGCGCCGGCCCGTCACTCGGCTTTCGCCGCCTTCGGGCCGCCCCTGGAAACGCCGACCATCGCGGGGCGCAAAACGCGATCGCCGATCGTCCAGCCGCCCTGCATGACTTTGGTGACGGTGCCGGAGGGCACGGTCTCGTCAGGCTCCTCGAACATCGCCTGGTGGAAATTGGGGTCGAACTTCTCCCCTTGCGGCTCCAGCTTCTTGACGCCGTGGCGCGCCAGCGCGGCCTGCAGATCGCGCGCCGTCAATTCGACGCCGTCGATCAGGCTCTTGAACCTTTCGTCGGCGCGGGCGTTTTCGGGCAGACTTTCCAGCGCGCGCGACAGATTGTCGACGACGCCGAGCATGTCGCGCGCGAACGCGCTCACGCCATAAGTCTTGGCGTCGGACACTTCGCGCTCGGTTCGGCGGCGCAGGTTTTCCATTTCGGCGAGCGTGCGCAGGACGCGGTCCTTCAACGCGGCGTTCTCGGCGTTCAGCGCTTCGATGACGGCGAATCCGTCGCGCTCGCCGCCCGTTCGCGTCGAAGCCGCCGCGTCGGGCGCGCCCGTCGAATCCACCGCCTGCGTCTCCGGGGCGGCGTCATTGACTTGCGCCTTGGTGGTTTCGTTCATGGTCGATCCTGTCATGGGAAGGGCGGGGCGGATATCAGGTCTCGAAGGTCAAAAATCAAGCGCCGGGGCGTTGGGCGGCGGCGCGCCTTTCCTCCGCGGGATCGAAAATGGCCAGAATATGCCGTCTTATCGCCGCCTGGCGCGTCGGCGAGGTGATTTTCGAACCCGTCAGGTCGGTCACATAGAAGGAATCGACCGCCTTTTCGCCGAAGGTGACGATATGCGCCGAGCCGATGTTGAGGTTGAGCTTCGAAATCTCGGCGGTCAGGTCGTAGAGCAGGCCCGGCCGGTCGAGCCCCGACACCTCGATCACCGTGAAACGATTCGACAGGTTGTTGCTGATCGTCACGTCGGGCGCCACGGCGAAAGCCTTGGCGCGCGCGTCGGAGCCGCGTTTGGCGGCGACCATTTCGCCCAGCCGAATCTCGCCGCGCAACGCCTTCTCGACGCCCTCGGCGATGCGGTCGGCGCGGCGCAATTCGTCCGCGTCGCGCTCGAAGGCGCGGGACAGGAAAATCGTGTCGAGCGCCAGACCGTCGGTCGTGGTGAATATCTGCGCGTCGACGATATTGCCGCCCGCGCTGGCGCAGACGCCCGCGATGATCGACAACAGTCGCGGGTGGTCGGGCGCCACGATGGTGAGCTCGGTCACGCCGCGAAACGCGTCGGTCGCCACTTCGGTCGCCAGCGAGCGAACGTCGACCGCCATCGAATAGAGCAGCTTGGCCTGCGCGATCTGGCGTTTCAGGTCGACCCTGAGCCAGTAGGCGGGGTAATGGCGCGCCGCATAAGTCTCGAAATCGGGGTCGGACCAGCCGGGCAGCCCGCGGCGCAGCGCTTCCTGCGCCACCGCGACGCGCGACTTGCGGTCGATCGACGAATGGCCGCCGCCGAGCACGACCTCCGTCTCCCAGAACAGCGTGCGCAGCAGCTGGCCCTTCCAGCCGTTCCACACGCCGGGGCCGACCGCCCGGATGTCGCAAACCGTCAGCGCGAGCAGCAATTTGAGGCGCTCGACGGTCTGCACGATGCCTGCGAAAGTCTCCGTCGTGCGCGGGTCAGACAGATCCCGGCTCTGCGCCGTTATCGACATCGTCAGGTGCTGCTCGACAAGCCAGACGGCCGTTTCGGTCTCGGCCGGAGACAGGCCGAAACGCGGACACAGCCGGCGCGCCACCTCGGCGCCGGCGAGCGAATGATCCTCGCGCCGGCCCTTGGCGATGTCGTGCAGGAACGCCGCGACATAGAGCGCCCGGCGGTGGGCGATGGTCGGCATGAATTCGCTCGCCAGCGGATGGTCCTCGACCAGCCGGCCGGCCTCGATGTTGGCGAGCACGCCGATCGTGCGCAGCAGGTGCTCGTCGACCGTGTAATGGTGATACATGCTGAATTGCATCATGCCGACGATGCGGCCGAAGTCCGGAATGAAGCGGCCCAGCACGCCCGCTTCGTTCATGTGGCGCAGCACGATCTCGGGCGAACGGCGCGAGGTCAGGATCTCGAGAAATATGCGGTTGGCCTCAGGATCGTTGCGCAAGCTCGCGTCGATGCGCTTCAACGAACGGGTGACCAGGCGCGTGGCGTCGGGATGGACCGCCAGATTGCTGCGGTCGGCGACCCAGAACAGGCGGATCAGATTGGTCGGATCGCGCTCGAAGGCGTCGCCGCGCACCACGCTGATGCGATCGAATTCGATCTTGAAATCCTTGGCGTCGGCGATGACGCTCGATCGCCGGCGCAGCCGTTTGAAAAACCGGTCGAGCACGGGACGCGGCTTGGCTTGCCGCTCTTCCAGGGCCGCGCAAACAATGGCGGTCAGATCGCCGACGTCCTTGGCGACCAGGAAATAGTGCTTCATG
>Ga0187890_10002415_pt1 | contig 13060 bp, 12 predicted proteins | sample June2016WEW_21_1_FD_133005 | JGI IMG/M metagenome (GOLD analysis project Ga0187890, IMG submission 133005) | Peatland microbial communities from SPRUCE experiment site at the Marcell Experimental Forest, Minnesota, USA - June2016WEW_21_10 | ecosystem: Environmental > Terrestrial > Soil >... | reverse complement strand
GGCGGATTGCCCATGGACGCGGTGCCGCAGCAGGGCTGGATCGAAATGACGCCGGCGGATAAAACGGATTGGTCGGTGTAGGGCTGTGGGGCAGGCCATCGTTTTTTGTGGCCTGCCAAGTTCGAGCACGGTGCGCAGACGACAAACAACGATCGTCTGCGCCACGCCGTCCACCGGACTACACCTCCAGCCCCACTGACCGCATCAACTCCAACGCATTGCTTTTCTCCACCACGCCCGCGTGCAGCCGGTAGTCGAACGTCATGCGCCCGTTCTCGAACTGATCCTCGAAATGCACATTGGCTGCGCGCGCCGCGAGCGCTTCGACAACCTGCGCCAGCGCCAGGTCGTGCGTGGTCACCAGGCCCATGGCGCCGCGCTCCACCAGGCCGCGCACGATAGCCTCCGCGCCGATGCGCCGGTCGTGCGAGTTGGTCCCGTGCAGCAGCTCATCCAACAGGAATAGCACCGGCAGCGGACCGGCGGTCAGTTCCATGATCTGGTGCAGGCGCTTGATTTCGGCGTAGAAGCGCGAGGTGCCGTCCTGCAGTGAATCCAGCGTGCGAATGGACGCGCCCAGCGCCAGGCGCGACAGCCGCAGCCGGCGCGCGCACACGGGCGCTCCAGCCAGGGCCAGCACCGCGTTGATCCCCACCGTGCGCAGCAGCGTGCTCTTGCCGGACATGTTCGACCCGCTCACGATCAGTACGCGCAAATCGCCGCCCAGCCGCACGCTGTTGGGCACCACGCGCGCTCGATCGAGCAGCGGATGCGCCAGTGCCTCGCCATCGAAGCAGGCCGCGCCGGATTCGAACTCGGGGAACACGTCCGCCGGATGCTCATACGCATAGGCCGCCAGCGCGCACAGCGCTTCGATCTCGCCCACCGCGTCGAGCCAGCGCCGCAGCGCGGGCCCGGACATCCGGCGCCAGGCTTCGATAGCGAAGGCCAGTTGCTCGGTCCACAGCATCAGCGGCCCCACGGCTTTCATGAACGGGTTGTCGCGCGAGTCCAGCATTTCGATCAGCCGGTTCAGCTTGGCGATCCGCACCGAGGGCGGCCGGCCGGCTACCTCCAGCGCGGCGCGCAGCTCCACCAGCCGCGCCGATGTGAAGCGTTCGCGCTCCAGCCTGGCCAGCACTTTCGCCAGCAAGGCCAGGTCATGCGCCGGTTGCTCCACCCCCTGCACCACGCGCGCAACCACGCGGCGGTAACGCGCGATGAAGATAGCCACGGCCGCGAGCATCGCGAAGAATGGATCGCGCCAGCCCAAGACGCCCCAGAGCACGGCGGAAACGGCCACCACGCAGGGGATCACGAAGCCAATTGCGCGGGCGCGGCGCGATTCCAGCAGCGCCGGGACATCGGCCGGGGCCTCGCCCCACGCCGCCAGATCCGCCGGATGTACGCCCGTGCGCACATCCTCGCCCAGCACCGCCAGATCTTCCCGCAAGTCCAGCATGCTGCGTAGCTCGGCAACCGCCTGGTGCCGCGCTCGCAGCACGGCTGGGTCGGCGGTTGCGAGCAGCCAGCGCGCCAGGATATCCTCGCCCATGCGCGTGCGCGCGGTGGACATCAGTTCGAATAGCGACCCTTGGCCGAACAGGTCCAGATCGGCTGCGTATGGGTGGGTGCCGTCCAGGAATCGCTCGCCCGTTTCGCCGTGGCCGGCCCACTGCCCGTCCAACCGCGCCAGTGCACTTTCGTAGTGCGCCACCGCACGGCCGGCGGCCCGGCGCGCGCGCAACACGCGCTCATGCGCCACGATCAGGCAGACGAACACCGCCGCGGGCAACCCCAGCCAGAAGGCGCTCAGAGCGTCGCGTCCCCAGGCCAGCCACGCCAGAACGGCCGCGCTCAAGAAGACCACCAGGCGCACGTTGCCGATGGTGCGGTGCCGCTGGTCGTGCCGCGCTACCGCCTGTCGGCGCGCCTCCAATCGCTCCGTGTATGCCCCACGGGGATCGCCGCTCATGTCTTGAACCATGCTTGAACCCTGCTTGAACCATGATATATTTGTGGCCATGCCGAGCGGTTATATACCGATCTTCATCTTCCTGGCAATCGCCATCGCCTTCCCGGTCGTCCTCATCGTCCTCGCCAAGCTGGTGCGGCCATCCTCTCCGTTCGCCACCAAGCTGGAAGCTTACGAATGCGGAATCAAGGCCGCCTCGGATTCGCGCGGACGCTACACCGTGCGCTTCTACATCGTGGCCATCCTGTTCGTCATTTTCGACGTGGAGACGATTTTCCTGTTTCCATGGGCCGTCCGCTATAAGACGTTGGGATGGTTTGGCGTGGCCGAGGTTGTGGTGTTCCTGGCCATCCTGGTGGTGGGCTACATCTGGGCCTACAAAAAGGGCGCCCTGGACTGGGTCTAAACTCCCGCTCAGCGCCTATCTCGCGCAACAGATTTGCGTGGAGAGGAGGGTCGCGGGCATGAGCGTGCGCAGCGTGTTCCCGATGGCGAAGTAGTTCTTCTGCGCGAGGCTGCGGTACACGTCCCCGGCGATACCCGCCGCCAGAGGCCCGGGAGTGGAAGGCATATGCCCGCCGGTGAGCAGAACCACCACCACCAGCTTGTTCTTGCCCACGTCGTTGAAGGAGCCAAACCAGCCCAGGTGCGTGTGGCTGTCGGTGCAGGTGCCCGTCTTGCCGGCGATGGGTTCTTCCTGCTGTGCACGATGAGCGGTGCCATACTCGACGGCGCCGCGCATGCCCGATTTCAACTCCGGAATCACGCTGCCGATTTCCAACTGGCGCTTGACGTGCGGTACGAACTCGTCGGCTTCCTGCCGGGTGCGCGGATATTGCAGGTAGTAAAGCGTGCCGCCATTGGCCAGAGCGGACATCAGCGCGGCCAGTTGCAGCGGCGTTTGCGCGATATCTTCGCCAAAGCTGGTGAGCATGCCCACGCCTCCGTTGCTGGGAGGCTCGGCGGGGAAACGCCCGGGATTCTCGCCGGGAATATTCAGGCCGGCCTTTTCGCCGTATCCCAACAGGTGGGCATAGTAGCTGACCTTGTCGAAGCCCAGCTTGGCGCCCAACGTTGCGAAGAAGTAGTTATTCGAGTGCGCCAGAGCCTGCGTCAGGTTGTAGCCGCCGTGACGGAAGAGCTTGCCATCGCCGCCAACTACCTTTTCACTGAGCGCCGCCAGCGCCACTGAGACCTTGATCGTGGAGCAGGGTTGAAATCCGCTCCCCAGCGCCAGCCTCTGGTTGACGATGGTCAAGATGCGGCCCGAATTCGGATCTGCCACCACCACCGATCCGTTGTATGCGCCGAGAGCCTCGACGGCGGACCGGCGCACTTCCAGATCTTCGCCATCGGCGTTGTCGCCCATGGTGGAATCGGCATAGGTCGGCTCGGTCCACGGCCCGCCACGCACCACCACCGGTGGCGACGCAGGCACGCGATAAGCAATGCGATGCACCACGGCGCTGCTCGCATGATGGACCGCGGCGGCGGCGTGATGCACCGCCCGCCGGCGATGGTGCTCAGGCGCGGCAAAGACGACACGGGATACCAGGAAGAAAAGGATTGCGATCAGCGGAATCCGGGGGAGGCTGAATGAAGATTTCGTCATACGTCCAGACACGAGCGCCCAGGTGGTGAAACCTGTAGTAGTTCGCCAGAACCCAAGTACCGAACGCCGGCCGGAGCAACCGGATACCTTGATTGTGCCCGTTTCGGCCGGTTTGCGTCAAGTTTTTTCAACATTAATTTTTAGGCATTAACTGGGTTAGTAGTGGGGCAGGACTCCCCTAGTACGTCGTCCAGTTACTTGTTGACAAGCGAGTATCACGTTTGTGGGGCGGGCAATTCTGCCCTGGGGTCCCCTCTGGGGACGGCTCTTAGCCGGCTAGCCGCCTGAGAGGCGGCTGCGGCCATGATTGGCCGCCCCACGGTGCAACCGAAGTGGCATTATTCTATGAGGGACTATCTGTATCCTTTTACGGTTGCGAAGGAATCGCGCTGAGCGCCGCCGTAATGCTGCCCACCGCGCCGGTCGAAGCGTCCCGCACCACCACGCGTATCTCGCTGGCTTTGCCCGTAGGTGGGAGCACCCGGTGGTACATCAGTCCTTCCTTCTGCACGCGATCGTAATTCTCCCGTTTCAGTTCCAGCGACAGGGTGTCGTCCATGCCATAAGTCTGCACGCCGTGCTCATCCTTTTCCACGAACAGCAGGTCCAGCTTCCCCGCCCATCGGTCCCCTTGCGGATCGAGTAGAAAGGTCTTCGGGTCCACCCGCAGGGTCACGTCGAAGCCCGCACTGGTCTCGCGCACATTTGCGCGCAGGCCGATCCCGTTAGCGTCCATCGGGCTCAGCACGGCGTCATGCAGCGACGCCCGCCGTTGGCCTTCGTCTTGCGGCGGAGTGCTCTGGTCTACATACCCCTTCCGGTATCGCAGATCCAGGTGCGGAAAGTCGACTAGCTTTACCTTCAGGTTATGAAAGGAGTTGTCGAACTTGTCGTTTTGCGGGTAAAAGCCCAGCGTGTACGTAATGGAGGAATCCTCGACGGCGGTCCGAATTGCGCCCGCTATATCGTTCGAATTGATAAACGCGCGCCCTCCGGTGCGGCTGGCGAGCTCTTCCATGGTTGCCTGGTTCGCATAGGTGCGGGACGAAACACGCGGCGAAGCGGAAGCCACCAGCCCGCGCGCATCCACGGGATAGATGGCCAGGTTTGCGTCGTTCAGCGCGCGGATCGCCTGGTCGGAATCCGTAGTCCAGGTCTGCTGCTGGCGCGGTGGGCGGGGCATATGCGAACTGGTGCTCCCCATGCCCGGCGTGCCTGGGCTTCCGCGCTGCGCCGCCGAGGGCATCCCGCCACCGCCCCCCCCTCCGGAAGCTCTCAAGAATCCGATCTGCAAGGGAAACGCGCTCGAAATCCAGATCAGGTTCTTGCGGCCGGGCAGGGGGGCCAGGTTGTTGGCGATGAACTCGATGGCGTGCAGGGTCTGCTGAATCCGGTCGTTGAGATAGTACGCCCGCTCAAAACTGTTCCCTCTGTTCCCCATCCACCCGCCCAGCGCATCGCTCAATTCGCTTGCCCCGGTCACCTCCGGCGCAATGTCACCCTGGTACTTTGCCAGCTTCGCCACCAGATCCGAGGAATCCGTGGTGTAGTCGTGCAGCACCTTGAGGCCGCGGGAATCCAGTGTGTAGATGGCAATGCGGTCTTCCGCCTGGATCTGTTTCAGAAACTCGACTACCTGCCGGCGCGCGTAGGTCTGGTCGGAAAAGCGCGTATTCACGCCATCCAGCAGAATTGCGGTAACCGCCGCCGGCGTTCCCGACCGTTGTTCGAGCTGATTGGTGAACGTGCCCCGGGGCAATGGCGCGGCCGCCGACGGCAGGACGGCCCGCGTCTCCTCGGAAAACAACCGGACTTCCTGCCGTTTGCCATTGTCGAAGACCTGAAAGTCCTCTTTCTTCAGCCCCGGGACGGCAACGCCTTTCTTGGTCGCAATTACGTTGATCTGCACCAGGCGGGTGGTGGTCCTGATGACCACGTCGGGCATCTGCGCGCTCAGCGCCTCCGCCAGCACCAGCGCCAGAATCGAAAGTCGCATGTTCGCCCCTTTCAAAGCTAACAACGCCCCCGCACAGGCCGGGGTTACAGTTATCTGGATAAGGAGGGCAACTGCGTCAGCCGGATCCCGCCGCGGCTTCTCTGCGCCGCACCAGTTCCAGCCTTAGGCTCTCTTCCCCGCGCGCCATCGCCCAACGGTGGTTCGCCGAGAAAAACGGCTTGAACAAGCACGACAAATAGCGCAAGAGCGGCTTATCCGCGCGAATGCGCCAATCGTAGGTAATTTCGGTGCAGTTGCCGTTCGGCTGGAACGTCCATGTGCCGCCGCCGTTGAAGTCGCCCCAAGCCTCCAGGCTGAACCCGCGCGGATACTGGCGCTCGGTCACCCGAAAGCTCCAGCGCAGCGTGTAAGGCAGCCAACCCTTCGTGTGCAGATGGAAGACGCCCGGTTCCGGCTCGGTTACGTGCAAGTACACCGACGGCCACCAACGCGGCAGGTCCAGTGGATTGTCGAGCGCGTCCCACACCTGTTGCGGCGTGCCTTCGACGCGCCAATGTGTCACAAAGTGGTAGTCGTTCGCTGGCATAGCCGCCGCCTCCCAACCAAGTTAACCCGCCGTCCAGCCGCCGTCGATGGTGAGCACCGAGCCGCTGACGAACTCGGCCTCCGGCGAGCAAAGATACAGCACCATGTTGGCGATCTCTTCCGGACGTCCGAGTCGCCCCACGGGTTGGCGCTGGTTCAACTCGGCGCGCACCTTTTCTTTCTCGTGCCAGTGGTACTTCTCCAGGTAGGCCTCCACGAAAGGCGTATCCACGGTGCCGGGGCAAATGCAGTTGGCGCGAAGTTCGGTGGGATAGTCCACAGCCAGTTGGCGGGTCATGGCGATGACCGCGCCCTTGGTGGCGCAATAGGCGAAGCGCTTCTTGACTCCCACCAGGCCCGCCACCGATCCAATGTTCACGATGGAGCCGCGGGATTCGAGCAGCAGCGGCATGGCGGCGCGGGTGACCAGGAACATGCCTTGCACGTTGACCCGGAACAGCCGTTCAAAATCGGCCAAGGCGGTCTCGACCACGCCGCCCACCAGGCCGATGCCGGCGTTGTTCACCAGGATGTCGAGCGCCGCGATCCGCGCTAACGCGGACGCGACGGCCGCTTCATCGGTAATATCAAGTATGAGCACAGAGGCGCCCGGCAATTCCCGCGACAGGGCTTCGGCTCCCGGCTGGTCGATATCGGCGATGGTGACCTGCGCGCCCGCCGCGTGTAGCGCCCGGCAGGTGGCCGCACCGATGCCGCTGGCGCCGCCGGTAACCAGTGCCTTGCGCCCATCCACACGAAAAGGAAGATGCATCGCTTGAATTCTAACGCCTTGCAGGTGCTACAGGACGAAGTCGTCCAATGCCGGCGCTGCCCGCGGCTGATTGCGCATTGTGCCGAGGTGGCGCGCGTCAAGCGGCGCGCCTACCGCGACTGGGAATACTGGGGCAAGCCCGTGCCTTCCTTCGGCGACCCGCGCGCGGAGTTGTTGATTGTCGGTCTGGCGCCGGGCGCGCACGGATCCAATCGTACCGGTCGCATGTTCACCGGCGACGGATCCGGCAACGTGCTGTATCGCGTGCTGCACGAAACCGGCTTCGCCAGCCGGAGCGGGAGCCTGTCGCGGGACGACGGACAGCGCCTGATCAACGCCTACATCACGGCGGTGGCGCGCTGCGCTCCTCCCGCCAACAAGCCCACGCGCGAGGAGATCGCCAACTGCCGGCCTTACCTGGAGCGCGAACTGGATCTGTTGCGGAACACCAAGGTAGTGGTCGCGCTGGGGCGTGTGGCGTTCGACAATTATCTGGGTATTTTGCAGAGCCGCGGTCTGGTCCGGAGCCGCGCCGCCTTTCCGTTCGGACACAATCGCGTGTTTGAGATCGCGCCCGGCCAGCCGGTGCTGATCGGTTCCTACCATCCCAGCCAGCAGAATACTTCCACGGGCAAGTTGACGGAGGAGATGCTGATCGCGGTATTCCGGCGCGCGAGCAAATTACTAACCCGCGCACATCAGTAAGCGGTGTGGCGCGCTATTGCGAATTGTGTTGCGCCGCCGGAGTCTTCTGAGCCGCCGCGGTCTTCAGTGTACGGGCTTTGGGCTTCGACTCGGAGGCCGAACGATCCGCCGATTTGTCTCCGCGCGTCCGCGCCTCTTCGATGCGGACCTGCCGGTCGGCGGCCGCTTGCTTGGCTTTTTCAAAGCGGATAGCTTCGGCTACGCTCGCTGCGTCCGGGTCCTTCTGCGCCGCAGCCAGGCATGGCAACCCCGCTATGGCGCCTGTCAATCCGAGAATCAAAACGAACTTGGGCTTTAACATGCGTCTTCCTCCTCAGCAGAGGAAGCATTGCACCTTTGCTTCCAATCACCCATCCATTTGAAAGCAAAGCGTACGCCGCGCGAGAACGACCGCATGCCACGCAAATTATGCATACCTGTGTAGGTGCAATCTTACCGCCTGCTGGAGGGCGGGCTTAAGCCCGCGCTGGGCTTAAGCCCAGCTTTTCCGTTATCCCAACTTGCCCCGCATCTTGGCCGTGAATCGCGCGATGTCGACCACCGCTCGCTGGTGCGTGCCTTCGCCGCACTTTTCCTTTTCGTCCCAAGCTTCCACTCTGAAGTTGACGCGCCGCCCCTCCACGCCGATGACCTCGGCTGTAAACGTGACGGTCATGCCCATCGGCGTGGCCGCCAGATGATAGACGTCCACGTGGGTGCCCACCGTGTCGTGGCCTCGGTCCAGCAAAGGCAGCACCGCGTCGCGGCAGGTGCGCTCCATCCAGCCGATCATCCACGGAGTGGCAAGCACCCGCGCGCCCTCCATGCCCAGGAAATCGATGGCCACCGCGTCATCCACCAGCAGCTTCTTTTCGAGCTTTGTTCCAATAGGTATTTCCATTCCGACTCCCGACTCCAAGAAATGACTGTACAGCAGATTAGCTGTGGGGCAGGCCATCGGTTTTCGCGGCCTGCCGAGTTCGAGCACGGCGCGCAGGCGACAACGATCGTCTGCGCCACGCCCGGCACCAGAACTCTAGCCGTTCAAGCCCGCCAGCACCCCGCGCATGTAACTGAAGGAGTTCTTCATGCCCGGCAGCGGATTGTCGCCGTTGATTTCGTACTCCAGATTCACGCAGCCTTGATAACCCATTTTTTGGAGCTGCCTGAAGATGCCCACAATCGGCATGATGCCCTCGCCTACGTCGCATTGCACGGCGTGCGGCTCGAACGTGCGCAGGTCCTTGATGTGCATGTCGAACAGCCGGCTGCCGGCCTCCGCGATGGACTCCACCACGTTCGCCCCCGCCCGCGCCGAGTGTCCCACGTCCATGCACAACCCGCAGCGCGGGTCCATATTCCGCACTACCTCCAGCACGGATTGCGGAGTCGGATACTGCTTATCCTCCGGGCCGTGATTGTGGATAGCAATGCGAATGTTGTACTCCTTGACCAACCGCTCGATGGCGCCCAGATTGCTATGCGTCGGCGCGCAGACCATCATGGGCATGCCGCACATTCGGGCATATTCGAAGTAGCGGCGGATATCGTCGGGGTCGTCTTTCGCGAGGCCGATGTTCCCGCCGCTCACAATGGTGAGGCCGGCGCGCTCGAATTCCTTCCGCCCGCTTGCGAGTTCTTCCGGACTGCTGCGATACGGCAGGTGAAATTCCTTCACGCTGACATACGGCGTGCGCAGCTCTTTGATGCACGAAATGGCCAGCGTGCGGCTGTACTCGCGCAGCGAGTAGCTGGCCACCCCCAGCTTGATCGCGCCGGAGGTCTCTTCGGCGGCGGAGCCGCGTCCCGGCGTGCCCAGGCCTGCCATACCGGCCGCCGCCAGGAAGCCGCGGCGATTCAGTTCAAGGCTCATAATGCAACCATTCTACATGGCTTTGTGGGGCAGGCCCCCGGCCTGCAGCGGCCTCTCAGGCCGCGTGGCCGCGCCTTTGAATCCCCCAGCCTGGTACACCTCCACCTCAAACGACCGCCGCACCACCGCCCGCGCCTCCTCCAACCCACTCAACTCCCCAGCGCCAATGGCCTGAATCAGCACATTCCCGATCGCCGTGGCTTCGCTGGGCCCCGCAATCACCGTCCGCCCCGTGGCATCCGCCACCAACTGGTTCAGGAGCGCATTGCGCGACCCGCCGCCCACGATATGGATCGCCTCGAACCGCCGCCCAGCCAGCGCCTCCAGGCTCTCCAGCACCTGCCGGTAGCGCTCCGCCAGGCTCTCCAGAATCGTGCGCGTAAACTCGCCGGGCGTCTCCGGCGGCGTCTGTCCCCGTGCCCGGCAATGCTCCACGATCTTGCGCGGCATGTCGCCCGGCTCCAGGAACGCGTCCACATCGATCGTCGCCCGCGCCGGCCCCGCCTCGCCAGCCATGCGCGTCAACTCGTCATAGGCGTACTCGGCCCCCTCCTGTGCCCACGCGCGCCGGCATTCCTGAACCAGCCAAAGTCCCGCGATATTCTTCAGAAACCGTATCTTCCCCGCCGCGCCGATTTCGTTGGTCAGATTCTCGGCCAGCACCCGCTCGTCGATCACCGGCTCGTCCAACTCCGCGCCCATCAGCGACCACGTCCCCGAGCTGATGTAGCACCAGTTCGCGCCCTCGGCCGGCACTGCGGCCACCGCCGACGCCGTGTCGTGGCATCCGGTCGCGTACACCGGCACGGCCCCCAGTCCCGCTGCCCCGGCTACCGAATCGAGCAGCGGACCGAGCAGCGTCCCCGGCGCCACAATCTCGGGCAAAATGCCGGTGGGCAGCCCCAGCCGCTCCAGCAGATCGCGCGCCCACGTTCTCTTTCGCGGATCGTAAAACTGCGACGTGCTGGCGATGGTCAGCTCCGCGCGCGCCACGCCCGTCAGCCAGTAGTTCAGCAGGTCCGGCATGAACAACAGCGTGCGCGCGGCCTCCAGCGCCGGCGAACCGGCCAGCTTCAGCGCATAGAACTGGTACAGCGAATTGAGCTGCATGAACTGGATGCCGGTCTGCGCGAACACCTCCGCGCGCGAAACCACGCTGAAGACCTTCTCCATCACGCCGTTGGTGCGCGCATCCCGATAGTGCCGCGGATTATCGGCCAGCGCGCCGTCCGCCCCCAGCAGGGCGAAGTCCACGCCCCACGTATCGATGCCGATGCCGTCGAGCTGCAAGTGCCGGGCCCCAAGAGCGCCCCGCCCGGCAATGGCTAGGCCGCGCTGGATCTCGTGCCAGAGCCGCAGCGTGTCCCAGTAAAGCGCGTCGAACACGCGCACCGGCGTGTTGGCGAAGCGGTGCAGTTCTTCGACTGCCAGCCGGCCGCCTTCCAGCGTGCCCAGCATTGCGCGTCCGCTCTCCGCGCCCAGATCGAAAGCCAGATAGTGTGACATGTGGGGCAGGCACCCTGCCTGCGGCGGCCTCCCAGGCCGCCAGACTGGTTAGCCCGTTTTCCTCTTCCGCGATCCGATGGCCCGCTCCTCCGCCAGCGCGCGGGCGAGCAGCGTCTTAATGGCCGCCTGCCGGCTGATATTGAGGCGGGCCGCGCGGTGATCCAATTCACGCAGCATGCCCTCCGTCAGATCGACATTGACCCGGCGGACCGGCCGCACGACGGTGAACTTGTTAGTGAAGTAGCCGGATATGTCCTCGCCCCGCGACGCCATATCCGCAATCTCATCGGCGGTCGCGATCTTCTTAGATGTTCTCGACATAGCTTTGTGCCTCCTCTTTCGTCGCCTTCCAGGCCGTTTCTTGAAGACGCCTTTGGCGCGTCCGCGCGGGTGCTTAACCATTTTGGGGATTCCTGATTGACAAAGACCGCTCCCTGACAGTCGCGGTTTCCCCAAAACCGTTAAGCACCCCGTCCGCGCCAACCGAACCGCCCGCGCTGCCAAGCATTATATAATGCGGTAGCACTCTCCGCTGTCAAATGAAGCTCGATTCCAAATACGAGCGGGAACAGGGCGCAGTCTACCTCACCGGCATCCAGGCGCTGGTGCGTCTGCCGATGGACCAGATGCGCCGCGACCGCCGCGCCGGTCTGAACACGGCCGCCTTCATCTCCGGATACGAAGGTTCGCCGCTGGGCGGCTACGACCTGGCGCTGGCGCGAGTGCGCCGCCTGCTCGACGAGCATCGCATCCATTTCGTGCCGGGCGTCAACGAGGATCTCGCGGCCACCTCCGTCTTCGGCAGCCAGATTCATCGCTCGCTGGGGCAGTCGCGCTACGACGGCGTGGTCGGCATCTGGTACGGCAAGGGGCCGGGCGTCGACCGCTCCGGCGATATCTTCCGTCACGCCAACATCGCGGGCACCGGCGCCAATTGCGGGGCACTGGTCCTCGGCGGCGACGATCACGTTTCCAAAAGCTCCACTATCCCGCATCAGAGCGATCTCAGTTTCTACAACCATGCGATGCCCGTCTTCTACCCGGGCAATACGCAGGAGACGCTGGACTACGGGTTGCTGGCCATCGCGCTATCGCGCTTCTCCGGCGCTTGGGTAGCCATGAAGATGGTGACCAATGTGTGTGACGCCGGCGGCACGGTGGAGGTCGATCCGGCGCGGCTCGCCATCCGCATTCCGGAAGGTTACGAGAAGAAGACCGACGCGCGCCTGCTGATTCCCATGACGCTCATGCTGGAGCCGGAGGTGCTCTACCGGCGCTTGGAAGCCGCGCGGGAATTCGCCCGGGTGAACAATGTGAACCGCAGCTTCGGCGCAGGCGACGGCGCGTGGCTGGGCATCGCCAGCGCGGGCAAGGCATATTACGACCTGATGCAGGCGCTCGCCGATCTCGGGCTGCAACGCGCCGACGATCTGGCGCGTGCCGGTGTGCGCATCGCGAAGTTCGGCATGACCTACCCGCTCGAGCCGCGCTTCACCGCCGAGTTCGCGCGCGGGCTTCAGACCATCCTGGTGGTCGAGGAGAAACGCAGCTTCTTGGAACTGCAGCTACGCGAATCACTTTATAATTCCCCCGACCATCCCGCTATCCTCGGTAAGGGCGATCAGACCGCCGCGCCGCTGTTCTCCGCCGCCGGTGAACTGGACCCTGAGACGATCACCCGTGTCCTGGCCCAGCTATTCAACCTTCCAACCGCCCGCCTCGCCCTCCTCGACGAAATCGACGCCCGCGAACGCCGCCTGGTCCCCGCGCGCTTTCCGAACTTCTGCTCCGGCTGCCCGCACAATCGGTCCACGCTGCTGCTGGAAGGTCAGATGGCCGGCGGCGGCATCGGCTGCCATGCCATGGCCGCGCAGCTTCAGCACTCGCACCATGCCTACACGTTTCTCACCCACATGGGCGGCGAGGGCGCGCCGTGGATCGGCATGGCCCCCTTCGTCGAGCGCCCGCACATCTTCCAGAACGTCGGCGACGGCACCTATTTTCATTCCGCCTCGCTGGCCGTGGAAGCCTGCATCGCGGCGGGCGTGAACATCACTTACAAGATCCTGTACAACAGCGCCGTGGCCATGACCGGC
>Ga0187890_10002414_pt1 | contig 13060 bp, 11 predicted proteins | sample June2016WEW_21_1_FD_133005 | JGI IMG/M metagenome (GOLD analysis project Ga0187890, IMG submission 133005) | Peatland microbial communities from SPRUCE experiment site at the Marcell Experimental Forest, Minnesota, USA - June2016WEW_21_10 | ecosystem: Environmental > Terrestrial > Soil >... | reverse complement strand
GGCAGCGCTTCCATCTCTTCGCCGACCGCGAGCGGGTGCGCCATGGTCTCGTTCGCCGCGAAGCGGTTTCACCCTTGACATCCCGATCCGTTCAGAACTTTTTGTAGCTGTTGCGATCGACGGCTTTCTCTGAGCGAACGGCTTCGATCTTCCTCAGCCGCGGAAGAACTGCCGCAGCTCATTGTAAGTTTCTTCCGGCGCTTCCTCGGAAAGATAATGTCCGCATGGCAGCGCCTTGGCGCTGCGGATGTCGGTGGCGTAACGCTGCCAGATTTCGCCCGGGCTCGGCTTGGAATTGCGGCCGACGCCGCCGCTCGCACCCCACAGCAGCAGCACCGGGCAGGCGATCTTGCGGCCGGCCTCGAAATCCAAAGTGTCCATGTCGAAATCGATGCCGGCGCAGGCGCGATAATCCTCGCACATGGCGTGCACCGTCGCCGGATCGCGGAAATAGCGCTTGTACTCGGCGATCGCCGCCGGATCGAAGAAGCTCAAGCCCTGTTTGGTCTTCGACAGCTTCTTCTCGATGAAGAAATCCGGATCGGCGCTCATCAGGTGTTCGGGAAAAGGCTCGGGCTGGATCATGAAAAACCAGTGCCACGAAAACGTCGCCCAGGCCTTGTTCGGATGATTGAACACGTGATGCTGCGGAACGATGTCGAGGATGGCGGCGCGCAAAACCTTGTCGGGATGATCGAGGCACATGCGGTGCAGCACGCGGGCGCCGCGGTCGTGGCCGGCGGCGAAAAAGCGGTCGTGGCCGAGCGCCGCCATCACCTCGATCTGGTCCTGCGCCATGGCGCGGAACGAGTAGTTCTCGTGGTTGTCGCCGCCCGGCGGCTTCTCCGAATCGCCGTAGCCGCGCAGGTCGGTGGCGACCACGGTGAAATCTTGCGCCAGCCGCGGCGCGAATTTCTGCCACGACAGATGGCTGAACGGATTGCCGTGCATGAGCAGCAGCGGCGGCCCATTGCCGCCATGCACGGTGACGATGCGCGCGCCCGAGGTTTTGATCTCGGTGCGGGTAAAGCCTTCGAAGAACATGTTTCCTCTCTCGTCATTCCGGGGCCGCGCGCAGCGCGGAACCCGGAATCCATACTCCCTGTAGTGCAGATGATAGCGTGAACCTGTTGTTTCGTGGCTATGGATTCCGGGCCTGCGGGCTTCGCCCGCATCCCGGAATGACGCGCAGGGCGGCTCGCGCTAAGCTCGGCATCCATAATGGCCAAAGCGGGGATCGTCATGCATTTCCTTCGGCTTCTTGCCTGCATAATCGCGACGATTATGGTATTCGCCGCCACACACGAAACTCACGCCCAATCTCAAACGTCCACCACGGGGAGTGCAATGCCGTCCGATATCGATCCAAATTCCGGATTCCGCCTGCCGTTGCCGAAACGCGAGGACTTGGACGACGTCGGCAAGCGTGCCTACGACCGCGCCGCGACGCCGGGAGCGTCGATCGTCGGCTTGCGCGGCCCGGGCGGCATTGCGCTCTACAGCACCAATACGGTCGAATCGCGCAACGCATTCAACAATTACCTGCGCTTCAAGGTGTTCGATCCGAAGGTGCGCGAGGTGGCGATCCTCACTGTCGCCCGCGAGATGGACAGCCAGTTCGAATGGGCCGCGCACGAGCCCGAAGCATTGAAGGAAGGCGTGCCGGCCGAGGTCATCGACGTCATCAAGCACCGCAAGAGCACGCAAGGCCTCGACGAGACTTACGCCGCGATCATCGAGCTCGGCCGGCAAACTTTTGGCGACCACAAAGTGACGCCGGAATGCTTTGCACGGGTCAAGAAACTGTTCGAGCCGCAAAAACTTGTCGAGCTGGTCATGCTGATGGGCAACTACTCCGCCACCGCGGCGCTGCTCACGGCGTTCGATATGCAATTGCCCGAAGGCCAGAAGCCGCTGTTGCCGTGAGGGCGGATGACGGACGACAGATGACGGATGAAGAAGTGTGCTATCTGTCCTCCGTCGTCCGTCCTCCGTCGTCCGCGACTCATCGCTTCGGCTTGTCGAGGCCGAGTTCCCCCCACCGCTTCATCACCGCGTCGATATCCTTCTGCTCCGGCCGCACCGTCGGCGGGAAGCGGGCGCCGCCGAGATCGGGATCCGGGTCGTAATCGAGATTGATGGTGGCGTCGATCAACACGCGATGCCATTTGCCGGTGCCGAATTGCGCCACGTTGCGGTCGCGCTTGCGCACCGATGGATCAAGCCCGGCGCCGAAGGTCGACGGCATGATGACGATGTCGTCCTCGCCGGCATTGACGCGGAACGCGATCGCCCAATCGACCGCGGCATAATCGTGGATGTCGATGTCGTCGTCGACCACGGTGACGTGCTTGTAGCGCACATGCGCCGCCGAACTTCCCCACAGCGCGTTCGCCACCTGCTTGGCGACGCCGCGATAGCTTTGCTTGACCTGCACCACCACATTGACGCCGGCCTGCACCGGCGGGCACCACACGTCAGTGATGCCCGGCACGCCGGCGCGATCCAGCACGTTCCACGCCGTCGCCGCGCGCATCACCGACGAGGTGACGCTGTTCTCCGAATAGCTGCCCGGCATGGTGCCTTCGATGGTGCCGCGCAGGATCGGATTTTTGCGGTGGGTGATGCAGGTGACGCGGATGGCGGATTTCGGCGAGCGGTCGCCGGCGATGTAGCCGGTGAACTCGGCGTAAGGCCCTTCCGGCAAAAAGGTCGCCGGATCGAAGCTCATGAAACCTTCGATGACGATCTCGGCGCTGGCCGGCACATAGAGATCGACGGTCTCGCATTTGACCAGCTCGACCGGCGCGCCGCGGATGGCGCCGATGACGTCGTATTCGCTTAAGTCTTTCGGCACCGGCGCACCGCCGACGAAATCGAGCGACGGCTCCCAGCCGATGGCGACCGCGATCGGCATTTCGGTGTGGCCCAATTGCTGCCAGGCGGTGGCGTGATGGCCAATATGCTGCGCCCGCCAGGTCAGCATCGGAATCATGTTCTTGCCCGCCACCATGCCGCGATAGACGCCGACATTCATGACATTGGTGTTCGGGTCCTTGGTGACGACGCCGCCGTAAGTGAGAATGTAGCGGCCGCCGTCGGCGCGATTCCATTGCGGCGCCGGAAAATCATTCAAATCAACATCGTCGCCTTTGACGATGTTCTCCTTGACCGGTCCGCTCGAGACGATTTTCGGCGGGATCGCGCCGGTCAGCACGGTGCGGCCGAGCTTGACCAGTTCGCGCGGATGGGTGTCGGGCGGCAGCCCGAGCATCATGGCGATGCGCCGGTAGCTCGACAGCGCGCCGGCAAACACCTGCCGGCAGCGGGCGTTCTCGCCATAGTCGCGGATCTTGTTGAACAGCAGCGCCGGCCCGGTGCCGGGCCCTTGGGCCAAACGGGCGACAGTGCCAAGCTCGATATTCCAATCGACCTCGGCATCGATGGTTTGCAGTTCGCCGGCACCATCGAGCGCCTGCAACCAGCCGCGCAGATCGCCGAAGGCAACGGGCTTGCGTTCTACCGTCATGGTTTTTCCCGGACCGGCCACGTTGCGCCGTTCTTCGCTGCCGGCATCGGCCTTGTCAAATCTTCGTCCGCCCCCGCTTCGCGGGGGCGGAAAGAGGCAGCGTTCTCGCAACGCGATCCGCGTCGGAGTTTTATCCATGGCGAGGCGCGAATTGGGAAAGTCCGCTTCGCTATCCACCACTCGCCACTTGCTTTTTTCTTCCCTCTGCAAAGAGGGGAGGCAGAACGCCGACAGACGCAGATCCAACCACCGCGCTTGCACGCGGCGCGCGCTCAGCGGAGCGCGCACGCCTGTCGGCGTTCCACCGCGGCTCTCACCTAAGGGAATATCTCATCCCGAAGGCTCGGCTTCAGGCCAGGCTTCCTGGGACGTGGTCTGAACGGGCGTTACCCGCCTTCGCCTGTCCCAGTCCAGGGATGCACCTCCCACCCCGGTCGTAATGCCGGGAGACATGATACCCAAGCCGCCCGAGAGCAGACTGCAAATCCGCCCGCGGGCACCGCACCCGCTCCACCTCACGGCTTGCCTCCGGAAGGCGTCCCTTGGTGAGCGGGATATAGCCGTGTCTCATAAAAAAGGACTATTGTCAATATAAAAGTGACATCGCGGTCGCCTTGCCAATTATGTTCATTATTTGTTCTTTTAATTGGCCTATGTAATAATCAACCCCAGTTACGACGGAGTGGACGCGTTCATGGGCACTCGATCAAAAATAGAATGGACGGACTCCACATTTAACCCGTGGGTCGGATGCACCAAGATCGCCAGACCCCGCGGCGCACCCTCAGCCTGCGATTTTTGTTACGCGGAAAAATGGGCGAAGCGGAGCGGTCAGGTAATTTGGGGGGACCATCCCCGGCGTCGAACGACCGCTGCCTACTGGCGGAATCCTACCACTTGGAACGAACAGGCAAAGCTTTTTCAGGCTGAACATGGACGGAGGCAGCGGGTCTTCTGTGCTTCCCTTGCCGACGTGTTCGATAACCAAGTCGACTCCTCATGGCGTTCTGACCTATTCAACCTGATTCGCAGATGCGATCAGCTGGATTGGCAATTGCTGACAAAGCGGCCGCAAAATATCCGAAGAATGCTGCCGCGCGATTGGGGAAGTGGATATCCCAATATTTGGCTGGGCACGACGGCAGAGGATGCTTGCGCCTATCGACAGCGGGTTCCTTATCTTCTCAAAGTTCCATCGGTAGTTCACTTCGTCAGCTACGAGCCAGCTATCGGCCCTCTCGGGCGGTTAGATGTTGATGGCGAGTTTCCCGACTGGCTGATTATTGGCGGAGAAAGCGGCGTTCGATCGGACCTAATAAGGTACACCGATCCCCAATGGGCCAGAGATGCCATTGCAGAGTGCCAACGTCTCGGCGTTGCGCCGTTTCTGAAGCAATGGGGTACGTACAAAAACAATCCGCGTGTCGTTGAAGACTTTTATTCCGTGCAACAGGCTATGCAATTCGACCCGCCGGAAAATGGCAAGGGCGGCGGAAAATTGGACGGTCGTCTCTGGCGTGACTTTCCCGTCGAGAGTAACAGGACAAACCTTGCAGCCGCTGCGAGAGAAAGTCACACGGACAATGATTCAGCGAGACGAACATTATTCGCTTGATGACGGCGGCCTGCTTGTAGAGAACGTCGGCCCGTGGGCAATCGACAAGTTGAAAATCGTTACCGATTACATTCAAGCATCGAGCGCTGCACGTCGTCGCTATCTAGGTTCCGGAGCCGCATATATCGACGTCTTCTGTGGGCCCGGCCGATCCAAAATTCGTACCAACGGAAGATTCATAGATGGAAGTCCGGTTGCAGCATTCAGCAAAGCCAAAGGATCATTGGCGCCATTCACGGTCATGCACATTTCGGACGCCGATCCGGAACTACTATCAACAGCCGAAAAGCGTTTGCTAAACCTGGGAGCGCCAGTCAGGGCAACGCCAGGGCCTGCAAGCGCCGCAATGCCCAAAATTGTACAACAGTTAAATTCTTCAGGATTGCATTTTGCATTTCTCGATCCACACAATCTCGGAACGCTTTCGTTCGACCTTTTCGAGAGTTTGGCCAAGTTGAAGAGAATTGACGTCATTGTTCATGTCAGTCTCTCGGATCTCCAGCGGAATGCAGATCGCTACACATCGGAAGCGCATGATGAATTTGACAGGTTTGCCCCTGGGTGGCGCGATCACATCCGGACGGACATGAATCAAGGGTCGCTCCGCGCAGCCATTATTCAATTTTGGTCCGATAAGGTAGAGGCCTTGGGGTTGCCCAGAGCCGAGCACTGTGAACTCATCAAAGGTCCACAAAATCAACGGCTTTATTGGTTGATATTTCTGGGAAAGCATGAACTGGCCCACACGTTGTGGTCCAAGATCAGTTCGTCTGCAAAGGCTCCAGAGTTAGATTTCTAAAGACCGTGCCGCTCCGGTTCACATTTCGGGTCGAGACTGAGGCCGTGACGGTGCCTTATGCCCTACGCGCTCGGCGGCATGTTCACTTCAGGCGATCTGTTATACTCTCGCGCAGCCGTACCGCGCCTGAATTATCCATCGACCAAGGAAAAACATAATGACCAACGGTAGTACGCTTTCGCTCCCCGAAATCGAGGATCGCATCGCCATTGTTCGTGACAATATCCGGCAGCTGATCGAGCAGGCGGCCGCATTTTCGGGCGCCGAGGATGAGGAGCGCAATGCGGATCGTATCGCGCAGCAGAATGAAGAGCTGGATACGCTGATCAAGCAACGGGATGCGTTGCTGAAGAAGAAGAAATAACGCCAACGCGCGCCATGCACCGACCCCCACCCGCTTCGCTTCGCTCCATAGTCGATGCTTCGCATCGGCGTTCTTAGCACTAAGAACGGCGGCTGAAGCCGCCTATGCTCCCCCGTAAACGGGGGAGGAAAGAAATTCACTCTGCCTTCAGCCCCGCGTCCTTGATCACCTTGCCCCACTTGTCCATCTCGCCCTTGAAGAACGCCGCGCATTCTTCCGGCGAGTTGCCGATGCCGACATAGGCCATGGCGGCGAGTTTGTCTTTGACGTCGGGCTCGCCGAGGCTTTTGACGATCATGTCGTGCAGCTGAGCGACGATGTCCTTCGGCGTGCCGGCCGGCACCGCGACCGCGGTCCAGGTGGCGCCCTCGACTTCGGGGAAGCCGGCTTCCGCCATGGTCGGGATGTCGGGCAAGGTCGGCGAGCGTGTCTTGCCGGTCACGGCGAGTGCGCGCAGATCGCCGTTCTTGATCAGCGGCACGGCAGGCGCCATGGCGCCGAACGAGATCGGCGTGTGGTTGCCGACGGTGGCTTCGACCGCCGGGCCGCCGCCGCTGAACGGCACATGGACCAGATCGAGGTTCAAGGCATGCACGAACAGCGCGCCGGTGAGCTGCGGCGGCGTGCCGGTGCCTGGCGAGGCGTAGCTCTCCTTGCCGGGATTGGCTTTGATCCAGTCCACCAGCTCCTTGACGGTCTTGGCCGGCACCGATGGATTGACCGCCAGCACCACCGGCGTCGCGGCGGCGAGCGTGACCGCGTCAAAATCTTTCAACGTATCGAAGCCCGGATGGGCGAACAGAAATTGATTGTTGGTGATGTTGCCGCCGGTCACCAGGATCGTATAGCCGTCCGGCGCCGATTGCGCCGCCTTGATGGTGCCGACATTGCCGCCGGCGCCGGGCACGTTCTCGACGTAAAAATTCTTGCCGGTCTGGGCGGCGAGCTGCTGTGCGATCAGGCGCGCCACCAGATCGGTCGGGCCGCCGGGCGCGAAGCCGACGATGACCTTGACCGGCCGCTCCGGCCAAGTCTCCGCGGCGGCGCCGGCGAGGCTCGCCGCAAGGAAGATAACCGCCAAAGCGAGATGTTTTCTCATTTTATGTCGACTCCTGACAGCGCACCGCATCTAATCGCAAGCGGGGAGAGAGAAACAATTTAAAACGGCCGGTCGCCGTTGATGGTGCAGCGGCGCATCACGCGCTTCAAGCGGGCCTCGTCGAAGCCGGTGGCGCGATGCAGCGTGCAGCGGTTGTCCCACACCATGCATTGGCGCGGGCTCCAGCGGTGGCTGTAGACGTGCTCGGGCGGCGTGATCATGGCGTTGATCTCCTCGATCAGCGCGCGGCCTTCGTCGTAGGCCATGCCCTCGATCTCTTCGGCGTGATCGCCGAGGAAAATCGCCTTGCGTCCGGTCTCGGGATGGGTGCGCACGATCGGATGCGCGATCGGTGGCACTTTGGCTTTTTGTTCTGCCGTCAACAAATCCTCGCCGTGGCGCCGCGTGCGCGAGAAATCCAGATTGTGGATGGCGCGCCGGCCTTCGATCCGCCGCTTCATCGCCGCCGGCAACAGCTCGTAAGCCGAATACATGTCGGCGAATTCGGTTTCGCCACCCACCTCCGGCACGATCTCCGAATACATCATCGTCGCCTGCCCGGTGCGCTCGCGCCAGGAGCCGTCGGTGTGCCAAAACAGCGTGCCCTTGTCTGGGTGCTTGCCGCTCGGATTGCCGTCGTTATCGAGGTTGGACAGCATGTAGATTTCCGGGTGGTCCTTGATGCCGTAATGGTCGCTGAGCACGTGGACCTGCACCTCGCCGAAATTGCGCGCGAACGCGACCTGGGTCGCCGGCGGCAGATCGACGTCGTGGAAGACGATCAGCTGGTATTCGAGAAAGGCTTCATAGACTTTGGCGAACAGCTCGGGCGACACGGCCTGCGCCAGCGTGATGCCTGAAATCTCGCAGCCGAGAACAGGATGCAGCGGCCTGACCGCAAACGGCCAGTCGCGGGCGGCGTGGGTTTTCGCTTTCGGCTGGGCTTGCGCCATGGCGACCCTCCCGGCGGATCGGCGCGATTATGGCAGCGCCGGCGCGGCGTTCCTAGGCGTTCGCGCTGTTTTCGCGGCCAAATCGGGCCTTTTGCCCGGGTACAGGGCCGCCGGGTGCCCGATTTACGACTTATTCTTAGTCGCTAATTAACCTGTTTGGGACCTGTGTCGACCGTCGGGGGACGACTCGCACAATGAAAATCCTGCAGTGCGCCTGCATTCTGGGCGCCATTGCCGTGTTCTATTCAGTGGCGCAGCGCCTGCCGGCGCGCGAGCCTTCGCTCGCCGGCGGCGAGACGCTGGCGCTTGCCGTCTTGGATAACGCGCACGCCAATCTGGAGCGGGATTTTGCCGCCCTTGCCTTCACTGCCGCCGATCCGATGCCGGTCGCTTCCTTGGGTGCGAGATCTTTGCGTGATCGATCCTCGCGAGCCAGCTCTTTGCGTAACACGGTGGTGGCATCCGCCGATCCGACACAAGTCGTTTCCGCACGGGTCATTCCGGTCAGCGCAGTTTCCTCAAGCCCTGAGTCCCTAGGCCCCAAGGTCCTTGCTTTCGACGATCCGAGGCCCGACGCCTATTTCGATCCGACGCCGATCGGTCCGGCCAATCCGATCGTGGTCGCTTCCCTCGGCCTGGTACCGATCTCGCAAGCGGACTTAGCCCCCGCCGAGCCGCCGAAGAACGACTTCCACTATCTGGCCTATTACGCCTATTCCGAAACGCCGCCGCCGGAGAAACCGGCGGACACGGTGCTCGATTCGCTCAAAGACATTCCAGTCGGCACGCCGATCGAGGAGATCAGGCACGCCGCCGACGCCTTCGGTCTGGATTTCGGCTACATGAAAGCGGTCGCCAAGATCGAATCCGATTTCGATCCCAAGCAGCGCACCGGCTCCTATGTCGGGCTCTATCAGCTGAGCAAATACGAGTTCAACCGCTATGGCGACGGCGACATCTTAAGCCCGCGCGACAACGCCATCGCCGCCGCCTACAAGATCATCGTCGAGGCCGAGCTGTTCGAATTGCGCACCCACAAGCATCCGACCTTGAGCGATCTCTATCTGATCCATCAGCAAGGCATCCAGGGCGCCGAGGAGCACGTCAGCCATCCGGACCGGGTCGCCTGGCAATCCATGTGCGCCACCGAGGAAGGCCAGCAGAAGGGCGAGAAATGGTGCAAGCGCGCCATTTGGCAAAACACGCTGCCGGAAATCAAAAAGATCTGGAAATCGGTGGACAACCTCACCTCGGCCGCGTTCGTCGGCATGTGGGAACAGCGGGTCGCCGACCTCTACGCGCGCTATTCCAAGACGGCCGACGCGGCGCCGGCGAAGTGAGATAACGCTCGCGCAGGTCGCGAAGACGGCCCCCTCTGGCGTCGCTTCGCTCGCCTCTCCCCCGCAAGCGGGGGAGTAAAAAACTCAATCCAATCGCGCCACCACGGCAAGCCGCGTGATCTCGTGATTCTTGTAGGCCTGCAAAAAGGCCTCGTAATCCCTGAACGACACGCAGCCGTTCGAATCGCCGTTCGGGCCGAGCATGTAGCTGTGCGCGAGCAGGCCGTCGCGGCCGAGCGCCTGGGTCTCGTCCTCCGGGATCAGCCGCAGCGCCTCGACGCCGTGGAACAAGGCTTCGCGCGGTTGCAGATCATAGACGGCGGGTGGCGTGACGCCGCGCATCTTGACGTCGGCGTGGCGTGGATCGTCGAGCAAGGCGCCGAGGCCCGAATGCGCTTCGAGCGCGGTGCCGTCGGGCAGGTAAACCTTGTGCGCGGTGATGTCGTACACCGCGGTGGAGCGGTCGTAGAGACCCAGTGCGCTGTTGTGTCCGCTGCCCAGGCTGCCGGTCTCGGCGCCCGCATAGGCGAGCGTCAGCGCCGAAGCCGGCCTGCCGAAAAGCTTGTCCCAGATCGACCGCGTGTCGGCGACCGCGTTGGCAACGACCCGGTGCGCGCCATCGCGCAGCGCGGCGGTTCGGGTTTGCGGTGCGGGCTGCGGCAATGGCACGGCGTCTTGCACGATCCGGGCGTCCCGCACTGGCGCCGATTTGGTATCGGGCGCGGCCTCGATCGCGCCTTGCACCGGGGCAGTTGTCGCTACCGACCAGCCGCGCGGCTGGTCGGGCGCGTTCGCGGCGAATGATTGCGCGGCAGAGCCCATGGTAAAGCGAGCATCGAATAACGGCGCGTCGCTCTTTGAAACTAGCCGCGACCCGCGTAGCGGACTTGGCGCCGTGACCACGAGCTTGTCGCCGCGCGGGGCCGTATGCTCGATGGCATCGAAAATGGTTCCGGAGACGTCGATCGCACCGGCGCGCGGGCCGGTAAGATTGACCGCAAGGGTCCAGGTGCACGCGAACGCCACGCAGGCCATGGCAGCGCTGCCCATCAGCCGTTGTGGGCGGTCGCTCCGTAAGCCAAGTACCTGAACGTCCCCCGACGTGTAACGCAACGCGAAACTCATTCCCCCGTCCACACTGCAGATCGCTTCTCCGAAGCCGAGAAGCGAAGAGGGTGCGCTTCTCCCCCGATCGAAGATCGCGCGCCGTAGGCCGCAGAGCTACGCAATGATTGCGGCAATTTTTGTAAAATGCGCCGCGCCCGATCTCAATTTCGCCACAGGTATTACCGGTGCCGATAGCAGCAACGGGCGTTCAGCAGGGCCCTATTTACCAAACCGCTCGCTGGGCGGGGCGATCTCGGTGACCAGGTCGCGGATGAGCTTCTTATTCGGCAGTGGGGTGAGCGTCATCGCGCGCGGCTCGAGGCGGGCGGTGCAGGCATAGACCGTGTCGCCGTCGAGCTGGATCATGCACTCCTTGCAGGCATTGGCGTTGATGCAGGAGAAGCGCACCGCCAGCGACGGGTCCTTGTTGATGCGCAACCAGCGCAGGCCGTCGAGCACCGATTGGCCGGGCTCGAAGGGGACTTCGTAGGTTTGCCATTGCGGCGCGTTGCGGTCGCTGCCGCGTTGGATTTTCAGCGTTGCGATCTGGCTAATTTGTTTGCTCATGGAGCCACCACTTCGAGCCCTCCGGAGCGCCCGAGATTCCCAAGCCTAAACGTTCCTGCTTCAGAGCCAGATGCGCCTGCCACTGCGGCAGCGTATCGGGAAAATCCTCGCGCTGATGCGCGCCCCTGCTTTCCAGCCGCGTATGCGCGGCCGTCGCGACTGCGTCCGCGACGACGAGCATGTTGCGCAGATCGAACCAATCGAGCCGTTCGAGATCGAATGCGCCGGGGCGGCCGGGCGGCTGTGCGCTGAGGTTTCCCTTCAGATCGACCATGGCCAGACGGGAGCGCATGAGCGAGTCGCGGGTGCGGATCGGTCCGACTCCATCGGCCATGGCCGCCTGCAAATGCGCGATCATATCGGCGATGATGACGCGGTCGCGGTCTCCCATCCCCGAGCGTACGAGGTCAAGCGCTGCGATCGAATCTCGCAGCCGCACCATTGGCCGCGCCTTATGCTTCGCCATCGCGGCGGCGCTGCGCCCGGCGCGGCGGCCAAACACCAAGGCCTCGGTGATGGCGTTGCCCGACAATCGATTTGCGCCGTTGGCGCCGCCGACCACTTCGCCGGCGGCGTACAAGCCCGACACATCCGTCGCCATGCTCGCGTCGGTCTTCACGCCGCCCATGTGGTAATGCGCGATCGGCGCGACCTCGACCGGCATGCGGGTGAGATCGATGTGGTTTGCGGCGAGGCGATCGATCACCGGGCCGAACGCCGCGCGCAGCGCCGCCGCGGAGCAATGCTCGAAGCTCAGATACGCGCCGCCGTGCGGCGAGCCGCGCCCGGCCTCGACTTCCTTGATGATCGCGTAGGTGGCGAGGTCGCGGGTGAGAACGTATTTGCCGTCTTCGTCGGAGCCGTAGCGCGAGGTGAACTCCTCCATGCGGCCGTTGAGGAGGCGGCCGCCGAGCTTGTAGCGGAACGGATCCCACATGATCGGATCCATGCCGACGAGGCGCGGCGCCAAGTGCCCGATCGGGAAGAACTGCACGAATTCCATGTCGATCAGCGTGGCACCGGCGCGCAGCGCCAGCGCATAACCGTCGCCGCCCATATTGGCCGAGGCGCTGTTGCGCCGGTAAAGCCGCGTCAGGCCGCCGGTCGCCAGCACTGTTGCCTTGGCGGCGATTACCACCGGCGCGCCCGTACCGAGATGGTAGGCGACCGCGCCGCTGACTTTGCCGTCGCTGACGATCAGATCGACGATGCAGAGATCGCCGGCTTTGCGGATTGAGGGATTGCGCGCCATCGCGGTGCGCAAGGTCTTCGACACCGCGGGGCCCGTATTGATGAAATCGACATAGACGCAGCGCGGCCGGTCGTGGCCGGGCGCCATGGTCGCGGTGATGTGGCCGTCCTTACGCGCCCAGCCGACTCCCCAATGATCCAGCTCGCGGATGCAGTCCGGCGCCTCCTCGCACAAAAGCTGCGCCAGCTTTTCGTCGCACAGCCCGCGGCCGGCGGCGATGGTGTCGGCATAGTGGTGCTGCCAATCGTCCGGCGTTTCTTCGCCCAGCGCGCAGGCCACCGTCATCTGCGCCATCACGGTGGCGCCGCCGCGGCCGATCAGGCTGCGATCGGCGAGCAGGACATGCGCGCCGCAACGCGCCGCCTCGATCGCCGCATACATGCCCGCGGCGCCGGAGCCGATGACCAGCACGTCGGTGTCGATGGCGATGGGGTC
>Ga0187890_10002411_pt1 | contig 13069 bp, 12 predicted proteins | sample June2016WEW_21_1_FD_133005 | JGI IMG/M metagenome (GOLD analysis project Ga0187890, IMG submission 133005) | Peatland microbial communities from SPRUCE experiment site at the Marcell Experimental Forest, Minnesota, USA - June2016WEW_21_10 | ecosystem: Environmental > Terrestrial > Soil >... | reverse complement strand
GCCAGGTTGAGAATCTCCTGCTGGGCCTGCGCTACCTCGCGCGAGCGCACCGGACCGAGAACCTCCATGTCTTCCTTCAGCATTTCTACCGCCCGCGAACTCATGGACTTGAAGATCTGGGCGCGCAATTCGTCCTTGGCCCCGCGAAGAGCCAGCGCCAGTTGCCGCTTGTCAACGCCGGAGACAATCTCGCGAATGGTGGCCGGCGGCACGGTCACCAGATCCTCAAAGGTGAACATGAGATTGCGAATGCTCAGAGCCAGCTCCGGCTGGCCGTCCTCGATCGTTTCGAGAATCTTCTTCGACTCCTCGGCGTTGAGCCGGTTCAGCAGATCGGCCACTGCCTTGAAGCCCGAGTAACTCTTGCGCGCCGTATCACCCACGCTCTCCAGGCGACGGTGCAGAATGTGCGCCACTTTCTGCGCCATCTCTGGCGAAAACTGACGCATTTCGGCGAGTCGCTGAATCGAGAGCACCTTGCGGTCCTCACCCAGATTGTCGAGCACCATCGAGGCACGCTTGGGATCGAGATGGGCCAGAACGAGCGCGATGGTCTGCGGATGCTCGCTGTCAAGCAGCTTGCCCAATTGCTGAGGGTCGGTGCGCTGCAGTTTGGCCAGATTGCCTTGCGCGGCTTCTTGCGAGCGTCGCACCAGCATCAGCAGATCGTCCGCGCGGTCCTTGCCAAAGGTCTCCATCAATAGCCGGCTGGCGTAATCCAGCCCTCCGTGCACCATGAAGTTCTGCGTCTCCAGAAGCTCCCAGAACTCCTCCAGGATTTCGGCCGAGAGTTCCGGCGTGATGCCCCGCAACTCGGCCAACTCCTCGGTAAGCCTCTGAACGTCCACCTCCGGCAAGGCGCGCAGAATTTCTTTGGCGAGTTCTTCGCCCACGGCCACCAGCAGAACGGCCGCCTTCCGGACCCCGCTCAGGTTGGCCGATGAGCGATGCCGCGCCACTCCGTTCTGGTTCCCATCGTCCGCCAAAGTCCGGTCCTTTCCTTACAGTTTCCGTTTCTATCGTCCGTGAATTCCTTCGCTGCTTCCTGCAATCAACCGAACCATGGCTCAGTCGGAGTGAATCCAGCTTTGCAACAGGCGAGAACTCTGCGTGGGTTCCCGCTTAAGATGACTGCTTACCTGCTCGAAGATCTCCTGGGTCCTGATCCGCTCCGGGTCTACCTCGACCGGTTCCGGCGGCTTCAAGGCACGCGCCTCGGCGACTTCGCTGCGGGCCGGCAACTCCTTCACCGCGTGTTTTAGCGCAGGCCCGGAGCGCGCGTGGCGCAGTGCGGGCCGCACCCCGAAGGCCATCACCAGCAAAATCCCGGCCAGCAACGCCGCGTATTTAACCACAACCGGCGAATCCTCAGCCGTTGCCAGCAACTGAGCCGGAAGTGTGACAGTGGGCTGCAAACGATTTTCATCGAAAGCCAGATCCGAAACCTGCAACAAATCGCCACGCGGCCCCTCAAAGCCCACCGCAGCCTGCGCCAGCGCGGTCAAGCTACGCAACTCCTCCGCCGACCGCGCCTGCCACTTCGCCGCTTTACCTTTTGAGGCGGCCTCGACGAGCCGATCATTCACCACAACCGCCGCAGTCATCCGCCGCACCTTTCCGGGATTCTCTACGACATGACGTACGGTCTTCGAAGCGGCATAGGTCCCGGACTCGCTCTTGGCTGTCTGCGGCAGACTGCTTTGCTGCGGATAGACAGGCAGCGCTTGCGAGTTGGGGGCATTCGAGGCTGCTCCGGGGATACCGGCGGCCACCGGCTGCGGGCCCGAAGTCTGCTCGGTGCGCTGCATCGACAGTGTCACGGTCTGATCCGGGTCATAGTTCTCTTCTGTCTCCTCGGTGGCCTCCGGATCGTAGTCCAGAGTCACCGAGGCGCGTACGTTCCCCGCGCCGGTAACGGGCTCGAGTGTCGCGATCAGTTTTTCTTCCAGAGCCTGCTCCGCGCTCAACTGTACGGCTTCGGCGGTCTTCGGCCCCAGCGGCAGGTGGCCGGCAGCATCGACCAGGACGACACGATCCGGCTGCAGCCCGTCGACTGCCGAGGCAACCAGGTTGCGAATCGCCTCCGGCTCTCCATCGGCCAGCGTACGATGGCGCGGCTTGAGCACGACAGAGGCCTTCGCCGGCCGTTCCTGTTCCCGAAAGAGTGAATCGTGAGGCAACACCAGATGAACACTCGCCGACTCGACGTCCGAGAGCGAGGCGATGGTGTGTTCAAGCTCTCCCTCGAGCGCTCGCTGATAGTTCACCTGCTCGTCGAACTCCGAACCCACCCAGTTGGGCTTGTCGAAGATCTCAAAACCCAGCCGCCCGCTCTTCAGCCCTTTGGCGGCGGTCAACAGGCGCGCCTTGTCCAGTTGTGGGGCCGGTACCATGATCCCCGCCCCGTTGGGCGTTGGCTCAAAGGGAATCAGCGCCTGGGAGAGAATCTGCCCGGCCTGACGCGCGTCCTCCGGATCCATATCCGCATAGAGGACCCGCCAATCGGTCCGCAGCCCATACCAGAAGAGCCCGGCGATCATTGCCGCCAGTAACAGCGCTGTCACAACAGCCCAGCCCCGCTGCGCCGGATGCATCTCCCCCCAGCGAACCCTCGCGCGGCCCCACAGGCCTGCCAGTTTATCGGCCAGTTGAGGTTGTCCGGGAATTGCGGGTGCGCTCTTCTCCAACTGTGTTCCCGTGGCCATTGTCTCCCTGCTCCCGCCCGCTTGAAAACCCTTCCAGACGCCCCGCTCTTAGAACTGCATTCCGACAACCTGCTGGTAGGCCTGTACAGCCTTGTTGCGCACTGCTAAAGCCAGTTCAAAAGCCATGCTCGCCTTCTGCGTCGCGATCATCGCTTGATGCACGTCGACGCCGGAGCCGCTCATTAATCCGGACACGGCTGCGTGAGCCTGGCCCTCAAGCTGGTTCACCTGCCCCACTGCATCCGTGAATAGATCGGAGAAAGGAGCGGGCGAAGCACCCGATCCGTTTCTGACACTCAGGGGCGTTGTGACACTCGCACCCGTCACTCCAGGCAGTGCCAGTGGGGGGATTGCGATTGGGTTGATGACAAGCGACATCGAATCTCCTTTGAGAGCCGGCAGCGGCCCCAGGGGCTGGCTTCGGACCGTGCTTCGGACTCCACCTGAGCCTTACTGGCCTTACCGCGGTCGGCGCAGGCACAAAAATGAACAACGGCCCTAGGACTTGGCGATCTCCAAAGCCGAACTGATCATGCCTTTCTCGGCTTGCACGGCAGAGCTATTGAGACCATATGCACGCGTCGCCCCCATCAAATCCACCATCTCTGTGAGGGGATTAATGTCCGGATACGAGACATATCCATCCGGCCCGGCATCCGGATGTCCGGGATCGAAGCGCTTGAGCGGAGGCGACGTATCTTCGACCACACCCGCAATTTGCACGCCCGGCGCGCTCCCGGCGCCGCTCGCCAGATGGTTCAGTGTGCTGACAGGATGAAGCAATGGCATCGGCGCCGCAAGTGGCGGCAGTGCAACGGATGCTGAGCCTTCGGCGAGTGTCGATTGTGCGCCCGCGGGGCCGGATGCCGCATTGAATGTATTGACAAACTCCCCGTCCCCGCCCTGGGCAGCAAAAACCACGTGTTGCCGCTGGTAAGGTGTGCCGTTGGCCGTGCGGGTCGTCTCCGCGTTGGCCATGTTGGCTGCCACCACCTCGGCGCGCATCCGCTCGGCTTGCATGGCGCCGCCCGATGTCTCCATCATTCCGAAGAGATTCATCTTGAGTCCTCACCCGCGCCACAAGGCTGCACGCGGCGCTCCAGGTTATTTGCCATCGGCATGAATAGCGTCCAAGACGCGTTGGTTCTCCTGGCGCATCAGCGCGACGCCGGTTTTAAATTTCAATTGGGCCTCGGCCAGGTTGAGGCCTTCCCGATCCATTGAAACGTTGTTCCCGTCGGGCCGCGCAATCAGCCCGTCCACGGCTGTCACCCGCACCGGTCGCGCCGCATTTCCCTGCTCCACCCCAGTCATCGCCTCCCGCATCTGGGCGGCGAAGTCCATGCCCACTGCGCGGTAGCCGGGCGTGTCGATATTGGCCATGTTGGCTGCGGTCAGCTTGATCTGGCTGGTGGTCAGATCCAAATAGCGGGCGATCTGGTCACTGAGTTGCGTCTCAACTTGCATCAGCCTACCCCCTTTTTACGAAGGACCCGAGCTCCTGCGAAGTGCCCGATCCTTTCGCGGTGATTTCCAAAGCGGGGGCCTGACAAACTTCTCGCTGCTCCACTCCCGGCGCGGCCCCAAAGGCCGGGACGAGGCTCTAGTTCATTGCCACTCCGAAGTCAATCTCCTGCGCGGTCAGCACGGCGTCCTCGCCGGCCAGAATCGCGCCCCGCTCGAGCACGTGTTCGAGTTCGCGGACGTTGCCGGGCCAGCCATGCCCACTGAGCTTGGCAAGTGCGCTCGGATCGACCCTCTTGAGCGGAGCTTCGCGGCCCATGCGAGCCATGAAGTGGTTAATCAGCAGAGGCAGGTCCTCGGCGTGCTCGGCCAGCGACGGCGTACGGATGAGAAAGACGGCCAGGCGATAGTAGAGATCGGCACGAAAACCGCCCTCCTGTGTCTGCTGCGCCAACGGCTGGTGGGTCGCGGTCACGATGCGAACGTCCACCTTCACCGTCTCGTTGTCGCCAACGCGCTGCAGCTCACCGCACTCGACGAATCGTAGAAGTTTGGATTGAAGCGAAAGGGGCATCTCACCGATCTCGTCGAGAAAGAGCGTGCCACCGTCGGCGGCCTCAATTCGCCCAATGCGTCCTTGCACAGCGCCAGTGAAGGCGCCACGGGTGTGGCCGAAGAGCTCAGCCTCGAGCAGGGCTTCGGGAATCGCGGCGCAGTTGATCGCCACAAAAGGCTTGCGGCTTCTCAACGACAGCCGATGCAGGGCTTCAGCCACCAGTTCCTTGCCTGAACCGGTGGGCCCTTCGATCAGCACCGGGGTCGAACGCGGGGCAACCAGACGGATGCGGCGGCTGACCTCGAGCATGCAGGGCGCATAGCCGATCAGTTCCGGCAAGCGCTCGGTTTTGGCCGTTTCGACGCGCACCGCAGGCAGAGTCGCTTCGGCAGGCAAAGTGCGGGGTTGGCCCAGAGACGGTTGCGCCTCCTGTGTGCTGCCCGACGACAAGGCGGTGAACGGAGTTGTGCCCGCAGGGACTGTGATTGCTATGGAACCGGCACGCAGGAGGTCGTTGGAATGCATTGGCATATTCAGAGCGGGAGCCGTATTCCAGATCGCCGTGTCGGTGTCCTGAGAGCGGCGAAGAGCGTACAGCAGTTCTTGACGGTGAGGTCCGCGCGGGCTCTCCTGCGCGATTGAACCGCTTGCGGTCAGCAGATCCACTTCGGGAAAGTGGCTGCGGAAATCCTTCAAGAATTCGCCGAGATCGAGATCGGGAAGCCAACTGTCGACGATGACGGCTTCGGGTAAGGCTGATTCCGCCTCCGCCCATGCCTGGGCGCCGCCTTCGGCCTCGCGCACCTGCCAGCGAAGCCCGGTGAGAGTTTGAGAGAGCCGCTGGCGAAAGCTGCGGTCCGCGCTGGTGACGAGCGCAGTGCGCGGGCGTGTGCGTGTGGGCGGCGGAAGCGTGGATACGGGAACAGTGACCATGATGATTCTCCTCAGTATGGGTAAGTTTTGATCGAATCAAAAAATTAAAGTGCTTCAAGAGCCGGAGCGGCCGCCGCTGGAACGACAACCACCGGCAGCATCGCGGGCAGCGGTAGCGGGGGCAAAGGGGAGGGCGCGATCTCGCTCTCGGGCGGCACCATGTAACCCTGCCCGCGCACCGTGCGGATCAGCACCCCTGGGGGCGGATCCTTGAGCTTGCGGCGCAGGTAGTTGACGTAGACATCCACAATGTTGGTGGTCTGCGTCGGTTCCAGGTTCCAAACCGAGTCCAGCAACTCCACCCGCGAGACACATTGGCCGCGATTGAGCATCAGGTGTTCGAGCAGGGCGAATTCCTTGTTGGTCAAGATGATCGCCTCGCCTGCACGTCGTGCGGTGTGTTCCAACCGGTCCACTTCGAGATCGCCTGCGCGCAAGAGAAGCCGCGCCTCGCGCTTGCGGCGCAAAAGAGCCCGGCAGCGAGCCCGCAGTTCGTGAAGGCTGAATGGCTTGACCATCAGGTCGTCGGCTCCGCGATCCAGGCAGCGAACCCGCGTGTCCACCTCTTGCCGGGCAGTCAGCACCAGTACCGGCAGATCCAGATCGAGCAGACGCACCTCTTCGAGCACCTGCTCGCCGTCCTTCACCGGCATGTTGAGATCAAGAATGGTCAGGTCGGGCAGTTCCTGGCGAAATGCCTCCACCGCAGCGGCTCCATCGTAGGCCAGACGGACACGGTGCCCATCGGCCTCTAGGCCGCGACTCAGGAACAATCCCAGAGCCCGGTCATCTTCGGCGATTAGTAACCTCATAGCAGTCTTTTCCCTTTGTGCGGCATTTTCATCCCGTAGGATGGCCCGCTCCAGCTTTCCAGCCCCCGGCTTAGCGTGCGCTAAGAGTCGGCTCCCCACTACCTTCCCGCGTAAGGAGATGGAACTCAAGTGAGTAATGAAAGAAAGCAGAGAAGGCTGTTCCAGGACAGGCACAAGGAGGAAACCTGTCCCAGAATGGGCCAGGCAGAGGAACATCAATTCAACCGAATTCCGGACGTCGCCCCAATCCCATATTCAGGCGCGCCGAGCCTCCAAAGATCGGGATTAACGATGATTTACGGCCTGGTAGCGGCAGTTCTAGCCTTAAAGGCAGCTTTGTCCCGGTACATCCCTGCATCGGCCCGTTCCAGCAGTTCCTTCATCGATTCATCGCGCAGATGCTCGGCAAGACCTATTGAGGCATCGACGTGCAACTTGGTCGGACCGTTTCGTCCTTGGATCTTGTAACTCCCGCACACCCATTCACGAAGCCGGTCTACCTTCAGCTTCGCATTGGTCAAATCGCAGTCCAGCAAAATGATGAACTCATCTCCACCCCAGCGTCCGATCAGGTCCGCGGAACGGCACACGGACCGAAGCTCGGCGGCGAATTGCTTGAGCACCTCATCCCCGGCCAAGTGACCATGTTCATCGTTGATCGGTTTGAATCCGTTGATGTCGATCACGGCAACGCATAGCGCAGTACCTGCTTTGATTCGGCGCTCGATCTGGCCTTCTACCCACAAGCGGCTGCCAAGCCCTGTCAGACCATCCCGCGAAGCGATCAGTTCAGCTTCCTCCAGTTTGGCCTGATAAGTGGTGACCTCTGCGCGAAGCTCTTCAATCGCAGCCTTTCCTTCCGCGGTCATTCTGTCGATCGAGGTCTTCAATTCCGCAGCGCTCTTCTCAATCGACGATCTGATCTGCGTCAGGTCCTCAAGGCTTGCAATCGTCTTGAGCCGGGTTGTGACCGCGTTCATTTGTCCGGCGCAGCGCTGATCTCGTTCGCCAACGGATTCGGCCGTGCGCGCCATCACGATCAGCAGCTCTCTTACCTCGCCGGTCTGTTTCCGGTAATGGCTGGCTGTTTTCTTGCCCCAATCCTGTAACTGCCCCTGGACCTTCTTTTCCGTGAATTGCAAGGCCTCGCGGCTCACCGAGTCAGACAGCCCCGCTTCAAGCTTCCCCAGACCTTGTCTAAGACTTGGCCCGAGAACCGGACAGGCCTCTTGACTACAACTTCCCATCTCCAATAAGGCTGAACGGTAAGCTGAGATGGCCACGTTAGCGAGGTCTGTGAGCGACGTTTCGCCCCCGGCCGTAGAGTCAGGTTCCACGGAATCCAGATATTTCTTTAGAGAGATCATGTGCCCTCAGATTTGAACGCTTTCGCGCTGAAGCAACGCAGAAGGTCACTGAGAGACATCGGCCGAGTTGGCTTCCTTCTTTAGTTTTTAAGTTCAAGATTTCTACATGCCTAATTCAGGCGTGCGCGTCCACCGCGGCCTGGACCGGTTGTTCAGGCGTTCAGAGATCAAGGCATGCGCGGCGAACGGAACTCTGTTACCCCGGCGGTTGGTTGAAGACCGGCTAACTTGATGGCGTTTGGCAGGAAGCCGCGCGGGCTAGCAGGAGCGCTCGTTCGCGGGCGTTTTGGGTGAGGGAGGCTGCGAGTTCGAATTGAGCTCGGGACTCGTCATGGCGGCCTAGTTTGTAGAGGAGGTCTGCGCGGACGCTGGGGAGAAGATGGTAGCGCGCGAGAGAAGGGTCGCGGGCGAGCGCTTCGACCAAGCCTAGGGCAGCCTGGGGGCCGCTGGCCATAGAGACTGCTACGGCGCGATTCAGCTCGATGACCGGGGATGGGGTTAGTTGAGCCAGTTCGGTATAGAGGGATACGATGAGGTGCCAGTCGGTTTCCGATGGCATGCGGGCGCGGGCGTGGCAGGCGGCGATCTCGGCCTGAACGAGGTAGGGACCGCGGGCTCGGCTTATGTCCGTGGGTGTGCTGTTTGTACTGCCGTTCGTATCGAGAATGCTTGCGGCTCGGTCGATTGCGTCGAGGCCCCTGCGAATCAGGAGAAGGTCCCAGTTTGCTCGATTTTGATCGACGAGGAGGATGGGTTCGCCGGTTGGACCGATGCGGGCCAGGGTGCGGGAGGCCTGGATCTCCATGAGGGCCACGAGGCCGTGGACTTCGGATTCCTGCGGGGTGAGCTCGGCGAGGATGCGACCGAGGCGGAGAGCTTCATCGCAAAGGATGGGGCGAATGAGATCGTCTCCGGCGGTGGCGGAGTAGCCCTCGTTGAAGATGAGGTAGATGACCTCGAGGACGGAGGAGAGGCGGGCGGCGAGCTCGGGGGTGCCGGGGATTTCGAAGGGAATGTGCTTGTCGGAAAGGGTGCGCTTTGCGCGGACGATGCGCTGAGCGATGGTGACTTCAGTGGTGAGGAAAGCGCGGGCAATCTCTGTGGTGGTAAGGCCGCCGAGGAGCCGGAGCGTGAGGGCTGCGCGGGACTCGGCGGAGAGGACAGGATGGCAGGCGATGAAGATGAGGCGGAGGAGATCGTCGCCAATGGGGTCGTCGAGGATGGAGTCGAGGTCAGGCGCAGTTTGTTCGAGTGTGGCCAAGTCGCGCGCAAGATCTTCGTGCTTACGCTGGGCGACGGCATTGCGGCGAAAGAGGTCGATGGCGCGGCGTTTGGCGGTGGCGGTGAGCCATGCGCCGGGATTGTCGGGGATGCCAGTTTGTGGCCACTGTTCCAGCGCGGCGATGAGGGCTTCCTGCCCGAGGTCCTCTGCGAGGCCGACGTCACGGGTGAGGCACGTGAGACCAGCAATGACGCGCGCGGACTCGATACGCCAGACAGCTTCGATGGTGCGGTGCAGAGCTTGATGTGTGTCGTGATGTGGATCGGTAGCAGACACTGCTACCGATCACATCAGATTCAATCCTCGGATGCAACAGCGGCTATTTGTTGGCGGTCTGATGGGGCAGCTCGGCTCGTTTCTCCACTTTGTGCTGGATCTGCTCGTCGGACAGGACGGGTGCGAGGTCTTCCATCTCGAAGATCTGGCGGATTTCAACTTCGGAGTCGCCGGTGGGGTTGCAGTTGGGTGCACGCTTGACCCACTCGATCGCCTCTTCCAGGGACTTGACCTGCAAGATCGAGAAGCCTGCGATGAGCTCCTTGGCCTCGGTGAAAGGGCCGTCAATGACGGCGCGCGACTTGCCGGAGAATCTGACGCGTGCGCCCTTGGAGCTGGGATGGAGGCCGTCGAGGGCGAGCAGGACGCCGGCCTTGCTCAGTTCCTCGTTGTATTTGCCCATCTCGAGCAGCAGCTTTGGATCGGGGAGGGCGCCTTCTTTTTCTGACTCTGGGGTGGATTTGACGATGACCATGAATCGCATTTGTTTCTCCTTGATTCCTCAGATTTAGAGCATAACTGGCTCGCGAGTGCTGGTGCTTTCCAGCTTGATCTCTGCCAATACGTCGAATGACGGTGACCAGAATCGACAGGTCGGTGGAATAATTCTTCGGGGAGGATGTGCAGAGCCCCCTTGGAAGCCTTCCCATTTGCCGTCTCAATGGACCCTGACGTCTGGATTTCGTCAGCGGATACCTCGGGCTCCATCGGCGGCGTAGCCGTAGGTTCAGCGGACGACAGTTCATGCCCCGTCGGCCTCGAGGACGTAACCAGTTCGATACCGGCCCAATCAAGGGGTTTACTGGCAACTTAAAATCTTCGTCATTATTTCGCTTTCCATGCTATAGTCTCTCTGATGATCAAATGTGCTGAAAAGTCGTCCGTTCTTCGCGCCTGCCCCGGGCAGATGCAGCGCGATTGTTTCGGCGTTCCAAGTCAGTCTCCACAGGCGACTTTTTTAGGTACCGATTTTCTCAATTCTTTTAGAATCAGAATCTTTGAAAGGGGTAGCGAGAGGTATTCGCTGTAATGCCTGTATGGCTGTCACCCGAAGACAAAAAGAGATTCTCGACTTCCTGGAGTCGTTTGTAACGCGCAATGGCTATTCTCCGTCGTTTGAGGAGATTGCGCGCGGCATGGGGCTGAAGAGCCTGGCAACCGTGCATAAGCACATCACCAATCTTGAAAAGAAAGGGTTGCTCGATCGCGTCCACAATCGCAGTCGCTCAATCGATGTGCTGCCGCCCGGAACCCGGACCCGGACCAGTGACCGACTGCCCTTGGCCGGCCGCATCGCCGCCGGTATGCCGGTCGAGGCGATCGAGACTGAGGAAAGCATCTCCTTGCACGATGTCGTTGGCAACCGGGACGTCTTTGCCCTGGAAGTGCGCGGCGACTCCATGCGCGACGAGCACATCATAAGCGGGGATTATGTGTTGGTAGAGCGCAGCCATACGGCGCGTCAAGGCGAGATCGTGGTGGCTCTGCTGCATGGCTCCGAGACCACGCTCAAGCGATTTTATACCGAGGGTAACCGGGTACGCCTGCAACCATCCAATGTAGAAATGGACCCCATTTACGTCAACGCCCAGAACGTGGCCATCCAGGGCCGCGTTCTGGGCGTATTGCGTAAGTACAAGTGAAGGGATGGTACCTGGATGAGAGGCTTGGTACCGTACGAGGCTGTTAGCGCCCCTCTCTTGCTCGGATTTGGAGTTGTTTTCTACCCTCCCGATCTGGGCGTTGTTATGCCAGGAGCCGCTGGATCTTCTCATCAATCACATTCTGAGGGACATAGCCGACTAGCTGGTCTGTTACCTTGCCGCCCTTAAAAAACAGCAGCGCCGGAATTCCCCGAATGCCGTAGCGTGAAGGCGTCGCCCCATTCTCGTCCACATTCAATTTGGCGACCTTTAACTTGCCGGCGTATAACGCTGCCACGCCATCCACGATCGGCCCGAGGGCCTTGCAGGGACCGCACCAGGCGGCCCAGAAATCCACCAGAACCGGCTGCTCGCTCTTGAGCACCTCCTGGTCGAACGATGCATCGCTCACTTCCAGTACTCCCACTCCAGCCATGATTCTCCTTGTGTATTGACCGCTCTTTATTACTTTATGCTTTCATGGGATGCGGCAGCCTGTGGGAAAGTCGCAAACGGCACCTTTACAGCTACTAAGATGAGCACGTGAAACTGGAACGGAGGCCAACCGCAGGGCCTTGTAATTTAAGAGACCATTTCCAGCCAGGACCAATTAAAAGCGCCCGGATCCTATAAGGATCACGGGCGCTAGAGCAGCCCTCCCCCAGAACTGCCCACGGTGAGAATTTAGGTCTTCTCATCATGAAATGCAAGCAATCTTGAGTAACTGGTATCGGTAACATTTTGGTGTAAGTTCAGCGAGCCAAACGTAACCGGGAACCGTCGATATAGCCAAGAATAGTCAGTCGTTCCTGCACCTGCGGCGCCTGGGATCGACACCAAAGATTCAGTCGAAGAGGAGTTAAGCGTGAGTGTCGGGCTTTTAGTGCTTCATGCAGGCTTAGAATGCTCGCATTGTTTCTGCGGACTGGCTTGCTCCCAAGGATTCAAATCGACAGACCTTGAGTTCGGCCTGGATTGACCCTAACGCCCTGCGTATAGCCGTCGTAGCCTCCGGCAGCTGTCCTTCACCTCCCGCGATCAGTAGCACCGAAGGTCCCGCGCCGCTGAGCGCTGCTCCCAGAATGCCGTGCTCTCCAGCCAGCGGTAGGAGCGGCAGCAGCATCGGGCAGATGGGCGCGCGGAATGGCTGGTGAATGTGGTCCTGCATCGCAATCCGCAGCAGATCGGCCCGCGCCTGGGCAAAGGCCATCCCCAACAGCGCGGCGGATTGGAGGTTGGCCACCACGTCTTCGCGCGCGTAGCAGTCAGGCAGCATGGCGCGTGCCTTGCTGGTGGCCAGCGGTTCACTGGGAAGCACCACAATGGCCCGCCACTCCGCAGGCGGTTCGACCCGCGCCACACGCACTCGGGTGCTCTCGCAGGCCGCGACCACAAAGCCGCCTAGCCAGCAGGCTGAAGCGTTGTCTGGATGCCCCTCGAGCGCTGACGCTTCTTCCAGAATCCGCTCGGAACTCCAGCCCAACCCACCAAAATGAACAGCAAGCGCGATCCCCGCCAGCCGTCCCGCCGCCGACGAACCGCAGCCCATTCCCAATGGGATCTGGTTATCCATGCGGATCGCCAAAGGAACTACGGGCCGGTCATTGGCCGTGAGCAAATCTTTATAAATCCCCAGGACCAGATTGTCCTCAAGCTTCGCAATATGTTCCCGATTAAGTCCAGTCGCGGCGATCAAAAACTCTGCCGCCGGCTCGGCTTCGACTTCGAGATAGAAATCGAGCGCCACCGCCGCCGCGTCAAAAGCAGGGCCGAGATTGGCTGAGCTGGCGGGCAGGCGCAGCCGAAACCCGCCTGGGTTGTTAAATCCAGTCATCGCGCTAAAACCCTTGCTCATCCCACACTGTCCTTAAGCGCTGCTAACACAGCCGCTGGCGTGGCGTCGACTGCAATCGCGTTGCGCTGCAACTTGCCGATCTGCGCTTCCAGACCCGCTGACTCATCTTCCTTCAGCAACGTGCCTTTATGAAAGTCAATGGTGTAGTCGGCATCCTTGAGCGTGTGGCCGGTCAG
>Ga0187890_10002409_pt1 | contig 13080 bp, 7 predicted proteins | sample June2016WEW_21_1_FD_133005 | JGI IMG/M metagenome (GOLD analysis project Ga0187890, IMG submission 133005) | Peatland microbial communities from SPRUCE experiment site at the Marcell Experimental Forest, Minnesota, USA - June2016WEW_21_10 | ecosystem: Environmental > Terrestrial > Soil >... | reverse complement strand
GGAGCGGCGCTCCCGGGACCAGTTTCGGCGTCGCCACGGCCTGGATCGCCCGCGCCACCCGGATTGCCCGGCCCGGCCTCACCCTCAGCCTCACCCTCGGACTCACCCTCACCCTCACCCTCGGACTCTGCCAGGGACTCCGCGTTGCGGGCGATGGCCACCACGCTATCCCCGGAGGCCAGGTTCATCAGCCGCACGCCCATGGTCTGCCTGCCGGACAGCTTGACCTCGGCGGCCGCAGTCCGGATGACCCCACCGGAAGAGGTGATCGCGAATACCTCGTCGTCCGGGTGCACCAACAGCGCTCCGACCAGCTCACCCCGGGAATCCACGATGCGGGCGGTCAGCACGCCGCGGCCGCCACGGCCCTGGAGGGGATACTGGTCCGAGGGCGTCCGCTTGGCGTAGCCACCGCCGGTGGCCACCAGCACGTCCGCCCCCTCCCGCACCACATGCATGTCGAGCAGTTCGTCGCCGCCGGTGAACCGCATGCCGATGACGCCGGAGGTGGCCCGGCCCATCGGGCGCATCGCGTCGTCGCTGGCGTGGAACCGGATGGCCTGCGCCTTCCGGCTGACCAGCAGCAGGTCGTCCTCGGGAGAGACCAGGCTGGCCGCGATGACCTCGTCGTCCTCGCGCAGGTTGATCGCGATGATGCCGCCGGACCGGGGCGAATCGTAGTCGGTCAGCAGTGACTTCTTGACCAGCCCGGAACGGGTGGCAATGACCAGGTAGGGCGCGACCGAGTAGTCCGGGATCGCGAGGATCTCGGCGATCCGCTCGTCGGGCTGGAACGCGAGCAGGTTGGCCACGTGCTGGCCGCGCGCGTCCCGGGCCGTATCCGGCAGCTCATAGGCCTTGGCCCGGTAGACCCGCCCCTTGTTGGTGAAGAACAGGATCCAGCGGTGCGTCGTGGTCACGAAGAAGTGATCCACGATGTCGTCGGTGCGCAGCTGCGCGCCGCGCACCCCCTTGCCGCCCCGCCGCTGCGCCCGGTAGAGGTCCGTCCTGGTGCGCTTGGCGTAGCCGCCGTGGGTGATGGTGACGACCACATCCTCCTCGGCGATGAGGTCCTCGTCAGTCACGTCGCCGTCGAACGGGATGATCCGGGTACGCCGTTCGTCGCCATACCTGGTGACGATCTCGCCGAGCTCCTCGCTGATGATCTGGCGCTGCCGCTCGGGCGAGGCCAGGATGGCCTCGTAGTCGGCGATCTTCGCCATCAGGTCCTCGTACTCGTCCGTGAGCGCCTGGCGCTCGAGGGCGGCGAGCCTGCGCAGCTGCATGTCGAGGATGGCCCGGGCCTGCGCCTCGTCGATCTCCAGCAGGTCCATCAGGCCCTGCTGCGCGGCGGCCGCGGACTCGCTGCCGCGGATCAGCGCGATCACCTCGTCGATCCGGTCGATCGCCTTGAGCAGCGCGCTGACGATGTGGGCCCGCTCCTGCGCCTGGCGGAGCAGGTACCGGGTGCGCCGGAGGATGACCTCGATCTGGTGTGCGACCCAGTACCTGATCATCTGGTCCAGCCGGAGGGTGCGGGGCACGCCGTCGACCAGGGCGAGCATGTTCGCGCCGAACGTGTCCTGCAGCTGCGTGTGCTTGTACAGGTTGTTCAGCACGACCTTGGCGACCGCATCCCGCTTCAGCACGATGACCAGGCGCTGGCCGGTCCGGCCGCTGCTCTCGTCCCGGACGTCAGCGATGCCGCTGACCCGGCCGTCCCGGACCAGGTCGGCGATCTTGAGGGCCAGGTTGTCCGGGTTCACCTGGTACGGGAGCTGCGTGACGATCAGGCAGGCACGGCCGCGGGCATCCTCGTCGATGTCCACGACCGCGCGCATGGTGATCGAGCCCCGGCCGGTCCGGTAGGCATCCTCGATCCCGCGCCGGCCGACGATCAGGGCGCTCGTGGGGAAGTCCGGCCCCTTCACGCGCTCGATCAGCGCGTCGAGCAGTTCCTCATCGGAGGACTCGAAGTTCTCCAGGTACCACTGGGCACCGGCCGCCACCTCGCGCAGGTTGTGCGGCGGGATCCTGGTGGCCATCCCGACCGCGATGCCCTCGGACCCGTTGATCAGCAGGTTCGGGAAGCGGGCGGGCAGCACGACAGGCTCGCCGCCACGCCCGTCGTAGCTGGGCCGGAAGTCGACGGTGTCCTTGTCGATGTCCCGGAGCATCTCCATGGCCAGCGGGGCCAGCCGGCACTCGGTGTACCGCATGGCGGCGGGCGGGTCGTTGCCCGGCGAGCCGAAGTTGCCCTGGCTATCGACCAGGGGCATCCGCATCGACCACGGCTGGGCCAGCCGGACCAGCGCGTCGTAGATCGAGGAGTCGCCGTGCGGATGGTAGTTGCCCATCACGTCGCCGACCACCCGGGCGCACTTGGAGTAGCCACGATCGGGCCGGTAGCCGCCGTCATACATCGCCCACAGCACGCGTGTGTGCACGGGCTTGAGCCCGTCCCGGACGTCCGGCAGGGCCCGCCCGACGATGACCGACATCGCGTAGTCGATGTAGCTGCGCTGCATCTCGACCTGGATGTCGACCGGCTCGGTCCGGTCATGCTGTGGCGGCGGGGCGCCTCCCGAGTCCACGTCGGTCACGTGTCAACCTCTTCCATTCATTTGGCCGTTCGGCCAGGTTCTCCGGGGCACTGCGGTCCGCACGCGCGGCCCGGCCGGGCACCTAAATGTCCAGGAACCTGACGTCCCTGGCATTGCGCTGGATGAACGCCCGGCGTGCTTCCACGTCCTCGCCCATCAGCACGCTGAACAGCTCGTCCGCCTGGGCTGCGTCATCGACCGTCACCTGGCGCAGTACCCGGTTCGCGGGGTTCATCGTGGTTTCCCAGAGCTCGGCCGCGTTCATCTCACCGAGGCCCTTGTACCGCTGAATGCCGTCCTTCGGGCGGGGGTCCCGCCGGCCAGCGGCGATGCCCGCCTGGATCAGCGCGTCGCGCTCGCGGTCGGAGTAGGCGTAGCCCGGCTCGGCTCCGCGCCCCTCCCACTTGATCTTGTAGAGCGGTGGCTGGGCCAGGTACACGTGGCCGGCCTCGATGAGCGGCTTCATGAACCGGAACAGCAGGGTGAGCAGCAGCGTGGTGATGTGCTGGCCGTCCACGTCCGCGTCGGCCATCAGGACGATCTTGTAGTAGCGCAGCTTGGAGATATCGAAGTCGTCGTGGATGCCGGTGCCCAGCGCGGTGATCATCGCCTGGACCTCGTTGTTCTTCAGCACCCGGTCGATCCGGGACTTCTCCACGTTGAGGATCTTGCCGCGGAGCGGCAGGATGGCCTGGAACTCCGGGTTCCGGCCCTGCTTAGCCGAGCCGCCGGCCGAGTCGCCCTCCACCACGTAGATCTCGCACTTCTCAGGGTCGCCGGACTGGCAGTCGGACAGCTTCCCGGGCAGCGACGAAGACTCCAGCAGGCCCTTGCGCCGGGTCAGGTCGCGGGCCTGGCGGGCGGCGATCCGGGCCCGCGCGGCCTGGGTCGCCTTGGTGATGATGTCCTTGGCCTCGCCCGGGTTGCGCTCGAACCAGTCGCGCAGGTGGTCGTTGACGGCCTTCTGGACGAACGACTTGGCCTCGGTGTTGCCCAGCTTGGTCTTGGTCTGCCCCTCGAACTGCGGGTTGGCCAGCTTGACGTGGATGATCGCGGCGAGTCCCTCGCGCACGTCCTCCCCGGTGAGGTTGTCGTCCTTCTCCCGGAGCAGCTTCTGCTCCTTGGCGTAGCGGTTCACGATCGAGGTCAGCGCGGCCCGGAACCCCTCCTCGTGGGTGCCGCCCTCCGCCGTGTTGATCGTGTTCGCGAAGGTGTGCACGGACTCCGCGTAGGTGCTGTTCCACTGCATGGCGATCTCGGCCGAGATCCCTGTGCCCTCGTCGCCGAAATCGACCACGGTGGCGTGCACGGGCTCCTTGGACGCGTTCAGGTAGCGCACGAAGTCGGCGATGCCGCCCTCGTAGCGGTAGCGCACCACCCGCGGCCGGCCCGGCTCCCCGCCCTCGACGTCAGCGGTAGCGCCGTGGTCCGGGCGCTCGTCGGTCAGGTTGATCTCAAGGTCCCGGTTCAGGAACGCCATCTCCTGAAGCCGGCGGGACAGCGTTTCCCAGTCCCAGTCCGTGGTCTCGAAGATGGTCGAGTCCGGCCAGAACGTGATCGTGGTACCGGTCTCGTCGGTGGGCTCACCCCTGGTCAGCGGCGTGGCGGGCTGGCTGAGCTCGTAGCGCTGCCGCCACACGTACCCGTCCCGGCGGATCTCGACGTCCAGCCGGCCGGACAGGGCGTTCACCACGGACACGCCCACCCCGTGCAGGCCACCGGAGACGGCGTAGGACTTCCCGTCGAACTTCCCGCCCGCGTGCAGCGTGGTCAGTACCACTTCCACCGCCGGGCGGTGCTCCACGGGATGCTCGTCGACGGGGATTCCGCGGCCATTGTCGGTTACCCGGACCCCGCCGTCGGCGAGCAGCGTAACGTCGATGCGGTCGCAGTAGCCGGCCAGCGCCTCGTCTACCGCGTTGTCCACGACCTCGTACACGAGATGGTGAAGGCCGCGCTCGCCGGTTGAGCCGATGTACATACCGGGACGCTTGCGTACCGCCTCAAGGCCCTCCAGGACCGTGATCGAACGTGCGTCGTAGGACAAGAGCAAGCTCCTCTTGGAAGAGATAACGCGCTACGAGGGCGCAGCACAGCCGAACCGCCGTGCTGCCCCCGGGGCGCGTTCCTATTTTACCTGGGAGAACCTTCAGTCTCAGCCGTACGTGTCGCGTGGCCCCCGACCACCTCGCACGCGCCACTCACCGGGTCGCCGTGGCTGCTCTGGACCGCGGACCTTGACCCTGGTCACCGTGCCCTCACCCAGCTCACTGTTCAGCCTGCGCACCAGGGTGCCGGCCAGCAGCCGCACCTGGGTCGCCCAGGCCGTGGAGTCCGCGCTTACCAGGAGCTCCCCGTCGGTGAAACGGTCCGGACGGGTGTGCGCGGCGAGGTCGGCGCCGACAATCTGCGGCCATCGGCCGAAGACCGATCCCACCGCGGCCGCGGTCTGCCACCCCTGGTCGCCGATGAGGCCGGGGATGGCCGTGGTCAGGGGCTGCGGGTCGTCGCGCCGGGGCCGGCGCGGCCGGCCCCCCTGCCCGGCGGTGGCACCCCGGGGCGGCGGCCGGCCTGTCCCGGCGGCGGGAGCATCGCCCCGCGCCCGCGCGGCGGCCCTGGCCCTGGCCAGCGCCTCCCGGGCCAGCTGGGCAGGGGTGGATGCGTCCGGTCCGGGCTGGCCGGGGCCGGGCTCGATGGGGCCGGCGCCGGCTTGCTCCGGCCGGGCTGCTGCGTCCGGGTCGTCAGCCGGCACGGGTCACCGCACCCTCCGCAACGAAAAATCTCACCCCGCGCAAGGCCGCCGGGACGTCCTCGGGGACCGCGGCGGTGACCAGCACCTGCTCCGCGCCGCCCACCAGGCTGGCCAGCCGGTCCCGGCGGCCGGTGTCCAGTTCGGCGAACACGTCGTCGAGCAGCAGGACCGGGTCGCCGCCGCCCTCGCGGAGCAGTTCGTAGCCGGACAGGCGCAGCGCCAGGGCCATCGACCACGACTCGCCGTGGCTCGCGTAACCGCGGGCGGGCAGGTCGCCGATGCCCAGGTCCAGGTCGTCGCGGTGCGGGCCGACGAGGCAGACCCCGCGCTCCAGCTCATCCGGCCGGGACCGGGCCAGCGCCTCACGCAGGTCCTCGGCCAGCTGGGCACGGTCGGCCGCAGGCTCGGCGCCGTCCCGGGACTGGCCGGCTGGCTCGCCGGCGCTGGCCTCGCTCTTCGCGCTGCCGCGCTGGCGGTAGCTGACGGTGACGGCCACGTCGTCACCAGACACCGCGGCGTAGCTCGTGGTCAGCAGCGGCCGCAGGGCCGTGGTCAGCTCGAGGCGGCCGGCGAGCAGCTCGGCGCCCTTGACCGCGAGATGCTCGTCCCAAGCGTCGAGCGCACCGGCCAGCCCCATCCCGGGCGGGCTGGCGGCGTCGTCGCCCCGCAGGTCGCCGGCCGGGTCCGGCGCGGACGGCCGGGGCGCCCGGGCGACCCCACGTGACCCCATCCGGGACCGGGCCGACTTGAGCAGGGCGGTTCGCTGCCGGACCACCCGCTCGTAGTCACTGCGTACCCCCGCGTACCGCGGCGCCCGGGCGACCAGGAGCTCGTCGAGGTAGCGGCGGCGCTGGTCAGGATCACCCTTGACCAGGGCCAGGTCCTCGGGGGCGAAAAGCACGGTGCTCAGGATCCCGAGCACCTGGCGGGGCCGCGTCACCGGGTTGCGGTTCACCCGGGCCCGGTTGGCCCGCCCCGGATTGATCTCTATCTCGACCAGGCTGTCCCGCTCGGCCGACGTGATCGCGGCCCGCAGGATGGCCCGCTCCGCGCCTCGCCGTACCAGCGGCGCGTCGGTGCCGACCCGGTGACTGCCGAGGGTGGAGACGTAGCCCGCGGCCTCGACCACGTTGGTCTTGCCCTCGCCGTTCGGCCCCAGCAATGTGGTCACTCCGGGGCCGAGGGCCAGATCCGCCGCCGCATAGGACCGGAAGTCCGTCAGCGCCAGGCGAGTCAGATGCACAAGGAGCAGGCTACTGTGCTGGCCCGGGGGGACGACCCCCCGCAACCCCCCGATCGGCGCCTCGCGCCGAGCGCGGCGCAGCCGCGCGCGGGAAGCGGGCCAGCCGGGATCCGCCCAGCCCGCAACCCCCCGATCGGCGCCTCCCGCTTCTTCCCGCTAGCCCGGGGGTCGCCCCCGGGCTAGCGGGACTGGCTCAGCTCCCCAGGCGGATGGGCATCAGGAGGTAGCGGAAATCGGGCTGCTCGTCCGGCGCGGGCTTGCCGGTGATCAGGGCGGGCTTCCCCGACTCGGTAAACGAGATCCGGGCGATGTCGGAATCCAGCGCGGTCAGCCCGTCCAGCAGGTACTGCGGGTTGAACGCGATCTGGATGTCGTCACCCTCGAAGCTCGCGTCGATGACCTCCTCGGCCTGCGCCTCGTCTCCGGTCCCGGCCTCGAGCACGAGCTGCCCGGGGGAGAGCGACAGCCGGACCGCGGTGTTGCGCTCGGCGACCAGGGCGACCCGCTTGACAACCTCGGCGAACGGCGCGGTTGCCAGTTCCGCCACCGCGTTCACCTGCTTGGGCAGCAGGGACTCATAGCGCGGGAAGTCGCCGCCGAGCAGCCGGGTGGTGGTCCGGCGGCCGCCGCCCTCGAACCCGATCATTCCCTCACCGCCGGCGCCCTCCTCGCCCGGCAGCGCCAGCGCGATGGACACTTCCGCGCCGGCGGTCAGCGCGCGGGCCGTGTCGGCGAGCGCCCGGGCCGGCACCAGCACCGCCGCAGACAGGTCCGGCCGGGCCGGGGTCCAGCGCAGTTCGCGGACCGCGAGCCGGTAGCGGTCGGTGGACACCAGCGTGAGGGTGTCCCCTTCGATCTCGATCCGGACGCCGGTCAGCGCGGGCAGCGTGTCGTCCCGCCCGGCCGCCGTGGCGGACTGGCTGACCGCGGACGCGAACGCGTCACTCCCGATGGAGCCGGCCGGAGGGGGCATGTCCGGCAGGCTCGGATAGTCCTCGGTCGGCATGGTCAGGAGGGTGAAGGTGGCGCTGCCACAGGTCAGCGTGGCGCGGGAGCCGTCGGTAGTGATCTCCACCGGGCGGCCGGGCAGGCTCCGGGTGATCTCCGCGAGCAGGCGGCCGGAGACTAGCGCCTCGCCTTCCTCCTCCGCGTCGACCGGCACCCGGGCCTGCGCCGAGATGTCGTAGTCGAAGCTGGACAGGGTCAGGTCCGCGGCCGCCTGCAGGCGAATGCCGGCCAGGACCGGGACCGCGGGCCGGGCCGGCAGGGCGCGGGCCGTCCAGGCCACGGCTTCGGCCAGTACATCGCGTTCTACCTGGATCTTCACCGGAAGCTGCCTCCCCTTCTGGAGATTTGTCCGCTCAGGCTCGGGCACCGGTTTGGATCTGCCCACCTCGTGGGTATCTGTTCCGGCGATTGGGTCGGAAGGGCTGCGGCAGGCGCGTTGGCATGAGCGGCCCGGGACTTGCCTGTTGCGTTGTTGCTTTCATTGATAGATAGAAGTACGTAGTCGCAATAGGGTCGGTGGACGCTGGGGACAGACCAGGTCTTCCCAGCTCAGGGCCGGAATGCGCGTCCACAGTAGCTGTGCCCCGCGGGGCCGGGGCGGGGGACGCGCTGGGGACGGCGGGCCGATTCCCGCAGACACCCCGGTGCCTTCCCACCGCTTTCCCCGCGTTGTCCTCTGCTCGTCCCAAGGCTGTCCACAGAGATTTCCACAGCCTGTGTGTACTTATTGTGACGGACAGCGCTGTTCCGTGGTTGTTCACCCTGACCGTGCCTGCTGTTTGATCCGGTTGGTGAGTTCTGTCACCTGGTTGTAGATGGACCGCCGTTCCGCCATCAGGTTGCGGATTTTCCGGTCCGCGTGCATCACGGTGGTGTGGTCGCGGCCGCCGAACTGCTGGCCGATCTTGGGCAGCGACAGGTCGGTGAGCTCGCGGCACAGGTACATGGCGATCTGCCGGGCGGTCACCAGCACCCGGGACCGAGAGGTGCCGCACAGATCGTCGATGGACAACCCGAAGTAGGAGGCGGTCTGCCCCATGATCGTGGCCGCCGTGATCTCCGGGCCCTGAGCCTCGGGGATGAGGTCCTTGAGCACGATCTCCGCAAGCTGGAGGTCGACGGACTGCCGGTTCAGGCTGGCGAACGCGGTCACCCGGATCAGGGCGCCTTCGAGCTCCCGGATGTTGGTCGAGATGCGGCTGGCGATGTACTCCAGGGCCTCGGGCGGCGCGTTCAGCCCTTCCTGGACCGCCTTCTTCCGCAGGATCGCGATGCGGGTCTCCAGCTCCGGCGGCTGGACGTCGGTGATCAGTCCCCACTCGAACCGGCTGCGGAGCCGGTCTTCCAGGGTGACCAGCCGCTTGGGCGCCCGGTCACTGGAGATCACGATCTGCTTGCTGGCGTTGTGCAAGGTATTGAAGGTGTGGAAGAACTCCTCCTGGGTTCCTTCCTTGTTCTCCAGGAACTGGATGTCGTCCACCAGGAGCACGTCCACGTCGCGGTACCGGCGGCGGAACCCGTCCTGCTTGCCGTCCCTGATCATGTTGATGAAATCGTTGGTGAACTCTTCCGAGCTCACGTACCGGACCTTCACCCCGTGGTAGAGGCTTTGCGCGTAGTGACCGATCGCGTGCAGCAGATGGGTCTTGCCGAGGCCGGAGTCGCCGTACACGAAGAGCGGGTTGTAGGCCTTGGCTGGCGCCTCGGCGACCGCGACCGCGGCGGCGTGGGCGAAGCGGTTACTCGAGCCGATGACGAACGTCTCGAAGGTGTACTTGGGATTGAGCCGGGCCTGCGTAGGCCGGGGCGTCCCGGGCAGCGGGGGCCCCGCAGCATGCTGCGGCCGTCCAGTCAGGGTGTCGAAGGGACCGCCTAGCGGACCGGGGGCCGGATCCGGCCGGCCGGGCAGCGCTGAGTGCGGCTCGCCCGGCCCGGCCGCCGGGTATCGCGGCGCCTGGGCGGGAGGCGTGGCCAGGCCCCGGTGCCCGGTGAGGCCGAGCTGCCCCTCCGTCGGCCCGCTTCCCGGGTCCATCGCTGCGGGCAGGCCCGTGCTGCCCAGGCCTGTGCTGCCCAGAGGAGGGGCACCGCCCAGGGAACTGCTGTCGTCCAGGGGATCCGCGGCCCGGGGGACCCTCCCACTCATCGGGCTGCCGATCGTGCCGGGCATCCCGACGCGGCCATCCTGGCCCCCGGCCTGGCCACCCGGGCCCGGATCATCCGGGGCGGGAGGGAATGCCGGTGCCGAGGTGATCGCGGTGGGGTCCACCGTCACCGCCAGCTGGATGCTGCGGCCCAGTTCGCGGGACAGCGCGTGCGTGATGAGCGCCCGGAGCCGGGTCTCGAGCTGCTCCTTGACGAACTCGTTCGGCGTGGCGATGAGCGCCGTGTTCTCGACCAGCCCAAGTGGGCGGGTCAGCTTGAGCCACGCCCGCTGGTGCGGCTCGATCTGCATCGTTGCGAGCTCGTCCAGCGACCGGGCCCACACCTCCGCGAGGTCTGTTTCACTCATTGGTCGTCCACCCCTCGCGCCCCCGGTCTGATCAACCCAGTGTGATCAACAGCTTTGTCCACAGGTTGTGCACGCCGGATATCGCGGCGTACACGGATCGCGCGGGAAGTAGTGCCTGTGGACGGGACCCGCGTGCCCGGCTCTGGCCACCCCCGGCCGGAGCGTTGTCCACAGCCTAGGGGCCGGGGCTGGCGGGCGTTCGGCAAACCCCGGGTTCCGGCGGATGTGCACGCCCCCGCTGGTTTGACCGGTGGCCAAGGGTGCGCGTAACGTGAGCAGACCCGAGCCACTTCCACGGTGGCCTTCCCGCATGCGCGATTATCGCCCTCGCGGGGCCCAAAGCCCAGATCCGTACCTGGAGTTCCTGTGAGCAAGCGTACGTTCCAGCCGAACAACCGACGTCGTGCTAAGACGCACGGGTTCAGGCTGCGCATGCGGACCAGGGCGGGCCGCGCAGTCCTGAACGCGCGGCGGCGTAAGGGCCGCGCGCGGGTCAGTGTCTGACCTGCGTTCCCGGCCCAGGATCAGGGAGGTCACTTGTGCTTCCCGCGGCGGCCCGGATGCGGCGGCGTGAGGATTTCACCGCCGCCGTGCGGGGCGGCAGCCGGGCTGGCCGCCCCCTGCTGACCGGGCACCTGCTCATTCGCCCCGGGTCGCAGGAGCCAGCCCGGACGGGCTTCGTGGTGAGCCGGGCCGTGGGTGGTGCGGTGGTACGGAACAAGGTGCGCCGGAGGTTGCGCGCGCTCATGGGCGGGCATATGGAGTCGCTGCCGCAAGGTAGCCTGCTTGTGGTTCGTGCCAATCCGCGAGCCGCGACCACACGCCAGTCGGACCTTGCCGCTGAACTCGACCTGGTGATCAACACGTTGCTGCGGCGGCAGGTGGGGGCGCTGAGCCGATGATCAGCTCACCCGAGGCCAGCCCAGGCCAGCCGACGGCCCAGCCGTCGCCGGGCGCCCGGGTCCTGCTGCTGTTGATCGGTACATACCGGCGCTTCATCAGCCCGCTCCTCGGGCCGCGGTGCCGGTTCGAGCCCTCGTGCAGCGGCTACGCCCTTGAGGCAGTGCGGGTGCACGGGGCGCTGCGAGGTTCGTGGCTGGCGGTCCGGCGGATCGGCCGCTGCCATCCGTTCAACCGGGGCGGCTTTGACCCAGTGCCGCCCCGCCGCGCAGGGCGGCTGACGCCCCCAGCACAAGGAGCGAGGTCGTGACCAACCCGCTTACCCCACTGTACGACGCGGTCGCGTGGGTGATCATGCGCCTGCACGCGGGGCTGGGTGCCATCTTCGGTCCCTCCAGCGGGGCGGCGTGGGCGCTGTCGATCGTCGTCCTCGTCGTGCTGATGCGGCTGCTGCTGGTGCCGCTGTTCATCAAGCAGATGCACGCGACGCGCAAGATGACCGCACTCGCCCCGCAGGTCGCTGAGCTGAAGAAGAAGTACAAGAACGACCGGCAGAAGCTCAACGAAGAGACCATGAAGATGTACAAGGAGAACGGCGCGAACCCTCTCGCCGGGTGTCTCCCTCTGGTCGCACAGCTGCCGGTCTTCTTCGCGCTCTTCGGCGTGCTCCGGGCGATCGCCGAGGACCAGCCGAAGTACGGCCTGACTCCGGCGGTGGTGGCGAGCGCACAGCATGCGAAGATCTTCGGCGTCGTCACCGTGGCGGACCGCCTGCTGACGTCGCTCTTCCCGCCTCATTTCTCTTCGCTCGGGACTCCTCAGCGGATCGTGATCCTGCTGACGGTCGTGGTCAGTGCTACGACCACGTTCATGACCGTGCGGCAGAGCATGAAGCGCGGCATGACGCCGCAGATGGACCCGAACAACCCGATGGCGTCATCGCAGAAGATGATGCAGTACATCGTCCCCGTCTTCGCGCTGTCCGGCCTGTACTGGCAGTACGGCCTGGTCCTGTACTGGGTCACGACCAACCTGTGGACGCTGGGCCAGCAGTACGTGCTGTTCCGGAGGTTCCCGCCGCCGGCGACGGCGGCCGCGGGGGGCGCGGCCGCGAGCCCGGCCCTGGCCGGTGGCAAGTCCGGGGCCAGGCAGCCCGCCAAGGGAGCGGCCAAGCCGGCGCCGAACGTGACCGCCGCCGGCCGGGCTGCAGCACGGCAGCAGGCTGCGGCCAAGGCAGCGTCGGCCAAGGCAGCGTCGGCCAAGCCAGCGTCGGCCAAGGCGGACGGCCCCCAGCCCGCGGGTGCCGGGACCCAGACGGAGGCCAAGCCAGCCGCGGCCCAGTCCGGCCAGCCGCCCATCAACCAGCTGCGCAAGGCGCCGGCCAAGACGGCGCCCACCAAGCCAGCCCAGGGTAAGCGGGCGGGGAACGGGGCGGCCAAGCCCGCCAGCGCGGCGGCTGCCCCCAAGGGAGCCGCCAAGGGCGGATCCGGCTCGAACGGCAGCGGTGGCGGCCTGCGCAGGCTCGTCAAGGGCCGCACCGAACCCGAGGCGCCCGCACCTGAGCCCGAGACTAAGATCGTCAGGCAGCAGCCGGTGCGGCAGTCACGCAGCCGGCGCTCGGGCAAACGATAAAGCCAAGGCCGGCCACGACCCCACGGGTGTCGTGGCGGCACATGAGCACCCGGAACGAGGAGGAACCCGGTGGTGAGCCAAGCGGAGAATGCGGGCACCGTTGCCAGCGGTGATACTGCAGGCCAGTCACTGGCGGGTGAGGGCGCCGGCGCACCGGTCGGTACCGGGGCCGGCGGCCTGGAGGAGCGGGGGCCGGAAGACCTGGACATGGTGGCCGGCGATGAGGTGGCCGATGGCGACGCCGACGGCGACGGCGGGGACGGGGACGGGGACGGGGATTCCGCGCCGTCCGATGCGGACGAGGCCCCCACTGAGCTGAACCTGGCTGACCTCGAGCAGGAAAGCGAGATCGCCGCCGACTACGTCGAGGGCCTGCTGGACGTGGCCGATCTCGATGGCGACATCGACATGGATGTCGACGGTGACCGGGCCG
>Ga0187890_10002408_pt1 | contig 13081 bp, 8 predicted proteins | sample June2016WEW_21_1_FD_133005 | JGI IMG/M metagenome (GOLD analysis project Ga0187890, IMG submission 133005) | Peatland microbial communities from SPRUCE experiment site at the Marcell Experimental Forest, Minnesota, USA - June2016WEW_21_10 | ecosystem: Environmental > Terrestrial > Soil >... | reverse complement strand
TCCTTTTTCATATAAAGTAACGAACGCCCCCCCGGGTTCCTTCAACCTGCCCGAAGCAGTCTCTAGGCCACGCGAAGCAGACGCGCCTGAGGTTAGTTTCGCTTCTATGGCCTTTCTTGCAATCGCATGCAACTCCGCCCGCTCTTCTTTGGTCAGGCCAAGGTCGATTCCGGCTTTCTTCTTTTTTTCGGCTTCGTCCCTGTCCCGGTAGCTCAAAGATCTCGAAATACGAACGGCCCCGTACCCAACCACCCCCCTGGGAGACATTTTCTCTCCCGTAACATCCCCTGAGTTTGCGTATTTCAGAATGTCGCACCGGTCGGCGCCGAGCTTTTTTGCGGCAAGCATCGCCGTGATTATCGGTCCCTGGCCGCAGGCCTCGCATTTTCGGCCCTCCAGGCATTGATCAATCCCCTCGATATCCATTGCCCCGATTTTCTGCAGCAGCCGCTGATCCATTTCAGCCGCCACATCATAGGAGTGATAATGGGAGAGGTCCGAACTGGCCACTATCAGCACCGATTTGCCTTTTGTGCATTCTACTATTGCCTCTGCAAGCCAGCGACATGTGGTGATATCGGGATCTCCCATAACGAGCGGAACGAGCTTGAAACCGGGCAAAACGACCTGAAGGAAAGGGAGCTCAGCCTCCAGAGAATGTTCCTGCCGGAAAACGCCCGGCAGGTCCTTTATGCGCGATTCGCGTTTCACGAGAGCGGCAATCAATTCGCTGTCCAGAGGAATGACCCCGAGCGGAGTACGGAATCCGGCGCAGTCGTAGGTAGCCACACCTCTAAACGGCACATAGTGGCTCGGGCCGATTACGATGACCGAATCGAACTTTTGCCCCTGGACGGCTTTGAAGGAATGTGCGGCAACCTGGCCCGAGTAAATGTATCCGGCATGAGGCGAAATGATTGCCACTGTCTGGCCTTTTGAATCGCGCTCGGGGATCCGGCTTAAATACTCTTCGACCAGTTTTCTCAGTTCCGAAGCTGTTCCAGGGTACCATGTTCCGGCAACTACCGGATCATGGATCAGGGCCGATGGGGCTTCTCCGGCCATCAAGCCGGCAGGACAAAGCAACATCAGAACAAAAACGGCCAAAAACGGAAAAAATCGGCAAGAACTGGTGAATCTTCCGGACATGGCTCTTCCTCCGGCGCTGTTGGTTCGGAAAGGAAGGATCAATCTGCGACAGATACATTTAATTTTTGAGCTGGATTATAGAGAAACTCGCGAGCATACGTCAAGCGGACGTAATAAGAATGACGAAGAGAAGTTTATGCCCAACACCCGGTTGGAGGCACCCGTCCAAATTTATGGGTCCGATTTTTTGGCACGCATTTAACGAAATTTTACGAAAAAGATAGAAAAAGGAAGATTACCACTTGTGCCGCTTTTGCGAATGCCGGACAGGATCGACGGATGCCATTGATTTTACAAGGAAAAGATTTTTCACAGATTTTCATCTAATTTCAGCGACTTAGATATTCGTGCAGCCTAACATCCGTTTATCCCGATGTATTTTTTGCTCCAACTTTGGTTTCGCGTTTCTCGCCCAAAACTGGGGAGATCAACTTTGACGAATCAACTAAGGTTCACTAAAACTGGCATCCACAACAGGGGGGTTTAAGGCAACATCTTTCCGGGGTTCAAATCTTTTTATTCCATTTCATTTCAGCACCAGGGGTTTTTCAAGATGGGGCGTATGCGCGGGGGGGTGCCTACGTCCTGCATTAGAGCTGTTTTGTTTTTTCGGGGAACGGGCGAAAAACTTATGGAGCAGAACTGGCAGGAAATCAGGAGAAAGCTTCAATCGTGCCTGTCAAAGGGGCAGTACGACCTTTGGGTTGCATCAATTGAATTCCTGGGGCTGGAAGACGAAACAGCAGCACTGGGGTGCAAGAACCGGTTTCACATCGAGTGGATAAGGGAGAAGCTGGAGCCTAAGCTGTTGCGGGCCGTGCAGGAGTTTTACCCGCTGGTGCGCCGGTTGGACTATCAGATTATTAGCGGGGCGCCCGATCCGGAAGAATTGGAAGGCTATGCGCCCCAGGCTGAACCTCCCAGGCAGATCGTAATGAGCGACCTTATCAAGCGTGCGGGCCCGGTTTTTAATCCCCGATTCACCTTCGACCAATTTGTGGTGGGGTCGTCAAATCAACTGGCGTTCGCCACCGCCAGGGGCATGGCGCACGGCCAGCAGCTCTACAACAATTCGGCTTATATTCTCTCCCAGACGGGGCTGGGGAAAAGCCACCTCTCACATGCGGTCGGCAGCCATATCTGCCGGAAAACACCCGAATTGAGGGTTCATTACGTAACAGCGGAACAGTTTGCAAACGAGATGATCTATTCACTGAAGAACGACAAGATTGAGAATTTCAAAACGAAGTTTCGCACCGAGTGTGACGTACTGCTGTTTGAAAAGGTAGAGTTTCTGAGCGGCAAGGAAAAAGTGCAGAATGAACTGGTTTATACCCTGGACGAGCTGATGGATCGCGGGAAGAGGATCCTGTACACAGGGAATACTTTTCCAAAGGACATTCCTAAACTTACCAACGAGTTGCAGTCCAGACTGAGCGGCATCCTGGTTGCGCCGATCGGACCTCCTGATTTCAAGACCAGAATGGAGATTCTTCGAAAGAAGGCGTCAAGTGAAAACGCCAATCTGCCCGCAGAAGTGATTCAGTACATGGCCGAGCGGGTGACGGGAGACATTCGGCGACTGGAAAGCTGCCTGATAGGCATGATCGCCAAGTCGAATATTCAGGGCGTTCCGGTTACGCTCGACCTTGCTCGAGAGCTGACTGAGACGATGCTCGACCGGCTGCCCAAGCTGACCATCGACCATATTCAGCAGGTCGTCTGCTCTGCTTTTCAAATCGCGGTGGAAGACCTCAAGTCATCGAAGAGGCGAAAAGAGTTGGCGGCGGCTCGAAAGATCGGAATGTATCTGTGCCGGCGCTATACGACCGAGTCGCTCGAATCGATAGGAAAGTCATTCCGGCGGAGCCACAGTTCCGTGCTCTACGCCATAAACGATCTCACGAAGGGAATGGAGAATGACAATAAGATTAAGCGGCAGGTTGAGCATATCAGTCGCCGGCTGGATGCGAGCTGTCTCGCGTAATTGCGCACAGGTCGTTTCTCAGATCCGTTGAGAGCTGTGAAACGAGGCCTGCCATTGCTGTAGAGAATTCGCTCGGACCAGTTGAAGTGAGGGGGGAGATCTGATAATGGAAATGTTTTCGAAAAAGAACGGTACGAGGTTTTTCCTGCCAGAGGCTGATTTCCAGGTCAAGCAGGGCGTGAGGGGGGGAGCCGTTTTCTTCGAGAGCGAACCGATAGATTTGTCCGCTTATCCCGTATGCTGCATTCATGGGATTTTCTGCCGATACGACATCTTCAAACACCTTTTCAGCTGCTAAGGGTAATCGATCTGGTAATAATCCGGCGCAGGAGACTTGGAAAAAAGTGATCCCAAACAGCCGGACAGCAGTAACGCTCCCAGGATCGATATCCACAATCTCGAAGGGAGCAGGGAGTAAGAAGTGGGAAGCAAAACCCCATTTCTGCTTCCCGCTTGTTTTTCCCCGTTTGTGTTTTTCATGGTTTTTCGCTTCTCACTTCCCGCTATTTGCTTCCCGCTTATTTACTTTTAAATGGCTCCTGGGGCTGTTTGCCCGGAGAGATCAGCCGGTTCGGCTGTTCTTTGACGCCATGGACCAGCGAATTCAACTGGGCAATGAGGACCCCCAGTTGCTGAAGGTCGCGTTCGAGCAGGTCGGCAGACTCGTTAATTTTGGTTCCCAGGTTTGAAAAAGCAGTCCCGCCGGATTGGAGTGTCTCGCCAAACTGGTCCGAAAGCCGTTTGAGAGTGCCGGGAGGCAAGGAGTCAAGCTGTTGGCTAAGCTGGTCTGAAAATTTCCGGGTCGATGCCAGCGTGGCCGTCAGGTCTTTCACCCCTTTGTCGACGCGAAAATCGGCTTTCAGTTTCGCCAGCACTTCAATCAGCCGGCCGTCGGGGGCAATTCTCACATCGTCGATACGGCCCACGGGTACACCCCGGAAGTTGACCACAGCGTCCTTGTGCAGTCCCTTTACCGAGAAATTGAAAAAGGCAGCGTATATTTTTGTGTCTTGAAACCAGAAGGCTGACTTGAGCCAGATAGCCACGCCGGCGCTGTCTACTTTAGAGACCCTGGAAAAATCGAAAAAGAATGAGGCGTTCTCTTTTCGAGCGACAAGGCCGCTCAGGCTTTGCCAGATTTCAGCGGCATTTTCATAGGTCAGAGGAGTCTTGAAGGAGACGAGCAGTTCGCCTTCGGCCGACTTTCCCGTTTTCAAAGGGGAATCCTCCGCTCAAGAGGATATCCTTTCCATCGGAAGGTTATTTACCTTCGTTGATTTTCTCTCTGAGAACACCGGAGCATTTGAAGGTAACCACGCTTCGGGGTGAGAGAATAATGGGATCACCGGTCTGGGGATTGCGGCCCCGGCGTTGGTGTTTTTCTTTTACGCTGAATTTGCCAAACCCGCTTATCAGCACGTCTTCACCCTTCTCAAGAGTATTTTTGACGATCTCGAAAAGAGTGTCTATAACCTGGGCTGATTCGGTCTTTGTAAAAATGTTTTTGGCAAACAAGTTCTCGACGATGTGGGCCTTGGTCAACGTCATAAAAACTTCCTTTCCTTCCAGCGCCACTGATCCATGAGTCGTTCGGGTTTAGATTATTCAGTCTTATTGAATTCTCATAAATTATTAAAGGATTATTCTCCGGTTTTCAAGAAAAAAAAGGGTGCTTTTGGCTGGAACCCCTCATTTTAAAAGAGAAAATCGCTTTTCAGAGATAGATACGATTATTTGGATGCGGGCAAACACGGGAAAGGGATTCCCGATCCGGAATCCCCTTGGAGAAAAAATGGCGGTGCAGGGTTTCGAACCCCGGACGCTACGGATATGAGCCGTATGCTCTACCACCTGAGCTACACCGCCTGAAAACCTTTAATATCTAAATGAAATTGGCAATTGAGTCAATAGGATTCCCATCATTCAGGGCGTCACACCGACAGATGAATAGGCCCCGTGTCTGTTTGCCCCCTCATGGCACGAGCCTTGAACACAGTATAGGGCTTGCGGATGCCGGGGAGCATGCAAGGTTCCGCGATTGAGTTTGACAAAAATCAACCCTTCGGGTAAATGTCTTTAAGTCATTGATGAGAAGAGCTTTTTCGGCAATTTAACGCGTCCGGCGGTATCGTTCCTGTTTCGGTGAATCCGTTGCTCTGAGATGGCCGGGAGCTACGAAGGATACGGATTTTGAACCAAAGACTGTTTGAGCTAAAAGTAATCAGCAGTTTTGCTGCGGCGCATAATCTGAAGGACTTTCGCGGGAAGTGTGAAAATCTGCACGGACATAACTGGAAGGTTGAAGTAGTCCTGCGGGGGGAATCTCTGGAGAGTAACGGCATACTTGTTGATTTCGGGGAAGTGAAAGCGGCAACCAGAGAGGCCCTGGAAGAAGTGGATCATAAGTATCTGAACGAACTGCCCTTCTTTTCTCAAAACAATCCTTCTTCCGAAAACGTTGCCCGTTTTCTATTTGAAAGGCTCTCTGCAAAGCTTAATACCGGGAATAGGCGGCTGCACAGTGTATGTGCGTGGGAATCAGCCGACGATTGTGCGACATATATGGAATTCTGAGCCATGGTTGAGCCGAATGAATAAGGGAGGCTGCCAGATGGGAATTGACGACGAAAGGACCCGAAGCTGTTGCATATGCGCTGTAAAGCGGCCTCCTGCTTTCCTTTCATTTTTTCTGATTGCCTTGCTGCTGATCTTCGGGGTGGCAACAGCAGGGTTAGCGCTCCAAAAACCCACTCTGGGACTCGCAGAGACGGCATCTTCTGAGCAGGCCTATCAGGACGAACAGCCCGCAGCCCAGGAAAAAGCCCCCGTTCACGAAAAGGAGCGCCCGCCGGCCGAGCCGCTCGTGCCGCTTGGGGAGGCGGGGCCGCCCAAAGGGCAGCCGCACGCACCGGAAGCGGCGGCGCCAGGCGCGCCGGAGCATGGGGCAGCGCGTGGCGAGGCTCATGAGGCGCATGGGGAAGATCACGTACAACTTCCTGAGATTTCCTCGATTCCCGGTGTAACTTTTGTCGATACCTTAATAGGATTGATGGATTACGAGCTTCACGGCAGAATGCTGGGCTGGAGGCCTAACGGCATCCTGATCTGCCGACTTACCGACAATGTAAACAACTACCAGCTCGGGGTTCTCGAAGCCGTTCGGTTTACCACGCTTCGACTCAAAGACAGTCTTACGAGGCTGGGCGAGGCCGATACATACGATCCGGACCTGGAGCAGGCGCTCAATGAGTTCATGATCAGCGCCACTTCATGGTGGTTCCCCTCCGCTGAAAGTTCATACAGCCAAGCGATTGAACACCTGAAAAAATTCAAAACGAAACTTGAGAAGGGCCAGAGGAGTTTCTACTACCGCCGCGACACACTGGTAGCGCTGCTTTCGATTTACAAAGACCAGCTCGGAAATGTGAACAGAACGCTGGTCATGCCGGTTGGATGGTACAGGTCGGACGATTACTTCTATTATGCCAAGGGCGTGGCCCATGTGTATTATGAAATGCTGAAAGTCTGCCGGGTGGGATTCAAGAACCAGTTGGCCACCATGCATGGGGCTGACATAATGGATGAGGTGCTGCACGAGCTGCTTATCGCCGAGAAGATAAATCCCTGGATAGTTTTCGACTCCAGTTTCAGTGGATTTTTTGCCAACCACAGGGCCAACCTGAACGCGCCTTTGAGCGAGGCCTCACATCTGCTTGCAGTGCTCGGCCTGCTGTAGCGCGGGCAGTCCCGCACAGGAATGCGGGATATTGGGTGCTAAATGACGAGTTTTTGATCCGAGATCGAATATCTAATATCCAGTTTCCAGCAAAACCCGTCTGTTTTCCCGTAGCGCCGTCCAGAAAATGAAAGCGTCTATGCGGGCCGGATCTGTTGTGGTAAGCTTTGCCCAGATTTGGCAATATGCAAGAATTTGAGGCCGGTACGCCTCCATTTCTCTTCGCAGGAAATCTTCGATGCTCTCGCCTTCGAGAAGCCTCGACGTTTTAAAATCGACCAGGTTCCATTTCCCTTCAATCTGGGCGGCAAGATCGATCACCCCCGAATAGAGTACGTCGCGCTCGTGTGCGCACTCCGCAGACCATTCGATTTTCCGGCGGTCAGGCGGAATGCTGTAAAAAGCCTGGAGCCAGGGATCATCCAGGCATGATTTCACCTCCGAAAGAGCGGTCCGGGCGATTTCCAGGGACTTGGAGCTCTCAATTCCAATTCGGTTGAGAGTTGCGCTTGCCCTCTGAGCCGAGGGGAGTGCTCCTTTTTTGCCGAAATAAGCAAGGAGCCGGTGAACGAGCGTTCCCCACACGTTTGGCGGGCAGGCGGCAGGGCCGCACGCCTCTGGTCGTGGACAGGTCAAGGAGAGCGTCGAGATCCTTTCGGCGGCGGTCGCGGGGGAGAAGGGGCCGCACCCAAGATCTCCACACTCCGAGAGGCGGGCCCGCCCGAAGACCCTGAGCTCGGAGGGTGAGATAACAGTGAAAAGCGGTTTTTCACGTTCGAATTCCGCCGGCGCTAATTCAGGCCGGTTGGTCTCGAGTGGGTTCGCCTCGCAGGCGCCGGAATCGGGTTCGAGCTGAACAAAAAAACCATCCGCACCACGGGCGGACCTTTTCCATTCGCCTGTGCCGGGCCATTCAGCTTCTTGAGGGCATGTGATACGGTCTATAGCGCAAAGCTCATCGATCCCGTAATGTTTGCTGAGCCAGCCCAGGGGATTTTGCGCAGATGTCGAAAAAGAGCTTCCCTTCTTTTTTGCCAGACCGCTCATAACGAGTTGACGCCGCGCGCGCGTAACCGCAACATAGAAAAGCCTCCTGGCCTCACCCAACTGCCGTTTGGAGCGCAGTTTGCTCAGCCAGCCATAGAGCGGGTCCTTTTCGCCCGTCAGACGGTCGGGTCTTGATGCTAGAAGGTAATCTCCCGAATTGGGCGCCCGCTCGAGCATGTATGGGGACGGCTGGTCTTTTCTTCCCCCCTCCGGGTTCCAGTCCATGAAGGGGATGAAAATCGCGTCGAATTCCAGCCCTTTGGCTCCATGAACGGTTGAAAGGACTATGTTCGAGCAGGCGGTGTCCGGATCCACCGGTTCATAGGCCTTCTGCAGCAGTTGTTCGAGCAGCGCAAGAGTGCGGACCGGTTCGCCCTGTTCAGCCTCCCTGAGCATCTGGAGAAAACGGCGGCAGCAGTTTAGACCCCGGCTCCCCCACTTTGAAACCACGATGTGTGCGCCTTGAAGTTCGAGCCAGGCGGATTCCACGACATCGGCCAGCGGTTCGTGCCCAACGTGCTGCCATGCGCCAGTGAGGGCTTGCCTGAATGAACTGACTTGCTCGTCCTGTTCCGAAAACGCGTGGATTTTCTCTACCCAAAGAAGGGGTAGTTGGCGCGATATGGCATGGATTCGGTCAAAATCCAGGCAAAACCAGGGACTGCGAAGCTGGGCCGCCCAGGCAAGGTTGTCGTGAGGCAGAACTATTCCCCGGCAAAGCTGCCACAGGTAGAACACTTCGGGCCTCTCTACAAGCTTTAATCCCTCCTTAACCTGAACCGGGACCCTTTTTTGCTGGAGCGCTTCCAGGTAGACCGGCAGATGGGTGCGAGAGAAAAGAAGGATCGCTGTGTGCGAGTCGGGGCCGTTTTCCCCGAGATGCTGGGCGATTCTTCCCGCCAACCATTGAGCTTCTCTTACTCTTGCGCTCTGGCGGTCAGGCCACTCCATGAACAGGGCGAGTTCGACCGGGGCGGGATCCGGGCGAACAGGCACAGTCGGTGAGGGTTTTGCAGGGCTGAAAGGGACTTCGTCGAACTCTGGTTTGTGCTCAGCCATAACTGTGTTTTCGAAGACCCGGTTGCACCAGTCGATCAGATGGGGCTGCGAGCGGAAGTTTGTATCCAGCACAAGAGGCTCGAGGCGGATATTTTCTCCGCCCTCGAGAGGAAGCCCCAGCCTGGCGTCCAGGAACAGCTTCACTTCCGCTTTGCGGAAACCGTAAATGGATTGCTTCGGGTCGCCAACCAGAAAGAGGGTTCGCCCGGTTCCATCCGACCAGCCGGCGCACAGCTTCCGCAAAAGCTCCCACTGCTGCCGACTTGTATCCTGGAACTCGTCAACCAGTATGTGCCGAATCTGCTGGTCAAGTATCAACTGAAGGTCGGAAGGGGCGGCAGCGTCAAAAAGGCGCAGAGCAGCCAACTCGAGGGCGGAATAATCGAGCACCTTTTTGGCGCGCCGCCGGGCGTCATAGATTTCAAGGACGGAATGCAACAGAACAACCAGGTCCCAGAGAGTATCGGGGTCCGTCACCGGCGCGTCGTGCGTGGGAAGCTGACGGACCTGATGCAGTCTCTGAGCGGTTTCGCGGGGGATATTCTGAATGGCGCCGCCCCACACGGTCTTGACAAATCCGTTGTAGAACCCGGTTTTTGGTCCAAGTTGTCTCCTGATGTCACCTTCTTTAGTGAGAAAAGTGTTCGCCAGGCAAATCCACTGTGGAAGAGCTTCCCACTTCGCCCCCGGAATGTCGGTGGGAAGAGCGCACGCGGCCTGTGCGCCGGCGTTTCCGGTCTGCTCCAGGAAGCCTGCCCATTGCCGGCCAAGATCACAAGATTGGAACCCGGCTTTCAGTGCATTCAGTTCCGTTTCAGCCAGTTCACGTACCCTGACCGCTAGATAACCCGACGCCCGGTCGCGGCTAAGGACCCGCACCATGTCAAACAGCCCTTCTCTTCTTCTTACAAGCTCCTTCATTTCGTTTGCCAGGGACCACCAGGAATTATTCAGATAAAGAAGGCGATTGATGAGGGCCTGCCGGGCCGCATCACCTTCCTTGCGGGAGGCGATTTGCTGAAGGGCTTCATTAACGATTTCGTTGAGGAAAAACTCCTGTTCGTTTTCGTCCATGAGACTGGAACCGGGGGCGATTCCAGATTCGAACGGCGCCTGGGATGCAACTGCGTAGCAGAAGGAGTGAAAAGTACGGATTTGGAGAATTTCGCCGGCTAGGAGCAGCTCTTCAAGCTTGCTGTGTGCGGCGAGCGCTTTGGAGGCGTAATCGAGCAGCTCGGCCTCCGCCGCGTTTTCGGCCGCCGCGCCTTTCTTTGCCCGATCAAGCCAGCCCCTTACTCTTTCCCGCATCTCGGCTGCTGCCTTGTTGGTGAAGGTAAGCGCCAGGATCTGCCGAGGGTGGTCTATAAGTCCCAGAAGGCGAAGAAACCGGGCGACCAGCAAAAAGGTCTTGCCCGAACCGGCCGGGGCAGTCAAGTGAAAGCTACCCGCCGGAACAAGGGCCCTGCAGCGTTTTTCAGCATCTGCCAGAACAAGCATATAAGCAGTTTCCAGTTGTTAGTTCTTAGTTTTGAGTTAGCTCAAAACTAAAAACTGATTTTCACCCGTCGCCCGTGATCCGCTCTCCGACTTCCAAACTCCTTTCCAGAAGCTCTTTTGCATGCTCGCGAACCTTCTCAGATATCGAGATCCCTCCCAGCATGCGGGCAAGTTCTTCTGAGCGCTCCGATTCCGTCAGCATGCGGATTGTGGTAGAGGTCTCGTTGCCTTCGGCCTGCTTTTTTACCAGGTAATGCCATTTGCCGTAGCAGGCGATTTGGGGAAGGTGAGTAATGCAGATGACCTGATGCCGTTCGGAGAGCTTATTTAATTGAACCCCGACGAGTTCTGCCGCGCGACCGCCGATTCCCGCGTCAACCTCATCAAAGATGAGCGTCTCAGCTTCTTCTTTTCTGCCGAGAAGACTCTTGAGGGCCAGAAGGATCCTGGAGAGCTCCCCTCCTGAGGCTACCCTGACCAGGGGCTTCAAATCTTCTCCCGGATTTGCCGAGAGCAGAAACTCTATCCGGTCGACACCGGTCGGAGAGAATAAGGCAGGATTTTCGTCTTCCCCGGAAAAGCGCACGCAGAAGCGTGCCTGTGGCATATCGAGATCGGCCAGATTGCGCGAAACGTCCGTGGAGAGTTTTGCCGCCGCCTCGTGACGTTTGCGCGAAAGATCGCCGGCCCTCTCGAGGTAGGCGAGGCCCAGGGATTCGATTTCCCTTTGCAGTTGCTCTTCCCGGAGGTTTGATTCCTCGCTCTCGCCGGCCATATTGTGGAGTTCTTCCAATCTGGCCAGCATTTCGTTTGCGCTCGGGCCATACTTTTTGGCGAGTTTGCCCAGGAGTGCAAGCCGTTCTTCTACTGCGGCCAACCTTGGAGGGTCGAAAACTATCCGTTCAGCGTAGCAGCGCAACGCGTGGGTCATCTCTTCGAGGTGAATACGGGCTTGCTGGAGGTATTCGCCAAGTCCGCTCTGAGATGGATCGACATTGAAGATCGCACGCAGGTCTTTCTCCACCTCCGAGAGCCGCTCCAAAATGGCGCCTTTCTCTGAGTAGAGCGCGTTGATGGCCCTTTGTGAGGCATAGGACAATGCAGCGGCGTTTTTCAGGATCTCCCGCTCCCGCCCGAGATCGGAATCCTCGTCTGGTCGAATCTTTGCCGATTCAAGCTCTGCCATCTGGAATCGCAGAAAGTCCATCTGGGCTGCTCGCTGCTCCGATGCAAGCCTCATTCGCGCAAGTCCGTCGCGACTCTGCTGCCATGCCGTATGGATTGCCCGCACCTGGGAGCAAACTTCATCGAGACTCGCGAAAGAGTCAAGAAGACCCAGATGGGTTTCCGGATCGAGAAGAAGCTGGTGCTCGTGCTGCCCGGAAACCGAGATCAAGAGGGGCGAAAGCTGCTGGAGCTGCTGCACTGATGCAGCCTGGTCGTTTATAAACACACGGTTTCGCCCGCTTCTGGCGATGCTCCTCCGGATTACAAGTTCCGGACCCAAGTCGATCCCCCATTGGCTCAGATACTGTGCACAAAGGCATCCGGGCTGTTTTAGCTGCATGACCGCCTCAACGCTTGCCTCAGCAGCCCCGGTTCGGACCATCTCATTTGATGCGCGTGCTCCGAGGATGAGATTGACGGCGCCTACGAGAATCGATTTGCCCGCACCGGTCTCTCCTGACAGGACATTGAATCCCGGATGGAAGCTCATTTCCAGATCGCGAATTATGGCGTAGTTGTGGATGGCCAAACTGGTCAGCAATTGTCGATAATTCCTCGTATGATAGACTAAGTAAACACCACTTAATTAAAAAAAGCCCCTTACCGATGGCCTCCCTAAAGCGTAGTGCTTCGCGTAGCGCGAAGGCCGACCGCTCGTCGTGTCTATCGTGCGCGTTGGGCGGGCGCGGGAGGCCTTCCTGAGGATTGCGGACAATTTTACCAGTAAAAGACAAAAAGGAACAATGACAAAGGAGGGTGACGAGTGACGGGACGAATTGTTCCTCGTAGCCCGTCACTCGCTTCCAAGGCTGCCCGCTTTTATTGCGAGTCGATTATCGACTGGATGGCAGGCGGATAGTCCATCTTCTGAGGCAGGAAGATAAGTTCCGGGTCCACGAATTCCCTGAGGACAAAAAGCTCCTTGTAAGTGGGAGGCGGGGTTTCGCCCTTGAGTCTTTCCACGTTGAGGTCGAATCCACAGTTTTCGCTCACCTGGGCGACACTCACTCCAGGATGGTTCGTGTCAAGGTAGATAATCCCGTTTTCGTCGAACCGGTAAACTGCCATGTTGGTCACGACCGAATCAGGGCCGCAGTTTGCAAAGGCGGTGCCCTTCCAGACCTCCTTTTTGGGCTTCCACTCACGGGTTTTGAAATCCCAGCACCACCAGCCGGGGGTCGTGGTGTAATCGTTTCTCTCCAGAAACCGCCTTTTTTCCTGAAGAATTATGAAGGCGGTCCTGTGCGCCATAGCGCCTATATCGGAGTTTCCTCCCGATCCGGTAAACCTGTGGGTCGGCGAGAAGTAGTCGCCGATTGATGTGACGTTTACCCCACCGTACTTGTCTATTGCTGCGCCTCCAAGAAATCCCAGGGTGA
>Ga0187890_10002406_pt1 | contig 13086 bp, 10 predicted proteins | sample June2016WEW_21_1_FD_133005 | JGI IMG/M metagenome (GOLD analysis project Ga0187890, IMG submission 133005) | Peatland microbial communities from SPRUCE experiment site at the Marcell Experimental Forest, Minnesota, USA - June2016WEW_21_10 | ecosystem: Environmental > Terrestrial > Soil >... | reverse complement strand
GACCAGCATCGCGGCCGGCTCGGGAACAACTACGGTGACCCTGACCTTCCATCTATCGCAGGCCCCGGCTTCGGCGCGGACCCACAGCGGCTCGGGCAGCCATATGGCTTCAAGGCTTGCACCATTGTCGCTGGCCCTCTTGCTGCTGCCTTTTATTGGCAGGCTACGGAAGTCAGGAAGGCGCCTTAGCCGAATGCCCACCGTGCTTCTATTGCTTAGCGCGGGTGGGGCTGCCATGGCGGGATTGAGTGGTTGTGGTTCCACAGATGGATTCTTTGGCCGGTCGCCGACATCTTATACTGTGACCCTGAGTGGAACGATGGGCGGGCTCACTCACGCCTCCAGCGCCACCTTGACTGTTGAATAAAAAAGGAGAATCTACTATGCGTACTTCGATCCCCGGAAGCGCGCTCCTCGTGAGCGCATGCATAATGGCTGGTGCCGCAGGGTGGGCCCAGCAAGGCCAGAAGCCGGCGCCGCCGGCTTCTCTCTCCATCGACTTTGGCATCACCGGCGCCGTCGAGCGCTCTCGGGTGGCGCCCAACGACTGCTGTTTTTGGTTCAAAGGCGGCGGTGCGGATGCGGCTGTGACCTTCTGGAAGGGCTGGGGCATCGCCGCCACCCTTACAGGCGATCATGCAGGAAACGTCACGGACTACGTGGATGTGAACAAGATTTCCTACATGGGCGGACCACGTTACACATGGACGGCACGGACCGAGGCCGGGAATCCCCGCCTGCAGATTTTCATGCAGGGGCTCGCGGGCGGTTCGCATGGTTTTAACGGTCTCTATCCGACCAGCACCGGAACTACCACCAGCGCCAACTCGTTCGCTCTTCAGGCTGGGGGCGGGGTCAATCTCTTTATTAACAGGAACTGGGGGCTGCGGCTGCTCGAGGCCGACTACGTTCGGACGGAGTTCCCCAACGACGCAGACGATAAGCAAAACGACATGCGCCTGGCCTTTGGCGTCGTTTACCACGTCGGGGGAGCTCAGCCGTCACCGGTCACTCTGGCTTGCTCGGCGAGTCCCACCACGGTCTATCCCGGCGACCCTGTCTCTTTGACCGCGACGGCCGGCGGGCTCACTCCCAAGATGAATGCGGTTTATTCATTGTCGGGACAGGGGGTTAGCGGAAACGGACCCACGGCCACAGTCGACACCACTTCGCTGGCCCCCGGCGCCTATACGGTGAAGTGCAATATCAAGGAAGGCAAGGCCGACAAGGAAGGCCTCAAGCCGTGGGAATCAGCCGAAGCGTCGACCAGCTTCACGGTGAAGGCCTTTGATCCGCCGACCACCGGCTGCTCGGTCAACCCCACCACCATCAACCCCGGCGAGACCAGCACCATTACCGCAACCGGCACCAGCCCGCAAAACCGCCCGCTGACCTATAGCTATTCTGCGCCCGCCGGGACGGTCAGCGGCACAGGCTCGTCTGCCGTCTTCAATTCAGCCGGAGCGCCATCGGGTCCTGCCGAAATCACTTGCAGCGTGACTGACGACAAGGGACAGACGGCAACCGCCGTCGCCACCGTAACCATCGCCACCCCGCCGCCTCCGCAACCCTCCCCGGAACAGGTCCGGCTCGAGGCGCATCTGGCCTTGCACAGCGTCTTCTTCCCGACTGCCCAGCCCAGGGCCGAGCATCCTGAAGGCGGCCTTGTCGAGAGCCAGCAGGGAACCCTCACCGCATTGGCCACGGACTTCAAGAGCTACCTCAGCTTCAAGCCCGACGCTCACCTGATCCTTACCGGGCATGCGGATGCGCGCGGATCGGCTGAGTTGAACCAGGCGCTCTCAGAGAGGCGTGTAGCCCGCACCAAGCAGTTCCTCGTCGATCAGGGCGTTTCCGAAGCCGCCATTGAAACGCGCGCTCTTGGCAAGGATGAACAACTCACCTCCGATCAGGTGAAGGATCTGGTCAACCAGAATACTGAACTGACCCCTGAGCAGCGGGACAGGATTCTCCGCGACCTCAACGTCATCGTGCTGGCACAGAACCGCCGTGTCGATGTCACCCTCAGCACCACAGGCCAGCAGTCGGTGCGCCTCTATCCCTTCAACGCATCCGACTCTCTGACGCTGCTGGATAAAAAAGCCCCGGCGCCCGGAAAGAGGGCCGCGCACAAGAGGCACTCCGTGACAAAGTAGCTCATTCAGTTAAACAATTCGCCGCTCAGACAGGCCATCGCGCCGGTTTGAGCGGCGATTTCATTCTGAGATATCCGAACGGGCTGATAGACTGTGGAAAAATTCGCGCGAAGCCTCAAAAATATCAGAGCACGTTTAAGCCTCGGCCTGACGGCCCCGGGTCTGATCGCCCTGGGGTGGCCGAGAGCGCGAAGGTGAACAGGCACGACAGCAGATGAAAGAAGAAAAGCAGCACGAGGCTCTCAATCTCGCTCAGCAGGTTTTCCGCTGGACAGTCTTTCTGATCTTCGGTTTAAGGCATTCGGGGCTGCCCAGGCTCAAAAGGCGGTACTTGTGTGTGCTCTATTCGCTGCAATTCGTCTCCTGGGTAATCCTGCTGCTCTTCTGCGTCAAGCCCTTGGTATTGTTCGACGGGATAGACGCCGTATTTGATCCATTGCACGGCATGCAGAGTCATTTTGTGGAGGTATCCGGCCTCAGAGTACACTATCTCGCGGCCGGACCGGTCGATGGTCAGCCGGTGGTTTTAGTGCATGGGCTGGGCGGGATCGCCGAGGATTGGACGGGCCTGCAGGGATATCTGACCCATGCCGGTTTCCGGGTTTATATGCCTGAGCTGATCGGTTATGGCCGCAGCGAAAAACCTGCCGATTACACCTACTCTGTGCGCAGTGAAGCCTATATGATTACCGGTTTTCTCGATGCATTGGGGCTCAAACAGGTGGATCTCGCCGGCTGGTCGATGGGCGGCTGGATTGTGCAACTGGTCGCAAGCGATCATCCTGAGCGGGTGCGGCGGCTGATCCTCTTTGATAGCGGAGGGCTGAGAGAGAAACCGTTGTGGGATACGAGGCTGTTTACACCCACCACGCCGTCCGAATTCACCCAGTTTCTCGCCTTGCTGATGCCGCATCCACCCAGGCTTCCGGTCGCTGCCGACTGGGTGATCTTGCATATATGGAAAGATAAAAACTGGGTCAAGCGCCGATCGATGGCGTCCCTGCTTACAGGGGAAGATGCCACCGACGAGCGCCTGCCTGCGTTGAAAATGCCGGTACTGATCGTGTGGGGCGATATGGATCGCATCTTCCCGCTCAGCCAGGGCAAGAGGATTCACCAATTGGTGCCGCAGTCGGAGTTCGAGGTCATTGCCGGCTGCGGCCACATGGCTCCTGTGCAGTGCACCGCGCAGATTGGGCCCAAGGTCGTGGCGTTCGTGGACCGATAGAGAGGCCTAAACCTTGAAAGTGCCCCACGGCTAATGACCAGCAACCACCCCAACCGCCCGCCCATGAGACGCCGTACTACCCTCGGTCATCCGCAACGCCCACTTGATCGCCTCAAAGTACATCTTGCGAACGTCCGGGTCTTCCCAACTCTCTTCGGTGTGGCCAAGCGTCGAATAGAAAACGCGCCCCTTGCCATACATCTTGCTCCACGCCACAGCAAAGTCGTGGTCCGCCCGATGGATCTTCGGATTGTTGGTGTAATCGAGCTTTGAAGAGTCCAGGCTGAGCAGCACATTCACCTTGTCGCGCGACCAACTTTTCGGCTGATAGATCTCGTCGTACTTCACAAACGCGGCAGGGAAATGCCGCATCGCCGGGAAGTTCGGATCTTCTACAACGATCGGCGCTTCAAAGGTCATCCAGGGATGCTCGTCAAACCAGCCGCCGAGCATCTCTCCGAACTCAGGCCAGTTGTGGTTCGTGTCGAGCGCCGCGTGAATGCCGACAAAGCCCTTCCCGTCGTCTTTGATAAACGACATCATGTCCTGCTTCTGGCTCTCATCCATATCCAGTTCGCCGCTGGTGCTGGCAAAAACGATCAGGTCAAAGTAATTGAGATTCTTCGCGTTCCTCGTCAGCTCTTTTTTCGTAAGAAGCTTTGTGTCGGTACGCATCGTCGTATCCCACAGGCCACTCTCTTTGCCCAGGTTGTAGACGGCGGCCATCGTGTCTGATACGGAGTCGTGCTCCCAGTCCTTCGTCTGGCCAATCACCAGCACATGCTTCATGCGAACCTCCTTCACGTGCGGCGCAGGTGGCAGCGCGCTGTTGCCGGTAGACTGCGCATGAATGAGACAACCCAGACCGACAATTACCAGCCCAACCAAAACCGCAAAACCAAATCGACTACCATTGAGAACGCCCATGGAATCTCCCTCTAGGTATTATCACCCTTGCCATTGGCTATCTGATATTGCTTTGAATCCTGAACAATCAGGGCCGCTCCTGAAGCGCATTGACCGCTTCCGCAATGGTAATCATCAGCGTCATCTGATCGACGGGCGATGGAATGAGCCCCGATCTTTCATAGAATCGCTTCGCACTTTCCGAGATCGCATGAACGAGAATCGCGCGGATCCCGGCAATCTCCGCAGCCTGCACGGTTCGCAGCACGGCATCTCTCAAAAGCGCCGATCCGATTCCCCTGCCTTGCGATTGCAGATCGATAGCCAGCCGCCCAATCACCATCACCGGCACGGGGTCGGGCATATTCCGCCTAACGCGGCCAGGCGAATCGGCATGGGCAACAGCGCCCACAGCCAGCGCATAATAGCCCACAACCCGCCTTCCAACGCAAACCACGTAGCTCCGTGAAGCGCCATTCTCTTCGTTGTGGTTGGCTCTGCGTCGGAGCCAGTCATCAAGCTCCGGCTCGCCGCATTGAAATTGCGAAAGATCGTGCGCTGGCGTTAGTTTCTCAGGAGCCGAAATCCGAGCATCTTTGGATGATGCGCCCCCGCCTGCGCTGCTTACTTTTCCCACGGGGCTTTCCTCGCGAGCAGCCGGGCCAGCCGGGGATTGCTCTTGGGCGGCGCGTCCAGCATCGCTGTGAAGCGCTTGAATGCCGCATCGTCTAACTGGAAGTAACAGCGGTCGAGCAGCACCGACTCCGCCTCCCGGCAGGCCGCCTCCAGCATGAAATCGGAGCGGTTCCGCCCTTGCGCCTCTGCCGCACGGTCGATCAGAGCCTTCTGGCTTCGGCTCACGCGCAGATTGATATTCTCCGCGCGCAACCTGCCCGATTCAGGGACCATGGTGCCCATCGCTCTATCCTCCATTTGTGTACACAATCAGTGTACATCAATGTGCGCACATTGTAAACACCATTTCGAAACTTGCTAGATAATCACCTCACGCCGCAAAATCAATAAACCCCCGCTGCGGATCGGTCGACACCAGCTTCACCGTCACCTTGTCTCCCACATCAAGTCCCTTGCCGCCTTGCACCAGCTTCCCATCCACATGTGGATCAAGCGTGCGAACAAACGTTCCATAGTTGTTCACGCCGGTGACGATGGCCGGGAAACTCTGCCCGATGCGCGGATGCAACACCACGGCTGCGATGCGTTTTTGCATTTCGCGCTCCACCTTGCGTGCCCCGTCTTCCATGAGCGTGCAGTGCGCGGCGATCGCCGTCAAATCATCCACAGTGTAGGGTTGCGGAGCCTTCGTCAGCCACGCTTTCAAGAGCCTCTGCGTCACCACATCCGGGAAGCGCCGGTTGGGCGCCGTCGAATGCGTGTAGTCCTGCACGGCCAGCCCGAAGTGTCCCGGCGAAACTTCATTCGGCTTCACCAGCACATATTCTCCGGGCCCCATCAGCTTCACCGTGGCTAGAGAAAGGTCCGGAAAATGATCGGGGTCTTTCGTCTTTTGTGCCAATAAAAAGTCATTCAGAGCTTTCGAATCGGGTTCGGCGGGCAGCGTAGTTCCGAGTCCTTCGGCCAACTCAACAATGCGGTCCCAGCGCTTGGGCGTGCGCACGATGCGGCGAATCGAAGCTACGCCGGCGTCTTGAAAAGTCCGCGCAATCACTCCGTTGGCCGCAACCATGAACTCCTCAATGAGAGAGGTAGCGCGGTTCTTTTCCAGGCGCTTGATCTCGACTGCCTGATCTTTCAGCATTACGGGGCGAGTCTCCATCGTCTCTAAATCCAGCGCGCCGTGTTGGAAGCGACCGCCGACCATGCGTTGCGCCGCCGTGTCCTGAAGCTTCAATTGCGCAGCCAGATCGGCATTGGCCGCCACCTTGGCCGGCGCCGGGCATCTGCCTTCGAGCCATGCGCCCACAGCGTTATAAGCTAGTTGTGCCTGATTCCGCACCAGCGCTCGATACGCCTTTCCATCCGCCGTCGCGCCCGCCTGATCAACGGTGTACTCAATCACCAGTGCGACTCGATCCTCGTTTTCATTGAGCGATGTGATGCCCTCGGAAAGCTCTGCGGGGAGCATCGGAAACACCTTGACGCCGGTATAGACCGAGGTCGTCTCGCTCTTCGCGTGGCCGTCCAGAATGCATCCCTCTACGACCCGGGCATCCACGTCGGCCACGCCGATCAGCACGCGAATGCGGCCATCGGCCAACTGCTCGGCCCATTCAATCTGGTCCAGATCTTTTGACGTGTCGTTATCGATCGACGACCACAGCAGCTTGCGTAGATCCTGCGCGCTGGGAGCCGTGGGCGGTTCGGGATGAGCCTGAATCGCGCATACTTCCGTGTCGGTTCCAGCAGGAAAATCCGGCTGAAATCCGTGCTCGATCATCGTGGCGTGGGCTGCTGCAACAAGATTGAAGTGAATGGGCTGGCTGGAATGCATCTTGATAATGGCTCCTTCAAACCGAAGAGCCAGCCTATCACGCCGGGCCGCCTGCGCGGGTCAATTGTTCGCTTTTAGCTCGCGGCTTATTGAATGCCGAGATCCGACAGCACCTTTGGCTTGGCCTCATCCACCACCAGCAGATTGTGGCAGGCCGCGCAGTCCTGCGTGATGGCCGCGCCGTCTTTGGCCGCGTGCTCGCCATCGTGGCAGCGGAAGCACCCCGGATAACTCATGTGCCCAATGTGGTTGGGATGCGTGCCCCACGTAACTTTCATGTAGGGGAAAACATTTTGACTGTAGAGAGTGACCAGTTCGTCGCTGGCTGACTTCACCAATGCAGTCTTCTGCGCCAGCACCTCGGGATGTTCAGCGAGATAGAACTTCTGAAGCTCCACGGGAATTTTCGCGCGCGCTTCATCCTCGCTGGCGTAAGTGGCCTTGAGCAGCTCCAGGCCTTTCTTGTGAACCCAGGGCAGCTCGGGGCTTACCGCGCCATCCGCCATGGCGCGATTGAGCGCGTCCTCCGCTGTCACAAAAGTATGCGCCGCGCGGTTGTGGCAATCGATGCAGTCCATCACTCGCCGTTCACCCTGCGGCACGCCTTTGCCGGCCGCCGCAGTGGCAAACACCGTCTCGGACCCATCGGCATTGCGCTTCTGTACCCAGGGAATCGTCGTCCGCGTCGGATCGGTCGCGACATACTCGATGTGGCCCAGGTGAACGCCGTGAATGCCCGTCAGATGCGAAAGCGAATCCTGCCCGCCAAGGTGCAGCACCACCACTGTCTGCGTCTCGGTATTCTTCTCGTCGTCAGCAAAGCTCGACTTTACCAGCAGCTTTTCGCCAATGAATTTCGCCGGCGTATGGCAGCCTTCGCAAATCACCCGCGCAGGCCGCAGATTCCGCACCGGTGAATCAATCGGTGTCGGATAGTCGGGAATGACTTTCGGAGCGATCCCCGCCAGCGGATGGAAGCTGACCTCGAGCAATTGTTTCGTTCCATTCACCTTGGCGCTGAAGTAGGCCTGCGCGCCCGAGCCGATATGGCACTCGACACAGGCCACGTGCGAGTGCGCAGAGATCTTGTAGGCCGTGTACTCCGGATGCATCACGTGGCAGCTCTGCCCGCAGAACTGCGGCGAATCCATATAAGCCGCGCCACGATAACTCGCCATCGCCACTACAAGTAGATTCACGATTGTAGTTACCAGTACGATGTCCAGTCCGTGCCGGAAAATATGGTCGTTCAAATCAATCCTGGGATAGGCGACAGGAATCAGCCCAGCCTTTTGCAGTTTCCTGTGGCGCACCCAGATGCCCACGGGGATGAGCAGCAGCCCGAGGACAAACAGGCCCGGTAACAGCAGGAAGAAGATGATGCCAAGATAGGGGTTGTCATTGAACCGGCCAAAGAGTTCCACCAGCCAATAGCCGATCATCGTCACGCCCGAAGCAGTGGTGATGGCTCCGCCGGCGAGGCTGATGGGATTGTTTCCAAAGTAGAGCGCTGGCCGTACCCAGCCTTCACGGAATCTATCGAACAATGACCTTACCCCCACCAATAGAACGGCCCGCCAATCCGGCGGGCCTTTTGATCCAATCAAGCCCAATTGTACTGATTACTTCAGCCCCTTGAAGTAAGCCGATACGTCCTTGATCTGCGCGTCGCTCAGCCCGGCAATCGGCTTCATCTTTCCTTTGCCGCTTTTGACGGCGGCGGATATTTCGGTCACGGTGAGCTTCTTGATGGTGGGATCGGAGGCCGGCTTGATTCCCATCGCTTTGGCCATCCCCGCACTCGGCGTGCCGGTCGGGCCATGACACATCGCACACTTTGCCTTGTAGGTCGCTTCGCCGGCGGCTTGCGCGAAGCACACGGAGCTGGCCAGTGCAACCACTGCGGCCAACGCCAACTGGGTTCGAATCGTCTTCGACATTGCAAAACTCCTTTGGTCTGCTGGGTCGCGCTGCGCCAGCCCTTGCCGTGCGCCTTTTTCTAACCCGCCCCAGCGCCAGAGTGCATTTTACACAATCGGCGCAGTCTCCCTTTGCCTTCGGAGACTGCGCCGATTGTATCCTGTTGAACCAACCGGCGGGATCAAAACTCGTAATGCACTCCAACGGTCACATTATTGGCATGAAAGTTTCGCGGCGCGGTCTCGCCGGCCGGCGATTCGGTCAGACCGGTCTGCTCAGGCAGCGACGTGCAAGGGACTACCGTAGATGTCAGCGATGTCGACGTGCTGCAATTCTGCGGGCCTGAAGGACCGCCCTCGCCGTAACCATAGAAGTTGTATTCTGCCTTCCATGTCAGCCCAGGGCGCATCGTCCACGCCAAATTCATAAACGGCGATTGATAGGTCGAAACAAGCGAACCATTCACGTCGCGCGCATCGTTGAAGAACCGGCTTCCGCTTACCGAACTGATGCGATAACCGAGATTCGAGTTGATCGGCTTCGTGGGTGCAAACCGGATTGACACAGATCCGTATTGCGTCGGCGCGTCCATGAAATCGCGTCCAAACCAGTCGGCAAGCTGAGTCGTCGACCCTCTGGTAAATACGCCAGGGCAAACATTCGGCGTTCCGCCCGCGGTGAGCGTCGCGGTGCCGGGATAAGCACTCGGCTTGGTGCTCGCGTTCTGCGCGCCGTTGTCAAAGCAGATGTTGGTGGCCGCGTAGACATCGGTATAGGCATAGCTGAAGTCGAGCCCGTAGTGCTCATTGGGCATTATAAGGCCGCTCATGCTTGCGATTCTGGTGCGATCGATATGATCGAGCGGGCCTTCATAGGGTACGTCGCCGGCTGCGACATCGGCCTGCGCGTTGTTGGTGTTGTTATGCCGCTCCAGGTCATTGAAGGCGCCCGAGAGCGTCGCCCATGGCTTGGGTTTGTATCTCGCATGCACCCTGTAGTGCCATAGCTGTCGCGGGCTGACCGGAGTGAGAGCATTGTCAGCATAGGCCATTTCCACCGAACCGTTCACACTAAGGTTCGCCATGGGGCGGAGTGCGGCCGTGAACACTCCGGCGTTTTCGTGAATCGTGACTGTACCGCCCACTGAAGCGCCAACAGGCAGCGGAATGTTATGAGGGTTGCCCTCTGCGACGACGTGATCCTGATAGCGGTAAGTGAGCGAGAGCGCTACGCGTGAGGAAACATCCCATGCTCCGGTCAGATTATTGGTGACATATAACTGGCCTGTAAACCCGGCTCCCGACGCGCCAACAGCCGGACTGCCTTCAAACGTAGCGGCACCGGCGGCCGCGCTTGTGGTTTTGAGCACGGACTGGTTGATGGTCTCATTAGGATTGGCCGGTGTCGTCACGGTCGTTCCACTCGTCATCGTCGTGGTTCCGGGTTGGTGCATGGTCGAAAAGCTGATCTGGTCGCCCAGGCTGAACTGGCTCGTTGTCTGCCAGAGGAACCCCAGGTCGGCGGCAAGTACCTGGCGCTTTGCTTGCGCATTGCCCGTAAAAGTTAACTCGCGTGTCGCCCCGTTCAACCCCTGGTAGCTGTCGGAGTAATTAGGCAGGTGCATGTTCGCCATGGTGAACCGCGCATCCCCGTTGATCGACAGGTTCTTGAGGGTCGCGCTTTGCAGGCGAAGCACCTCGGTCGGGAACAGTGAGCGCGTCGCCTGGGAGCGCAGATAACTGGTCACCACCGCGCAGGCGGGGTTGATGACCGGCAGGCCGCCGGGCGTGTTGGGCTGCGAAAAGATTGTGTAGACGGCCGGGTTGGCTCCAGCGGGAGGCGTGTAGGCGGTACCCATACTGGCCGTGTTGCAGGCGCTGATGCCATAGGGCGAAAGGCTGTCAAAGTCGTTGATCGCCACCGGCGTCCCGTCCGCCTCTTGCGCGATGAGGGAATTGGGATTCAGTGTGAAATAAGAGTCGCCTTTGAAGTGGGTGATCTGCTCTTCATAGCTGACCATCGTGGCGCGCATCGGCTTCCAATCGACCCCCGCCGTGATGTCATCCGTATTGTTGCGTTGATACTCTTCGAGCACCGCGTTGTATTTCGCGAACTGGTAGCCGCTCGGGCTGAGGCTCGGCCCTTGCATCAGGTTTTTTGCGTAGGCAATCCGGTAGGTAAACGTCGAGAGCGGCATCAGCACGACGCCCATATCCGTCATGCGCCGCACGGTGTTGAATAGGAAAGGCGATTGAAGTGTCTGCGGCCACGCGAAGGCACCGCTCGGCGCATTGGAGGACCCGATTGGAATCGATTGCCCGCTGGGAATGTTTGGATTGCCAAGCAGGTCATAGTCAAAATATCTGCGGTCGCGGCGGAAGACACCAGTGAACTCGTAGATCCTGCCCTTCGAGGCACTCATCCTTGCAAAGTTGACCGGGTCGCCTCCGAATCCGTTGCCCACGGCGCTGATGGTGTCGACCAAAGTGCCCGTTTTGCCCGGCAGCACGCGCATCTGAAAGGTTTCATTCAGCACGCGCGGTCCGGTTTGCAGATTCACCAGGTTGTCATACATCGCCCCGCTTCCGGTCGAATAGACGATGCGGCCACCCAGATCTACGCTTTGATGAATCACGTAGCCGTTCGGCACACTCATCTTCGTCTCTGGGCCCGGCAAGGGGTTGGCCGGCGCCGGGTTCTGGGCGGCAGCGATGCCGGTCATGATCAATGAAATGGCGACTCCAATGCCCCCTGCGATGCGCTGGATGCCAGCGAGAGGAGGTTGTTGGTCGGGAAACCGAGAAGACCAGCCTTTGTTCGTCATATGAAGCCTCACTAAGAAACACTGTTTCCGGCATCGAGATCGTGCGCTCTCATGCAAAGTCGCGACCGGAGATTTGCCGCCCCAGCCGATCTGTCCCGGCGTGAGCGGCAAAGCCCGTCTACCTATCTCAGAAACGCCGCGTTCATGTTGGAACCGTGAATGAGCGTGTGGCAATCGGTGCAAGGTGTCAGCTCAGACGACCCCGCGTTCATTCCGTGCACGGTGCCCGCGGCGACTGGACTGTGGCACTGGTTGCAGAGCACGTTGACGTTCGGCATATTCAACATCCGCGCATTCTGCGAGCCATGCGGCGTGTGGCACCCCATGCATCCCTCGGCTTTGATCGGCGTGTGCTCGTAGACGAACGGGCCCCGCTTCTCGGTGTGGCACTTGGTGCAGATCAGGTTCGAATCGTTCCTCGACCTCAGGTTGCTCTTCTCGAATGTGCCATGCACATCGTGGCAATCGCTGCAACTGATCAGTCCTTCGTTGACTTTGTGATGCGAGGGCATATCGAACTGCGGCTTCTCGTCGGTATGACATTGGAAGCAGAGCGCAGGCTGCGAGGCCTTCAGTAGATGTTCCTCGTCTTCGCTCTTATGAATGCTGTGGCATCCGGTGCAACCTACGTCGGCCTTGGCGTGCGGCGAGCGCTCGAAGTCCGGATGGACTGCCGCGTGGCACTTCAAGCAGGTGGCGTCGACCTCTTTGGTCGATCCCTTGGCCGGGCTGAAGATCTTCGTTACGTCCCCGCCACCTTCGACGTGCGCCTTGCCCGCGCCGTGGCAGTTCTCACAAGTGACCCCGGAGTTGCCATGCATCAGGGCCATCTTGGCGTGAGGATTGGTGTCGAACTTTTTGGCCACCTCCTCATGGCAGGTTGCGCAGGTCTCGGCGCCAACGAAATCGCCTGGAGCGGCATCCTTCTGTGGGGCGGCTGTCAAATTATCGCCAGTTGCCGCGGCACGCGCCATGGGGACGCACAACATGCCAGCGCCCATGAGGAGCAAACAGGCTCGCAGTCCCAGGCTCTTTCCCGGAAACGCTTCCATCAGACATCGCGCGACAGGTCCATTTCTATGCATCGATCACCATCCTGGTTGATCCTGTTCTCTCTTCAGCAAACAACAAATCCCGCGTTCCGAAACTTGAAACAGCCTTCGCCATGGGCGGTCGAGCGGCTGGAATGTGGCTCGAACTTCCGAGGAAGACACTTGCGGTGCATCAGTACATGCGCTGAATCCTACCGTCTTGGTCCAAATTCAAACGGTGATACTCATCACATGGGAAGAGGCGCCGATCCCCGGTTTGCGTTCCCTGTTTGTGGGTTACGTGGATTTCATTCTCCACCCAAAAGGTGATCTGCGCCACAAAAAAATTGGAGCCGCGATCGTGCACCGCTTCCCCGTGGCCTCTGGAACCCCTGATTGGAGGAGAATCTCCTTCTAGCAGGAGATCAGATAAAACGTTTTTCGACTGTGCCAAAGGAACCATATTTAGAGGTTCTGAGGTGAATTCTGAAAGAAGTCGGCGATTTATTCGTTTCACAATGCCGCAAACACCCCGTTCGTCTCGATCT
>Ga0187890_10002402_pt1 | contig 13095 bp, 10 predicted proteins | sample June2016WEW_21_1_FD_133005 | JGI IMG/M metagenome (GOLD analysis project Ga0187890, IMG submission 133005) | Peatland microbial communities from SPRUCE experiment site at the Marcell Experimental Forest, Minnesota, USA - June2016WEW_21_10 | ecosystem: Environmental > Terrestrial > Soil >... | reverse complement strand
TTTTCAATCCGCGCGCCAGCATCAGGTTTGCCAGGTTGCCGCACGCCACCAGCAGCACACATCCGGCCGCAATCAACAGCAGCTTGAGGCCATCTTTGTACTCGTCCCGCATCGCTGCAACACCCGCTCCGCCAGGGACCAAATGCAGGGTCTGCTGCTGCCAGAGCTGTCTCTCGCCTGGCTCCATGTCCGGCACATGGCTGGCCAGCCAGTTATGGAACTCCACGCGAAGTTTGGCTTCGAGTGCCTGCGGTGTCACGCCGGGGCGGACTCTGCCCAGCAGGTCGAGATAGTTTTCGTTGGCCCGCCTGGGCCGCGCTACATCCGTGGCAAGTACCAGCTCGGACGTGATCGGCACCCAGATGTCCGGCATGCCCCAGCCAGCGAGTTTCGCACCATAAAATCCCGGCGGAGTGATCCCGATGACGGTAAACGCATGCCCGTTGATCTGGAAATTCCCGCCGACTACGGAAGGATCGGAGCCGTACTTGCTCTCCCAGACACGGTAGCTCATCGCTGCAACCAGCGGCGCGCCTTCGCGATCATCGGCGTCGGTCATCAGCCGGCCCATCCACGGTTGCACGCCCAGGGTCCGGAAAAAATTCCCCGACACGTACTGCCCGTTGCGCGTGTCCACGGGTGCCTGCGATCCACCGCGCCGCACGCCCAGCGGCGCATTGCCGGCCTGCAACGCCGCCAGGTCGGCAAACTCCGGCGTGTGTTCGCGGAAATTCTTGTAGGCCTCCCAGGAGAAAAGCGAAAAGTTGCCGTCGCTGCCCTGCACGTATCCGCCCCAGTTGCAGCAGCGGATTTGGTCACCGATCCGCCACAACTCCTCCGGCTTGGTGACCGGTAGCGACTTCAGCATCACCTGGTGCACCAGCGTGAAAATCGCCGTTGTAGCGCCTATGCCCAGCGCAAGAGTGATCACTACCGTCGCCGTGAACCCAGGCGCCTTCCGCAATTGCCGTAACGCGTCGCGCAAATCGGCCAGCATTCGCACTCTCCCCCAACAGGTCAGACAAGGGCTTCTGAATTCCGCTCGCACATTCTTGAGAGCACGCCGTTCGCCGTTCACGGCCAATATTCAGCCTCAAAACAAGGGTTTTGCGGAAAGCTGAGGGATTCTCCTGTACGAAATCAAGATCCTGCGTTCAGAATCGGACACTCTGTAGCCAACGTTCTCCCTTTGCTTTGCTCATGGCACAGCGAGGGTGTAGATGGAGGCCGCCTACTGGGAGTGATGGGATGCAGAACCCACTGTTTAAATCTAGGGTGTGGTCCACACAATGCACTTTCATGGTTTTCGGTGCGTTCTATGTTGTAAATAGGGATGCGGGGACCGCAGTTGAGTAAATACACCGGGAGAAAGGCTCAGCTCGATGAGCGGTTGCAGGTCTTTGTACAGGCGATCTATCCGGCCGTAGGTGACTCGAAATCGATGATCTAAATCGCAATCGGGCAAGAGCTGTGGAAAAGACGGAAGCTTCGCTTCCTGGGAAAACACTGTGTGTTTTCCACTTTCCCACAGCTACGGCTGGCAGTGTGATTATTTCCTTTGATGTTTATAAAAACCGGAAAGGTCCATTCTAAAACGGGATGTCGTCGTCGGAGATTTCGGCGGACTGGCTGTACTCGTCGTGGCCGGCGGGTGGGCGTTGATCGGCGTTGTTGGATGAGCCGGACTGGCGACTGTATCCGCCGGAGCTCGATCCGCCTTCTTCGCGGCCCGACAGGAGGGAAATGTCGTTGACGATGATCTCCGTGCGATAGCGCTTCTGGCCGGATTCCTTGTCGTCCCAGCTGCGGGTCTGGATCTTGCCCTCGACGTAAAGCTTTGATCCTTTTTTCACATAGTCGCGGACAATTTCGGCGAGCCGCGTGAAGGCCACCATATTGTGCCACTCGGTGCGATCCTGCCAGTTGCCCTGCGCGTCTTTTTGGCGGTCACTGGTCGCGAGTGTAAAGTTCGCGACCATGGTGCCACCGGCGGTGGAGCGGATCTCCGGATCCTTGCCTACATTCCCCAAAAGTATGACTTTGTTTACCGATTTTGCCATATTGCTTGCTCCTGTTGTCCTCTGCTAATTCCCGTTGTCACTGCTAATTTGGATTGTCACAATCGACTGGGTCGGTGCTAATTCAGACCGTCACTCGGAACTGCTAATTCGTGTTGTCACAATCGAAATAGGACGTGCTCTGCCTTGGCAGTGAACTCTGCAGTGGACGCTCCCTTCTTTGAATTCTTGCTCTGCTCCCAAAAGTATAGAGGTTCGCTTTCGAGCAAGGGGTGACTAAAGCGAGTCTCACTGGAAGCTTTTGCGTCCCACATAATGGAGTGCGGTCCGCGCTTGGCATTGAGGTGAAGAGCTTTTTGCATTTGTGCTCTTTCGACTAACAACCTGAATACAAATTCCTTTCGCTGGCAAGCGGTGTTACAGGCATCTCGTGGACCCTATAATTGGACCTTCAAGAATCTTGAAGCAGCACGGGGTACATAATCCTCACGGGGAGGCATACTTCCACTCTGCATATCTGACGAAGAAGCTCGAAGACTTCGCGTTAAGCGGCTATATCACGCCCCAGCAGCGGGAGATGCAGGGCAAGGACTACATCGCTTTGCTTCTCGGCCTCATGAAGCACAATCACATTGATGGATTCTTTGCTGCGAAGATCAGCGATATTCAATCCAACGCTCGTGATGCCGAGACCGGTCAGGATGATCCAACAATTCAACGAATTATTGACTTTGGTTCCGAACGAAAACAATCGAAGCTCCATACATTCGTAGACATACTCTGCCATTTCCAATACGGCCAACTTCGCGACCAGCATCGCAAATTGGTTTCTTCTCTTTGCGGCTTTGAACAGGATCGCGGGTTTCTAACAGGGGTGGGTCGGGGTAGAGCCAAGCGGCGGTATGCCTTAGGCAATGAACTGCTAGAGGTACTACTTCAATTGGCGGTGCTCAAGAAGCGCGAGAGCGACCAGAAGTGGTATTCCCGGGAAATTGAGATTGGGGAATTCGTGTTTTGGCTTCAAGAGCGATATGGACTTCTGATAGACAATCTAGGTGAGAATGTGCCGGAGGATGAGCAGACGAACCGTGCTCTAGCCGCAAACTATGAACATTTGAAGATTCGGCTCCGTCAGTTGGGTTTCTTTACTGCCCTCTCGGATGCTTCGAACTCGCAAGTAATCCATCCCAGATTTCCCATCGTGCTGATGCGCCTGTGCCCAATGCCGCGGGAGTGTAATCCATGAAGCAGAAGACAAAGGCAGCCGCAGCGGCGGTTGACGAGGAACTCGAGTTATCTGTCGACGCAGCGGAATCGATCCCTGCCGCGAACGGCGATGAAGACTCCGAGATGGATGAAGGCCAAGTTGTCGATCTGATTACCGGTGCTCCGGTAAAACTGTCCCCGAAAGAGTCTATCCGGCAGGAAGAAGAACGCAAGCTTCTGGAAGAATTCGGTTACCCCGAGCAGCAAAAGAAAGATCTGATTCGGTTGGACTTCCGCGTTAAGCCGCAGCAAGGAAAGCCAAGACGCTTGCCATTAGCGGTCCTGCGCCCGGCTGCCCGTGCGCAGCGATGCATCCGATATCGAGTCTCCCCAAATGCTGATCTCTGACAAGGCTCGCCTGGATCGGATCGCCGAAGCATGGTGTCCAATCGCTCTCGAATGTCAGCAACCCTCCCAGAATGGTAATCGGATTCTTGGCCGGATTGAGGCCACCCGCGTGGGGGATCGGCAAACTGGTTCGATGCAGGCGCCGCACGCTGGTCAACTTGGCCTGCGCATAGGCAACTTGCTCTGCTGAAATCGCCTGCTTGGCTTCGAAGGCGGCATACACACTTTCTGCCGGGACGACGATTTGCTCCTCGTACCTCAAGATGAAAGGCGAATACTGGCGATCAAAGACGATGATGTCGATCTGGTCGCTGAACTCACCTTGGCTATCGACGACGTGTCCACTGACAGCGGCGTATCGCTCTGGAAGGTACTCCTCGAGCAGCTTAAGCCACACTCCCTCCGTAGCATTGCCCTTGGTTGTAGGGTGGCCGAACGATTTTCGCGATGCCTCAAGCCTGTGATGGATAATCGATCCGCCGAGGGAAAGTATGTCACCTTTCAGCATCCATACTCCACGGGTAATTTGTTCGTGGTCAATGCCAGGAATTTGCCCCCAACGCCGAGCCGGCAGCCAGTCATGCAAACGTTTGTGATCAAGGCTCCGCTCGGCGAGGGAAATGAGCGGCTGTTCGATACGCTGTGGCGCATCACGATGGCGTGGAGATGAGTCCCTGGATCTGGTTGTGTAGGAAGTCGGGGCAGGCACTGCTGGCACCATTGGAACTGGTCCTGGTCGAAGGCAGCGGCACCCCAAGAAAGGCGGTCCTGAATGAAAGATGAAAGTTGGACGTTAGCTGGCTGGCCGGCCGTACCTGTCTTCCTAATGCTCGCAGTCACGCCGGTGCTGACAGCACTGGTCATATCGCTACCGGTCGACTGGCTGGTCAACCACATATTCGCGGCTATCGCCATCCACGCAGTTTTCGGGGTCGAGCACTTAGGTTACTGGCGGGTCGTGGGACTCTTCGCGATTTTGTTCGCGGCCGGTTTCAAGATCAAATTCCATGGTTCTTCCAAATGAAACCCGCCAATTTGAGCATCGGCAGCATCGGGATACGGGGTTATGCATGGCCAATAAACGCAGACTGACTATCAATCCGCCCCTTACTGAGGCGGAGTTCGCAAGTTTTCACGCGGCTAACCCGGGTCTGAAAATCGACCGAGATCCAAGCGGCGACATCATCATAAGGCGCAAGAACAAAGGCCGCGACGATTACGTCGATTGGCTGCTATCGCAGCAGGGAACGATCAGTTCGGACATCGATCTGGACCAGGATAGACCAAGCATCGGAACTGAAAACCACGGTATCGCCCAGGACGTGGAAAAACTTCAAGCGCTTAAGGCCCTGCGAGATCGGCTAATTCGGTTGAGGGAGACCTCCGACGGCGCGCATCAGTCCGCGCTCAATATCGCCATTCGCGCTCTCATTAGTGCCATCGATATTCTCGAGTCGCTCATCACGCACGAGCAAAGGGTGCCGCAGAAGGTGAAAAACAGGGATATGGACACGTACGACCAGCGTAGGAAGTTCTTGAATGACGCAGGTCAATCCGCTGAGAAGGTTTTAGAAGAATTGGGTGGGGATCCAGCCGGTCGAGTTCCGGAATGCTGATCCGGCATCAGCTTAGCCCAGGTCGACCGATTGCCATTTTCGCGATGTCCTGCGTCGGTCGGTGTACAGGAAGTGTGCCGAGAAATGAACGGCCACTGACGCAAAGCGGTCGGGAAATTCGCCGTGCTCGTCGTGGCATTGCCCTGTGCTATTCGGGTAGCTCCGTCACATCTGTGTTCGGGTAGTAGTGAGCTAGGATTGAACGGAAATCAGCGCCGGACTGAGCGAGTCCGATAGCACCAGACTGGCATAGGCCGAGGCTGTGCCCGATGCTTTGGCCATCAATGATCACTCCGCCTGCGTCTTGCCTGATGGTGAAGGTGCTACCGGGCAATGCGCTCCATCCCCACTGTCGCGCGTAGGCAATGCGAGCGGACTCGTTAGAGGATTGAGGGGAGCGGGCAGCCGGGTCGAGCCGCCTCTCCCACCGGACGGGATGCTCCCGACACCACTTGCATTGCACGGAATAGTAGGGGTAGGCAGTGTTAGCGTGCATGCCGACGTCAGCGAGACTGCGCGTTTGACCGCCGCACCGGCTGGAATAAAGCGCAGGAATGGTTTGATTGTGCCAAGAGAGAACGAGCGAGCGCGTGCTTGCGACGGCTTGCGCGACGCGGGCGCTCACGTCATCGGGAGATCGAAGAAACTGGCAGTGTGTAGTGTCGCAGAAATCGAAGTCACGATGGCGGGGACCGGCGGCAAGGAAAGATCGCGTAACAACGGCCTGGGCCCTGAGTGCTTCAAGAGGCGCGTCGGTTGGCATTTCTGCCGCGACGATGGAGGCGACAGCCTTCTCGCGATCCATGGAGATAGTTGCTGTAAGCACTCCATGATGGGCGGTGACTGATAATTTCCCTTCATAAATACGACTGATCTTGCCGGAGATGGATAAGCGGAAACGAACCGGTCCTCCATCTCGGGCATCGACCGTGCAAGAACTGGTCGATATTCCTTGAATCACAACGTGTTCATCATCTGCGTGGATGAGCAAGAGACGATGATTGTGCTCTCCTTTGAGAAGCAAGTTGTTGTCAGCTGCCCGAACGGAGAGGACTTGTACGCCGTTCGGCTCGAGCACGAGTTCTTTGGGATGGAACAGGCCCAGAACACCAAAGCGGACGGCGGTCTGGGCGTGGGCCGCGGATATGAGAAGCAGCAACAAAATGGTGCGCCCATGAAGAGGCATTACTGGGCTCCCATGCCGATGGCGCGGAGCATCGCGCCCGCTTGCGCTGCGGTGTGTGCACCGGTGGTCCCGTGCTCGCGAACCAAGAGCAGAACGCGCGGCTGCGAGGAGGGATAGAGGGCGATGGCGAAGCCATCTGCGGAGGCGCGTGGATGATGCGAACATGGCGCGGTGCCCGTTTTGGCCAGAGCTCCGTGCGCGCCGAGTGCGACATCGACCTCTCGTGCGGTACCCGTTTCAGCGGCGCTGCGCATTCCGGCGAGAATCCGACTGCGAACGGGTTCTGGTGTGTTCGTCAAAAGCGCAAGGTAAGCTCGAGCGAGTGTGAGCGGGGTTTCACGCCAACCATCTCCCAGGCCTATGAGCATCTCGGCGCCCGCATTTGCCGGCAGCCCCTTAAGGCCAAATCGTCTAAAAACGGCCTGGGAGCGGGCCCAGTCTAATCCGTTGGCAAGCGCCAGGAAGTATGTGTTACATGAGCCGGCGATGGCCTGTTCGAGGCCGATGGTTCCATGGCCGCGCGGGAGCCAGCAGCGACTACGCGTACCAGTGCAAGTGACTAGTGGATATTCAGATTTGTGTTGTTCACCATAAGCAACAGCGACAAACGGCTTCAACAACGACCCCGGAGGAATTGGCGCGTTGGCATTATCCCAGTCAAGCGCGAGCACGCGACCAGTGCGATCGAGCAATACCCAAGAGAGGTCGCGTCCGCTAAATTGACGGCTGAGTTGTGCTGATGCTCCCTGCGAGAAAAGATTGGCATCCTGTGAGAAGAGGGCCACGTTGGAAATGAGCAGAAAGGCGACGAAGAAGCCAACACGCCAGCGACGGAAGCTCATGGACGTTTCCATTGATAGACCACGGTCTGCGTTACCAGTTCGCCCTGGTCCTTTTCTTCAATACTCTCGCGGACGACGTCGGCGAAAGCGCGACTGAGACCGGCAACGTTGCCGGAGAAAAAAGGCGGCGTTCTGCCATCGGCACCGCCCTCCGCGTCGGCGTTAGTGTCGGGGGCGCTTTGATTGCCACCATTCACGCTGTCGAGTCGATCGACGATTTTACGGAAGTTCTGCTGCTCGCGAGGCGAGTGGCGGAAGACCGCGGCATAAGTGACGCCGGTTGATGTCGCGCCAGGATGCTGCTGATCTTTGGCGAGGAGCGCCTGCAGGAGAGATTCGTTGGTGCTGAGGAAGAGGCGCGTTGCGCCCACGGCGAGGAACATCTGTACCTGGCCGTCAAGCGCGAAGTAGTTTCCGGCAGGAGCTGTTTTCTGGATCCACTCGACCCCGATTTGCGATGCGGTCAGGCCGGGGCGGATTGCGGCGGTGATCGCGCTCTGCACCCCTTCAGCGTTCCACGGTGTGGCAGACTGGATGACGATGGCCCGATCGATTGTCACGAACATCTGATCTTTAGAGGAAGGCGTGGCATAGATATTGAGCAACCCGGTTGGCTGGGCACTGGTGAGAATGGCCCGCAGCGACTGGTATGGATCTGTTCGCGCTACGATCACGGGCGCCACGTCGATGCGGGATTCAAAGTCGGCTGCACTGCCGGCATTAACTTGCTGGGGTGCTGGTGGCGCAGTCCAGATCGCCTGGGCTCGTTCCGGCTTCAATTCGAGGATGTTGTCACGCACCTCGGCGAGGACGCGGTCCAAATCCGGTGCGGCAAGCGCTGACGAGAATACCGCGTCGTTGGGAACGAGCGCCATGAGGCTCTGGACGTCGCCGGAATTCGCCGTTGTGGCGCCGGGCTTGCGGAGCAGAACGCGTTCTTCACGATAATCCTGTTTAGTGCGGTGCAGATCGCAGAGGGCGGCTCGATACTGTTTCATCTCCGTGATGTTGCGCTGCACCCAGTAACTGCGAAAGTACGGAGAAGGAACTACCTTCTCAAGGTTGATGGCCATGCGCAAATCGGCAGCCGGGCTCTTTGCAAGCTTCAATGTATCGGCGTACCAGGATTCGCCAGCAAGGCTGTGCGTCTGCGCTCCCTGCAGCCGGTCGATGACGCCAGCAACCAGGTCGGCGCGGGTCCCCAGTACTAGCCAGCCGTCGCGAGCGGCAAAGGCGGCGGTGCGGTTGGACTGCACATCCTGGCGCACGTAGAACTGCGTGTTGCCTTCGGTGCGCTGCTCGAACTTGTCGCGCAAGCGCCACAACGGCGTGGCTTCGATTCTTGCCTGATCCATTCGTGTGAGATAGACGAATTCAAGATTGCCGATATCGTAGAGAGCGAGCGCACTCTGCTGGCCAGCGACCGATGTCAGTAGACTTTCGTCGGTAGGAATTGTCGCCGCTGTCGAGTACTCGCTCTGCGCCTGCGAGAGCCGCCCAAAGAGGCGCGAGCGGCTGAATGCTGCGTAATCATCGCCTTTCAGCCACAGACGCTTTTCGTTTGAAGAATTCCAATCGTTGAGCAGACCCTGGAAGTCCTTCGCCTGTATATAGAGCAGGGCTCCATCAGGCAGAAGCTTTGCGGGATCGGGTGGCGCAGTGACAAGGTCGACTGCGGCCCAAACGCCAAGCACGAGGAGCAGAACAGAAGTGCATATCCACGCGAGACGTTTCATTCCTCATCCTCCTGCTTTGGCCGCGGTGGAACAGGCATTCCCGGAAGCAATCTTCCCCTCACAACACGATCCTGTTCCAATTCGGCGTGGACGTTGGGCGCGCGGTCATCATTCTCCTTTACTCGGTCGATCTCTTCGTTGACGCGCCTCTGCATCTCTTTGAGTGTTTTATGGCTCGGGGCGTCATGCAGGACCTGCACTGTCTGCGAGATGATGCGTGCCGCGTCAGCATATTCGTGCTTTCGTTCATAGGCGGCAGCGGAGAGTTGAATCAGTTTCAGGGTCTGGTCTGGTTTCAGTGAGGCGAGCGTAGCGGGTACAGCTGACCCCTCCTCGTCGGCTCGCACGGCACTCGCGTCATTGTCGTTGTACTGATTGTCGTTGCCATCGGCGGGATTGTAGTAATAGGGACCCTGCAGGTATTGTTCGGCTGCGATCAGAGCGCGCGAGTCGAAATTGGCAGCGAAAGCGGCCCATATGTACTGCAGGCGGATTTGAGATGTCGCCGGGCTCGCCGCCAATGCTTCGCCCAGCAACTGCTCCTTTGCCTTCGCCGATGCGGTGCACGCGGCCGCCGCAACACGTGCATGCACGAATAGCGGTTTTGACAACATTGCGGACGATGGACAGGCAGATTGCGCCAGCAGCTTGAGTTCGTCGCTGACGCTCGCCGGCAGGGTTTGGTCTTTGAGAGCCACTGCGGCCGCAACGCGGTCCTTGTAAGCAGCCTTGGGATCGGCCACAACTGACTTCAAGGCAGCAAGAGCATTGGCATCATGAGAATTGCCCGCAAGCATTGCCTTCGCGAGCCGAACCTTGTACTCGGAGTTCCACGGTGAGTCGTTGACCAGCGGCTTGAGGAACTGGAGAGCTTCTGAGGGTCTGTTTCGCTCTTCAAGCACGCGCGCAGCAGCGTCAGTGTCGACGTAGATGTTTTCGCTGACCAGCGTGAGCCGTTTGAGCAACTGCACGGCATCGTCAATGTTGTTCTCGTCCAGGTCGATGGCGGCCAGCCCGAGGAAATTGGCGGCAGTGAGCTCGTGGCGATCGAGCGCACGTTCGTAGACGGAGCGCCGGACGGCGCGGCTCGCCTCTTCGCTGAGGCCAGTGGACGAGTTTCGGAGATCGTTGTCAGATGGGGCGGTAGCGGGCTGCTTCTTCCACAAATTCAATAACTGATGTAGCGATCCATCAGCGTCAGCCAGTTGAAGCACAAAGGGCAGCCATTGCGCCGACGTCTGCTGAGCTACAGGAATCTGCGCGAGCACGGCGCGGGCATCGGCAAATTTCTTTTCTTCGAGCAGTGCCTGGAGATAGTTACGGCGCGCCGAATCGATTCCGCCGTCGTATTCAGACGGACTCTGCTGCGCGTTCCTCTGCGCCAGTTCGAGGATGCGAGCATAGATTGGGGCTAAGTGCTCCCTTCGGACCCATTCGCCTTGGGAAGACCAGCTGTTGGGAACAATCGCATAAAGCACGGATTCTTGATTTGAAGCTGCTGCCGTGATATTCATCAGCCATTCAACGGAATCCGCATTGGCATGATAGCCGGCGCGAAGGAGCGATTCTACGCGGTAATTTCCATTGCGCGCAATGTAGATCCGTAGCATTGAGTCGACAGGCTGGCATACGGAATCGAATTGTCCGTGCGCGGAGATGTTGCCAAGCACGCTCTCAAAGTCAATCCAGAAGGTTTCGGGCACATGACGCGCATCCATCTCTTCGGCCAGGCGCTTTATCGCTTCGCCCCATGCGGCCAGAGCTTCCGCATGGCGACCAGCATTCCACTGGATTGTGGCGATGTCGTCGAAGACAGCGGGTTGGTCGCCCTGGAGATCGAGTGAGTGCTGGTAATCTGCGAGAGCTAGTTCCTTCCGATTTGCCTGGTTTGAGTAGTCGGCAAGCATCAGATACGCGTTCGGATTGGCGGGCGTGTGCTCAAGCTCCGACTCAAGGTAATCATCGGCTCGTGGATTCTGTTCGGTTTCGAGTTGTTCACCGTAACGCGATCCATAGTAGAACCAGACATCGCCGGCGAGATGCTGGCGACGGTCTGACGGGTGTGCAATCCTTTCGCTGATCGTTTTGTCCGCATCGAGCGCAGTTGAGAACGCGGTGTCGATCTCCGGTAATTTCATGCGATGGTAGAGGCCGGTCAAAGCGGTATAGGCGTCTTTCCAGACCGGGGGCCGATTCGCGGCATGAGCGCGAATTCCGCTGAGTGCCTGCTCATCGGTACCGTTGCGGACGAGATACTGCGCAGCATTATCGTCATTGCCCGCCAACCTGATCAGTGCGTCGGGCCGCTGTGCCAGGAGCAGACGGTAGTACCTCAAGAGATCATCGCCCTGCAAGTTCTCTCTCGCGGCAAGACTCTCCGTCGCTCGCAGTTCGCCGACCGTATCGCCGGCTTCTCGATATGCCGCTGCGATCTGGCGCCAGATTTCAGCCTGGTGCTCGCGGGTTGCGGAGGGTGCGAATTTCTCAAGCTTGGCGGCAACCGTGCCCATCTGCACGCGCCGCTTTTCGAATTGAATCCACTCATTAAAATCTGGCTTCGATTTTTCGTTTTCGACGGCCACGGTCCACATCAGGTCTGCCGAAAGCTGGGCCAGCCCCGCGGCCTTTGATGCAGGAAGGTATACCGGATTCAGTTCCTCGGCCCTAAGACCGTTGGACTTCTGCTGCAGTAAGCGTTCGAAGTCAGACTTTTCCTCGGGAGTATAAAACTGATACGCAGCCGCGCCAATCGCGCGCAACGCGCCCGCGAAGCCCGCAGTTGCCTGCGTACGACGCTCTTCTTCGCGTTGCTTGCGCCACTCTTCGTCAGTCACGGCGGCAATTCCGCTTTTGGCAACTTGTTGTACGACGGCGGCAAGAGTAACCTTCGGCGCATGCTCGCGTGCCGAGGCGAGAACCGCGAATGCGGCCGGGCTTTGCCGTTGACGCGCCATGATGCGAGCGTACGTAGCCGCTCCCCTCTGTTCCGATACCAGGAGGTCCGCGCCAGCCTGTGTCACTCCTTCGTCGGCGAATCGACGAGCTTCGTCGAGCAGACCCCATTTCTCAAGCCGCTCGGCCACGGAGAAGAAGTTCGCAGCTTTGGCCGGACGTCCTTCGATGAAGCCGGTATCGAGAGCCTTCACGGCATCGGCTTCGCGTCCTTGCCTCGCGCTGAGTTCGGCGACTTTTTCCATCCACTGCGGATCGTGATAGCTGAGGATGTAAAGCTTGCGATAGAGTACGACGGCGTCATCTAGCCTATGCATCCGCTGGTCAAGAGCTGCTTCCGCGATGTAAAGATCCTGCCGCTCAGGCCGCAACTTGAGGGCCTTGTTGTAGGAGTCAATCGCGAGCGAATCGTCTTCAGTGGCCGTAGCAAGACGCGCGAGAACGATGCTCCAACGTGGGTCGCGTGGTGAACTGCTGATGGTCTTCTGGTAAAATCCGAAGAGGCGGTTACGTGCACCGTGAGCCAGAGCGTAGAGTGCGGCTTCCTGAGCGAGTCCCGCGTCGTCGGGATAGGAATTGATAAGTTCAATGTATTGGTCGACGGCATTGTTGGTGTTGCCGAGGAGCGTTGCCGCTCCAATCATGCCACGGCGAAGTTGCCCGATCCGTTGCTGTTTTTCGTTCCGCACGAGATCCGAATTGCGCACGAGGTCGAGCTGCGAACTGTAGAAGGCTTCGAGCCCGGCGGGGTCATTGGAGCGAGCGAGGTTATCGGCCATCGCGGCTTCGTAATCGGCATTGAGCGGTTTTTCGCCGAGCAGAGGGGTGAGCAATGCGCGTGAGCGGACAAAGTCACCAAGATCAGTAAGCTTACGGGCAGCCTCAAGCTGGAAACGGTCCTTGAGGTCGGGATATGCGATCTGTGCTGAGTCAAAGAGCACGGTAACAGCCTGTGGCTTGCGATCGTGATTCCAGTCGAAATCGACGGTAGACCGAACCACGCCGAGAATTCTGCCGTGTTCGCGATAGATGGCGTCGATTTCCTGCGCGGCCATTGGTGGGGTTCGTTGTTCGAGTAAGTCGACGAGTTGATAGCGCAACTGTAGGTTGCTCACGGGATCGGTGGTAAGT
>Ga0187890_10002401_pt1 | contig 13096 bp, 14 predicted proteins | sample June2016WEW_21_1_FD_133005 | JGI IMG/M metagenome (GOLD analysis project Ga0187890, IMG submission 133005) | Peatland microbial communities from SPRUCE experiment site at the Marcell Experimental Forest, Minnesota, USA - June2016WEW_21_10 | ecosystem: Environmental > Terrestrial > Soil >... | reverse complement strand
CGCGACCTCCCTGACAGCGAGCTGTGGGAGCGCGCGCTCGCCGGCGCGAGCACCGTGATCGCGCATGCCGCGTTCCTGACGGACGGCATCCGTGAGCACGCGACCGTCGTCTTCCCGGCCGAGGCGTACCCCGAGAAGGAAGGCACGATCGTCCACCCGGATGGCCGCATGCAGCGACTGCGGCCCGCGATCGCGCGTCCTGGCTCCGTGCGCGCGGAGTGGCAGGTGCTTGCCGAGCTCGCGGGCAGGGTCGGGCTCGACCTCGAGGTCCTCACCGGTTCGATGGCCTCGCAGCGCCTGTTCGAGGCGGTGCCCTACTACGCCGGCATGCAGCTCGAGGAGATCGGCGGCCGCGGCGTGCGCTGGCAGGAGCGCGAGGCCGCGTCGAGCTTCCCCGCGAGCCGGGCCGAGCCCCAACCCCGGCCGCAGCTGGCCGAGACGCCCGCCGACGCGCTGGATCTCGCGGGCTTCCGCTCGGTGTGGGATGCGCCCGAGGTCGAGTTCTCGCCGGCGCTCGAGTTCCTGTTTCCCCGTACGAACGCCGTATTGCCATTGTCATACAGCGGCGGAGGGAAGACATGACCGTCGTGCCCAGTGTGTGTCTCCCCAAGAAGCCTGTATCACCATTGCTATACGCCGTCGGTGAGCGAACATGACCCTCGCGGTCGTCGGCTACTACGAATCGTGGTGGGTCCAGATCCTGAAGGCGATCGTGATCTTCGCGGTCGGGCTGCAGCTCGTGCCGGTCGTGCTGATCGCCGAGCGCAAGATCATGGGCCGCATGCAGGGCCGCTATGGCCCCAACCGCGTCGGTCCGTACGGCGCGCTGCAGCCGCTCGCAGACATCCTCAAGCTGCTCACCAAGGAGCAGTTCCGGCCGACGACGTCGGTGGGCTTCCTGTTCGCGGTGGCCCCGCTGATCTCGATCCTCACGGCGGTGGCGGCGTTCGCGATCATCCCCTTCGGCGACGTGCAGCACATCTTCGGCGAACGCGTGGGCCTGTACGGCATCGACGTGTCGATCGGGCCGCTGTACCTGTTCGCGTTCGGCGCGATCGCGTTCTACGGGATCATGCTCGGCGGCTGGTCATCCGGCTCGAAGTACTCGTTCCTGGGCGCGATGCGTGGCGCCGCCCAGCTGATCTCCTACGAGGTCTCCCAGGGCCTCGCGCTGGTGGGCGTGATCATGACCGCGCAGACGCTGTCGCTGACGGGCATCGTCACGGCCCAGAAAGGCATGTGGTACATCGTGCCGCAGTTCGTCGGCTTCCTGATCTTCCTCACCGCGAGCTTCGCCGAGACGAACCGCGCGCCGTTCGACCTCACCGAGGCCGACGCCGAGCTCGTGGGCGGCTACAACACCGAGTACGGTGGCGGGCGCTTTGCGTCCTACTACTTCGCCGAGTACCTCAACGTGCTGGTCGTCTCGGGCATCGTCACCACGGTCTTCCTCGGCGGCTGGCTGCTGCCGTTCGGGATCCACCCCCCCGGCTGGGTCGATCCGATCGTCGTGCTGTTCAAGATGTCGCTCATCACGTTCTTCTTCATCTGGGTGCGCGCCACGCTCCCGCGCCTGCGCTACGACCAGCTGATGAGCTTCGGCTGGAAGGTGCTGCTGCCGCTGGCCACCCTCAACACGCTCGTCACCGCGGTCCTCGTGGTGGTCACACACTGATGAGCGACGAGCTCCCCGTGTCCGACACCGCCGCCCCGCCGCCGACGTCGACGGCGACCGCGACGCTGCCCCTGAGCCGCTGGAGCCCGGGCGAGGACGTGATCGAGGTCCAGCGCCCGCCCGCGCCCGGCGCGGCGCGCGGCGCGTGGCGCACCTTCGTGGAGACGGCGCGCGGCCTGAAGACGACGTTCGGGCGCATCGCCGAGGGGACCAACACGATCCAGTACCCCGAGGAGAAGGTGCCCGTGTACCCGCGCTTTCGCGGGCGGCACAAGCTGCACCGCTTCGAGGACACCGGCCTCGAGAAGTGCGTCGGCTGCTCGCTGTGTGCAGCGGCATGCCCGGCGGACTGCATCCGCGTGGTCGCCGCCGAGAACACGCCCGAGAACCGCGTCTCCGCCGGAGAGAGGTATGCCGCCGTCTATGAGATCAACCTCTCCCGCTGCATCTTCTGCGGCTACTGCGAGGTCGCGTGCCCGTTCGACGCGATCACGATGGGGCACGACTACGAGCTCTCCGACTACGACCGCATGGACCTGATCTTCACCAAGGAGATGCTGCTCGCTGAGCCGCTGGAGCGCACGCCGCTGAGGAACGAGGGCGAGTGAGAGCCGGGGGGGCAAGATGAGCTCAGTCCTGTTCTTCCTCGCCGCGATCGGCGTGATCTCGGGCGCGGTCGGCGTGGTCGTGCTGCGCAACCCGTTCTTCAGCGTGCTCGCGCTCGTCGCGCACCTGGTCTCGCTGGCGGTGCTGTTCCTGCTGCTGCGCGCCGAGTTCGTGGCGGCCGTGCAGGTGGTCGTGTACGCGGGCGCGGTGATGGTGCTGTACGTGTTCGTGGTCGCCTACGTGGGCGGCGAGAGCGACTCGATCGGCGAGCGCCTGCGCAGCTACAACGGGTCCGCGGGCGGGAGTGGCTCGGTCGGCTCCGCCCTGCGCCTCGGCGGCGCGATCCTCGGCGGCGCGCTGCTCGTGGAGCTGCTGATCGCACTGCTCGGCACGGGCCTGGAGGCGACGAGCGGCTACGGCGCGGGCTACGTCCCCGGACCGAAGACGTACGGCACACCGGCCTACATCGGCAACCTGCTGCTGACCCGCTTCCTGCTGGTGTTCGAGCTCGCGTCCTTCCTGCTGCTGATCGCGGCCGTCGGCGGGGTCGTGCTCGCCCGCCGTCGCGGCGGCATCGGCGAGGCTGATGAGCACGAGACGTTCGTGCCGCTCGACGCGCTGCGCCCGCGCGGGACGGGCACGACTGCCGAGGGCGTCGGCGCGCGGAGGCAGCCGTCGTGAGCATCGCCTGGTACCTGGCGGTCTCGGCGATCGTCTTCTCGCTCGGCGCGCTCGGCGTGATGACCCGTCGCAACCCGCTCGTGGTGCTGCTGTGCCTCGAGCTGATGCTCAACGGCGGCAACCTCGCGCTGATCGCGTTCTCGCGCATGTGGGGCAACGGCGATGGTCAGATCCTGGCGATCGTCGTGATGACCGTCGCCGCCTGCGAGGTGTGCATCGGCCTCGGCATGATCGTGGCGATCTACCGCCGCCAGCTGCCGATCGACGTCGATGAGCTGCGGGAGCTGCAGGGCTGATGGCGACCACGTACGGCTGGCTGGTGCTGGCGTTCCCGCTTCTCGGCACGCTCGTCACCGCTTTCGGCTTCCGCCACCTGCCTGGCCGTTCCGCCGGCTGGATCGGCACGGGCGCGATCTTCCTCGCGTTCCTGGCGGCGCTGGGCGCGCTGATCTCGCTGCAGGGCCACGCGCCCGAGCACCGCCAGCTCGTCTCCTCGCTGTGGAGCTACGCCTCGACGGCGGGCATCGACGCGCAGATGTCGATCCTCGTCGACCCCCTGTCGGTGTTCATGATCCTCGTCGTCAGCGGCGTGTCGACGCTGATCCACCTGTACTCGATCTCCTACATGGAGAAGGACCGCGGCTTCGTCCGCTACTTCTCCTACCTGAACTTCTTCGTGTTCTCGATGCTGCTGCTGGTGCTGGCGGGCAACTTCCTGCTGCTGATCGTCGGCTGGGCGTTCGTGGGCGCGGCCTCGTATCTGTTGATCTCCTTCTGGTACCGGCGCACGACGGCGACGAAGGCGGGCATCAAGGCGTTCGTGATCAACGTGGTCGGCGACGCGGGCCTGGTGCTGGGGACGTACTTCATCTTCAAGCACACCGGCACGCTGGACCTCCTGAAGAGCTTCCACGCGGTTGAATCGCCCGCCCACCCCGCGTTCGGACACGGCACGAACAACGGCGACCTCGTCGCGGGCTGCGTGCTGCTGCTGGTGGGCGCGTTCGCGAAGTCGGCGCAGATCCCGCTGCACACATGGCTGCCGGACGCGATGGAGGGCCCCACGCCGGTCAGCTCGCTGATCCACGCGGCGACGATGGTCACCGCGGGCGTGTACCTGATCGCGCGCATGCACCCGCTGTTCGAACGCGCGCCGGCGGCGCAGGACGTGGGCGCGGTGATCGGCGCGGCGACGCTGCTTATCGCGGGCACGATCGGCCTGGCGCAGACGGACATCAAGCGCGTGATCGCCTACTCGACGATGTCGCAGATCGGCTACATGATCATGGGCGTGTCCGTGGGCGCGTACGCGGCCGGGCTGTTCCACCTGATGACGCACGCGTTCTTCAAGGCGCTGCTGTTCATGGCGGCGGGCTCGCTGATCGGCGCGATGGGCGGCGAGCAGTCGCTGGAGAGGATGGGCGGCTTTCGCAAGGCGCTGCCGTTCACCTACGTCTGCTTCATCATCGGCGGCCTCGCGCTGTCCGGGATCCCGCCGTTCTCGGGCTTCTTCTCCAAGGACGAGATCCTGCTCGTCACGGGCGAGCGCGGCGGCTGGCACTGGATCCTGTACGTGGCCGGCTACGTCGGCGCGCTGCTCACCGCGATCTACACGTTCCGCATGATCTTCCGCGCGTTCCACGGCGAGCCGGTGGCGGAGGCGCGCGAGCTGGAAGGGGGCCACCTGCACCACGCGGAGGTGCCGCGCAACCCCGCCACGGGCGAGGCGGAGGACACCGACGTCGGCTTCCCCGGCCCGGTGCACGCGATCGCCGAGCGCGCGCTGCCGATGCGGATCGCGATGGGCCTGCTCGCGCTCGGGGCGGTCGGTGCCGGCCTGATCCAGATCCCGAAAGTGGACTTCGTGATCGACGACTTCCTGCGCCCGTCGTTCGCGACGGCGAGCGGCTATGAACCGCACACGAAGACGGGGCTGCTGGTGATCGGGCTGACGCTCGGCACGCTGATCGGCCTTGCGGGCATCGCGCTCGCGTACCGCATCTGGGTGACCCGCCCCGGCATGTCCGAGGCAATCCGCTTGCGCACGCGGCCGTTGTATGAGCTGTTCGTGAACAAGTGGTACTTCGACGAGCTGACCGACCTGCTGGTCGTGCGCCCGGCCGCCGCGGCGGGCGCGTTCGCGCGCGACACGTTCGAGCGCGTGTTCGTCGATGACACGCTGATCGGCGGGACCACGGGCATCGTGCGCGCCGGGTCGGCCGCGGTGCGGGCGGCACAGAGCGGCTTCGTGCGCTACTACGCCGCGCTGCTGGTGCTCGGCGTCACGGGCGTGGGCTTCTACTTCCTGCTGCAGGCCTGATGCCGGCGCTCTCGATCCTCATCTGGCTACCCCTCGCCTGCGGCCTGCTGGGCGCGCTGTTGGGCGCGGTGACCAATTCCGGACGCGCTGTGGGCGGGGGATCGGATGGCGATGAGCGCGACGCCCCTGCTCGCGCGGGCTGGAGCGCGCCGGGGGTGATGGCGCTGCTCGGCTCGCTCGCGGCGCTGGCGCTGGCGATCGGCTACATCGCCGACTACAAAGCGGGCGGCGGCCTGCAGCACGTGACCGACGTCGTGTGGATCGCAACGCTCGGGATCCACTACAAGCTCGCGGTCACGGGGCTGAACGTGTTCCTGCTGGGCCTGACCACGCTGCTGTTCGCCGCGGCGACGCTGGCGGCGAACCTGCGCAGCGGGAGCCCGGCGGTCGATCGTCCGCGCCTCTTCTACTTCAACTTCATGCTCGCCGAGTCGGCCGTGCTCGGCGCGTTCCTCGCGCAGGACCTGGCGCTGTTCGTCGCGTTCTTCGACCTGATGCTGATGCCCTTCTACTTCCTGATCGGAGGCTGGGGCCAGGGACCGGATCGGGTGAAGGCGACGATCAAGCTCGTGATCTACACGCTCGTCGGCTCGCTGCTGATGCTCGCGGCGGCGATCGCCACCGGCGTGCTGGCAGCGCAGCAGGGAGGCGGCCACATCACGTTCGTGCTCTCGGCGCTGCAGAGCCTGCCGCTGAGCACCGGCTCGCAGGAGTGGATCTTCCTGTTCTTCGCGGCCGCGTTCCTGGTCAAGATGCCGGCGTTCCCGCTGCACGGCTGGATGCCAGACGGCTACCGGGCGATGCCGATCGAGGTGCTGATGGTGTTCTCGGGCGTGCTCTCGAAGGTCGGCGCGTACGGATTCCTGGCGATCGTGCTGCCGCTGTTCCCGCGCGCGGCCGCGCACTTCCAGACGCTGATGCTGCTGATCGCGCTCGTGTCGATCGTGTACGGCTCCGCGCAGGCGTTCAGCCAGACCAACGCGCGACTGATCCTCGGATACTCCTCGGTGGCGCAGCTGGGGTTCATCCTGCTGGGGATCTTCGCGCTGAACCCGCAGGGCGCGCAGGGCGCGCTGCTGCAGATGGTCAACCACGGGCTGGTGGTGGCGCCGGCGCTGTTCATCGTCGCACTGCTCGCGCAGCGCGCGGGCGGCTCGGAAGACATTCGCGAGATGGGCGGGATCGCTTTCCGCGCGCCGGTGCTGGCGAGCATCTTCCTGATCGTGTCGCTGGCGACGCTCGCGATGCCGGGCTCGTCGAACTTCGTGGGCGAGTTCCTGATCCTGCTGGGCGTGTTCAAAGCGAAGCTCGTGATCGCGATCATCGCGTTCAGCGGCGTGGTGCTGGCGAGCGTGTACGCGCTGCGCATGTTCATCCGCGCGATGCACAACCGCGTCGGCTCGGGCGTTAGCTCCCGCGAGATCTCGATCAGCGACGGCGCCGTGCTCGTGCCGCTGGTGCTCGTGATCCTGTTCCTGGCGCTGTATCCGCAGCTGGCGCTGCACCGCAGCGAAAGCTCGGTCAAGACGGCCGTGTTCCCGGCGGAAGCCTTCGCCGCCAACCCGGACGCCCAACTCCACTATTTCACCGGCACGGCCGAAGCGATCACGCGATGAGCTACGTGCCCCTGTACTCGCCCGCGGTCGCGACGACGCACCTGAAAGGCCCGCATGTGGACTTCGCGGGGCTCTCGCCGCTGATCGCGCTGCTGGGCGGCGCGGTGATCGTGCTGCTGGTGGGCCTGCTGGGCTCGCGCTGGGTGCGCGCGCAGGTGGTGCCGGCGCTGAGCCTGGTGGCGCTGGGCGCGGCGCTGGGCCTGACGATCTGGCAGTGGAACGCGGACAAGTCGATCGTGTCCGGAGCACTGCGCATCGATGACCTGTCGCTGGCGCTGAACCTGATTCTGATCGCGGGCGGCGCGTGCACGGTGCTGCTGGCGTGGCGCTCGCTGGCGGCGCGCGAAGCGGCGCATGGCGAGTTCCATGCGCTGCTGCTGACGTCGGTGGGCGGCATGTCGGTGCTGGCGAGCGCGCAGAACACGATCGCGCTGTTCGTGGGCCTGGAGCTCTTGTCGATCCCGCTGTACGTGCTGTGCGCGACGGAACTGCGCCGCGAGCACTCGCTGGAGTCGGGCCTGAAGTACCTGATCGTGGGCTCGGTCGGCTCGGCGACGCTGCTGTACGGGCTGGCGATGATCTACGGCGCGACCGGCTCCACCGACTTCGCCACGATCGCCACCGCCCTGTCGAGCGGCAGCCTGGCGACCGACCCGCTGACGCTGACGGGGATCGCGCTGTGCGTGGCGGGCCTGTGCTTCAAGGCGTCGGTGGCGCCGTTTCACCAGTGGACGCCGGACGTGTACGAGGGCGCGCCGACGCCGGTGACGGCGTTCATGGCGGTCACCACGAAGGTGGCGGCGCTGGGCGTGTTCCTGCGCTTCTTCGACGTGGCGCTGATCGGCGCGCAGCCGAGCTGGGGCCCGGCGCTGGCGGTGCTCGCGACGATCACGATCCTCGTCGGCAACGTCGGCGCGCTGGGGCAGTCCTCGCTGAAGCGCATGCTGGCGTACTCGTCGGTGGGGCAGGCGGGCTACATGCTGGCGGGCGTCGTCGTGGCAACACAGCTGGGCGTCGCGGCGACGGTGTTCTACCTGGCGGTGTACCTGCTGATGAACATGGCGTCGTTCGCGGTGATCGTGGCGCGCGAACGCGAAACGGGCCTCGGCGACTCGCTCGACGCGGTCGCGGGGCTGGGCCGCGAGCGCCCGTGGCTTGCGTGGCCGATGACTATCTCGATGCTGGCGCTGGCGGGCATCCCGGCGACGGCGGGCTTCATCGGCAAGTTCTATTTGATCGACGCGGCCGTCTCGGGCGGATACACATGGTTGGGCGTGGCGATCGTGATCGGCTCGATGATCTCGCTCGGCTACTACCTGCCGGTGATCGCCGCGATGTGGATGCGCGAGGCGCCGGGCGGCGCGGCGCGGCCGGGCCGCACCCCCCTCCCCGCGACCGCCCCCACCGGCGGTCCGCTACCGGCGCTGGCCGGCGGATCGCCCGAGCTCGACGAGCAGGGCGGCCTGGCGCCGGCAGACGGCGACGCCGCCGTTCTCGCACCGCCGGCGGGCGGCCTTCAGCCGGAGGTCGTGTTCGTAGCCGTCCTCGCCGGCGCGGCGACGATCTTCTTCGGCATCATCCCCCAGCCGCTGTTCGACCTGGTGCACCAGGCGGGCGGGGCGCTCAGCGGGCTTTTCTAGCCGCACAGGCGCGTCGCTCTGCCGCCGAGACGCGCCGGGCTTCACCCGAGGTCAGCGTTCGAGCGCGTGCGCGACATCGGCGAGACGTCGCCAGAGACGCCGCTCATCGAGATCGCGGAAGCCGAAGTGGCGGTAGAAGTCGCCGGCCTCCGGTGAGATGGCATCGACGACGACGGCTCGCGCGCCAAACTCCCTGCCACCTCGAACGCAGCGAACAAGCGCGTCGACGAGCAGGTAGCCGCCGAGCGACCGTCCGTGCTCAGAGCGATCGAGCGCAAGACGAGCAAGCAGCACGACCGGGACCGGATCTGGCATGCCACGCCGCAGCCGCCCGGGAGCGCGCCCATGCTCGACGGCGCTCATCGCCAGGGCGTAGTAGCCGACGACTCGCTCATTGCGGCAGAGCACGTATGTGGCAGCCGTGCCGCTTGCGGCAGCGACTCGCGCCGACTGACGCAGCCATCGATTCAGTACCTCGACGCCGCAGTCAAAGTCATCGAGACGGTGCGCATCGACGAGCGCTTCTACGGGGCCGAGTGCGCCGGTACTCAATGCGCGGGAATCGGGCTCTGTCCGCGGGCATAGCGACGTAGCGTCGGCATCTCCTCGACGGGTGTGTCGAGCGCCTCGGTGAAGCGCCGGAACGCCTCGTCGCCGACCTCGATGCGCTGCGCGCGCTCGAGCACCTGCTCGGCACGCTCGGTGGCGACCGAGAGCACGAATCCGGTGAGCGTCTCCCCGCTCAGGTCAGCCGCGGCCCTGAGCACGCGCTCCTGATGCTCGCTAACCCTCATGTTGATGCGCGCTCGACGCGCTGACTCGACCGATCCCACGACGTCAATTGTACAGCTTCCGTATGTACAACCAAGAACTTGGGATCACAACCCGTCTTTAGCGCCCAACAAGTAGACGGTCGCAGGTTCAGATCCTGTCTCCCCGATAGACATTTGCTGCTCGCGCGGAGACCGTCACGTTGGCTAGCCGAGTTGTTTAGAATGTTTCAAGACTTCTTTCTGTTGTGCCGATGGAGTAGCCTGGAACGAGCATGAGCATCCTTTCGCCCACTGATCGAGCCGTCCTGTGGCGCGTGGCCGTCGCGAGCGGACCTGATGAGCGCCCGTCGCTGCTCAAGATTCTCGCGGCTGAGATCCTCGCGAGCGTCGGGCGATGCTTGGACCTCTACGGTGGCTACGAAGACGAGGTGATCGAGACCGTCGAGATCCTCGACAGGTCTGCGCTGCTTGGCCGTGACGACCTCCGTGAAGCATTCGAGGACGCGGACGAGAGCGATGACCGAGCTCAGGCATTTGCTGCGCTGCTCATTAGCCATCTCAATGCCGCTGCAGACATCGAGCGGCTTGGCGTCGATACCCGCCTCAAGGCGCTGCGCCTTGCGGGTGCCTGGCAGCAGCACATCCATGATCGTTCTCAAAGCGAGGCTGAGTGGCTAACCGCGGCACAGGTAGCCGCGAACTACGGCGTCACGCCGCAGGCCGTCTACAAATGGATAAGCGCCGGGCGCGTGAAGGCCGAGCAGACCCCCGGCGGGTCCTGGCGACTTCCGGCTGAGCAGTTCAAGCTCGGCATGTTCAAACCAGATGCCTCCGCACAGCTGAAGGCCGAGCTGCTCGAACGTGCCGGAGACGCGCCCAGCCCCTCCGATGAGGAGCTGGCGGCCGAGATCATCGAGCGACGTCGCTCCTGAGTGCTCGTCTGCTTCGACGCAACAGTTCTATGCGGAGCGATCCGGAAGCCGACCGGCTACAACTTCAAGCTGCTTGAGCTCGCGGCCGACGGAGCGGTCCTGAGCGGCTTCACGACAGACGTCGCCGGCATGGAGTTCGTCCGCAACGCGCTGGACGGGCTCAGCGGCGTGAGCTACGACATGCCCCAGATCGAAAGATTCCTCGATCACTTCGCGCCCCTGTTCAACCCTGACAACGTCGAGCCGTCGCCGATCGGTCGAGCCCTGCCCGCGCAGACCTCACTCCACAACCGCCCGATTGGTGAGGTCGTCTACGAGCTGACCGGACGAACCCGTGCCGAGCTGCTCGCAGACCTGCCGCAGCAGCTGCGCCTGGTCGCTTCAGAGTTCGACGCCTTTGACATCCACCTGGTCGCCGCCGCAGTGGCGCGCGGCGCCGAGGCGACCTGCAGTGCCAATCGAGCGCATCTGCCGGAAGGTCCTCTGGCCGGTGGCGTTGAGGTCATCGGCCCGGGACGACTCGCGGCCGAGCTCGGCGTCCCGTAGGAGAGCTTCAGCCCCAGAAGATGCAGGTCGGGTCACGGTCCACCTCATCGAGAAGGACATGTACGTCGTCCGTGGGATCGATGAGGTCATAGAGATGCCAGCGTCCGTTGCGGTCGCTCCAGTAGAGCGTCCATACGCCGCGCTTGATCGTGTAGCGCAAACGAGCGACGCCCCGGCTCGTCCACTCGGGACCGAAATCCTCGTGCCACGGCGCCCGACGTTCGACGATCGTCGCCGCACCGTTCGTGAGGACGAGCTCGGTGCGGACCTGATGCAGGGCGTGCGGGGGCACACGCTGCTCGCAATAGTGACGTATGGCAGCGACGTCGAGCCCAGGGAGCACGCCGGCATCGTAGTCCGGCCTTGACGCGAACGGTCGTAGCAACAGCAGTCGCGCCGCCCACGAATCCGCCCACGCTTCATCGCATCGCCAGCCCCCAAGCCACCCTCAACCTGTCTCCCCGATGACCAGAAGGCCCGTGATTACGGGCCTTCTGGCTGTTTCAGGCGGGCCCTGCACGCCAGTTGGGGTCCAATTTGGGGTCCAATGTTGCCCGACCTAACGGCGACGACAGAGCACTCGCCGGCCCGTTGATGCGGGCCTTCTGGCTGTCAGGGCTCGAGCGAGCTGGCCCGACATCGGCGGGGCGTGAACGCAAGCGTGAAACAGGCGACGGCTGGGCGGGGCCGAGAGGGCTACGGCTGGGCAGGGGCGGGCAGCTCGCCGGGCTAGTACCACAGCCAGATTAGGCTGGGGCCTGCACCCTGAGTCTGGACGGGCCGGCCCGTCCTCTCCAGAGCCATCTTCTTGAAGGTGTCGATCAACTTGCGGTCGATGGAGGACCCGCCAACTTCGGTGGGTTGGACGAGTCCCTCGAAGTGAGACGCGATGTGTTCGGCTGCCTCCACTTGCACGACCTGGCCATGCTCCTCAAGCGGGCGCCTGCTCGTCTGGCTGAAACTACGGCGACCAAAGACGCAGGTGGTGCAGCTAGCGGGCACGATCGGCATGCGGACGAACATGACCGGGCGATTGCAGGTGACCCATGGAGGGATGCCCCTGGACGAGCGGCTAGCCCAGATCGAAAAAGAGCTGCAAGAGCTGCAGGCAAAGCAGCAGCAGGACCACGCCGCACTCCACACCCGAATCGAGGGTATGGGCGAGGAGGTAAAGGAGACGTGGGAGCGCCTTGAGATCGAGCGCAGCACCGGCTGAGGCGGTCGCTCCTCCGGCAGGAAGCCGGGACCTGGATCTTCATGCTCGGCGTGGTCATCAGCACCATCGGCGCGATCGTCTGAGAGGGTAGGATTCCCGGGGCGATGGCTGCTGACCCTGCAACTGAGCTTCGCATCAGATTTCCCCAGCGGTCGTCCGGCGGTCGCCGGGGCTGGTTTCGGGGCGTCTTCGGCGGCCCCCTGACACGCCAGGTCGTGAGGCGGCCGAGCGTTCGACGGAGAATCCGTTGGCCGGTTCGGCCACCTTGGGGTCCATATCGGCGCGAAAGCACCAACAGCAACGAAGCCCCGTCGAAGCCGGCTCGGCTCAGGATGGTGTTGACGAGCTGCGGGGATTGCTCGTGTCGTCAGATGTAAGGAGAGTGTAGGAATCGGCCGAGGGGCGGCGGCGGCCGGTCACAATTACTGGCGTGAGAGCCCTTGTCATCGATGATGAGCGTGGTGTGCGCGAAATGCTGCGCCGCGTGTTGACCCTGGACGGCTATGAGGTGCAGACCGCTGACGGTGGCGCTGAGGCATTCGATTTGATCACGAGCGATGTTCCCGACGTAGTGCTGCTGGACGTGGGCATGCCCGATATAGACGGCTTGGAGGTGTGCCGGGGCGTGCGACGGGTCGGGGAGCGAGTGCCGATCTTGATGCTCACCGCGCGTAGCGCGATCAGCGACCGTGTCGAGGGCCTGGACGTCGGCGCCGATGACTACATGGTCAAGCCCTTTGATGTGGAGGAGCTGAAGGCGCGTCTGCGAGCGTTGCTGCGCCGTAGTCGTGAGATGCCTGACGATGCGCCGCCGAAGCTACTCTCGTTTGCTGAGATCCAGCTGGACTCCGCGAGGTACGGCGCGCTCGTCGGGGATCGGTTCACGGAGTTGACGCGCACCGAGTACCAGCTGCTCGAGCTGTTCCTGCTGAACCCCGGGCAGGTGCTCTCTCACAGCCACATCTACAAGAAGGTCTGGGGCTATGACTTTGGGATGTCCTCGAATGCGCTGCGCGTGTACATCGGCTATCTGCGACGCAAGCTCGAGGGCGCCGGCGCGCGGCAGCTGATCCAGACCGTGTGGGGCGTCG
>Ga0187890_10002399_pt1 | contig 13098 bp, 12 predicted proteins | sample June2016WEW_21_1_FD_133005 | JGI IMG/M metagenome (GOLD analysis project Ga0187890, IMG submission 133005) | Peatland microbial communities from SPRUCE experiment site at the Marcell Experimental Forest, Minnesota, USA - June2016WEW_21_10 | ecosystem: Environmental > Terrestrial > Soil >... | reverse complement strand
TAAATCGTTTTGGGAAGGGCACGGCTTCAGCCGTGCCGCCGAGAGCCAGCAAAGACGCGGGCTTTAGCCCCTGCGGGCTCCGCCAGTTTACTTCGCGGGTTCATTATGAGATGGCTTCTCAGTACTGGGTAACTGGGGATACGCCTCTCAGCGGCACGGGAAGCGATTTCACGGGCACGTGGAGCTGGGTTACCAAGGATCTAGGGGAATGGGGGGATGGTAGTCCTTATGGCTGGTCCGTGCTTCCCGTCGATGGTTTACCCGCCGGCGAAGTACTCGGCACCATCCCGTAGGCCGTTAAACAGATTTCAGCTCTATGCCTCCGTCGAATCAGGACGCCGAATACCACGATGCGTGCGCAAGGCCCGTTCCATGCCCAGGGAGGACTTCTGGCATGAGGTGGAGAAGGAACTGACGGGAAGGGAAGAGGAGCCGTCGGAGCTGATCTACTTCGAGGTCTACAAGAGCCAGATCCCGGTGAGAGCCGGCGATCGAGACGGCAGCACTGATGCTGGGCACGGACAAATCGCGCGGCTACTGTCTGAAGATAATCTGCGCCGACTTCCTGGCAGGGGCACACCTGGACAGCGGCGACCCGGGGATCCTACTTAACTCGATCTCGCGGTATTACAAGTTCTTGCCCGGCGAACAACAACAGGCGTTCCTCGAAAACCTGCGTCATAGGGCGTCCTGAGAATGATTCGACCCAGATTGAGAGAGTAGTTACGTTTCCTTCCTCCCCACCACGAGAAGCGAACTTCCAAAGGGCATCGGGAGCCTGCTGAGCGTCTTTTGTTCAAGACGGGATATCTGATAGAAGATCCGGTTCATCCAGCCGCCCGCAGCGTCGGGTAGCCTGGGGCGCAGATGCAAAATTCGTTCCGCCGCTCGGACTCCAAGTTTCACCGGAACGGTCCAGTGATACAGATATCGCTCCTCCTCGATCTTCAGCCCCGTGGCCTTCACTTGTTCCCGAAGCGTGCTTTTTGTGTACCGAATCCTGTGCTGGTTCAGCACGTCGTGGTTTGTCCACAGCACCATAAAAGCTGGAACAGTAGCGACGAATGTCCCACCGGCGACGAGTAAATCCACTGCATGTTTTAGTGCTGCCGCCGGTCGTTCAAGATGTTCCAGAACATCGAGCATCAGGATCAATGAGTACTTCTTCCCCGGCTGGAAGCTTTCGTCGAAAGGGCAGACATGAATCCCGTTCCGGTAAGGGTTGTTGGGGTTCACTAGTTCCTGCGATGGTTCGACCCCCTCCACATCACCGAATTCCGCGAGTCGATCGAAAAACAGGGCGTCTCCACAACCGACATCGAGAATGTTCGTCCATCCCCCCGGGACCTGAAAGCGACGAAGCGTCTCTATGATGTATTCCGTGCGGGCGCGCCACCACCAGTGCTTCTCAAAGAGATCGCGATAGCCTTCACCATACTCTCGTTCCACTCTGCAATTCTCGCACCCAGATCATCTTCTGGCAGCCACGACTGCACCGCGGCCCCAGGCCTCAGACTTGTCGCTTTGTATTGTGCTGCGGGCAATCAGCTTCTGGACCACATAATGTGGGCGTGCCTTTGTCTCCTCATAGACCCGCCCCACATACTCACCAATAATTCCCAGGAAGAGCAGGTTGATGCCGGACAGGTACGTGATCACCAGAATCAGAGCGGTGAAACCCTGGGGTGAGTGGAGCCAGAACCTGGCGTATAGCGAGTACAAGGCGAACAATGTGGATAGGAAGATCGCCACGGCCCCGACGATCGTCGCCGCCCGCAAGGGCACAATCGAAAAGGCGAAAATACCATCAAACGCGAGTTGGAGCAGCCGCAAGGGACTGTACTTCGTCCTGCCGGAATGGCGAGCAGCCCGTTCAATGGGCAAACCAATCTGTTTAAACCCAACCCACGTCCTCAGACCACGAAGGTAACGATGGTGTTCGGGCATCCGCCGGATCTCGTCTACCACACGGCGCGACATTAAACCGAAGTCGCCCGCGTCAAGCGGTAAACGCGTCGGGGAAAGCGCCGCCAAAAGCCGGTAAAAGATGTAGTAGCAGACTCGCAGCCACCAAGACTCCTTCCGGTTCATGCGTTGAACATACACGACATCGTTCCCCATCTGGTATTCCTGCAGCAATCGTGGTATCGCTTCCGGCGGATCCTGCAGATCTCCATCCATCAGGATCGCGACGTCGCCGGACACATGATCCAGGGCTGCGCCAAGTGCAGTCTGGTGACCAAAATTGCGGGAGAGCGCCACGATTACAAGTCGGGGATCTCTCTCAGCCGCCCGCTCCAGCAACTCGAGCGTTCGATCGGAACTGCCGTCGTCAGCGACAACGATCTCGTGCGGCCCACCAGGAATTGTGTCCAATACCGCCCCGCTACGACGAAGCAATTCCGGGACATTTGATTCTTCGTTGTAAACAGGTATGGCGAGCGAGACGCGAGGATTGGTTTTCATGGTCTCCGCCTCCCTTTGAAATAAACCATGTTCCACAGCGTTGCTGCTGCTTTGGTCAATTGGTAAGGCTCAAATAAGACGGGCTCGAACATACTCGAGAACAAGCGGCTCCACTCGGCCTGCGACCGTGCAAACTTTCCGCGATCCCAGCGAGCCAGGACGCGGGCAATCGAGGGCTGTGACGGCATCACGAGCTCAAGAATATGCACATGGCCATCCTCAGTCAGCGCAGGGCTGAGGTGCCCAAGAATACTCTGCACTTCGTCGGTATTCAGGTGATGCAACAGACTGTTGACCAGAACAAAATCGAAGCGGGCATCGGCTGGCGGCTGATACGTCCGGACGTCAGCCGCAATAAATTCACGCCCATACCGGCGGCGACCGTCCTGGATGTAGTCCGGGTTAATGTCCACACCCAAGTAGGAGCAGTGAGCGAAGTACTTGGCATTGGTGCCCGGCCCACATCCCACATCCAGTACTCTCTGCACCCGGCCCAAATCGTTATGGGCAAGAATAGGCGCGAACTTCTGGTCGGCAAAGGGTGTTTGCCAGAACCGGTAGACGGCAGTGCGCTCGAGAATAGTTTCTGCCAGGGCCATGGATGCCGAACAACCAGCAGTTTCCTTCTATGACACTATCTCCCGATCAGCCTTGATCCTTTGTGACGCGTATCACGTTTTGCTGTGACCAGAGCCGCTTTTTGCCCGTCGTCTGATAAGTAAACTCATGAGCAATGTTCCGGGGTAGGGAGGAAGACACCCAGACCGGACGCGCGCACATCTTTCTTGAGCGGTTTGGCAGTTCTTATGGACGACAACAGCAAAGTCCCCGTCGAGCCAAGTGTTGCGAGAGTCCCAACTGGGAGCATGCTTCCTTCTCGGAAAGCAAGCGCGAATCCGACCACGGTTGTAGTTGTGGCCTGCGCAATTCTGGTGGGTACTGTCTTATGCCTCCACGCCCTCGGTGCAAAGCCACTCTGGTTTGATGAAGGTTGGAGTCTCGGCTGCGCTCGTCTTTCCTTGCACGATTCGCTGATTCTCGCATTTTATGAACCCGTCCAATGGCCCTACTATCTGGTTCTCAGGGCGTTTCTCAATGTGGGAGACAGCGAAGCTTTGCTTCGCTTGCCATCAGCGTTGTTCATGATCGCTTCGATCCCGATCCTGTTCCTCACAGCGCAACGCCTCTTTGGCGCAAGCGCAGCGGCCGCAGCCGCCCTGGTGATGGCAACCCACGCCGACATCGTGAAATACGCTCACGAGGTACGCAGTTACGGCATGGAGGTTTTTCTCCTGACCACATCTCTATACCTGCTTTGCCGGTACGTCGAGCGGCCGACATTCAACAGACAGTTGACGTATGTATCTGTTTGTACGTTGGCCATTTACACTCACATGTACGGGGTACTGGTTATCGGTGCACAGATGCTTTGTCTGTTCCTTGTGCCGACCAGTAAAGTGACCAGAAGAGACGCCCTTCTTACCTTGGCCTCGATCTGCGCTTTGACCGCGCCCATGTGGGTGTTTGCCAGCCGGATGCCGCGCCAGTCCACCATGTGGATGCGACCGCCCACATGGAACTCCGTCTATTCAGTTCTGCAACATATATCAGGCAATGCCGGCGCCGTCTCAGTGCTGCTGAGTTCTGTCTTCTTCCTTCTGAGTCTTCAGAGTTGCGTGGCGTCGCTTCGAAACCCGGCAGCAAGGGACAAATCCTGGATCCAGCTTCTCCCCGTGCTGTGTTTCGCTCTCCCGCTGGTTAGTACAATTTTGGTATCGCTTTTGGGACGCCCCTGTTTCTGGGGCCGGTACATGCTGGTCTGCGTCCCCGGTCTCCTGTTGATGATCGCGAGCGCTTTAGCGCGCCTGCAAAATCGGGGATTCATTGAGTTAGCAACTGCGCTCCTGGTGACGGTCGGACTGTTCGGAGTCTGGTCTTATTATCAGGCAGACTTCGACATCGATGGCGGCGTTCGGGAGAACTATCCCGAACTGGCAAAGTTCATAAGCTCCCGCGCACAACTGGGGGATGGGATCATCCTTTACTGGCCGGGAATGCGCGTCGACTATGAGTACTATCTGGAACGAACTACGCTGGGTGGACGCCCGGCTGTAATCTATCCGACCCGTCTGTATGGACGCGAGAATTTCCAGCTGGTCCCGACGCCGAAGTTCCCATCGGAGGCGCCGGCACCGAGTCTTTACGGTTATCATCGGATCTGGTTTGTGGCCCAGAAATTCGCGATTCAATACAACGATCCGATGGTCAGTGGAATCAGGTCCGCCATCGGAAGCCATTACCAGTACGAAGCGTCGCATGAATTCGCCAACTGGACCGTGTTCCTGTACTCCGCCCCTCCATCCTTCTGATCCTGCTGATAACAGACTCCTGATGAACGTGAGGGAAACGTGCCCTTCGACAACACGTCGGCTCGCTCCAGACCTATGGCGGTGCAGGATCTGGTTCGAGAGCTTCACCCCAACGCGCAGAGGTCCGGGCCTTTTGAATTGCGCTGGCGCTAGAAGCCGCGAATCAATACACGAAGTTGCCGTAGGTGTGCGGTCTGCATTGTAAAGTTCGCCGCTCCTGAGAATGGATTTGGTATCTCTGCTCAAGTCCTCACTTTGTCGTCCGGAACGCGTGCCAGACGCCCTTCGCCAGTTCCGCGATCAGGAAGCCAGCCAGCAGCAACGTTACCCACAGGATCGGGAACCGGTAGCGCGGGTCAAACTGGATGATGTAATAGATCAGGGGAAAGAACAGCAGCCAGAGCGCCAGAATCCCGGCTGCGGAGGGGTTCTTCTTCCACATCAGCCAGATTCCGGGAATGCTGAGCAGGGTCATGAGCCACACTGCCGGCACCCCCGGTGGCAAACCCGAGTCGGCCAGAGGATGCCCGGTCGGGGCGGAGTGTTACCTTTCTAAGGCTTCCAGCGGATTTCAAAATGTCCGATCATTTCGTATTCGGGGAACCTTTCGATCAGTCCCTCCACTAGGGCAATCGGTGGGGCCCCGGACATGCCGTTTTCGTGGTTGAGAACGATGACGCGAGCGCCAGCTGCGTCGATTCGGTTCAGAATGGAGTCGGCTTCGCCGTCTTTGCCGGAAACAAACTCGTAGATATTCGGAGTCGCATTTCGACACCCGGTTAAGAAGTAGAGTCCAGCGGCATTAGGTCCGGCGTAGATCGGTGCTCCCGCGCAGCGCGGCGTAACCTCTGATGTGACTCGCTCGATGACAGCGACCGTGGAACTTCCCCCGTACAGACCTCCTGCTCGATCGAAACTGAACCGTTTTTGCGGGTATGAAGGATGCAGAAACTGCGTTACGTATGCCTGCGCTGGTCCGACAAGCAAAAGACCGAACAAAAGGAAAAAGATGGCAATTGGTAACGCCAGTGGAAGTGCTTGGGCATCGTCGAGGTGGGCAAAAGCACCCATTACCAGGACCAAGAGCGGCGCTACGTAACAGAAGTAGAACGGCCCTGAATACGGAAACTGGTTCAAGCTGCAGAGAGCCGTAGTCGCCAGTAGTAAGAAGAATTGCGAAGTCCACCGCCCACTAGCGTTGGGCCTAAACAAAAGAAACATCGTTGAAGCTACGATGATCAGCGGAATCGAGCTACTTGCTGACACAAAGATTCGGCCCGCAACTGCCGGATTTTGGAAACAAATTAATAGCAATATGGCCATAGCCGCTGTGATTACCATCGCGCAGTAGCGGCGAGTCGAGACCTTCTTAAGAATGCGATCAAGAATCAGCACAGCCATTAGGGGGATGTAGTACAAGGCATAGGTGACTGGCGCCGGCATTCGCACATAGGTGGTGAGGCGAGCTTGTGGCAGAACAAAAACCCCAATGAGGAATTGGTGCATCGTCCCGGTGTACAGGTAAGGCACGATGAAGACACAGACCGGGAGAAGCACACCCGTTAGGAAGGGTCCGAAACGAGATGCCAAGCGGTAGATACGGGTGCGCGCAGTTACTTTCGGAATCGTCCATTCCCGGTACCCAAGCAGAAAACACAGCGCTGCACTTGGGAGCACAAAGTTGAAGTACTCGACCAGGAAAGGCAGTTTTCGAACCATCTCAAACAACAGGACAATGAAGGCTAGCAGTGCCATCGTCACCCCGGTCGAGAAGGCAGGATCTCGTGACGAAGGCATTATGCCGGCGCTTTCCTCTTGCTCGTCAAAAAGGAGAAATAGACCCGCCGCGGCAATGAAATAGAGGCCTGAAATTTTTGCCAGGAACGATAGGCCGCCACAGATCCCTGCCACGGCGAGCCATCTCTTCCGGCGCACATCCAGAAATCCCATCAGAGCGGCAGCGCCGAACGTCGCGAAGAAGAGGTTGTACCATGAGGGCACCGGACTCGGATAAAGTGGTGTACTCCAGGAGACTGCCAGCACAGTGAGAAGAGAGGCAGTGCGGGGACCTGAGAACCGCCGGGCTACGTACCAGAACGCCGACACCCACGCGCAGAAGAAGCCAAAGAGCGCGTAACGGGGTGCCATGAGATGCACACCAAATATCCGCATCGACAGGGCGCCCAGATAACTCAAGCCACCGGTGTACACCTCGTGGTAATCGACATGGGGGATTTCGCCGTGCAGGACTCTTTCCGCTTGGTGGGCGAAAACAGGATCATCCTCAAGCAAGAATCCATGGTTCAAATGGAGCCACATCCAGACCCACGCAAGCAGACAGGTCGAGAGGAAGATCCAGACTTCGAGCTTGGCGGACTTTGGCTGCTGGCCAACGCCTTCGGCTGTCACCTTTGGACTCAAACAATCCCGTCCTCGCAAAATGTCAGACATGGTTTCCAGTGTCATCTTCGTAATGTAAATCGGTTCGTGATGCAGATCACATTCTCATGTGTCCCGCATCAGCCCTTAAGGCCGCTTTCAAGCATCAGCTTCCCAGTGAAATCCGTATGGATTGTGCTGACCCACGCGGGTTGTTAACATCTCCTGCATGAAGTCATCGTCGTTGTTCCCTACGCTCGGCGTGCAGACAGTGTTCGCGAATTTATTTCTAAGCGCCCTCGGGCTGCTGCGTCGATGAAGCCAGCCCCGCAGTTCGACGCCCTCGCGAACAGTTACGATGAAGAGCTCAATCAGGCGCTGGCGGCAACGGGCGAGGACAAAGAATACTACGCGAATGGCCGTGTGCGGTGGTTGCAGAATCGTCTGAAGGAATTATCGCAACAGCCACACTCGATTTTGGATTACGGGTGCGGTATTGGCGATACGTCTGTGCTCCTGCAACAGGCATTTGAGGCGCAGTCGGTTCTAGGACTGGATGAGTCCGCGGGCTCGATCGAGGTAGCGCGGACACGACATCAGTCCAGCGTCTGCAACTTCATGACTCTTGCCGAACATACTGTCAAGGACCCGGTTGACTTAGTTTACTGCAATGGAGTGTTCCACCACATCCCCGTTGCGATGAGAGACTCCGCCTTGCAGTACATTTTTCGTTGCCTCAGGCCGGGAGGGTGGTTTGCGTTTTGGGAAAATAATCCCTGGAATCCGGGCACGCGTCACGTCATGGCGCAGTGCGCATTCGACGCGGACGCTATCACGATCACCCCACAGGAAGCCAGGGAACTATTGACGAACGCTGGATTCCAGGTTGTTTGCATCGATTTCTGTTTCTTATTTCCTAGGGCCTTGAGATTGCTTCGCTTCCTGGAGCACAGCATGGCGAGGCTTCCTCTGGGAGCACAATACGAGGTGCTGTGCCGCAGACCGGTCATATAGAAGAACCGGGGGCTAAGACGGAATTGACACACCCGGATCAAAGTGGGGGGGCGTTTGTGCCAGAGCCAGAACCGGAGCTGTCTGTTGTCATGCCATGCCTCAACGAGGCTAGAACGCTTCCGGCGTGCATCCGGCAGATCCGGCAGACCGTGGATGCGCAGGGCATCCGTGCGGAAATCATCGTTGCCGATAACGCCAGCACCGACGGTTCACCTGAAATCGCGCTGGCCCTCGGCGCGCGCGTGGAACCCGTCAGGCAGAAGGGCTACGGCAACGCACTCATGGGTGGAATTGCGGCCGCGCGCGGGCGATACATCATCATGGGCGATGCCGATTCGAGCTACGACTTCGGGGACATCCCCAAGCTGCTCGACCAGCTCCGCCGCGGCTCGCATCTGGTGATGGGCAACCGCTTTCAAGGCGGCATCCGAGATGGCGCCATGCCGCCGCTGCATCGTTATCTCGGCAACCCGGCACTGAGCTTCATCGGCCGCCTCTTCTTCAAAGCTCCCTGCAAGGATTTTCACTGCGGGCTGCGTGGCTTCAGCAAGGAGGCATACCAGCGCATGGATCTGCAGTCGACCGGCATGGAATTCGCCAGTGAGATGGTGGTGAAAGCCTCGCTGTTCGGCATGAAGATCACCGAGGTTCCGACGACGTTATCGCCGGACGGGCGTGACCGAGCTCCACATCTCCGAAGCTGGCGCGATGGCTGGCGGCACCTGCGCTTCCTCATGATGTACAGTCCGCGCTGGACGTTTCTCTATCCCGGGCTGGCGCTCATGCTCTCCGGCCTGACCGTCGCCGCCTGGCTTCTTCCCGGACCTCGCCGCGTGGGCGCGGTCGCGCTCGATATTCACACTCTGCTCTATGCGGTCATGGCTGTGCTCGTCGGATTCCAGGCCGTCATATTTGCCGTCTTTACCAAGACGTTCGCGGTCACGAACAAGCTGATGCCCGAAGACCCGCGACTGGCACGCCTGTATCGCTACTTCACGCTGGAGACTGGCCTGGCGGTTGGTGCCGTCCTCATACTTGCCGGGGCCGCAACCGGTTTCTATTCACTGATCCGCTGGGATTTGCAGGATTTCGGTCCTATTGACCCGACGCGAATGGTACGCCTCGTGGCCGTGACGATCACGCTTTTCACTCTCGGCGTACAGATCTCCCTCTCCAGCTTCTTCCTCAGTATCCTTGGCCTGCGGCGAAAATGAGGTTTCTTCGGAACTACCTCATGCTGTGTTCGGAACTCGGCGCACTTATCGCTGGGTTAGCTGTCTCCCTCGTTGTACCGGACTTCGGTTCAAGTATTCTGTCCCCGTTCCGATCGTTGCTCTTGCTAAACCAGGGGAGATCAGGTAAAGGGAAGAGCGTATGAACAACTTGATTCGGGCCGCGCAGCGCCAGGATGATGCAGTTGTCACCAATCCTGCCCATCAATGCGTCGCTCGCAAAGTCGAGTCGTCTGAAAGTAGGCTGTCGCAGCTCCAAACCCACTTCTCTTCGCTCGGTATTCTGATAATACTTTGGTTGTCCGCAGGCCTAATCTGGTATTGCACATGCCGCAGCATCCAGACGCCAAGAATATTCGGAGATGAACTTAACTACTGGGACATGGCGCGGGGCTTTCACCAAGGCGCGAAGATCCCATATTGGTCTGTCAATTACGACATGCCAACACTGCTTTATTCGTTCGTCATCTCCCCAGTCTTTGCCTTTCACCGGTTGGTTGATGCGTATGCGGCTGCCAGGCTCGTGACGTCGTTTCTCATAGCTGCCGTCGTTTTCCCCGCCTACCTTCTGGCCCGAGAGTTGTTAGAACGCCGTTACGCATTTGCCGTGGCCATATTAAGCGTCGCTCTCCCCGGCATGACCTATAGCACGACGCTCATGACCGAGAACTTGTTCTATCCTCTCTTCGTTGGTGCATTCTGGAGCGCGTACCGGGCGCTCTGCTTGGGACGACTCCGTGACTCTCTGATTGCCGCGTTGTTCTTTACTTGTGCTTACTACACCAAACCGCATGTGTTCGTGCTCGTCATGGCTTATATGCTGTGCGCGGTAGCGTGGCTGTTGCAGTCACTGTGGGGCCCCACTTCTTTGGAAAAGCGCAAGGCAGGGGAAGGCTTCGCATTGCGGCTGGTCCCCGTTCTTGCTTTCTCGGTCGCGCTAGTGCCCAGAATTTTTGCTCTTCCACCGAACGAGAGGGGGCTGGGGACAGTCCTGTTCGGCGGAGTGTACCAGCAGGTGTTGGAAGCGCATACGGTATTGCGTCTGCAGGACTTTTTAACCGCCTGGAGCGGCCTGCTGCTGTCAACCTTGGTAGCAACCGTATTTGTTCCATTCACGCTATTCGTTGCGTCGGCCTTCCAGTTAAAGAATATGGACTGGCGACGCCGCTTTTTCTGGCTGCTGACAGCACTCGTCTGGTTCATTTACACTGCACTGGTTGCGCGTCACACGGTACTGAACGACGGCGTCATTCGCATCCATGAGCGTTATATATTCGTGGTTTTCCCGCAGTTCTTTGTCTGGTATTTCCTGGTTCGCGAACAGCAATCCAGACGATTCATCGCCGCTGCATCACTGGTCGCGATCGCAATCGGCGCGGCCATTATGCGATGGCCCGCACATGTCTTCCTGACGCCTCACCTAAACACAGACTCGCCTTCCCTCACTGGCTTCCTATGTCTGGCGTGGATCTACCATTTGAGTTTTGTCTGGTTAGCTTTGTTAGTAGTGGTCTTGGGGTGCGCGGCCACAATAGTCACTTTCTCACGTAGAGTTTTGCTGCAAGTAACCGCGTGGACATTGATATTGGCCTTGGTAAGCCTCGGCTGGATCGAATTCGAAAATCGTTGGGTCAACCCTTTGCATGCACAGTGGCAGAATCTCGCGTTGGGTATCTCGAGCCAAGTCGGTTCTCAAGCAACGGTCGGAGTGCTCTTATACAGAAGAAATTGGCTCCCGCAGTTTCATCTGGACTTTTGGATGGACCGACCGACAATCCTGTACGGAATCGATCCCTCTCAGGTACCAGCGGCCTTCAATTGGAAGTCTCCGTACGTACGGCGTCTGACGCGTAATGACGACGGCAAGCTCGATTTTGGCACTCCTGCGCCTGACTACTTGCTTTCCAACTTAGAATTCGCAGAGCCGCTTCGCCTGGTTGCGTCTTTCCCTACTGCAGCTGACACGCTTTATCTTTATCGTATTCCGCAGGGTAGTAGAGATAAATGAGTTCTGCCCCCCACGACATGCCGTGGCAAAATCCGCGATTAGCGTGAAGAGGCGGGTGCGGCCTGTAACGCGCGTATGTGCTGCTCGATATCAGGGCGGGGATAAAGGTTGTCTGCGGCCGTGTAGTAGGCGAGCGCCTGCTCACTGTGGCCCATTTGTTCATGGCTATACGCGAGGGTCATAAAAGACTGCTGCAGACGTCGAGCCGAGGGTTGAGGTTCCTTCACCAGCGGCTCCAGAATGTTGATCGCCTCGCCGTATCTTCCTTGCTTCGCATAGGCCCTAGCCAGACCGTCACGGGCCCGCTGATCAGTTGGCGACAACTCCAATGCGCGACCGTAAAGGTGCTCGCTGTCGCTCCACGTCTTGGATTCACGGATACAGCCTGCGATCATCGCCAACATCAGGATCGCTACCGCTGGTTTGGGCACAAGCTTCAGCAGCGGTGCGATCAACATGACAAATCCTACCGAGGGAATATACAGGTACCGATCCTGAAGCAACGATTCGGAACGCAATGCTTTCAGGTTAAGTACTGGTACAAGGGGCAGCAGCAGGATCAGTACCGCGGTCCTCTGGTACTGCCCCTCGCCAGCAACCCAAATCAAGCCAGCGAGTACAGGTATGACCACGACGAGATACATCCAACTTGCATGCAAGAAGTAGAACTCACTCAACTTCACGGGCCACACTAGATGAAAAAAATAATGACCCAGAGCCGTCGGTATGAGTGCAAAATCCGGAGTGCTGCGGTCGTTTGCGGAGACAACCACGTCGCCAAGTACTGCGGCTCGAATGAGAAGATATGCGGCCGTGATTCCCCAAAATGGCAGAGTTCGCCGAATAGTCCTTCCAAGGTCCTCGTAGAGGACCACGAATATGACAAATGGCCAAATTACGGCTGTTTCCTTCAAGAGCAGTCCAAGCGCATAAAGGACGGAAGCGGCAACAAGGTTCCAGGTCCCAGGACGACGGACCAGCACCAACGAACCGATCAGCACTATCAGCAGACATGGTTCGCCGATGGCCGAGACCCACGACACAACCTCTGCATGCACGGGGTGCAAAGCGAACAATGCAGCTGCCGTCAACGCAGTCTGCGGGCTCTTCCACTGCTGCACGAGCCAATAGACACAGGCGACTGCACCTACGTGACACAGCACGAGCGCAAAATGCCAGCCTGGGGACCACAGGCCGAAGACGGCGTGCAATAACCGAAGTATCAGCAGAAAAAGTGGTCGATAGTATTGATGAGGTGCATCGGGATCTTGAGCCCAAACATGCCTCGTAAAATAAGAGGGCGCGAAATGCCATGCCTGAACATGCGGGTTCTCCACGATTTGCAGGTTATCGTCATACACGAATTGGAATGTGCACGTGCCGATAAAGGTTAAGGCGGTGAATCCCAATAGAAGAATCATCGGCCGCCGGAAGACCATGCATTGATTCTATGGACCCCAAGCGGGTGCGTATAGTGACTGGGATCACAAGATGTTCCTGAGAGTAAGAGGGTGTAAATAGAACTGTGTAAACGGCCATGGGAGGAAGAAAATAGGAGAGCCCATGGCAATCGATAAGAAGCTGATCGACCAACTGCTGATCAACTACAAGAGGCCCGAGGATATCATCG
>Ga0187890_10002397_pt1 | contig 13104 bp, 16 predicted proteins | sample June2016WEW_21_1_FD_133005 | JGI IMG/M metagenome (GOLD analysis project Ga0187890, IMG submission 133005) | Peatland microbial communities from SPRUCE experiment site at the Marcell Experimental Forest, Minnesota, USA - June2016WEW_21_10 | ecosystem: Environmental > Terrestrial > Soil >... | reverse complement strand
GCCAAGCAGCTCGCCACCCTGGACCGGCTCTCGAGGGGCCGGCTGCTCGTGACCTTCGTCCTCGGCCTGCGGCGCGCCGCCGAGCTCGACGCCATGGGCGTGGGGGCCGGTGACCGGGGCCGCCAACTCGACGAGCTCCTTCCCCTCCTGCGCCGGCTGTGGACCGAGGACGACGTCGAGCACGGGGGAGAAACCTGGAAGCTCCACGGCGTGACGGTGGAGCCCAAGCCGAAACAGCAACCCTTCGACGTGTGGCTCGGGGGCAGCGCTCCCGGCGCGCTGCGCCGAGCGGGGACGCTCGGCGACGGGTGGCTCCCCGCGCTGTGCACACCGGCGGAGGCCGCCGCGGGCCGGCGCGTCATCGAGGACGTCGCCGCCCGAGCCGGACGGCGCATCGACCCCGAGCACTTCGGCGTCAGCATCGGCTACACGCGCGGTGACCCGCCCGACCAGCTCCTGCAACGCGTGGCGGCCCGGCACGCCGCCTCGGGAGCCGACCGCACCGGCGCGCCGGGCCCGGTGGACATCCGTGATCTCGTGCCCGACGGCGTGGACGGGCTGCGCCGCGTCATCGGGAGGTTCGTCGACGTCGGGTTCTCCAAATTCGTGGTCCGGCCCGTCGTCGCTCCCCTGTCGTTCTCCCAGGAGCTCCGAGAGCTGGCCGACGGGGTGCTCGACCTCCAGACCTGATGGGCCGCCGTCGCCGACGCGTGGCATGCTGCTGCATTGCCGAGCGACGGAGGGGCGATGGGCAAGGCGCGTGCAGAGATCGAGATCGACCGGCCCGCTGACGAGGTATGGGCCGTGGTGGGGGACTTCGGTGGCATCGCGGCGTGGATGCCGGGGATCGAGTCGTGCCATCTCGACGGCGACGACCGGATCATCAAGATGATGGGCATGGAGGTCACCGAACGGCTCGAGCGACGCGACGAGGAAACCCGCGAGCTCATCTACTCCATCGTGGGTGGGGTCCCCGTGATCAACCACCAAGCCACCATCACCGTGGTGCCCGAGGGTTCGAAGTCACAAGTCACCTGGGACGTCGACGTCGATGACGAAATGACCGACATGATGCACCAGGTGTACCAGCAGAGCCTCTCGGCCCTGAAGGACCATCTGTCGGGCTGACGTGGCCCGTCGCTACGAATTCGAGGCTTGCGCCCGGTCGGGCGCGCCGGCACAGTCCATCTGGCCGCTCGTGGGCGAAGCGGCCCGCTGGAAGGAGTGGTCGTGGATGACGCGCACGGACCTCGTGCGCGAGGGAGATCCTCCCCCCGACGGGGTGGGTGCGGTGCGCCGCTTCGCCGTCGGGCCCGGTTCCAGCCGGGAGGAAGTCGTCGTCTGGGACCCGCCCCGTCATCTGGGCTACGTCGTGGTGCGGGGGCTCCCGGTGCGCTCCTACCGGGCCGACGTGCACCTCGAGGACGACGGCACCGGCACCGTGGTGACGTGGCGCTGCAGCGTCGAGGCCCTCATCCCCGGCACCGGCCCCGCCCTGCGGTTCGCGCTCGAGCGGATGGTGCGGAGGTTCGCGGTCCAGGTGTGTCGCTACGCGGATCGGGCGGCGCTCGAAGAGACCTGACGCGGCGGATCAGACCTTGGTGACAGACGGGTCGATGGGCGGGGGGTCGGGGTAGCGGGGGTCCATCTCCTCGAGACAGTGCAGCAGCACCTGGCTCACGGCCCAGTTGCGGTACCACTTGTGGTCGGCGGGGATCACGAACCACGGTGCGGTGGCGGTCGAGGTCTCCTCGAGGATGTCTCTGTAGGCGGCCTGGTACGAGTCCCAGAAGGTGCGTTCCACAAAATCGCCGGCCCTCGCCTTCCACCGCTTGTCGGGCTCGTCGAGTCGGCTCCGCAACCTCTCGCCCTGCTCCTTGAACGACACGTGGAGGAAGAACTTCACCGTCGTGGTGCCGCCCTCGGCGAGTGTCTGCTCGAAGGCGTTGATGAGGCCGTACCGGGCCCGCCACACCGAGTCGGGCACGAGATGGTGGACGCGCGGCACCAGGACGTCTTCGTAGTGGGAGCGGTTGAACACGCCGATCTCTCCGGCGGCGGGAACCCGCTGGTGGACGCGCCACAAGAAGTCGTGGGCCTGCTCCTGCGCGGTGGGCTCTTTGAACGACGCCACCGTGGTCCCCTGGGGGTTCACGCCCCGAAAGACGTGCCTGACGGTGCCGTCCTTCCCCGAGGCGTCGAGGCCCTGCAGCACCACCAACAACGAGCGCTTCGACTCCGCCCACAGGCGATCCTGCAATGCCGACAGCTCGTCGTGCAGGGGCAGGATCGCCTCTTCGGTCTGCAGGCGATCACCGGGAGCCCCGGCGGTCGAGGCGGCATCGCCCTCGGCGAGCTCTACCTTCTTGCCGGGTGGGACGCGCCACCGGTCGATGTCGCGCCCCACGTCGGTTCCTAGGCCTTGTCCTCGGAACGCCGGACCACGACCACGGGGCACGAGGCGTGGGCGGCGCAGTACTCGCTGACCGACCCGAGCAGCATGCCCGCGAAGGCACCGTGGCCCCGGCTGCCGACCACGAGCAGCTCGGCACCCCGGGCGGCCTCGGTGAGCACGAAGGCGGGGTGGCCTTCGGTGACATCGACCTCGCCCACCACCGCCGCCTCGGGACCGAGCACGGTGTCGATGGTGTCCTGGACGGCCTTGCGGGCGTCTTCGTTGGGGTCGAAGTCCGAGGGGTACGGCGGAGCCCAGCCCAGGGTGGGCGGGTACTCCCACGTCGTCACCACCTTGAGCTTGGTGCCGGTCAGCTTGGCCTGGTGTGCCGCCCATTGCAGGGCACGCTTGGAGGGGTCGGACCCGTCCACACCCACCACGATCATCGGTGATGTCCCGGCTGCAGCGTTCATGGCACCTCGTCGGTCATGCTCGGGGCGGGCCGTCCCCTGCGGGACGACCGGCCGTCTTCTCCTGGGGTTTCCTGACGCCCATCATGCCGGAGCCGCACCGACCCCTGCCCAACCCGATCAGGCCCCGAGCTGCTCGCGCAGGTCCCGGACATCGTTTCGCAGCGCGTCGAGCTCGGCCCGCAACGCCACCACCTCGATCCGCAACGCCGCCACCTCGTCGGGATCCGAGACCCTCGACCCCTGGCCGGCGGCGCCTGTCGGGGTGGGGGGCGGGCTCGAGGGGGCCCTCGAGGGCACGGCCGCCTCCTCGCCGGGCGGGGCGGCCGCCGTGGCTCCCAGCAGCTGGCCGTAGCGGTCCTCTTTCTGGCCCGGGCCCCGACGCAGGCGCACCACCAGGGGCTCGGTCCGGGCGCCGAGGGCGTCGAGCTCGGCCTGGACCTCGTGGAGATCCTCGAACTGCACCATGCGCTCGGTGCGGGTCCGCAATTCCCCCAGCGTCTGGGGACCGCGCAGCATCAGCACCGCCAACAGCGCCAGGGGGCGGGTCTCGAGGCCCAAGGCCTCGTCGAGGGTGTGGGCGTAGCGCAGGGCGGAGCGCCCGTGCGACGGATGGACGAAGCGCGCCAGGCCCTTGCTCTTGACGCTCGTGGCGGCTTCTTCGACGATGTCCTCGTCGTAGTCGACCACCGGGTACCGGTTGGAGGACTGGCTGGCCGCCAGGGTCAGCGCATTGAGCGTGAGCGGGTACTGCTGCGGGGTCGTGAGCTGTTTCTCCACGAGGCTCCCGAGCACCCGGATCTCGGTGGCGGAGAGGTCCATGGCGACCGAGCATATGGGCCACCTCGAGGAATAGTCGGCGCTCGGAACCGGTTGTGGCGACTAGACACGGGGTAGGCCCGTTGTGCCACCTGGGCACGGTGGTCGGGAGGAACGATGGAAGTCAAAGAGCTCGGGCACCTGGTGCTCTACGTCCGCAACCTCGAGCGCTCGACCGCCTTCTACCGCGACGTCCTGGGGTGGAGGCAGCTGGCCCCGGACCAGGATCTCGGACTCCCGGCCGCCGCCTTCTCGGCCCCGTCGAACCGGACCCACCACGAGCTGCTCCTGATCGAGGTGGGCGAGGACGCCCAGTCGCTGCCCGCGGGCCGCCACGTAGGGCTCTATCACTTCGGTCTCAAGGTGGGCGACACCGACGACGAGCTGCGCGACGCGCTTCGAACCGTCCAGGAGGCGGGCGTCACCCTCGTGGGGACGAGCGACCACACCGTCACCCACAGCCTCTACGTCCTCGATCCCGACGGCAACGAGCTCGAGCTCTACGTCGACGTACCCGGCGTGAACTGGAGGACGGACCCCGCCCTCGTCTTCAGTCCCATTCGGCCCCTGGCCCTGTAGCGCGTCACCGGGCGGCGCCGGCCACGAACGCCGTGATCCTGGGAATGACCCACCCACCAGGAGATCCTTGACACAACGACGCGGAACTGTTCTAGTGACGCCAGCTACCGATCAACAGTCTGGCGTCGACCGACCGGACGTCCCGGCCGCGTTCTGAGCAGCGCCCCACGCCGGTGATCGGATGCCCGAGAGTGCCGGCCGGGGGGTGGGTGCTAGTGGGCTCACCCCGTCGACCCTAACGATGGGGGTAGTCATGTCGATCGGTGCCGATTCCGCACCCCACATGGACGCGGATACCAAGAAACTCCACGAGCTCGGCTACGCCCAGGAGCTCCGGCGGCGCATGAGCGGGTTCTCCAACTTCGCCGTCTCGTTCACCATCATCTCGATCCTGTCGGGCTGCCTGACCGCCTACGGGATCGCCATGACCAACGGCGGCCCCGTCGACATGACCTGGGGATGGATCCTCGTCGGGTTGATGACGCTCGTGGTCGGTCTGGGCATGGCCGAGGTGTGCTCCGCCTATCCCACCGCCGGCGGGCTCTACTACTGGTCGGCGAAGCTGGCCAAGCGCAACAAGGCGGCGTGGAGCTGGTTCACGGGATGGTTCAACCTGCTCGGCCAGGTGGCCGTCACCGCCGGCATCGACTACGGGTTCTCCCTCTTCTTCAACGCCTTCCTCAACCTGACCACGGGGTGGGCGGCCACGCCGGGCCACACCCTCATCATCTACGCGGGCATCCTCATCGTCCACGCCGCCCTCAACATCTCGGGCGTCCGGGTCGTGGCGTTTCTCTCCGACGTCAGCGTGTGGTGGCACATCCTCGGGGTCCTGCTCATCGTGATCGTCCTCCTGGTCGTCCCCGCCCATCACGCCTCGGCCTCGTTCGTGTTCACCAAGCTCGTCAACGAAACCGGCTATCACAACACCTTCTACGTGTTCATGATCGGTCTCCTGCTGGCCCAGTACACCTTCACCGGGTACGACGCCTCGGCCCACATGACCGAGGAGACCCACAATGCGGCGGTGGCCGGGCCCAAGGGGATCGTCCGCTCGATCTGGGTCTCGCTGATCGCCGGGTTCGTGCTCCTGTGCGGGATCACCTACGCCATCCCCAGCACGGCCGAGTACGCCAAGGCCCTTGCCTCTTCGACGGGGGTGGCGCCCGTGCAGATCTGGATCGACGCCATCGGCCGGCACGGCGGTGAGTGGCTCCTCGTGGTGGCCATGGTGGCCCAGGCCTACTGCGGCATGGCCTCGGTCACCGCCAACTCCCGCATGATCTACGCCTTCTCCCGAGACGGGGCCATCCCCGGATCGAGGTTCTGGCACCACATCAGCCCGCGTACCCGGACACCGAACCGGGCCATCTACTTCGCCGTGGTCTTCGCCTTCATCCTGGCCATACCGTCGATGTGGAGCGCGGTGGCCTACGGGGCGGTGATCTCGATCGCAGTCATCGGCCTGTACATCGCCTACGTCATCCCGACCCTGTTGCGCCGGCTGGCCGGCGACAGCTTCGCGCCCGGGCCCTGGAACCTCGGCAAATGGAGCGCCATCGTCGGTTGGGTCGGCGTCGTCTGGGTCGGGATCATCACGATCCTCTTCGTGCTCCCCACGGCCAGCCCGATCACCTGGCACAACTTCAACTACACGATCGTGGCCGTCGGTGTCGTGCTCCTCTACGCCACGGTCTTCTGGCTGGTGAGTGCCCGGAAGTGGTTCACCGGCCCGCGGGCCCAAGGCGACGAGCTCGCCCTCGAGGCCATTGAGCAACGGCTCACCACCGCCGAAGAGCTCGAGGCCACCTTCTGATGCCTCGGTGAACCCCGGATCGGGGCCCGGCGGGCCACAGGTCTTGACTGTCTTCCGGTCCCGGCTCAGGCCCGAGGCGGTGGACGAGTACCACGAGACCGCCCAGCGCATCTTGGAGCTGGCCCGGACGATGCCGGGGTTCGTGGACTTCAAGACCTTCGAGGCCGAGGACGGGGAGCGGGTGTCGGTCGTCACCTTCGCCTCGATGGAGACCCACCGGGCCTGGCGCGATCATCCCGAGCACCGCGCCGCCCAACGCAGGGGCCGGGAGAGCTTCTACGCCTCCTACGACATCTCCGTGGCCGAGGTCGTCGGCGAGCATCACTTCACCCATCCCTGAGATCCGCGTCCAGTGGTCGGCGCCCGAGGTCGACCTCTTCCCGACAGATCTCAGGTGGAGAAGTCCGGGACAGCGCCCCGGGGGTCGGTGGCGCGTCCCTTGGGCTCCTCCCACTCCTCTTGGCGTCCGAGGGCGGTCATGTCCAGAAAGGCGTAGGAACCCCCGAGCATCTCGGCGCCCCGGGCGTAGAGGGAGTACGTGTGGAAGATGGCGTCGCCGTCGCGCAGGAACATGCTGTAGCCGGGCTGTTCGGACGATCCCTCCCCGAGCCAACCCATGCCGAGGGGTTCGAGCTCCTCGAGGGTCCGGAAGTTCCACATGACGGGAGCCACCGAGGCGTCGATGGTCACGTTGAAGTCGTAGTTGAAATCGCTCCCGAAGGACGAGTACCAGGGGAACGTCCATCCTCTCTTGGCCTTGTAGCGCTCGATCTTGTCCAGGGGCGCCCGCGAGACCACCACCAGGTTCGTGTCACGGGCCCGGAGGTGTCCGAGCAGGCCGGGCGAGATCTCGTCAGCCGCGGCGGTGCAACTCGGACACCCGTCCTCCCAGGCGGGATCGAACATGAAGTGCTGCACCACGAGTTGGCGGTGTCCGTCGAACAGATCGGCCAGGCGCACCGTGCCGCTGTGGGCTTCGAAGACGTAGTCCTTGTCGATCTCGACCATGGGCAGCTGGCGCCGCTTGGTGTTCAGGGCGTCGCGCGCCCTGGTCATCGCCTTTTCCTCGGCGAGCAGCTCCCTGCGCTTCTCCACCCACCGCGCTCGTGTCACGACCTCGGGAAGACTCATGGCGCCACCCTCTTTCGGTCTCCGGGGGACGGCCGCGACGCTACCGCCCGCCCTCGGTGCCCGGTCGCCGCGCCCGGTCAGGCCGCCGTGCCCAGGGCCACGGGGCTGTGCGTGGAACGAACCACCCCACCGGCGACTTCATCGGTGACGGCGAAGACCTTGACCGGGGCGCCGGGATCCACCGTGAAGGCCACGTCGTGAGGCTGGCTGCCCAGCACGCCCAACGACACCGTCTGGCCGTTCACGACCCCCCACAGCTGGTAGGTGCGGTCCGCCGCCAGCCGGGGCAGGGCGGTGTTCAGCATGAACGCCGACCCGTCGGGGAGCACCACGACCACGGCGGCCCGGGCCTTGGAGCTCGAGTCGGTGGCGGTCAGGGCGACGGTCTTGGCCCCGGGATCGAGCAGGGCGGCTTGGACGGCCTGGGAGATCCCGGTCTGACGGCTGGCGTTGGCCAACTGGCCGACACGCTGGTCCAGCCGCCCCACCTGGACGCCCAACAGGATCGCCACCACCGCCGCGGCCGCGGCGACGGTTCCCACCGCCGACCACGCCAACCTCCGGCGGGCGTCACGTGGTGAGGGGCCCAGGGCGGGGCCCGAGGCCAGGCGCAGGGGGGCGGGCCGACGGGCCCCGGCCGGCCTCTCGTCGATCCGCGCGGCGATGCGGTCCCACAGCGCGGCGGGCGCATCCACCCCCACGTTGGCGATGAGACCGGTCACCTCCCAATGCTCGGCGACCTCCGCCGAGCACCGGGGGCAGTCGACCAGGTGCGCCCGGATCTCCTGCGCCTCGTCGGGATCGACGGCGTCGAGGGCGAAGGCGCCGAGGAGCTGGACGATCTCGTCGTGGGTCATGGCTCTGTCCATGCCGCCTCCACGCCGTGTTGTGCCAGTGCCGTCCGGAGCCGGCGCAGCCCACTGCGGATCCGGCTCTTCACCGTTCCCTCGGGCTGGCCCAGGATCGTGGCCACCTCGCGGTAGGTGTGGCCGTCGAAGTAGGCCATCTCGATGGCGGTGCGCTCCTCGGCGGGCAGGCTCGTGACGGCCGCCTTCACCTGCTCGGCGATGGCGAGGTCCCACGCCTGGTGCTCGATGTCGTAGCCCGAGACCACGGTCTCGCGAACCGTGCGCTCCTCGCGCTGGCGGCGGGCGGACTCCGAGCGGACGATGTCGACGGCCCGCCCGTGCGCCTTGGTCATGAGGAACGTCCGCAGCGCCCCTCGACCGGGGTCGAACCGCTCGGGCGAGTCCCACAGGTCGACGAAGACCTCCTGGGTCACTTCCTCGGCCAGATCCGCAGACCCCAGCACGCGACTGGACAGGGCGAGCACCGCTCCCCCGTGACGCCGGTACGCCTCCGCCAGCGCCGGCTCGTGCATGCGAGCGATCGCCACCATCAAGGCGGCGTCGCTGGCCGTCTCGAGCTTCAGCATGTCGAAAGGTTCTTCGGAGCCGCTCACCGACCCGGATGACCGACCCACCACGTCGTGAGGATATCCCAGAGGTCGAGCGACGGACCGAGCGCCTCGGGCCACCTCGGTCACCACGCCGGGCTCCGACGCGGGGCCGGGAACTCACCCCGACACACATCCGTGCGGCGGTCGTGCATCGAAGAGAAGCCGTGACCCTCGACATCGACTCCCTGATCCAGCGGTCGGGGCGCCTGCAAGTGGACGACATCGACTTCGAGGCCTTCCGCCACCACCCCCTCGACCCGAGCACGCTCCGGTGCCTTCGCTACATGCACGACGTGGAGGGCCACACCGCCTGCTATCTGCGCGACCTGCTCGCCACCCGCGCCCACCGGGACCCCGAGATGACCGCCTTCCTGGCCTGCTGGTGCTACGAGGAGCACTGGCACGGTGAGGCCATCGCGCAGGTTCTGCGCGCCCACGGCGAGCCCGCCGGGAGGGAGCGGCTCGCCGCCTCTCGTCATCGCCTGCCCCGCCGGGACGCGCTCAAGCCCGCCGCGTTCACGGTCGCCTCGGCGCTCACCCCGCACATCGTCGCCGTCCACATGGCGTGGGGGGCGGTCAACGAATGGACCACCCAAGCGGGCTACGGACGCCTGGCGGCGAGGGCCGAGCACCCGGTGCTATCGGAGCTGCTGCGCAGGATCATGCGACAAGAAGGCAGGCACATCGACTTCTACTCGCTCGGAGCCCGGACACGACTCGCCGACAGCGCCACGGCCCGACGACTCACGCGCTTCGCCCTGCGCCGCTACTGGGCCCCCGTCGGCGCCGGGGTCATGGCCGAGGCGGAGGTGAAGTTCCTCGTGAACCACCTCTTCGGCGACACCGGCGGGCGGGCGGGGGCGCAACGGATCGACCGCGCCATCGACCGGCTCCCCGGTCTCGGAGGTCTCCACCTGGTGGAGACGGCCGTCGACCAACTGACCAAGGCACCGGCCCAGGCACCGGCCAACGACATCGCCGCCCGGGCCGCGCTGCGAGAGTCCGCCAAGACAGACCAACAGGAAAAGGAGCAACGTCATGCTTGCTGAGATCTTCGGAGTCGACCTCGGGATCGTCGCCGTCGTCATCGTGGCCGTGCTGTTCGGGGGAACCCAGATCCCGAAGCTGGCCCGGTCGCTCGGTTCGGCGCGGTCGGAATTCAAAAAGGGCCTCGCTGAGGTCCAGGACCCGGCGGGCGACGCCGACGCCACCACGAGCGCTCGCACCGGCGGCGTGGCCTAGACCACTCCGACCGGAGGGATCGTCATGATCCTCCTCAGTCCGCCCAAGGTGCTCATGATCCTCGTGATCGCGCTCATCGTGCTCGGCCCCGACAAGCTGCCCGCCGCGGCGCGTCGGGTCGGCGCCCTGTGGAGCGAAATCAGCCGGTGGCGCGCCCATGTCGAGCGCGAGGTGCGAGCCACGTTCCCCGACCTCCCGTCCACGACGGAGATCGCCCGGGCGGTGCGGTCGCCCATCTCGATGCTCGATCGCCTCGCCGACGAGCACGGCGCCACATCGGGCGCCGCCCCCGGGGGCGCGTCAGGGGTGCCCGGCATCGAGATGGCGTCGATGTCGGGACCGGGCGGAGACGGTCCCCGGGCCCCGGACCCCGAACCGTCGGTCCCGGCCCGGGCCCGACCCGCGGCCCCCGAGGATGCCCCGGCGGTCCCCGACGTCTCGTCGATGAACTGACACCTGGCACCACCATCGCCCGTGTCCATCACCCTGACTCGCGCCCGGCACCGTGTGCCGGACTCCATGACCGTCGGCGCCCATCTCGCCGAGCTCCGCCGTCGGGTGGTGCTGGTGATGATCACCCTCGTCGTCACCTGCACCGTGGCCTTCGTGGCCTACCCGCAGATCCTCCACTGGCTCCAAGCCCCGTACTGCAGCATCAGCCCCCACTGCAGCCTGTACGTGACCGGCCCCCTCGACGGCCTGTCCCTGCGCATCCACGTCGCCACCTACGGGGGAGCCTTCCTGGCCTCCCCCGTGATCCTGTGGCAGGTGTGGCGGTTCGTCACCCCGGGTCTCCGTCGCAACGAGAAGCGCTACGTCGTGCCCTTCGTGGCGGCATCGCTCATCTTGTTCGCCGCCGGTGCCGCGCTGGCGGTGGTGAGCCTGCCCCATGCCCTTCGCTTCCTGGGCACCGTCGGGGGCCCGACGCTGCACCAGATCTACGACCCCAACAAGTACGTGGGCCTCGTCACCGCGTTGATGGCGGTCTTCGGGATCACCTTCGAGTTCCCCGTGGTCCTCGTGGCGCTGGAGCTGGCCGGAGTCTTGACCCCGGCCAAACTGGCCTCGTGGCGTCGGTGGGCCATCGTCCTCATCGTGACCGGCGCGGCGATCATCACCCCGAGCGGGGACCCCTTCTCCATGCTCGCCCTGGCCGTCCCGCTCTACGTCTTCTACGAGATCTCCATCATCATCGGCAGGCTGCTGCTCCGTTCGGCGAGACCCTGAGCGAGGTCCTCACTCCGGTCCGAGATCGCCCCAGTCGTCCCCGTCACCGTCCCCGTCCCCGGGCGTCGACGCCGCGCCCTGGCGAGAGCGGAGCCATGAGCTGATCTGGTCGGCGACGCGTTGCACCCCTCCCCCCACCCGGTCGACCATGGCCTCGAACCGCTCCGCGTAGTGCGAGACGGCCGAGTCGAATTCGGCCGAGACGGGGGGCTCTTGACCCCGATGCACATAGTGCCCCGCCCGGATGGGGTCGAACTCCCCCTCACTCACCCACTTCACGAGTTGCCGGACCCGGCGCACCGCGAAGGGATGCGGTCGTCCGATCTCCTCCCAGAAGCGGGCGTGGCGGGCGTAGAGGTCGTCCTCGTCCTCGTATTCGGTGGCCTGCCCGATGAAGGCGTCCAGGCTCATCCCCGCCAGCGCCCCGCCGGCGATGCGCATGAGCATCTGACAGACCGGCACCGGGTCACCGAGCACCAACGCCGCGGCGCGGTCACTGGAGAGCTCGGCCATCCTCGACCACTCGAGCAAGGCCAGGTAGAGGGCGCGGATGGGAAGGCCGGCGAACAGGGACCGGGGTAGTGCGCCCCCGACCACCTGGGAGATGATCAAGAGGGCGGTGGTGTAGGTGTAGTGCTCGGACAGCACGTGCCCGAGCTCGTGCGACAAGACGGCGCGCACCTCGAGAGGTTCGTAGGACCCGACGAGAGACGAGGCGACGATCACGACGGGGGTCTGCGAGCCCACCGTCATGGCGTTGACGAGCGGCGTCTGGGTGACGTAGAGGTCCGGAGTCGATTCGAGGTCGAGCACCCACCCGCAATGGCGGTAGCTCTCCCACAGGTCCGGGACCTGGTCGGGGCCGATGCGCACCGCATTGCCGAGAAGGACCTGTCGGAACCGCCGCTCGTGGCCGAAGTCGCACAGTCGCCGAACGAACTGGTCCATCAAGGGGATCGACTTGAGCGCGGCGGTGGCGGCCCGGTCGGCGGGGTGCTCGTAGGCCTTGGGGCTCATGCCCTCGTAGCGGATGGCGGGATCGATCGTCATGGGGCGTTCCCGGGCGAGGACATGGACCGGTCGGGGTTCACCTGGGCCCGACCGGGGCCGCTACGACGCCTTGCGGCGCTTGGCGGGCTTCGACACGGCGGCGATGGCGACCTCGAGCTCCTCGCGGGTCATCTTGGAGCGTCCCGGGATGCCGAGCTCGGTGGCCCGGGACTGCAGGGCGGCCTTGCTCAGACCCGACGACTGCGCCCCGGACGACGACTGCGCCCCGTTGCGTGGGGCCGGTCGCTTGGCGCGCTCCTTGCCCTTGGTGGCCGGGGTGGCGATATGGGCGCCGGGTCGGTGAGATCGCGCCGCCTCGACACTGGCCTGGAGGGCCTCCATGAGATCCACGACCTTCGTGGCCGGGGTCTCGGGCCGTTCGGTGACGATCACCTTGCCCTGACGCTTCTCGTCGATCAATCCCTCGACGCGCTTTCTGTACTCGTCCTCGTAGATGCTCGGATCCCAGGTGGTGACCATCGATTCGATCAGCATCTTGGCGGTGCTGAGCTCGCGGCCCGAGAAGTCGACGTCGGCCGGCACCCCGGGGACCTCGGTCATCGGGTCGCGGATCTCATCGGCGAAGTACATGGTCTCGAGCGCCAGCACCGACTGTGTCGGCCTGATGGTGACCAGATGCTCCTTCGTGCGCAGCACGAGGGTGGCGACGGCGACCTTGTTGCTCTGGGCCATCGCCTCGAGCAGCAATGCGTAGGGCCGCACGGCCTGGTCACCCTGGGGACCCAGGTAGTACGTCGACTTGTAATAGATGGGGTCGATGGCGTCGAGATCGACGAAGTCGGTGATCTCGATGGTCCGGGAACGACCCGGCTCCACCGACTCGAGCTCTTCGGGGGTGACGATGACGTACTCCCCGCCCCCCAGGTCATAGCCCTTCACGACATCGGCGTACTCG
>Ga0187890_10002392_pt1 | contig 13116 bp, 6 predicted proteins | sample June2016WEW_21_1_FD_133005 | JGI IMG/M metagenome (GOLD analysis project Ga0187890, IMG submission 133005) | Peatland microbial communities from SPRUCE experiment site at the Marcell Experimental Forest, Minnesota, USA - June2016WEW_21_10 | ecosystem: Environmental > Terrestrial > Soil >... | reverse complement strand
GCTGCTGATTTTCAGCGATTCTCCCTCCTCGCTATAGATCTGATTGGCGGTAGCCGCAATTTCATGGGCAAACACTTGCTGCTGGTCGGGTTGGTGGCAGTGCCACAGAACCGCCTTGAGCACTGTCCCGTCCTGTCCGCTGGCTCGATCGACGCGCGACTGCTCATCGCGCTCTTTCAGCAATTCGATGATGCCACTCTGCAATTCGAGATCATGGACCATCACCGCACCTGTACCTCGGCCATTGCAGGGTTTCCGGTCGAAGTCCGGCAACTCGGAATTCCGAAGCCGCATCATCGTCGTGACGAATGATGCGATAAAGAAGGAGTCGCATTTGGAAATCTTGTAGCGTCATCTGTAGGCAGCGGTTGAAGAGATGTCCAAGACCTCCCGCCCACGTGAATATGGGGGATCAGGAGATCCAAGTCGACTACCCGCAAGGAGATGCACACTCAGATTGACGAAGCTGCTGTGACGAGCAAGCCGCCCGGGTGGCAACAACCGCTCAGGGCCTCCTTCCCGAGCCCTCAAAAGCGCGCAAACAGAAGAAGGGGTCCGATATCGTGCACCTCGGCCGCGCGCAGTGCGTCGATGTAACGTTGACGAAAATCTCCGGCGTGCACCACCTCTGTGCCGCCCCAACTAAAGACCGGTCTGTCTTGTCTCTGGGCCAGCACGTCCGCCATGAGCCGCGCATGGCGACCATTGCCGTTCGCAAAAGGGTGGATGAAAACCAAGCGGTGATGAAAGCGGATGGCGAGTTCATCAGGAACATAGGTTCCGTGTTCCAGCCAATAGCTCGCATCGCTAAGAAGCGCGGCGAGTCTCTCGCGGATTTCATAGTGGGGGACACCGATGTTCTTTTCCGTGGTTCGATAGGCTCCGGCCCACCTCCAGGTCTGGTTGAACATACGCAGATGGAGATCTCTCACGTATGGCTCGACAAGAGGATCACGGCGGCGGAGGTTGTTAGGTGCGAGCGCCCACGCATACGCTTCTAGAATGTTCTGTCGTTCCCACTCATTTAGCTCTTCCTTGGTCGCTAGATTGGGAATTAGATCGCCGCGTTCATCGGCCGACAGAGGTGTATTTCCCCCTCCCTCGGTGAACAGACTCACCGTACGCCACGCTTTCTGAGGAGTCGCTTGGTCTCCGTTTCCACTGCTTCCTCAACGCGGCCCACGGCTTGATCTTCAAGTACCATTGAGCGTTCGACTCCCAGTATCTGCTTCGTGGCCTGGGAGCGCGCCCGCTCTTCGACCAGATCATGGAGCGAATTCGCCTTTGGCACCAGGGCATACACCAACTCGCACCCAAGTGCATTGGCAGCTGCTCTCAGACTTTTTAAAGTAATGCGGTACTCGGCTTCCGCCTTCTCCAACTGGATTGGGAGCTGACGACTAGTCTTCAGCGTACGTGCAACCTCACTGGCAGAAATGCCGGTTGCCTCCCGGATCGCACGAAGCCAGCCTTTTTGCGGGCGTGGAATCTTCGCGCCCGCACGAAATGTTTCGAGTGTACGATCCAGCTGCTTTAAGCGTAGGTTACGGAATTCATTGCGCATGGCCAGCTCACAGATGACAATTTATAAAATCAACTAGTCGCGCTATGTAATCTTATACATTGTCACTGATTATATAGCAGACAATGTATATATATACAATATATAGTTTGTGTAAAGTTATAACTTGTCACACCTCAGCGGGCCGATAAAGTCGCGTTCACAGCTAGGTGTCCACTGTTACGGGGACATCCATGGCTGGCACTTCTATACAACGCTCCAATATTCACTATTTTCGACCGGTGAGCCGCGCGAGAAGGGCGCTTGCCAAACTGGCTAGAATTGACCCGGCGCGGCCTCGCACCCACCCGGTAGAACCGGCCTTTGACATCGAGCAAAGCATTTATTTACAATGGTATGGATAAATAAAGATTTAACTTGACTTATCATACTGAAGAGGTAAGATTAGATAGGAGTCGAACAGGTAGGGGGGGACCATGCCAGCCAAAATGACCAAGAAGTTCACTCCTGAGATCGACGCCCAGCTCTACGATGAGTTCGTTGCGGTTGCAGAGAAGAATGGGCAAACGAAGCGGCATGTTCTCGAACAGGCGCTCGGGTTCTACCTGCACAATGTGGTTCCGTCCCAGCACCTGGTCCGCCCCGAGGTGATGGATGCCTTCGAGCAGTCGGTCGCTCGCAACCGTGACCTGTTGCAACGTCTCGCTAAGTAAATGGCGGATTACCTAACGGTAGCGGAAGTCTACCGGATGCAGCATCGATTGATTGAGATGTTCGGCGGTCTCCATGGTGTTCGCGATAAGGGCGCCGTTGAGGCCACCGTTTTTCGTCCGCAAATCGGCTATTACAACTCCATCGAAGAAGAAGCGGCCGCGCTGATGGAGTCGCTCGGTAACAACCACGGGTTCCTCGACGGCAATAAGCGTATCGCTTTCACCGCCACCGATGTCTTCCTGCGACGCAACGGCTTTTGCATCGAGGTCGAAGGCCCGGACGGACACGCGTTCATCGTCGGCTCGATGGACCGGCACGAATTCCGCTTTGCCCAAATCCTCGACTGGATCCGTCAGCACATCAAGCCCCCTGTTTAACTGGTCCTTCTCACTTCTTATCCGTTCCTGTCGCCGCACACCCTGCCGTTCACGCTCGCGGAACCTACGCGCTCCATTGCTTGGACAGAGTTCGGGAGTAGATTCAGAAGCACCTGGTGGGGCAATCTCGGGCCACTGTTCCGGCAGCAACCTCTTGATCTTGGCTACGCAGGACGTTTTCCCTAGATATGCCCGGAGACATGCCCGGCTAGGAAGCTGCAACCTCAGCGGCGGGCATCGAAAACGGAAGCACCACCTCAAACTTGCTTCCTTTTCCAACCACGCTGCTCACTTCGATGCGGCCATGATGTTGTTCAGCAATACACGCGGCGGATGCCACATCGGATAGATCGAACGGCACTGATCTACTTCGATGTTTCAAATCAATCCGGCGTGGCGATCCAACTGTTTGCCGTGCTCACCCGATCTTTTGCCTGTGCCAAGGCCGACTACGCGCTGGTGAAGGGCGCCGAACCTTCTGCGCCGCATTGAACGGGATCCTCGGGCCGCCCAGCATACGGGCCACGTAGCGGAGCTGAGACAGCCCCAATCAAGCCAAGCTGTAGAGGTGCATAAGTCAGTTTCCACGGCTTGTGAGAGCCTTCCCAGCACTTGTGATTTCCGTCACTGCGAACCGCTTGATCAGCAACTAAACTAACGGGGTCCGCTATGGGTTGAGTGGGAGGTTCAATCATCGGTGACGCCTCGCGGGATTCTGTAAATCGCTGCAGCGCAAGACCCTTTTCTGCTCGACTTGGCGGCTTGTCTAGCTCTGCCGCCGCGCCGCATGCAGCGCGGAAACAAGTTCGAAGGCACGGACCCGGGCTGCACACTCCACTCCCCCGCTAAACGCGTCAGGCTCTGAAACTCAACCTCGGGACCACGAACGCTGGCTGTTGATGGCGAAGACCAGGGGCAAGATCCGAGAGGTGTTCAATGAGCGACATCTTCATTAGCCACGTTGAAGAGGACACGGACCTAGCACTGGAAACCGCGCAAGGACTGGAAGCCGCTGGCTATGAGACCTGGTGTTACGAGCGCGACGGCTACCCAGGTCCCGACTATCTGAATCAGGTCGACCGGGCGATTGTTGAGTCGCAGGCGGTCGTTGTCCTGATCTCGCCGGATTCGGTCGGTTCGCAACAGGTCGAAGATGAAGTCAAATGGGCACGGGAGCAGCAAAAGCGCTTTGTCCCCATACTGAAGGGAATATCGTGGGCGGAGTTCCAGAGCCGCACGCCCAGATGGCGTATGGCTCTGGGCATAGCGACGGCAGTGCGTGTTCCCACAGAGGGTGTTGGCGCCATCCTTCCTCGCGTCGTCCGCGGTCTTCAAGAGTTCGGGGTGAAGCCACACGGAACCCATAGGCCCATAATCCAGAAGCAATCTGAGACCTCTGTTCCACGTGGTCCCGCCGTCGCCGTCGATGACAGGCTGGTATCTGGTGCATTACAGCAATCTGCGCATGAGTTGCGCGTCGACCTCGACCGCCTAACCATGCCGGTTTCCCAGGCGCCTTCCGTCCCGATTCCAGCTGAAACTCCGATTCCCGCCGCGGCCAAGATAAGACTGGCAGTAGTTCTCGTGGGCGTGATCGTGCTGCTGATGGTTGGAGCGTTTTCGTATTTGTATCTTCGCGGAAAACCACCACGAGAAATTGCAGCCAAACCGCTGAACTGGCGCCGCACAGTCGCTGTTCTGAACTTTAGGAATTCGACGTCCCGCCCCGAGGCGGCATGGCTCTCCACCGCTCTCACCGAGATGTTGACCACTGAACTTGCGGCTGGCGAGAAGTTGCGCACCGTTACGGGCGAGGACGTTGCACAGATGAAAATGAATCTGTCGCTGCCAGACTCAGACACCCTGGCGGCGCAGACCCTGTCCCTAGTCGGGAAGAACTTGGGGGCGGACTTGGTGGTTCTCGGCTCCTATGTGGCCTTGACCGGCGGCAAACTACGCCTCGATCTTCATCTCCAAGATGTGGCTGCCGGTGAAACTCTGATCTCGGTTAAGGAGACCGGGGATGAAAGCAATCTCTTTGATTTGGTCAGCCGTGCCGGAGCCCAGTTGCGGGAAAAGTGCGATGCCGGGCAGGTGAACCCGCAAGACCAAGCTAGCGTCCGCGCCGCCTGGCCATCTACTCCTGAAGCCTCAAAACTCTATGCCGAAGGCCTTGCCAAGCTGCGTGTCAGCGACGCCGTTAGCGCTCGTGACCTGCTTCAAAAAGCGGTGGCGGCAGACCCGAACCATGCTTTGGCTCACTCTGCCTTAGCCGCTGCCTGGACTCTTCTCGGATATGACGAGAAGGCGCGTCTGTCGGCGAAGAGTGCGTACGAACTCTCGGCATCGCTCTCCCGCGAAGACCGCTTGCTGACGGAAGCGCGCTACCGCGAAACTTCGAAGGAGTGGGACAACGCTGCCCAGAGTTACCGTATCCTTTTTGGGTTTTTCCCCGACAACCTAGAATATGGGCTGCTCCTGGCCAGAGCGCAAATGCGGGCAGGGAGAGGGAAAGAAGCTTTGGCGACAGTCGAATCGCTGCGCCGACTGCCGACGCCGGCGCGCGACGATTCGCGGATCGAGTTGGCCGCCTCAGAGGCTTGGCAGTCCCTGGGAGACTTCAAGCAGGGTCAGGCTTTCGCCGCTCGGGCAGCGCAGAAAGCAAGAACACAGGATGCAAAACTACTTCTGGCCCGTGCGCTTTACCAGCAGGGATTCACACTCGAAAACCTGGGCGACCCCAAAGGTGCGATGACTGCTGTCGAGGAGGCTGGCCGCATTTATCAGGCATTCGGCGACCGCTATGGCTTGGCCAGCACGCTCGAGGTGACTGGCTGGTGCTTGTTCGATCATGGCGATTATCCCGGTGCGCTGGGCAAATTCAACGATGAACTTGCCATTGCACGCGAGGTCGGAAATCGTAAGGCGGAATCCTCCGCTCTTAACAACATGGCTCTGGTCCTCAATCAGCAGGGAGATGCGGAGGAAGCCCGGAAAATGTTCGAAAACGCTCTCTCCATCTTCCGCGAAGTAAGTGACAAGAACAACTATGCAATGACGCTGATTAACATCGCCGGCATTATGAAGGACGAGGGGGACCTGACCGGAGCTAAGAAGATTTACGATCAGGCGCTCACAGTTTGCCGTGAAATCAATGACCAGAATGGTATCGCGTTGTCACTTGCTAGCATTGGTACGGTGTTGGATGGGCAAGGCGATTCCGTTGCGGCAAAGAAAACGCTGGAGCAGGCCGTGGCCCTGGATGTTGCCAGCGGACAAACCATCCCCTCCAACGACAAGCTGATCGACCTTGGCGATGCACTGCAACACCTGGGGGATCTCCCGGGCGCACGCAAGAACTATCAAGACGCAGTCACGCTCGCCCGCACTGCTGGTGATAAGAGGATGACAGCTTATGGCCTCATGGGGTTGGGAAGCCTGGAACTAAAGGCGGCAGATTTCACGCGAGCGCGCAAGGATTACGAGGATGCTCTGGCTCTCCGCAACGAGTTGGGGGAGAAAGACAATATCGCCGCCTCCCGGGTAGCGATCGCAGAGTTGGCCATCGAGGAAGGCCACCCAGACGCGGCCGAGGGACCCGCCCGCGAAGCTCGCGACGAGTTGCAGAGGGCGCACAAGAGCGACGACCAAGTTACCGCCACCGCCGCGCTTGTGGATGCTCTCCTAGCCAACGGCAAGAACGATGATGCTTTCAAGGAACTGGGGAAAACGGCTCCGATCGCCGCAAAAAGCCAGAATCTGAGTGTGCAGTTGGCATTCGCTGCCGCCAAGGCGCGCACCGAGGCCGCTTCCCAAAAAATTGGCTCGGCCAAAGCAATCCTCAAGGAAGCGTTGGCCAAGGCAACAAAGTCCGGCTATGTCGGTTACCAACTCGAATCCCGCTTGGCACTCGAAGAAATGGAGATGAAATCAGGGAAATCCACGACATCCCGTGCTCGGCTGGAGCAGTTGCAAAAAGAGGCTACCGAGAAGGGATTCGATCTCATTGCACGCAAGGCGGCTGCGCTCTAGGAGTATCCCGCTTGGAATAACGTGACTGGCGAATTTTCTACTAGAGCTGGTTTCGTAAATCGGTTAAGGGCTTCAGCCGTGGCATGGCCGAATCAGTGCTCAGAAAATCCGCTCCCAGGCTACTTCTGCACGTTGAATCTGCGCTCGGAATCAGCGCACACGCCGTCGTCCAATCAGAGCGCCGCACGCGCACCTGGTTCCGATCATGTTCTTGCCGTCAGGGCCGCTACCGACTAATTCACCGTCTGTGTCACCGGAGCCGAAGAACTGCCGGTGAAATCTGTGCTGCCGTTGTATGTTGCCGTGATGTTGTGCGTGCCCACCGCCAGCTTCGCGGTTGTGTAATTTGCCTTGTCGTCGCTCAGCGTCTTGGTCTCCAGGGTCGTCGTGCCATCGTAGAAGGTCACGGTCCCGGCGACCGCGCCGCTGAACTGCGGTGACACGGTTGCCGTAAAGGTCACAGCTTGCTTATCGCTCGACGGGTTCAGAGACGAAACCAGCGTGGTCGTGGTGTCGGCTTGATTCACCGCCTGGCTTAGTGCGCCCGAGGTGCTGGTGGTGAATGAAGTGCTACCGTTATAAACCGCTGTAATCGTCTCCGTGCCGACGGCTAACTTTGTGGTCGTGTAGCTGGCTACACCGCCGGAAAGCGGTGCAGTCCCTAGCTTCGTGCTCCCGTTGTTAAACGTCACCGTGCCGGTGGGCGTCCCGCTGAACTGCGGCGTCACGCTCGCCGTGAAGGTTACAGACTGCCCAAAGTTCGACGGATTCGGCGACGAAGCCAAGGTGGTCGTGGTCGTGGCCTTGCCGACCACCTGGCTCACCGCTTTCGACTTGCTGCCGGCGAAGGTTGAGTCTCCGGCGTACACCGCCTTGATTGCGTTGGTACCCACCTTGAGTGTTGAGGTTGTGAAGCTCGCCGAGCCGCCGCTCAACGTCCCCGTTCCCAGTACGGTTTTTCCTTTCATGAACGAGACGGTTTCTCCGTCTGGTGCCGCGCCGACCACCGCGGTAAAGGTCACCGCCTGCCCATCCGTGGACGGATTGGGCGAAGACGAGAGCGTTGTCGTGGTTTTCGTCACTATGGAGAAACGGACCTGTTGCGCCGCAAACGCGTTCCCGTATACGGTCAAGATGTACGTCCCGTCCGCGTATCCAGTCGTGTTCAGATGGTAGACATAGCCGATTCCGCTCTCGTACTTGAAAGCATTCTGCCGGGCCAGCACCACCTGGGATTCCGGGCTCACCATCACCACCGTGATGCCAGCGACGGCATCCGTAACCGGCTGAGCCGGGTTGGTGATCGACATAAGCTGGAACTTCACGGGGATCTCAACGCCCGCGCCGAACACCCGAGGGTTGGTCGGACCGAGCGGTGCCAGAAACGTGAGACTTCCCGCCCCCTGCGCATTACTCGCACCCAGACCGACGGCATAGAACTCGGAGAAGCCCTTGGTGCGGCCAATGGTGGTCGTGTCGAAGTAGAACGCCGAGAATATATTCTGCCACTGGTTGGTGGCGATGGGCGTGGTCAGGAACCCGGGGTTGATGATCGCCTGCTGTGTGTCGTAGCTGGTCTGGACCGAGATGTTCGGCGTGGGCTCCGATGGGCAGGTGATGGAGCTGCCGCTGGCATTGGAGCAGGTGACCTGGTAGTCCACACAGTTGCCGCCCGTGCCCGAGTATACGATGCAGGCTGAGTTCGCGAATTGCGTTCCGGCAACCCGCTGCTGGTAGGTCGCCTGCGTGGCCTGGGCCGCTGTGACATTCATGTTCACGCCCGAGAAGCTGGTCCCCGGCGGATATTGCACGGTGACGGTGTGCGGACCGAAGTTGAACTGATTCGGCTGCGTCGGGTTCAACGGCAGCGTGATCTGCAGCTCGGTGGGAGGCGCGGATGCGATCGCGACACCAATCGGCGCCGAACCGACCGTTACCGTGCCCGTGATCGTGTTGCTCGCTGTGGCAACTACGGAAACGTTAGTGGCATTCGAGTTCGTGACATACGCGGAAGCGCCATCCGCGGTTAGCGCCACCTGAGCCGGTTGGTCGAAGCCCGCCACTGCAGTCACCACGTTGCTGGATGCGGTGGCGATCACCGAGACGGTGTTTGAACCGCTATTCGCTACATAAGCCAGGCTGCTGTCTGGGGTGAAGGCGGCGCCGGATGGACTGCTTCCAACCGGGATGGTCGCTATCACACTATTGGTGGCGACGGAAATCACCGAGACATTGTTGCTTCCCGCGTTCTCGACGTATGCCAAGCTGCTGTTCGGAGTCACCGCCACCCAACGAGGCCCGGAACCTACAGGGATAGTTTGAACCACCGTGGGGCTACTTCCCGCCTTGATCACGGAAACGCTGTTGGATGCGGAATTGGTGACGTAGGCGAACGTCCCAATCGATGTGAGCGCCATCGCCACCCCAACCGGACTGCTCTGCACCGGCACGGTGGCCACCACGGTTTGAGAGGTAGTGTTAATCACCGAAACGCTGTTAGAAGATCCGTTCACCACATAGGCCGCAGTTCCATCCGGTGTGAACGCTACGCCAAAGGGGGACGATTGAACCGGAATTGTGGCCACTACGGTGCTGCTCGCGGTGCTGATCACCGACACGCTGTTCCCTTGATTGTTGCTAACGTAGACCTGTGTTTGGTCGGGAGAGACAGCCACTCCCCAAGGCCCAGATCCCACGAGTATGCTGTTGGCCACCTGCCCGGTAGGAATGTTAATCACCGACACGGTATTACTGCTGTTGTTGGCCACATAGGCAAACGGTCCAGTCTGGCTAATCGCAAGTGTCTGCGCCGGGGAGGTTGAAGCGGCGAACGCGCTGTCGCCACTGTAAGCGGCAGTGATCGAGTAGATCCCCGCCGCCAGGCTGCTGGGGTTGTAATTAAACGTCCCGACTCCGCCGCTCAGTGTAGTTGTCCCCACTTGGGTTGAACCGTTGAAGTATGTGACACTTCCGGTAGGTGTGCCACCGCCCGAGACCGGGGTGACTGTCGCCGTCATCACTATCGGCCCAACCGAGCCCACGGGGATGTTCGAAGGCACAAGAGTGAGGCTGGTAGTGGTAGGGTTGGTCCCAGCACTGGTGACCACGATGCTGCAACTGGCCGTGGCCGTGTTGCCCTTCGAGTCCACGACTTGGGCCGTGAAATTGTACGTGCCCACCGTCGTCGGCGTACCCGTGATCGCCCCTGTCGATGTGTTCAGCGTCAAGCCCGGAGGCAGCGCGCCGCCGGTGATCGAGAATGTGTAGGGAGCGACTCCGCCCGCGGCATTGAGCACCGAACTGTAAGCGATGCCTACCTGCGCCGTAGCGGTTGGACCGCTCAGCGTAAGCGCCGCCGGCGAGACCACGACGCTGCAACTGGCGGTGGCTGTGTTGCCCTTCGAGTCCGCGACCTGGGCCGTGAAGTTGTACGTCCCCGTCCTCGTGGGCGTACCTGTAATCGCCCCTGTCGATGAGTTAAGCGAGAGTCCCGGAGGCAGTGCTCCGATACTAATTGAGAACGTGTAGGGAGCGACGCCGCCGGTCGCCGTTAGTGCAGAAGCGTACGCAACGCCCACTTGCGCCGTGCCCGCTGGACCGCTCAACGTGATCCCCTGTTGCGGCAGCGGCAAGCTGAAGATGGTGCCACCAAACCTGCTGCCGACAAAGTCCGTCATCCCGTATAAATTCCCGTTGGCTTGCAGCAGCCCGCCGGTAGGGTGGGCGCCGTCAGTGAAACCGAAGGCGTACAGCGTAGTTAGCTGGCCTGCTGGTGTGATCTCGAAGACCGTGCCAGCGCCCCCACTCTCCGTCGCCTCGTGGGAATTCCCGTCGCTTGTCGTCCCGTAGAAATTCCCGTCGCTGGCCTGAATTAGCCCTGCAGAAGGGAGAAAGCCGTCACTACAATTAGGTTGGGCGCAGAAGCTGTACAACGTGCTCAGTTGGCCCGCTAACGTGATCGCAAAGACCGTGCCATCGGAGTTGGTCCCTCCATACGACGTCGTCCCGTAGAGGTTTCCATTCGTCGCTTGCACCAGCCCTGCCTCCGGCTCCTCTCCGTCCGTGCAGTTCGTTTGAGAGCAAAAACTGTACAGCGTGGTCAGCTGGCCCGCTGGCGTGATTTTGAAGACCGTGCCGAAACCGCAGTCGCCGACGCAGGTATTGTTGCTCCCGCCATACCTCGTCGTCCCGTATAGATTCCCGTCGCTCGCCTGAATTAACCCTGCATAAGGGACCGCGCCGTCGGCGCAGCCATTTTGAGAGCAAAAACTGTAAACCGTAGTCAACTGGCCGGCTGGCGTGATCTCGAAGACCGTACCGCAGAAATCGCAGATATCGGTGATCCCACCCTCCATCGTCGTCCCGTAGAGGTTCCCGTTGGTGGCTTGCACTAGCCCAGCCTGAGGGTAAGCGCCATCCGCGCAATTCGTTTGAGAGCAAAAGCTGTAAAGCGTGGTGAGCTGGCCCGCTGGCGTGATTTCAAAGATCGTTCCGTTTCCGTTTGCCCCTCCATAGTAGGTTGTCCCGTAGAAGCTCCCGTTCGTGGCTTGCACCAGCCCTGCTTCCGGCTCGGCTCCGTCCGTGCAGTTTATTTGGGAGCAAAACGTATAAAGCGTCGTCAGCGTCCCCCCGGCGGTGACTTTGAACACCGTGCCTTGGTCGTAGACGCCCCCTTCGCTAGTCGTCCCATAAAGGTTCCCGTCTGTGCCTTGAATCAGAGAAGTAAAGTAAGGAGAATCACCATTTGCTCCGTCGAAATTCAGTAGCGTGGTCAAGATCTCTGCAAAGGACTTTGCCTTACCGGTAGGCGCCGTCACTTCCATGGGGCCAGTCGCCGTGTCGGCAAGTTCACGGGTCCTGAGTTTGGTCCTGGGAAGGCCGGGAAACACTGCCACATTGCCGCTAAATCTCACGCCGGCCGCGCCCGCGAGATCGGGCCGGTGGGCGAAAAAGTTCGCTGCCGCCCTGCCGCCAGGTCCGATGCCGGTCGAACCCGTTAGATCGGGCCGGGAGATCATGATGTTCACCCCCGCCTTGCCGAAACTGGGCTGCGTTTTCGCTAACGGGTCCAGCCCCACCGGCAGGCTGAAGACCGTGCCGTCAAACCTGCTGCCGCCAAAGCTCGATGTACCGTACAAGTCCCCATTGGTGGCTTCGAGTAGCCCCCCGCCAGGGTGAGCGCCGTCAGTCAAGGCGAAGCTGTGCAATGTAGACAGCTGGCCGCCTAGCGTGATTCCAAAGGCCGTTCCATAGCCGTTAATGAAGCCCCCGTTGGCCCCCCCATCCCGCGTCGTTCCGTAGAGATTCCCGTCGCTGGCCTGAATTAACCCTGCAAAAGGGCCCAAGCCGTCCGTGCAGTTCGCTTCAGAGCAAAAACTGTAAAGCGTAGTCAACTGGCCGGCGGGCGTGATCTCGAAGGCCGTACCGCAGCCACCGCAGAAAGCGGTGCTCCCGCCACCCTCCGTCGTTCCGTAGAGGTTCCCGTTGGCCTGAATTAGCCCTGCAGAAGGGGAAGCGCCATCATCGAAGTCGAAGCTGTGCAGCGTGGTCAGCTGGCCGCCCGGAGTGACCTCAAAGACTGTGCCCCAGCCGTTGGCCCCACCTTCTTCGGTTGTCCCGTAGAAGTTCCCTCCGACTTGCACCAGCCCGGCGCGTGGGTTGGCACCGTCCGTGCAGCCCGTTTGCGAGCAAAAGCTGTAAAGCGTGGTGAGCTGGCCGCCCGGAGTGACTTCAAAGACTGTGCCCACGCCGTTGGCCCCACCTTCTTCGGTTGTCCCGTAGAAGTTCCCTCCGGCTTGCACCAGCCCGGCGCTGGGGTGAACACCGTCCGTGCAGCCCGTTTTTTGCGAGCAAAAGCTGTAAAGCGTGGTGAGTTGGCCGCCGGGAGTAACTTCAAAGACCGTGCCTCTGCCGTTGGCCCCTCCCCATCCGGTTGTCCCGTAGAAGTTCCCTCCGACTTGCACCAGCCCTGCGAGAGGCTCAGCGCCGTCAGTGCAGTTTGTTTGGGAACAAAACGTATAAAGTGTCGTCACCGTTCCATCAGGCGTGACCTTGAAGACTGTTCCTTGGTCGTAAACACCCCCTCGGACAGTCGTGCCGTAACCGTTCCCGTCGGTGCCTTGGATGAGATCGCCAAATAAGGGGTCAGCGCCATTGGCGCTGCCCTGGAAATCCGCTAGAGTGGTGAAGGTCTGCGCTTGTGTCGATCCGGTCGCGAAGACTAGTACAAGCATGATCGCCAAAGCCAGCGCGGCGCCTGCCACTCGTCCGCGTATTCCAAGAATCCAGCTCCGATGTTGCCTTGGGTTATTCATAAGTCCGCTCCTTAATTCTTATCGAATCGTTCGGTTATGTTCTTCCGGCAGCGTTGGCTCATGCGTCAGCGATAAAGGCCAGGGCTCGATGCGAAATCGTGAGTGCATCTGTCACCGTCCGCCAGATGCGCTTCATCGGATACCTCCTTCGCATCTG
>Ga0187890_10002389_pt1 | contig 13121 bp, 9 predicted proteins | sample June2016WEW_21_1_FD_133005 | JGI IMG/M metagenome (GOLD analysis project Ga0187890, IMG submission 133005) | Peatland microbial communities from SPRUCE experiment site at the Marcell Experimental Forest, Minnesota, USA - June2016WEW_21_10 | ecosystem: Environmental > Terrestrial > Soil >... | reverse complement strand
CCCTTACGCGGTCTCCGCGGCCCGGGTCAGCGCCGGGGTGCTCTCACGCCGACCAGATCTGGGTGTAGCGGGGTCGGCAGGTTATGCAAGTCAACGACGGTCACCTGCGCTCGCGACGTCGTGATCGAACGCCGCGTAGTCCAGGACCAACAGGTCCTCACCCTTGACGCTGAACACCAGCACCTTCGTGTTGTGCGCCTCACCGGCCAGCACGCCGCAGTTCGTGATCGAGCGCAGCAGGAACATCGCGAAGGAGGTCTTGGTCGCGATCCCGGAGACCCCCGAGATCGACACATGCGCGCCCCGGGTGCCATCCACAAACTCGAAATTTAGAAAGACCGGCTGCCCGTCCCGGCCGAACGCCACCGGCACCTTTGATGCGCCCATCTCATCGGAGTACAGCGCCGAATCGCGCTGCGTGCCCGTTGCCCGCATCACTGGCGCTCCAGGCAGCGGCGGAACGTACACCTCCGGCTCGACCCTCGTCACTGACACCTCGGCGACTTCACAAACCTTGGCCAGCAGCGCACCCTGCTGGATCAAGAAGACGTCTGAGGCAAACCGGGCCCCTCGTGCATCGCCCCCAGATTCGTCACCACGCCCGAGATCCGCACGCCAGCCTGGCCCGGCAGCTCACGGCGCTTGACCACGACATCATCGAGCTGCGCATACTGCCCCGGGGCCAGCCCCACCGAAAACCCCAACGGCGTCGCGGGCACCGTCCCAACCACCAGTCCGAGCGCGCCGATTGCAGCCTGCCTGGCTGCAGGCCGGCGCGCCCGGCGTGACGGGTACAGAGGACATGCGTGGGCGCGGGCCTGATGACGCAGCGTGCCGCGGTTAGCGTGAGTCGAGGAGAACAGCCTGGGTGTCCAGGTCGCAGGGAATGCGGGGCTGGCCGCAGACGACATGGTCAGCCCTTTCAGCCGCGCCGTCGCGGGCAAAGAACTCATCTTCCAGCCTCATCCACTCGATCCACAAAGACCGGCGTTGCTGGCCATCGCGGTCGATCGCGCGGCGCAGCCGCTCCCCGCGGGGAGTTTGCACCCACAAGGCCATGGTCAGATCGGCAGAAATGGCCTGCCGTGACGAGGTGACCCCCTCGACGATCACCACGTCAGCGGCAGGGACCTGGGCCCATCTGCCCAGGCCCTGGCCCAGCGGATCATTGACCCAGTCACGGACGCGGAACCGGGCGGGCAATCCGGACAGCAGCGGCCGCAGCGCCTCGCGTTCCAGCCGGGGCCACCATCCCTCAATGTCGCGCCAGTACAAGAAATCGTCCACCCGGACAACCGGCGCGCCGCCGCAGGCCGTGGCCAGCGCCCGGGCCAGCGTCGACTTTCCGGCACCCCCGCGTCCGTCCACCGCGACCAGGCGAACAGCCTGGGCGCACGGACGCTCACGGATCTCCTCCGCCAGCCCCGCCAGCACCCGCACCCGCTCCCGCACGGCACAATCTTCGACCGACTCCTCCCTCTGTGGCGAGCTCACCCTCAGCGCTCGGCCGCTCAGGACCCGAGTGAGAGGGTGCGCTGCACCTCGTAGTCAATCGCTTTCGCGGAGATCATGATGGACCGGGCAGCGAGCAGAAGCCCGCCGAGAAGTGTTACGGTCCCGGCCAGAACCAGGACGAGAGCGACGGTTCCCGCCGCTCCTGACCTGTTCGTCACGGCGACCGCGATCACGATCACGCTCAGGACCAGCACGGCCACCGCGGCGAACAGAAGGAGAACCGCGTTATGAATCAAACGGTGACGGCGCAGGAGCATAGGCAGTTGGGCATCGATCTGAGTAAGCCGCTCCCGGCCACTCGCTGGCACGTCAGCGGCTGACAGCAGCGTCCCACCGGCGCCCGTCAAGGTTTCCAGGCGCTCACCGTCCATGGCGCGCATGCGGTCATTAACCGAGCCGTACATCGCGAGCAGGGCACCTGACAGGATCGCAGCCGCCGTGATGAGCACCACAGGCGCCACCATGGCCTGGATTGCCGTGATGGCGATCGGGTTCACCGGCCCAGCCTACGGAAGGAGTGGGACGGCGCACGTCCGGCGGGTCGGCACTGGCGAATTCCCGAACTCGCGACGGCCTGAACGATGTCGGTGCCGCGTGGCACCATAGGTGGCCATACCGACGGGGGAGGAGGGCGGACCGTGGCCGGACCGGACACTGACCACGCGATTCCGCAGGACGTGCTGGCCCTTTACGGACCGCTCCTGGCCCGGCTGGACGGCGGGTTTCCGGTCGACCAGCAGGTGTCGCTGCTGGTCGACGAGGCGGTGCCGGTGTGGAGCAGGCCGGGGTTCGAGACCTTCCTGTCCCTGTCCTCGCTGCGGTTCGCGCCGTTCGACTACCAGTTGCAGGCGGCCCGCAGCGCGCTGCGGCGGATGCGGGGCCGGGCGATCCTGGCCGACGAGGTCGGTCTCGGCAAGACCATCGAGGCCGGCCTGATCCTGGCCGAGCTCCGGCTGCGCGGGCTGGCCGACCGCTGCCTGATCATCACCCCGCCCGGGCTGCTGGCCCAGTGGCAGGAGGAGCTCGAGCGCAAGTTCGCCGTGCCCACCATGCTCGCCGGACGGGAAACCGCGATCCCCGGACGGGAAACCGGGATTCTGGGACGGGAGGCAGGCACGCCGTGGCGCGGCGGTGGCATTGACCGGCCGGTCATCATCGCGTCACTGGCCACGGCGCGGCGCGACCCGCTCATGTCCGTGCTGACCGGGGACCAATGGGACCTGATCATCGTCGACGAGGCGCACCGGGTGAGGGCGCCGCGCAGCGCCTCGGGGAAACTGATCCGCGCGCTGCGCTCGCGTCACCTGCTGCTGCTCACCGCCACCCCGGTGGAGAACCGGCTGCAGGATCTCTACGAGATGGTGAGCCTCGTCGCACCCGGCCTGCTGGGCACGTCCGCGCAGTTCCGCGCGGCACACGGCGCGGGAGGTGCCGGGCCGGGCCCGGAGCCGCGGAACGCGCCTGCCCTCCGGAAGCGGACCGCCGAGGTGATGATCAGGCACCGGCGGAGCGAGGTCAGCGTGCTGCTGCCGCCGCGCCTGGCCGAGACCTTGCTGATCGAGCCGCCGGCCGCCGAACGCGACTGGTACGCCGACCTGGCGGCCCGGATCCGCGCTCAGGGCGGGGCCGCCGCGCCGTCACTGCGTCTCGCGCTGCGCAGCGTGGCGCGGCTGGCCGGCTCCAGCCCGGCGGCGGCCGCGTCCCCGCTCCGGAAGATCGGATGGGACGATCTGGCCGCCCGGGCCGAGGCCCTGGGCGGCTCCCCGAAGGGTGCCGCGCTGCTGAACCAGCTGCGCCGGTTCGCCGGGGAGAAGGTGCTGGTCTTCACCGCGTTCCGGCACACCCTCGATCAGCTCGCCGCTCAGGTGGCCGCGGCGGGATATCCCGCAGCCGTCTACCACGGCAGTCTGCCGCGCGCAGACAAGGAACGCGCGGTCGCCGCCTTCCGGGACGAGGTCGGCGTCCTGCTGTCGACCGAATCGGCCGGCGAAGGCCGCAACCTCCAGTTCTGCCACGTCATGGTCAACATGGACCTGCCGTGGAACCCAATGCAGATCGAGCAGCGGCTGGGGCGGCTGCACCGGGTCGGTCAGGACCATGACGTGCTCCTGACCAACCTGGTGGCGAGGGGCACGATCGAGGAGCAGGTGCTGCGCGTTCTCGAAGCGAAGATCAACCTGTTCGAGCTCGTCGTCGGCGAACTCGACATGATCCTGGGCCGGGTGGCCGATGACTTCGACTTCGAGTCGACCGTCTTCGACGCGTTCGTGCAGTCCGGTGACGATGCCGAGTTCGCCGAGCGGATGGAGGTCATCGGCGACGATCTCGCCCGGGCCCGGGCCGGCTACCTGGCCAGCCGGGCGGCCCTGGATGGCCTGGTCGGCGAGGAGCCGGGGTGATGGATCCGGCCCTGGCGTTCTGGCTGCGGCACGTCGCAGCGGAAGGCGGCCTGTGGGAACCGGCCGGGGACACCACCTACGTCGTCCTGCCGCCGGTCCTGCGCGACGCCTACCGGCTCCAGGAGGAGTTGCAGGTCACCGCCGATCCCGATGTCGGGCGGGAGGACGGGGCGACCTTGCTCGCCCTCGGCCACCCGGTCCTCGCCGAGGCGGCCGAACGCGTCCTGGCCTCGGGTGATGCCGGGCGCCGCGTTCTGGCCCGGCCCGCATCCGTGCGGCCCGGTACCGACGTCCTGGCCGCCGGGGTCCGGGACGCGTTCCCGGTGGATCACGGGCGGATCGATCTGGCTGGCGAGCCGACGTTTGTGTGGCATTCGGTAGTCCGGGTCGGCGCGCTGGTCAGCTACGAGCTGTCGGCCGAGGATAAGTTCCAGGAGCAGGCCGAGCGGTGGGTGGACGGGCCGGCGCGCTGCCTCCTCCCGCCTGCCCTCGCCGAGCGGCTTTCCCGTGCTGCCGACGGGCATGACGCACCCGGGCCGCCCACCGGTGATGCCCCCGCCGGCGACCTGCTGGCTGCTGTCGCTGAGGCACACCGGCTGATCGAAGCGGACGCTGGCACCCGCCGTGAGGTGCTGTCCGCCCAGGTCCGCGACGCCCACGAGGCGGAACGTGCCCGCGCCGCCGCCTACTACGCGGACGCGATCGCCGGGATCGAAAGGCGGCTGGCCACGGCTCCCGGCGACCGGAAGCCCGTGCTCGAGCAGCGGCTGCGCAGCACCAGGGAGGAAGAAGCCCGGCGTCTGGCCGAGATAGCGGAGAAATACGAGGGGCGCCACTCCATCCGCCCGTACCGGCTGCACGTGATCGAGGTGCCGGCGCTGCGGGTGCCGGCCGATGTGCGGCGCGGCGACCGCCGGTATCCGATGACCTTCGACTGGCTGCTGCCGGCCGGGGCTTTCTCCCCGGTACGCTGCCCATCCTGCGGCGGCGACGCGCCGCTGGTGGCGGGCAAGCAGAAACTCGGCTGCGAGCGGTGCCTGCCCCGCACCCCCAGGCCTTCGGTGCCATCCCCGGCGGCCTCGGCGGCCCCGGCGGCCAAGGCGGCCCCGGCGGCCAAGGCGCCTCCTCCCTCACCTCCACCCGCGACGGCCAAGGCGCCTCCCGCGGCCGGGAGCCCCCGGCCGGCCGGCGTGCCGCCTGCGGCCAGGCGAAAGCCGCCCCCGGTCCCGCCCCATGTCCGGAGGGAACGGCGCGCGGCGCCGGGCAAGCTCGCGGAACGGCTCTGGAATGCCGTGGCCGCCGGGCCCGCCGGGGACGCGGGCGCCGTCCTGGCCCCGGGATCACCGGCGGCCGCGCTCCACGAGGTGCTGGGCGCCCCGGGGCTCACCCGCGTCCTTGGCCTGCCAGCCGGCGAGGCGCCGGCCCGGTTCAGCGCGCAGCCCGCGGGCGCTGCAGGCCACGGTGACCTCATCGCCGGCCTGCTGCTCGGCGACGGCGGGACCCAATGCCACTACTACCTGTCCTGCCAGGACGGGCTAGTGGGCGAGGTGCTGCCCTACCCCGTGACCGCAGGCGGAGAATTCCTGCCCGCCTACTGGTGGGAGCGGCGCCTTTCCGGGACAGGGGAGCGGCACCTTGCCGGGACGGGGGAAAGGTCGCCCGGCCGGGTCCCGGCGCGCTCCGGACTCGATCCCGTCGGGAAGGCCCTCCTCAGCGCGGGACCTGGATGGAACGGCCTGCCGGTCACGGCGCGTGCCCTCGCCGCCTGGGCGCGGATACGGGCCGGGCATCCGCGGCTGCGGGCGGCGCACCAGGCGCCGGTGCTGGCCGCCGCCGTCGACCGCCTCGTCGCTTACCGCGCGGGTGGGAGAGCCACGTTCGCGGACGCCGCCGCGGTCTATACGGCGGACGAGAAGGCGATCCGGCTAGCTGACCGCGCGGTACGCGCCCTGCTCACCCTCGGCCCCGGCCAGCCCTGGTAGGCCGGCCGGAACTCTGGCCAACAAAGTCAGCCAGTGAGATGGCAGCCAGTCCAGCCCTTGGTCTCGAAGATATGGACCGTGCATTGAGCGGTTTGAGGGTAGTAGGCACCCATGTGCTGCTGGACCGTGGCCGGCGGGATGCTGTCCGATGAGCTGGCGGGAGCCGGGATGAAGGTAAACCCTTCCGGGTACAGCGCCTGCTGAGAGAGCATGTTCCGCAGAAGCTGGAACTCAGGCGCGGTGGGCTGCGTGGCCGAGGTGGGGATCCAGGTAGCCGCGTTGGCTCTCAGGGATCCGGGCGATGGCTTATCGGCCGGGAGCGATGAGACCACGGTGTAGTAGCCGTTTCGCAGCGTCGTCAGGTAGTCCGCAGTTCCCCCGAAGACTTCCTTGGAGCCCTGGCCGTTTGCCACTACCGGGTAGGGCGGCGCGTTGAGGTAGTTGGCGATCGACCAGTAGCGAACCTGGAATTTCGGCTTGAGCCAGGGTACGGGGTAGGCCCCGATCGAATCCCCGGGCGCCCCCCGGCCTGCCTGAGTCGGGCTCGTCGGGGCTTTGCCGTGGGTGACGACCACGTATCCCTGCCTGGGGGTGAACTCCATCAGGAGATAGGCGTTGACCGGGTTGGGGAAGAGCCCACCCTGTGATGCGGCCGACGGGCCGAAGTACTGCAGTTCGGGGGAGTCATCGGTGCCAGCGGTGAGAAGTCTCTTGGCGGCGAGCATCGCCGTGGATGCGGGGTGATTGCTCTTCGAGGATTGGATTGCCCGGGAGCATGGGGGCAGGGTGGTGCTCCGCCGGCCGCGTGTGACAGTGATGGCCGGAAGTTGCACCGTTGTATTGCCGCCCGCCGGAACGTACGTCCGGAAGATCACGTACCCCACCCCGGGCGGGCCGGAGGGGCTGGCGGGCGGGTTCTGGTCGATCATCGGGATGGCGTTCTCGGACTTCTGCTGCGCGGCTGTGACGGTCGGCAGCAGCCGGACGGTGAATGCGACGTGCCTTGCCTTCTGGCTCCAGCGCCACGGGTTAAGCGATCCGGGGTTAGCGGTGATCTGGTAGTCAGTAAGGTCTGACGGCACGCTCTTTCCGTCCACTGTGTTAGTGAAAAGCTGGTCTGAGTCGTTATATACGGCAAACGACATGAAGCGGCTCGTCGGGTAGGAGCCGTTGATGGTTATTGAATTACCTGGACTGGCCAGGAAAGGGGTGGTCCAGTAGGTTGCGAACGGGTCCGGCGCTGCGATATTTGACGTGGTGGGCGTGGTCTCGACCGGCCACGCGCAGTCCAGAAGTGCTGGCGTCACGTGGACGACCGGCCTGCTGGCCGTGCCGCCGTGCGTGCTCGTGCGTGCCGCGCCGGATGGTGAACTCGTTCCCAGTACCATCGCCACCGCTACTGCCCCGGCAGCGCCTATAGTCTTGCGGCTCCGGCGTATGGATATCAGAGAGGAATGGGAGTATCCCATTATTATCCCTCAAATCTCACGAAAGGAGCACGCTGCCCGCGTGCGGGTGTGCTGAGCCTACCCGGCTATTTCTATTTCCCTTCGCCAGCAAAGAAAACCCCCGGCGCCGCGATCATGGCCGGCGGCAAAAACCCTTTAATCGGCAGAAATCCTGGCAAAATGGGCCCACAGCTTGGCCACTGCATAAGCCCGGAAGCGGAAAGTGGCATTTGACTACGTTAAGTACTGGCCGTGCGCCCGTCATCACTCTTCACCAGGACACCATTGGACAGTGGGCTGTAGCTGCGATCCGCATTCTTGGCTAGCTTCGCCTCGACCTCGTCCTGCAGGTCGACACCGGTCATCTCGGCCAGGCCGAACAGGTAAATCGCGACGTCCGCCAGCTCCTCGCCCACATCGGCACGGCCTTTGCGCCAGGCATCGAATGCCTCCGCGGCCTCGCCGTGGAGCAAGCAAAAAGCCAGCGGCACGTCGGTCGTGTTGAAGCCCTTGGCTTTCTTATTCTCCCAGGCCAGCTGCTGTCCCGACCTGATATCCACTGCTTTCCTCCTGCCCGGCATCTTTCCCGGCTGCGACGCGCCTGGCCCGGCTTTCGTGTACTTCAGGGCCGCCTTATGGAGAGGCGGATTCCCAGGCCCGGCAGAGAGCGTTGGCCAGGTACATCTGCCGCGGCGTCTTGCACGCCACCCGGATCAGGTCGGTGCTGGCCACGACGACCGCCAGCGCCCGAGCCCTGGACGTCGCCACGTTCAGCCGGTGCGGGTCGTACAGGAACTCCAGGCCCCGCGGCGCATCGTCCGCGGACGACGTGGCCATCGAGTAGATGGCCACCGGCGCCCCGCGCCCCTGGAACTTGTCCACCGTCCCGACCATCACCCCGGCCGGGGACCCCGCCCGGGCCAGCGCATCCTCGATCGCCCGAATGTGCGCGTTGTACGGCGTGACGACGAGCACCTCGTCCGGCCCGATAACTCGCCGTACCCCGTCCTTGTCCTGCCACTCGCGCCCCATCAGCCCGCACACGAGCCGCGCCACCTCAGCGGCCTCTTCCGGCGAGGCGTTCGTGTTCCCCTCGTGCGTAACCTCCACCACCCGCAGCCCCGAGCCCCCGAGCCCGGATCCGGCGAGTGCCCCCTCGCCCAGGATCTCCTGCCGCTCCAGCCCGCCGGCCCAGGTCAGCTTGCCGTCGTAGAACGTCTCCGACGTGTACCGGCACAGCCGCGGGTGCATCCGCCACGTCTGATCCAGCAGCAGGCCCGCGTCCGGGGGCACGGTCGCATGGTCGCCGAGGATGTGCTCCAGCGCGGACACGCCCGCCCCCGGCGGGTGGGCAGCCTGACTGGGCTGGGCGAGTTGCTGCGGGTCGCCGATCAGGACGAGGTTCCGGGCCGCGCCGGCCACGGCCAGGATGTTCGCCAGTGACATCTGGCCCGCCTCGTCGGCGAACAGCGTGTCGACGCTGCCCTGGAACTGCTCACGGGCCCAGACCCAGACCGTCCCCGCGGCTCCGTCCAGATCCCCGTCCCGTAGCCCGTTCTCCAGCGGGCCATGCTCCAGGCCGGCGGCATCCGGATGCAGGTACGGGTTGCCCTTACCGGCGTGCTGGCCGATGCGCGGGCGGGCAACCCCCAGATCATCGGCCCGCGAGATGACCTCGCCGATCAGGTTGTGGATGACGGCGTGGGAAGGGCCGGTGATACCGACGGTGCGCCCGGCCTTGATGAGCTCGAGGATCTGCAGGGCGGCGGTGTACGTCTTCCCGGTTCCGGGTGGTCCCTGGATCGGCAGGTAGGAGCCGCGCAAAGCCAGCACAAGCCGGATCGCCGCGTCGGTCACCGGCTCGCCGTCGCCGCGCAACGGCCCCGCCGGGCCGCCGCCGTCATCGGGGCGCAGGCGCAGCAGCAGCGCGGTCCCGGCATCCTGGCCGGTCACGCCCTCACGCACGACCCGGTCGCCGAGGTCGCGGAGCCGCTCCGCCAGCACCTTGGTCTTGACCGGGTTGTCCTCGACCAGCGCCGCGGGCCACGGCCCCGGATAGGCCTGTCCGACCTTCAGGTCGATGGTCCCGTGGTCATCGTCCACGGCCCACACCGGAAAGCCCCGCCCAGAACCCGGATCGACGGCGGTGTCTCCGCGCTTGAACCGGTACTCCTGCGGCGGGAACGAGAACCGGCGCACCACCGATCTCTTGACCTGACCGACCACGTCGCCGCCCGTCAGGCCCCCCAGTGCGTCTGGCTCGCCGATCAGCTCGGCGGCGCTCAGCGTGCGGACATAGAAGTACCGCCACCACTGCGGCTTGGCGTCGCGCCGGTGCCAGTCGAGCAGGTCAGCCAGCAGCGCCTTGGCCTTCTGCTCCTGCGTCGGCGCGGAACCATCCGCGGGCAGGCCCGCCAGCAGCGCGGACCGGATCCGGGTGAGCTCCGGGTCCTCGGTGAGCTCCGGCTCCGCCACGGCGGCGGGGCGCGGCAGGTCCGCGCCGAGGCGCCCGGCCAGTTCGGCCCGCATCTGCTCCAGCCAGTCCCGGAGCGCCAGCGTGGCCCGGCAGTCATCCTCGTTGTAGGCGGCGACGGCCGCTCTCGTGTCCTCGCCGTCCCGGGCGGTGTCATCCTCCAGTGCGGCCTCGAACGCGATCAGGTTCTCAGTTGCCTGCCGCAGGTCCATCTGCCGGGTGTAACCGACGAGCGGTTCCATCCGCTTGATCGAGTAGCTCTCCACGCCCGCCCGGACGCCCTGCCGCACCACCCGGTAGAGGTCGACGAACACGCCGCGCCGGAACAGGTCGTCCACCTCGTCCTCACGGGTGGCGAAGCGGCCCATCAGCCAGCCGACCGCCTCCTGCCGGGTTCCGTGCAGCTCGGTGAGGTGGTCGACCGACGTCGGCTCGTAGTGGTTGTAGTGGTAGACGTGCAGTCCCGGCTGGCGGCGCCGCCGCTCGGTGATGAAGTCGATCAGCTCCTCGAAGGCCCGCTTCTCGCCCGGCCGGTCGAAGGCCCAGATCTGCGTGTACTGTGGCCTGCCGCGGGCGTCGGTGTCGGCCGTGTCGACGATGCCGAACAGGTACTGCAGGCCGAACTCCTTATTGTCCTCGGAGTAGTAGCGCGCCCCCTCGATGTCGAAGAACAGGTCGCCCGCCGCGGGCTCGGGCAGGGCCAGGAGCCCCCGGTTGGCTAGCAGCGCACCCGCCTGGTCCCGTTCAGGATCCAGAAGCTCGTAACGAATATGCCCCTCGTCCTCGCTGGCCACCTGCAGGCGGGCCTGCAGCCGGGCACCTGCCAGGGCATCGCGGCTCGCCTGGGTACGGCCGGGCAGCACGGCCAGGGAAGCCAGGCCGCGCCGGGTCGCTACCCCGCTGGCCTTCAGCGTCCGCCGCTGGTCCTTGGTGATCCCGGCGACCAGCGACAGGTCGTCGTCGCGCCGCCTGCGGGCCGCGCACAGGTCGTCCCACCGGCAGATCAGGCAGTGCTCCACCGGCTCCGGGTAAGGATCGGCAGGCGGGTTGTGGCCCGGGTCGGCGGCGATGAACGCGCCCAGGGCCCGCCGGGCCTGCCGCTCGTAGGCCGCGTAGTCGCCGACCTTCAGCGGGACCAGTTCCCCCCGGCCGAGCGCCAGGTGCATCCAGCGCGGCCGGACGCCCTGTGCCGCCGCCAGCAGGTGGGAGTAGAACGCGGTCTGCGCGACCGCGCGGGCCTTGGCGGTCCGGGCGAGCTTGGCGTCCACCACCTCGTAGTGCGGCTCGGCCGGGCGCGGCTCCCCGTCCGGCGCGGCGAGCAGGTCGGCGCGCACCAGGAAATCCGGCCGTCCCAGCAGCGCCGTCCCGCCGTCCGGGCTGCCGCCCAGCAGCACGCCCTGGTAGATGACCTCGGCGCCGCCGCGGACAGCCTCCCGCGTGGCTTGGGCTGCCGCTGTCTCCGCGCTCGGCGACGGGTTGATCTCCACGACCTGGCGGCCTTCCGCACGGAACTGCTCCAGCACGATCCGCTCGTGCTGCTCGCCCCGTTGCACCAGGTCCTCGAACCCGACGTCGAACCTCCGTGGCCGGTGCAGCGTTCCCCGGGCTTCCAGCAGGTCCAGCCGGGTCATGTGCTGGCACGCCACGAAGTTGGCCACATCACTCGCCGACAGCCGGAGCCGTTCCCCAGCAAACTTCACGCAGCCCCCCGGTTGCCGTCGCAGGTTCGTGACGCTCCGTATCCTTCCCGACTGCGACACCTTTCCCGACTGCGACGCGCCCGGCAGCGCTTTCGTTTACTTCACACCACGGCCGACCAGACCGGGGGAGGGAGCCTGTAGCAGCCCAGGTAAGTCCCCGGTGACGGCAAGCTGCCACGCGAGCAGGCTGGGGGGAGCCCACAGATTCCCCCGGGCCACCCGGCGTTCCCCCGGGCCACCCGCGTTCCCCCGGGCCACCCGGCGCTCAGGTTGCGATCGGTTGCCGATCGTCCAGCGGCCGTCACGTTAAGTGACGTATACCTCTGATTTCCTAGTCATTTCTGCTCTAGGTACCGGCATGTACGCTCTGTAGCATTTTTTAACAGAGAGTGAAATGAGGCTTTTCTGCGCTGGAGGGGGCAAGACAGTGAAGCTCAACAAGGTGATCGCGATCCCGGCAGTCGCACTCGCAGCAGGTATCAGCCTGGCCGGATGCGGCAGCCATCCGGCTGTCCATCACACGCATTCCACTACGCACCCCACGCCCAACTCTACGAAGCCAGACACAATGATTCCGGCTCCGGGGGGGCCGATGATCCCGGCTACTCATACTGGGGCCGCTGGTCTCGTTACTGCCCGGACGCAGTACAGCCTTAACTGGTCGGGGTACGCGGCCACTGGTAAGGAAACCAGCGTTTCGTCAGCCTGGACGGTACCAAGCGTAAGCTGCCCGACCGCACAGCTTCAGTACAGCGCATTCTGGGTCGGCCTGGATGGGCTGAAAGACAGCACGGTCGAGCAGGACGGGACCATTTCCGGCTGCTACGACTCTGCGCCCTTCTACTATGCGTGGTACGAGATGTACCCGGCGGGCATGGTCCCTTTCTCCAACCCCGTGTACGCGGGAGACCACTTCACCGCGTCAGTGTCCGTCAGCAGCGGAAAGTACTACACGCTGGTGATCTCCGATTCCACCCGCAAATGGTCGCACACGGTGAAAGTCACTAAGAGCGGCCTGGCTGACTCGTCGGCTGAGGTTATCGCGGAAGCTCCATCCTCTAATACCGGCATCATGCCACTGGCTGACTTCCGCAACGTCTACTTCAGTGAGGATCACGTCAATGGGCGCGTGATGGGCGACTACCCGCTTACCACCATCGCAATGCTCGACAATAGCGGACTGCACAAGACCAACGTGTCCGGCACCTCCGATGTAGGCCAGAAGTTCAGCGTGTCCTGGGCTCGTTCATCCTGACCGCTGGCTATCGGCGACAGCATCGTCAATAAGAGGGGGAGTCATGTCTACTACTACAGAGACACGGGGAAATGAAAAGGCACACAAGGGAAAGGAGTTGTTCAACGCCCTCGTGCCAGTACGGGCCTGGATGCAGGACAAGAATCTGCGGAGCTGGATGGCAGCCCTGCTGGTGGTCCTGGTCGCGGTGCCCACCATCGGGATGGTAATCACCAGCCCCACTGCCGGGGCCTGGGTGTTCGCCGGGTTCTTCGCGGTCGCGTGGCTGCTGCTGCTGTTTGTCATCGTCCGGCCGCAGAACATTACGGCGGGACCGCTGGCGGTGGTGGTGGTCCTCGGCCTGATCGTT